>Ga0055584_100000094_pt1 | contig 80860 bp, 75 predicted proteins | sample OSDHelmetaG_FD_58716 | JGI IMG/M metagenome (GOLD analysis project Ga0055584, IMG submission 58716) | Pelagic marine sediment microbial communities from the LTER site Helgoland, North Sea, for post-phytoplankton bloom and carbon turnover... | ecosystem: Environmental > Aquatic > Marine >... | reverse complement strand
TCTTCGTTGCCTTCTCTTGACGTGCGGACGCATGCCTGCAAGAAGGCGCCTCGATCTCGAAACAGACGAGAGGCCAGAGCTACCATAGAGTTATTCAGAGGTGCCCTCGAGTGATTCTGACATCAAGGCTGGAGTGGCCCGATACCTGCGTGATCCAGTCGGCGCCGCCGTCGCGCACCGTGCCTCTCAGGCGTGGGCCGCCGAAGGTGCCGCCGGTGACCGGCGCGATGCTGGTGTGGCCGACGTCGAGTTGCTCGGCGACGTCGAGAGAAAGCTCCATCAGGAAGCGGGATTCGAGTTCGCTGGCTGCGGTCTGTGCTGTGGCCATCTGCTGCGCTCCGGTGGCGGCTGCCATCGCGGCGGCGCCGAGTTTGGTGAACTGTCGTCTGCTGAGTGACTTGTTCTTATCGATCATGTGACTTCTCCTCACTAGGCTTTGTCACATGAAAGCAGACAAATCAGGAAGTCACAACACTCGCGTCTTTGAATCGATTGTCGAAGCGCCGCAGTATCGTCGGCAGATAGAACAGGTCCAGCGCCAAGGCCAGCACCACGATCGGCACCAACAGCTTCGCCGCCTGTTGAAAATAGATCGTGTTGGCGGCGATCAGAATTGTGGTGCCCAGTGCCAGCACGATGGTCGTGATGGAGAGCGCCGGCCCCGCGGTCTTGATGGCGTAGTCGATAGACGCCGTCTTTTCCTCGCCCGCGCGGCGTTTCTCCAGGTAGTGACTCAATAGATGTACCGTGTCGTCCACCACCAGGCCGATGCTGATGCTGAACAGCATCATGACAAAGGGGTCGAGCTGGCCGACGAACAGCGCCCAGAAGCCGAACACCATGGTCGCGGGCAGCAGATTCGGGATGATGCTTAACAGGCCGAAGTAGAGGCTGCGCATGCCGATGATGAGGCAGAGGGTGATGAGCAGGAGGCTGATGGAATAGCCTTGCAACAACTCTATGGTTACCAGCTCGTCCATGCGCGAGAACAGCAGTATGCCGCTGCCGTGTAGCAGCTCCGCCTCCGGGAATTCCTGCGCGAAGCGCTCGGAGAGGCGCGCGTCGAAGTCGATGAGTTCCTGGTTCGTCATCGGCACCGCATTCACGAACAGGTTGATCATGGAGAAGTCGGTGCTGACGAAGCCGAACAGCGGGAAGTCGTCGTTCTGCAGCAGTGCATAGCCGAGCAGGTAGTTCGCGACGGTGTCGTAGTCGTCGGGTATGCTGTTGAAGGCCTCGTCGTGGTCGTGTTGCACACGGTTGATGGTCTTTACCACGTCGACGACGCTCGCCGCCGACTCGACCTCATCCTGCGTGTTTAACCAAGAGACGAAGGCGTCCATGCGGCGCAGCATATCCGGCTGTATCGCCGCCCATTCCTCCTGCACGTCGATGCCGTAGTTCAGCGCCGGGCCGCGGTTGTAGTGCGAGCTGACCTCGTCGTAGTACTGGCGGATGTCGGAGTCGGTCGCGATAAAGTCGATGCGATTGAAATCAGTCTCATTCAGTGGCAGCAGCAGGAAGGTAGCGACGGCGAGGAAGCTGCAGAACCAGAAGATGGGCGCGTCCTTGCTGCGCGTTATCTCGCTCACCCGCTTCAACGTGTTCTCCATGAAGGGCACGCCCGTGCTGGCGTTCACTTCTCGCGTCGAGGTCAGCCAGATCAGGATGGCCGGCAACAGCAGCAGCGTGAGCAAGTAGGCGAAAATAATACCGAGCGCGACGATCTGGCCGAAATCCTGAATCGCCGGCGACGAACACATATTGAGAGAGGAAAACCCTATGGCGGTTGTAAGGGCCGCCAGCGTCACGGGCTGGAAGTTGTGCGCGATGCTCTGGTGCATCGCATCGACCTTGTCCGCGCCGCGGTGCATGGACTGCTTGTAGATCGAGATGATGTGCACGCTATTCGCCACCGCGATGATGACGAGCACCAGCGGCGCGATGATGGAGATACTATTAAAGGAGAAGCCCAGATAGCCCAGCGTACCGACGGTGGCCAGCAGCGTAAACAGCACGTGAGTGAGTATGCAGATGCCGAGTGTCGCGGAGCGGAAGCAGTAGCAGATGGCGATCACGCAGGCGAGTATCACAAAAGGCATCAGACTGGTCAGGTCGTCCACCATGGCCTGCTGGCTGGATAGTTCCAGTATGACGTCGCTGTTCGCGAGGATCTGTACGTCGGGGTGCCGCAGCCGTAACTCGTCGCGCAGGGCGAGCGCGGCGATGGCGATGTCCAGTCGATCATCGGCCGAGACGCCTTCGGTCTCCATGGTGATAATGGCGAACGTCAGTGCGGCGTCGTCGGATAATAGGTTCGCCGTTAGCAGCCTGTCCGCCAAGGCCGCATCCGCCACCGCGTCCAGCTCTTGCTGTGTGTAGGCACTCAGAGTCTTGATGAAGAGCCGGCTATTCGTCTCGGGGGATTCGTAATCGAGTAGCGAGGTGAAGCGCTCGACGAAGGGCAGTGCCGAATAATTCTCTCGCAGGTCATCGATTGCCGCCAGCAGCTCGGCGGTGAACACCGTGTCTCCCTCGTTCGCTACGAAGGCGAAGCGCAGTTCGGTGGGCGAGGGGAACTCGTCCTGCATGGCGATGAGTTCGTCGAGATAGGGATCGCTCTCGGTCAGCAGCGCGTCCAGCGAGGTATCGAAGCTGGTGCGCAGAATACCCGTGGCCAGCAGCACACTCGCCAGTGCCGACAGCATGGTCAGCAGCACGCGATGCGCGATGCTGAAATCCGCAACGCGCTGCGATAACGGCCTGTGACTCTGAGTATTCATTACTTCCGACATGCCCCTTATCTATCCTAAGTATTCTTGCAGTGTTCCATCCAACTCCTCACGCCGTGGCTGAGGAACTTCTGCCTGTGCAGAATAAAATAGAATTTCCTGCTCAGGTTTCTGTGGGGGCAGGCAAGCGGCACCAGCGAGCCGCGATTGAATGCCTCGCTAAGCGTCAGCTTCGACAGGCAGCCGATGCCAAGACCTGCCTCGACCGCTCGCTTTATACCCTCTGTGTGTTGCAATTCCAATCGCAATTTGAGGTTCGAGAGAATGCCGGACATGGCGCGATCGAATGCCTGGCGCGTGCCGGAACCCTTCTCGCGCACAATCCAATCCGCCGACAGCAGGTCCTCGTCATCGATCTTCCCCTTGCCCGCGAGTGGATGGTCCGGCGCGCAGAACAGGGCGAGTTCGTCCTCGCGCCAGAAGCTCACCTCTAGGTCCGGCTCCTGCAACTCGCCCTCGATCAGGCCGATGTCGAGCTCGAAGTTTCTCACCTTGGCGGCGATGGCCGCGGTGTTCTCCACATTCAGCCGCACGCGGGCGTCGGCGTGCTCCTGCATGAAGGCGGCCATGATGCCGATGGCGAGGTAGTTACCAATAGTCAGCGTGGCGCCAACCTTCAACTCGCCGATCTCGCTGTGATCGATAAGTGAGTTCTCCAGCTCCTGCGCGCGGGAGATCAGGGCCGCGGCCCGCGAGCGCAGCGCGACCCCCTCGGGGTTCAGCTGCAGGCGCTTGCCGATTCTGTCAAAAAGGCGAATGCCGAAACGGTGTTCCAGCTCCTTCAGCGCGGTGCTGGCCGCGGACTGCGACATGGCCAACTCGTCGGCGGCGAGGCTGACATTCTCGTGGCTGGCCACGGCGAGGAAGACCTGTAGCTGTTTGAGAGTGAAGCGCATGGCGGACTCTTATATCGTAAATATAGATATGTAATATATATATAATCAATTTTACAGATATAGTAGACAAGTCCTACACTGCGCGCAATGTGTTATTGGCCCGATTCGGGCTATTCATCTCAGGAGCGAGCAGTGGCAAGCCTATCAACCCAAAGCGTAACCGACGTCCATCACTGGAACGATTCTCTCTTTAGCTTCAAGACGACGCGCGATCGCTCGTTAAAATTCGAGAACGGCCACTTCGTGATGCTGGGCATTCAGATCGAGGGCAAGCCCCTGATGCGCGCCTATAGCATCGCCAGCCCGAACTACGAGGAAGAGCTGGAGTTTCTCAGCATCAAGGTCGCCGACGGCGCACTAACCTCGCGCCTGCAGAATATCCAGGTGGGCGACGAAGTCTTCGTGAGCAGCAAGCCTACCGGCACACTGGTCGTGGATCATCTGCTGGAGGGAAGAAACCTGTACCTGATCAGCACCGGTACCGGTCTCGCACCTTTTATAAGCATCATCCAGGACCCGGAAGTCTACGAGCGCTTCGACAATGTGATTATCACCCACGGCGTGCGCTACGTCTCCGAGCTAGCCTATCAGCAGTTCATTCAACATGACCTGCCGAACAACGAGTTCTTCGGCGACGAAGTACGCGAGAAGCTCATCTACTACCCCAGCGTGACGCGGGAAGAGTATGCGACTCAGGGCCGCCTTACCGATGCCATGGCATCCGGCAAGCTGTTCGCCGACATCGGCCTGCCCCAGGCAGACCCGGAGCACGATCGCTTCATGATCTGCGGCAGCCCGAGCATGCTGAAAGACACCTGCGAGATTCTGGACGGCTGGGGCTTCGAGGAGTCGCGTCAGGGCATCAAGGCGCACTACGTCATCGAACGCGCGTTTGTAGAGTAGAGCCCGCGGCTCGCGAGTTAAGCTAGCGAGTTAGTGCCGGCAAGGAGAAGACGATTTCTTCTCCTTGCCCCCAATCCCCTACCCTCTCCCCATAAGATGCTGTATTTTTACAGCATCACTCATCAGGGGAGTCCCAGCTTGAACACTCAAAAGATACTGCTTTCTCTCGCCTTACTCGTCACGGCAAGTCATGCGCTGGCCCAGACTATCGAAGACGAATCCGTCGCGTGGCTGCAGCAGCTCATTCAGATCGACACCATTAACCCACCGGGCAACGAATCCCGCGCGGTGGACTTCTACGCCGCCATCTTCGACGCCGAGGGCATAGCCTACGAGACCGCCGAGAGCGCACCGGGGCGTGGCAACATCTGGGCGCGCATCGAGGGTGGGGACGAGCCCGGCCTGATGATGCTGCAGCACACCGACGTGGTGCCGGCCGACCCCGCCTACTGGACCACCGACCCACTCTCGGGCGAGATCCGCGACGGCTATATATTGGGCCGCGGCGCGCGCGATATGAAGGGCACTGGTATCTCGCAACTGGCGGCATTCCTGGAGCTGCACCGCAGCGGCCGCCGGCCGAATAGAGACGTCGTCTTCCTCGCCACCGCCGACGAAGAGGCGGGTGGCGCGTTCGGCGTGGGCTGGCTGATCGAGAACCGCCGCGAGATATTCGACGGCGTAGGCCTACTGATCAACGAGGGCGGTGCGGGCAGCCAGAACATGGACGAGATCGTCTTCGGGGTGGAAGTTACCCAGAAGGTGCCGGTATGGCTGCGACTGAAGGCGGTAGATGTTCCCGGGCACGGCTCCTCGCCAAGAACCACAAGCTCGGTAACCCGCATCGTCGACGCGCTCGCGCTCTTGCGCGCGAATCCTTTCCCGGCGCGCATCATCGCCCCGGTCGAAACCTATTTCTCCGGCGTGGCTCTCTCGCTTACCGATGACTGGGCCGCGGCCTATGCCGACATGGGCGCGGCGATTCAGGACCCGGAGTTCCTGCCCGCTTTTCAGGAATACCGGCCGGGCCATCACGCACTCACCCGCGACACCTGTTCCATCACGCGCATGAGCGGGTCTAACAAGATTAATGTGGTTCCACCGGAAGCCTGGGCCGAGCTGGACTGCCGCATGCTGCCCGACAGGCCCGCCGAAGAATTCATTGCGGACCTCACCGAGGTGGTCACAGCGGCCGGCGTCGAGGTAGAAGTGATCATGGCCTTTACGCCAGCCATCTCCTCCACAAGCTCGCGGCTATTTAGCGCAATCGAAAACGTAACGCGCGAGCTGTACCCAAACTCCAGAGTGATACCCTCGGTGAGCACCGGCTTTACCGACAGCCACTTCACCCGCGACCTCGGCATCGTCAGCTACGGCTTCAATCCCATCATCACGCCGGCGGGCGAGCCGACGGGCGTGCACGGTAACGACGAGCGCGTGCCCGAAGCCGCATTCCGTCGCGGCATTACCGACATGATCGCTATCATTCGTAATGTGGTCTACAACTAGGAACTAGCGCTATCTGAATCATGCGCAAAAATCTGCTGGGTACAGCGAAGCATACGATGGCATAGAAGTTGCTCCTTTATTATCGCGGTCCGCTTGGATCGCGATAATGCAAATAACGCGGTGGGCAGAGATCCTCCGCGTATGAGGAGAGAATGTATGAAAACCCAGAGTCTAGTCCTAGCAGGCTTAGTATCCGTACTACCGCTGTGTGCCTTTGCGGACAACGCGCAGGGCTTCAAGCTCAACACCGGCGTCTACGTCGACGAGGGCGACCCACTGTTGGGTATAGCCTACGAATATCCCCTAAGCGATAAGCTCGCCATCGTGCCAGGCTTCGAGTACGTGTTTGTCGACAACGGCGATCTCTACACATTCAATGTGGATAGCCGCTTCGAGCTCGATACCAATACTCAGAATCCCATGTGGGCCGGCATCGGCATGGGTGCGATACGCCGCGAAGTGGGTAACTTTGATGACACCGACTTCGGCGTAAACCTCATGTGGGGCATGGACTTCGACCGAGGTCAGAACTGGATGCCCTATCTCAGCACCAAGGCCGTGCTGTCCGACGACTCCTACTTCATGGTCGGCTTCGGTATACGCTTCGGCAACTCTTCTCGCGCAGCTCCTGCAAACTAACTGAGCGGACATGGCACGGGGCGTCTGGAGAGACGCTCCGTGGCCTGTCGTTTGCGCCCGACACTCACAGTCCGGCAATTCAAGCACTTGGAAATGAGGCTCCTAAGCTGTGGGGCAGGCCCGACAGCTTTCGCGCTGCGCGGCTTCTATTGTGTGCTCCGATCCTGCGACTGCGCATAGGCCGTGTGCTAGGATATTCACCCTTGCACAGCCCCTCGACCGGCGAGGAAATAACAGCGCATAGGCCGACAGAGCGAAAATTACCGTGGTATCGATCAAGCCCAGATCAATCTTGCAACTCACCGTCACCGGATTCCTATCCGTTACGGCATTGCTGTTTTTCGCGCTAATCATTACCGCGAGTCAGCTAGACTCTCTGGTGGATCGCAATGTCACGGTACTGGACGAGTCTGTCGCTACGCTAAATCTCAGTCATACGCTGGTCGAGCTCACTACCTCACTGGAGCGCAACGCGAGGCAGTTCGAAGTGCTGCAAGATCAGGATATTCTGAAACTGTACATGGAGCGACAGGAAGTCTTTCTGGACACGCTCAGTCAGCTCTCGAGATTTCCCCTTAACGAAGTCGCCGATGAACTCATCGGTGACCTGCGCCTTCTGGAGCAACAAGCTGCCAGCGGTTTGGACGCGGCGTCGAATGAGGAGATCGAGCAGTCCTACGCGGAATTGCTGTTAGTCGCCAACCGCCTTGTGGGCGAGATTACCGACTGGTCTAACGCGCAGGTCGCCGAGATCTCTTCGGAGACCGAGGCCGCCCAACAGGCGCTAACGCTGCAGGCCTTCCTGCTGGTTGCCGGCGCGCTGTGTCTCGCCGCCGTGTTCACCGCATTGATCACGCGGCCACTGCTGCAGGTCGAGAAGGCGATTGCGAAACTCGGCTCGGGTGGGTTTCAGGACAGGATTCAGATCAGCGGGCCGAAGGATTTGGTGAACTTAGGCGAGAGACTGGACTGGCTGCGCGATCGATTGCAATCGTTGGAGAAGCAACGCTCCTCGTTCTTGCGCCACGTCTCACACGAATTGAAGACTCCACTGGCGGCGATTCGCGAGAGCGCCTCTCTTTTGGATGATGGTGTGATCGGGGAGCTCACCGATCAACAGAAGAATATTCTGGAAATCCAGATCAATAACACCTCTCGGCTGCAGAACCTGATCGATCAGTTGCTGCGCCACCACCTCGATAGCTTCTCGGTAATCGGCACCATGCCCTCGGCGACCAAACTGAACCTGCTTATAGACGAGGTTCTTGAGGCCCATGAGATTCCGATTCGCACGGCGCGCCTGGAGATCGAGAAGAAACTAGAGCGCGTCACGGTGACAGCGAATAAGGAGCAGTTGCGCGTTATCATAGACAATCTGTTAAGCAATGCGATTAAATACTCGCCGCTGGGCGGCACGATAGAGATAGACTTGCGGACAGAGGAGTCCACCGTGATACTCGAGATAGAAGACGAAGGGCCTGGCGTTCCACCGGAGCAGTCGGAGCAGATCTTCGAGGCCTTCTTTCAGGGAAGCCTGCCGGAATCGGACCTCTATCAGGGCAGCGGCTTGGGGCTGGCGATTGTTAAAGAGTATGTAGAGATCAATGGCGGCAAGATCGAGTTGCTGCAGGGTACAAGCGGCGCGCGGTTTCGCGTTAGTCTGTTCAGGGGCGACAAAGACGATGGCTAGATTCTTCAGTTTCAAGCCTTCTAGGCAGAAGGCGGCCCTCTGTCTCGGCGGCCTGCTCGCCTTGCAGAGCTGCACACTGCCGACATTTGTGACGAGCCACACGGCGACGACGGCGGGCCTACCTGCCGCGAGTTACTATCGCTGGTTAACGCAGGCCGATGCCGAGGCGCTAGAGCAGGAGAGCCTGCGTCTTGAGGCGCAAGATCTGGAAGTATCGCTGATCGTGCAGATACAGCGCTTCATGCTGCTCTATCAGACCGACAGAGGCCGCGAGACTTTTCCGCCCATCGAGCCGGGTGCCGAACAGCTCGCGGCCTGCACAAGCAACACCCACTGCAGCGACTACCTCGCCTTCGAGCCGCTGCTAAGAGAATTGATCGTCAGTGAACGCCAACTCTCGAACAGCGTGGAGGCGGCACGCGTGCTCGAGGACCGTATTAGAAACCTCGATCAGCAGATCGAGGCATTGACGAATATCGAGCAACAGCTACTGAGGCGCGATCAAAGGCCGAATCAATGAGCACGAAGAACAAGCAGAATCACCGAGTACTCCTGGTTGACGACGATCCTGATCTGTTGAGCCTGGTGCGCGTCCGCTTGGAGGCGAGTGGCTTCGACGTGTTGGCCACGGATAGCGCGGAGACGGCGCTGAGCAAGCTGCCGGTCTTCAATCCACACATACTGGTCACAGACCTGAAGATGCCCGGCATGGATGGCATGGAGTTATTCAGGGCGATTCAGCAGCAGGACTATCACCTGCCTGTGATCGTGCTAACGGCGCATGGCACGATACCGGATGCCGTGGCGGCAGCACAGGAGGGCGTGTTCAGCTATCTCGTAAAACCCGTGGACGCGAAGATACTGCTGGAGAACATCAAGCGCGCGGTGCGTCAGAGCGGGCAGATTCGCAATAGTGATGACGAGTTAGACCACACATGGCGCGAGCGAATTATCTGCAAGAGTTCGGTGATGGAGGTGTTGTTGCAGCGCACTCAATCCGCGGCCAATTCCGACGTCAACATACTGATCCAGAGCGAGACGGGAACCGGTAAGGAGTTGCTAGCCCGTGCCATTCACGATGCCAGTAGCCGCCGCGATGCGCCCTTCATGGCGCTCAACTGTGCGGCAATCCCCGAGAGCCTGATCGAGTCCGAGCTATTCGGCCACGCGGCGGGCTCGTTCACCGGCGCGAGTAAGTCCCATAGCGGCCTGTTTCAGGCGGCAAACGGCGGCACCGCCTTCCTGGATGAGGTCGGCGACATGCCGCTGGCCGCTCAGGCGAAACTGTTACGGGTTCTTGAGCAAAGAGAGATTCGCGCCGTCGGTTCGACCAAGACCATTCCCATCGATGTGCGAATCGTAGCGGCTACCCACCATAACTTGCAGTCTCTGGTAGAGAAGGGCGAGTTCAGGGAAGATCTCTATTACCGGCTCGACGTGATAGAGCTCGAACTGCCTCCGCTCAAGGACCGCCGCGAAGACATACCCCTGCTCGCCGAGCACTTCTGCCGAAGCATCGCTCAGAAGAACGAGCGCGATGTGAGCAAGTTCTCGCCGGAGGCGATGGAGCTTCTGGTTAGTGGCGCCTGGCCCGGTAACGTGCGGCAGCTCTACAATGTCACCGAGCAGTGTGTGATTCTTTCTACTACGCCGATAGTCTCGAGAAGTCTCGTCGAGCGAGCGCTACGGCAGAAGGGAACGCGCCTTCTAAGTCTGAGTGCGGCGAAGGATCAGTTCGAGCGCGACTATCTCGTGCGCATCCTCAACCTGGCCGAGGGCAATATCGCGCTGGCATCGAGGCTGGCGGAGCGCAATAGAAGCGAGTTCTATAACCTGCTGAAGCGCCATGGTCTGGAGCCTGACGAGTTTCGTCCGGATAGCGAATAGCGCCGCTACACCCTTCCTGTTGGCGTTCCCCAACACCCATCCCTAAACAATTCAACGACTTAGCCTGCCTGCGCATTTACCGACGCGCAGGCCCAACAGCTTTCCTTGGCCTGTGCTCCAGAGCCCGCGAATCGCGGCTGATCTAAGTTGGCACACTGCTTGCTCCCTTGTTAAGTGAATGCAGTTTGATTGCAGTCATGGTGACTGGAGAGGCTTCCAGCACCAAATAATCATCTTTCCAATTTAGGAGACAGTTATGAAACTTAATCCGATCTATGCGCTGCCATTTGTACTTTCACTTTTCTCCACTGCAGTTTTCGCCGAGGCGCCCGAGTTCACGGAAGCCGACAAGGATAGCGATGGCGTACTCAGCATCGAAGAGGCGAATGCCGCTCTTCCAGAACTGAACATCTCGGATGACAACGGTGATGGAATCGTTAATCACACCGAAGCCGAGAAATCAGTGACCGGGCTAGATCTACCTATGCCCGCACAATTCAATGACGAAACGATCGCGCCTATTGGTGTGTCCGAGTACGTCATGATCGTGCAGGCAATGGATGCCAACCGTACCGATGCCTAATCGAAGCTAATGGCTGGGTCGATGCATTGAGGCTTCAGTCCCCTTAATGCACGACTTTCCTAGGCCCTTGACCCTCGCTCCCCGAGGGTCCTTTTTACACCGAAAAGAGCCGGAAGAGACTGTAAGACGAGTCTCTTCCGGCTTTCCAATAAAAGCGCTAGTCAAAAGAGAGAATCAAAGGAGAAAGCATGATGAGATATCTACCACTGAAGCTAATCAAGCTAAGCAAGATCATCGCTGCCGCCGCCGCGTTACTCTTCGGCAGCCTCACGTTCGCTTTCGACGGCGAGTTAGAGGGCGAGCTAAAAGACGCCTGGCTCACCGGCAAGGCCGAGACAGTCCTGACTCTTAACTCTCACCTGAATCGTTACTCGATCGCGGCAAGAGTCGAAGAGGGTGTAGCCAGACTCTCCGGTACGGTCGGCACCGAGATTGACAAGAGTCTCGCCACCGAGTTGATGAAAGGCATCTCGGATATCGACAGAGTGCAGAACAATCTCGAGATCGATGAGAGCCTCGCTCAGAACTACGACCCCGACCAGTCTCGATCGCGCCGCAGCTTCGCACGCTGGATCGACGATGTTACAACCACCGCGATCATTCGCTCGAAACTCGTCGCGAATGGCGATGTAGAAGGCTTCGGCATTGGCGTCGAAACGCGGGAAGACGTAGTGACACTCACGGGCGAGGTGAAGTCCGAGGCAGAGAGTGCTCTCGCCGAAGAGATCGCGCGTAACACCGGCGACGTCGCCGTGATCGAGAACAAACTGCTGGTCTCTGCAGTCCAGTAGCAGGCCAGGGCTCTCGCGGCAGGGCGGTAGTGGCTTAACGCTTAAAGCTTAAAGCCGCTACCGATCTCGCTAGCGAGGCAGGCACTCTCAGGTCACACCTTTTCCCCTACACAAGGAGACACAATGCTAAATCAGACTCGCACGACACAATACACACTCGTATTTCTACTTAGCCTGTTTCTGGCGCCAGCGGTGCTAGCTCAGGCGAATCAATTCGAAGATCAGGGCTTCTATCTCGGCGGCGGCTACGGGCTGGTGACAGCCGATGGCGACGGTTTCGACGAGGAGGATAGTGCGCCACACTTCTTCGCCGGCTATCAGATACTGCCATTTCTCGGCATCGAGGGCGGCTACTACGACTTCGGCGAATACGGTAACTCAGCGTTCAGTGCCGACATAGAGTCCTATACGCTGGCATTGACGGGGCGGCTTCCGGTTACCAACACCCTCGCGTTGTTCGCGCGAGTCGGACCGGTGTGGACGGAAACCGATATCTCCGCCGGACCCTTCTCCGATTCTCAGGACTCGGAAGAGATACTGGTCGGCGTGGGCATGTCCTTCGAGATCTCGCGGAATATAGATCTTCGCCTGGCCTACGACTGGGTAGATGCGGATCTTGAAGCCAGCGACCTCGGCGATGTGGGAACCGGTGACTTCGATGCCGATCTGAATATGCTCTCGGCGGGCATCAAGTTCGAGTTCTGATTCCGAAATAGTATTGCGACAATCGCAAGGCAAAAAAAAGGGACCTGCTTGGGTCCCTTTCTCGTTTGAGGTAGTGATTAGGTATCGAAGATCGCTACCAGGCAGCCCTTGGAGTCGGGCACGTTATCCATGTTCACGGTGCCGCCGGCCAGCACAGTATTCAGTGCGTCCTTCAGGAAATGTTCGTCGGCATTGTTGCGCTGCGTCTCGTAGCCCAACTGGTCGTTGATGGGGCCGCGGTAGAGAACTTCCTGCGTGCGAGGATTCACGATGAATACCTCGGCAGTACGCTCAACACCGAGGGCCTTGGCCAGTACCTGACCTTCGTCCTTGATGATCGGGAAATCGATGCCGAACTCGCCAGCTTCCTTCGCGATGCGTGGCATATTGTCCTGTATGTTCGCGTTGAACATGACGAACTCGATGTTCTTGTCGGCGTATTCGTCTCGCACTTCGCGGTAGTTAGGTAGCGCGATGCGTGCGATCGGGCAGCCTACGCCCTGTACATAGAACACGACAAACTCGTTGTCTTTATACTTATCTAGGGTATGTGTCGCGCCCAGATGATCGCTTAACTCGAAATCCGGAATAGAGCGCAACCATTCATCGGCAAGGGCTGCAGACGAAGCGATTAGCAAACCGCAAATTATGAGTACTTTACGTAACATGATTGCTCCTTAGTGTCCTATCGTCCAAATCGTCAATTTGTTGCTTTCGGATCCACGGTCGGGCCCCTCAAGCTGAGAAGAATGGTAGCAACATTCTTCGGCCATTCACATGGGGTGCGACACCATGTCACAGAAAGTTGCAGCTACTGTTGATCGGGCTCAAATTTCTAATAAAACCATTTAAAACAATAGCTTAGTAAGTTATGCGCTGATTGGAAAAAATAGTAACTGATAAACTGCCCGCGGCACGCGACGAATCGACTCGCTCTCCCGCTCGCTGCCTGTTCGGCCCGGTCTCGCCGACTAGCTGACTGTCAGTGGAGGTTCGGGCGCAAGCGAGCGAGACTAATCGCCGCCCTGGCGAGCTGAAATCGCGGGAGCAGTGACCGCCCGAAATGCGGGGTGACTCTGGCGTCGCTAGAGCGCCTGTATGGGCGGCAGTTCGCGGTTTTGAAATCGCACAAACCCACCGAAAAGCGTATAGTTGGGGCAATCCAAGGATACTTCTAAGGTAATCGAACAGCCCGCCATGCCCGCATCACTTACTCGAATCTACAGCTCTCTCGTTTTTAACAAACCTTATCTGGTAATCGCAGTCTTGCTGCTATTGGTCGGCTTCTTCGGCTGGCAGGCGCAGTACTTCCGCCTGGATGCCTCGGCGGATTCCTTGCTGCTGGAGAACGATCCCGACCTGGAGTTCTCTCGCGTGATCAACGAGCGCTACGGCATTCGTGAGGCAGTGACTGTCGCCTACACGCCGACGGGAGACCTGTTCAGCCGCGCAGAGCTCGACAAGTTAGCCGCGCTGCGCGAGGAGTTGCTTGAGATCAATCGCGTGGAGTCGGTCGACAGTATCTTGAACGTGCCCATCTTTGGCGACACGCCGCTGACCGGCATCTCGGAGGATTACGCGACTCTGCTCGATGAAGACATCGACCTAGCGGCGGCAGAGGCAGAGATTACCGCCAGCCCGGTATTCCGCAATGCGCTGCTTAGTCCCGACGGCGAGACCGCTGGCATGCTGGTAAGCTTCGCCATCGATCAGACCGCGCGCGATCTTATCTCCAGACGCACAGAGCTGCGCAATTTAGAGCGTACGACCGATCTGAGCGCAGACGAGGCGGCCGAACTCGAGCAGGTCGAGGCCGACTATGCCGCGCACAGCGTGATGGCGGCCGACAGGCAGCACGAGAACATCGCTAGCATTCGTGCAACTCTGGATCGCTATCGCGATGGCGCGCAGATCTATCTGGGCGGCGCCCCGATGATCGCGGACGATCTGGTTACCTTCGTGCAGGGCGATCTCAGCAGCTTCAGCTTCGCGGTCGTGCTACTGATTATCGTGGCGCTGGGGCTCATCTTCAGGAAGGTACGCTGGGTGGCGATGCCGCTGGCCTGCTGCGCGGTGGCGGGTATCATCATGGTGGGTGTGCTCGGCCTCATGGATTGGCGCGTGACCGTGGTGTCGTCTAATTTTATTTCTCTGCTGCTAATCATCACCATCTCGCTGACCGTGCACCTCACGGTGCGCTATAGAGAGCTGCGCGCGAAGCGCAATTTCAGCAACCATGACAAGCTATTGCGCCACTCTGTACTCAGCATGTTCAGGCCCTGCCTCTATACCGCGCTGACTACCGCCGTAGCGTTCGGCTCGCTCATCGTCAGCGGCATTCTTCCTATTATTACCTTCGGCTGGATGATGATGATGGGTGTGGCGACCGCGGTGTTGGTTGCCTTCACTCTGTTTCCCGCCATCATGAGTATCATTAAGAAAGATGAGACTAATCTCTCCGCCGACTCGAAATCCAGTCTGACCTCGGCGCTGGCGAAGCTGACCGACACGCTGGACAACAAGGTGCTGTATATCTACCTCGGCGTCGTGCTGATTAGCGGTATCGGCCTGTCGCAGATTCGTGTCGAGAATAGCTTCATCGACTATTTCCGCGAGAGCACCGAGATCTACCAGGGCATGACGCTCTTCGATGAGAAGCTGGGCGGCACGCTCTCCTTCGACGTTATTGTCGATCTGCCGGAGGAAGAAGAGGTAGCCGACGACGGCTTCGGTTTCGGATTCGGCGAAGAGGATAGCGGCAACGACGACGCCTACTGGTTCACCGCGCCGAAGATGGAGCAGGTGAAGGCCATCCATCAATACCTGGATAACGACGAGCAGACCGGCAAGGTTCTGTCCTTCGGCGCCGTCATCGAGCTCGCGGAAGAGCTAAACGGCAATCAACCCATAGATGGATTGCTATGGGCCGTGCTCTACAACCGAATCCCCGAGACGCTGAAGAGCACCGTGCTCAATCCCTTTATAGCGATAGACGAGAATCAGCTGCGCTTTAACGTGCGGGTAATCGAGTCAGCCGAGAACCTCAACCGCAACGAGCTGCTTACGCGTATCGAGTCTGGCATCGAGTCGGAGTTCGGTTTCGCAGACGAGGACGTGCGCCTGACCGGCATACTGGTCATGTACAACAACGTTTTGCAGAGCCTGTTCGATTCGCAGATTCTGACCCTCGGCGTCGTTATGTTCGCGATCATGATCATGTTCCTCGTGCTATTCCGCTCGCTCAAGATCGCGATAATCTGCATCATCCCCAATGCCATCGCCGCGGCCTTCGTGCTCGGTGTTATGGGTTGGCTGGACATCCCGCTGGATATCATGACGATTACCATCGCAGCGATCTCGGTGGGCATCGGCGTCGACAATACCATCCACTACATGCATCGCTTCAAGCGGGAATTTCCGCGCCTGGGTAACTACCGCGAGACGATGTACTTCTGTCACAACAGCATCGGTCGCGCGATGTATTTCACCTCCATGACGATCGTGGCCGGTTTCTCTATTCTTGCCCTGTCCAATTTCATTCCGACCATCGTGTTCGGCCTCTTGACCAGTCTTGCCATGCTGGTCGCGCTGGTGGGCTCGCTTACCCTGTTGCCGCAGCTGCTTGCGACCTTCAAGCCCCTTGGCGCCGAAACCCAAGGCGAGTCGGCATCCGAAAGCTAGCAGCCCAAGCGGTCAAGGTTATAGCGAATAATGACCCTCGAATCTCGAATTTTTGCTAATCTGCCCCGGCGGACAGGGCGAAAGTGTGAGCCCGGCTACAGACTGCTGTCTCTGCCCAAGTACAATCGAACTGACCCCGATTACTAGAGGATGCCTGGGTGCTTCGGATTCTTTTCTATAGTGCTGTGTTGGCGGCGATGGCGGCCTGCGGCGAATCATCGTTGGATAGGGAGTCAGCCGAACCCACGGTGGTCGATCGCTTTATGGCAGACCCCAATGCGCTCGCTCGCGGGCAGGCCATCTTCGAGGGATCCTGCGCCAGCTTCTGCCATGCTATCGATGCCGAGGCGGGGATCGACAGCTCCTTCCTGTTCGACTGCCAGTGGACTCACGCCAGCAACGATCAGGAAATCTTCGATGTGGTGACCAACGGCATAGCGGGCACGCGCATGGTCGGCTTCGGCAATAACTTCCCCGAGGGCGACGACGATCTCTGGAAAGTCATCGCCTACCTACGCAGCGAGCAACAAGCCTGCTAGAATCTACCCCTCATCAATATTCTGAACACCACTGCACACCGACACGAGGTTTTAAATGGAAGTGAATTCTCCCGATCAGGACAAGAAGCAAGATAAGTCATCCGGAAAGTCGGCGTTCATCGATGAGAAGCTATTTAAGTCGCGTGCCATCACGATCTTCGGCGAGATCAATGACCGAGTCGCGCGCAGCGTGACCGAGAGGCTGTTGGCTCTGGCCGCCGATAGCGACGATCCCATCTCGATCTACATCAGCTCACCCGGCGGTCACGTCGAGTCTGGCGATGTCGTCTACGATATGATCAAGTTCATCAAGCCCACGGTTCGAGTGATCGGCACCGGCTGGGTTGCCAGCGCGGCGACCACCATCTATCTGGCCGCCGACAAGGAGAACCGCTTCGCGTTGCCTAACACCCGCTTCCTGATCCATCAGCCACTGGGCGGTTCACGCGGCGATGCCACCGATATCGCAATTCAGGCCGAAGAGATCATCAAGATGCGCGCGCGAATCAATCAACTCATCGCCACCGAGACCGGCCAGTCGCTGGATCGAGTCGCGCAGGATACCGACAGGGATTTCTGGATGAGTGCGTCAGAGGCTATCAAATACGGCATCGTAACGAAGATCGTTAAGTCGGTAGCCGAGATCTAGCAAACTCTTGTGGAATACCCCGCGGGCGCGGCCGCTTCGCGCCGAGCACCCCTAGCGTTTGTCAGAGATTTTCCAGACTTCAGTTTGCAGGACTGCCCGAGACTTTTCTGAAGACCGCCTGGCGGTCTTTGGCGAGCATGCATACCACCATGAAATCGGGCAGGCAGCTCGCGGCGAAGGCGACCGCGGTATTGGGGTCGATTAGCTCCGCCTGTATCGTGCCGGTCACACCGGCGTACTCGACCTTCACGGTAGCGACGTTGCCGTCTATCTCCCCATCCTCGTTCGTCCACAGGAATCCCAGCGACTCGATCTGAGTAAGCTTCAGCTTCTCATTCTCGACCGCTACCGCGATCCGAAACAGCGTGCCCTCTACGAGCCATTCGCCTTCCCAGTGTGTTGAAAGGTCTTGCTGCGCGTTCGCGAATGTGGCGAGCGTCGCGAGTAGTAAGGCTGTTGCCGTTCTAACAAGTGTTCTAGTAAACAAGGCTGACTCCTACGCCGAAGAGTTGGCCGTGGTAGCTGCCTATCACGACATAGAGAGCCAGTCCGCCAAGAACCGCGGCGATGTCCCAGACGAAGGACGGCGACTTCGAGCTCCCAGCGGCTGCGTCACGTAGGCTAATCATCTTGATCGCCGACCAAAGCGCGAAGCTGCCGAACAGGAGCATCGATGCCAGGTCGCCGTTCGACCACAGATGCGAGAGGCTCCAGAGCAATACCCCGAGCAGCATCGGATTGCGCAGCAACTTGCGCAGGTGTGACAGCGGCAGGTTGCCTGCAACCAGACATACCAGCGCGGGAATCATCAGCATCAGACTCAGCGAGCGCCACTCGAAGATCGGCTGCCAGATCATCTGAAAGGGCGCACGGGATTTGCCCCACACGATCAGCACCAGACCAGCCAGAGTGACCAGGCTATAGAGGCCCATGTACGCGGCCTCGGACGGCAGCGTGTCCTTCAGCGGCTGGCGCAGGCCCATTTCCCGTAATAGATGGGGAGCGAGGAATAGAATCAGGCCGAGAACGAGTACTGTCATACTTACCTCTGGAATTCGCGCCAAGTGTAGCATGGCTGAACGCTGTCAAAGGCAGCAAATGTCCGGCGTAGCGGCATTCTGGCTTGTGCATCCGGCCCGCTATCAGCTCGCGCCCGGTCTTGACAGAAGAATTAATTAAACGTTTAATTAATTTAAACTCAACAGGCGAGAATTCAGATGAGGCAGGAAACTGGCAGAGGCGGCAGCGTAGGTCGGCCCGCGGGTGGGAATGGCGAGAAGGTACGCGGCGAACTGCTGCGGGCGGCGCGGGAGCTTTTCCTTAAGCGCGACTTCAAGGCCGTCTCACTACGTGAGATCGCGGCAAGCGCGGGTGTGAACGGCGCCATGATCAACTACTACTTCGGTGGCAAGCGGGGCTTGTATCTGGCGATGGTAGACGAGGTATTCGCCTCGCTGGATGTGCAGATGCAGCGCATGAATGAAAGCGCAGAATACACCGTCGCCGATTTCAGCCGCAGCTATTCCACGCTGCTGGTAGAAAATCCCTGGTGGCCTAACTTCTTCGTGCGGGAGATTCTATTCAGCGAAGGCGAGACGAAGGAGGCGGTGCTGCAGCGCATTCGTACGCTTATCGCGCCGAAGCTGCTGGAATCGATTCGCAGCGAGATAGACAAGGGACACTACCGCAAGGACCTCAACCCCGAATACACCATCCTGTCGCTGATGGGCATGACCATATTCCCCTTCCTGGCGGCGCCCATGCTCGAGCGCGCCTTCTCGCTGAAACTCGACAAGGAGTCGGCGGCATCGATCGCGGCGCATAACGTCGAGGTCTTTCTACACGGCGTAGTCACTGGGAAGCAACAGCAAGCTGGAGGATCTGCCCCATGAGTAGACTGAGACTGAGTGTTATACCACTGCTGACTCTCTTAGTTGCCTGCGAAGAGCTACCGCTGCAGGCCGTGGGTCAGCTGGAGTCCGATCGAATAGAGATAGTGACGGAATTCTCAGAGACGATCACGGCGATCGAGGTGGCCGAGGGCGATGTCTTGGAAGCGGGTGCCGTCGTGGCGCGACAGGATAGCGCGCGCGTCGATATCCGCATCCGGGAAGCCGAGGCGAACATAGCGCGCATCGAAGCGATACTGGCGGAGCAGATCAGCGGCCCGCGCAGCGAGACGATTGCAGCGGCGAGAGCAAACCTGAACGCCGCACGCATCGAGCGCGACTACCGAGAACGGGAGTTAGAACGGCTGGCGGGACTGCGGGCACGCAACCTGACCTCGGTAGAATCGGTGGATGCGGCACAGAATCTTCTGAACGCAGCCGGCGCGCAGCTGGATGCCGTCGCCGCGCAGCTGGCAGAACTGGAGGCGGGTACGCGCTCGGAGCAGATAGACCAGACCAATCACCAGCTCGAGCAGGCGCGCGCGCAACTCGCCGGCGCGCAGCTAGACAAGCGCCGGCTGACGCTGAATACAATAACCGGCGGCATCGTCGACTCGCTGCCCTTTGAGGTGGGCGAGAGGCCCAGAGTCGGCGATGTCGTCGCCGTACTACTGGGCGGCGATCAGCCCTATGTCCGCCTCTATATTCCCGAACCCATGCGCGTGCAGATCCGCGCGGGCTCACAGCTTCAGATCGCCGTGGATGGGCTGCCTGGCACTCTCACGGGTACCGTGCGACGCGTGTCCGCCGAGGCCTCGTTCACGCCCTATTTCGCGCTGACCGAACGCGATCGCACGCGCCTCTCCTATGTCGCAGAGCTTACCCTGCCGAGCCAGTCACAGCGGCTTCCGGAAGGCGTGCCCGTACAGGCCGTGTTCTAGCGAGGCGGCGATGAATCAGAAACAGATAGCCATCACCGCGAGCGGACTCACGATGAAGTTCGGTTCCCTCGTCGCGGTCGACAATGTGGACCTCGAGATCGAGAAGGGGACTATCTACGGATTCTTGGGGCCCAATGGCTCGGGCAAATCAACCACGATAAGAATGTTATGCGGGCTGCTAACCCCTAGTGCGGGTTCGGCTACTGTCATGGGCATGGACACGCGGAAGGAATCGGAATCCCTCAAGCAGCGCATCGGCTATATGACGCAGCGTTTCTCCCTGTACGAAGACCTCAGCGTAGGCGAGAACCTGAAATTCATCAGCGAGATCTATGCGGTCCCGCGCAGGCAGCGCAGGAAGCGTGTGGAGGAGTTGCTCGATGTATTCAGCCTCAGCGATCGCGTCAAGCAACGCTCGGGCACGCTGAGCGGCGGCCAGAAACAGCGCCTGGCTCTGGCCTGCGCGACGCTGCACAAACCGGAGATACTGTTTCTGGACGAACCGACCAGCGCCGTCGACCCGCAGAACCGCCGTGACTTCTGGGAGGCGCTGTTCGAACTGGCGGAACAGGGCACGACCATACTGGTCTCCACCCACTACATGGATGAGGCCGCCCGCTGCCACAGCCTGGCTATCCTGGACGAGGGCGCCAAGGTGGCAGACGGCTCGCCACGCGAGCTGGGCGAATCGATAACGGCACACGTGGTTGAGATCGAGGCCGAAGACCCAAACAGTGCGCGCCTGTGTCTATTGAAGGAGGACAGCATAAGTAGCATCACACAGCTCGGCATCAAGCTGCGTGTGATGTTACCGAAGTCGGTGGACGATCCCCTCGCCCTGGTCGATGCCAAGCTCGAGCAAGCCGAACTCAAGGCCAAGACGGAACAGGTGTTTCCGGACCTTGAAGATATCTTCGTCGCCGTCACTCAGAAGCGCCGCGAGGACGAGTCTTGATGAACTCTCTCATTCGCGTACTCGCGGTGATGCGCAAGGAATTCCTGCAGATGAGCCGCGACCGGCTTACCTTCGGCATGATCGTCGGCATCCCGCTGATTCAACTGCTGCTATTTGGCTATGCAATCAACACGGACGTTCGCAACCTGTCCGGCGCCTACGTGGATGAGGCCGATACGCACCTCTCGCGTCAGCTCGTCGCGGATATCACCGCCTCGCAGGTGCTAGTCATGAAACAGCGCGTCGCGAGCGTAACCGAACTGCAGCAGCTACTGGACAGGGGCGAGATATCCATCGGCGTCGCCGTGCCGATCGATTTCGACCGACGCGTGATAGCGCGCGAGCGGCCGGCCGTGCAGCTCTTAGTGGACGGCGCCGATCCGATTATACTCGGAGTCGCCCAACAGCTCGCCGCGCTGCCACTGCGCTTCGACTCCCAAGAGGCGCAGCCCGACAGGGCGCCACTGATGGAGGTACGAAACTTCTACAACCCGGAACGGCGCTCCGCGGTGAATATCGTGCCGGGCCTGATCGGCGTGATCCTCACCATGACGATGGTGCTGTTTACCGCCGTGGCGATCGTACGCGAGAAGGAGCGGGGCAATCTCGAACTACTGATCAATACCCCCATCAAGACCCCAGAACTTATGTTAGGAAAGATCTTTCCCTATATCCTGATCGGGCTGATACAGCTCGCTCTGATTCTGACTCTGGGTTGGTACTTCTTCGAGGTGCCGATTCGCGGCAGCCTGCTGCATGTGTTGGCGGCGGCGATGGTGTTCATCGCCGCGAACCTATCGCTCGGGCTGTTGGTCTCTACCGTGGCGAGCACACAGTTTCAGGCAATGCAGATGACGTTCTTCTTCTTCCTGCCGTCCATCCTGATCTCCGGCTTCATGTTCCCCTTCGACGGCATGCCGATAGTCGCGCAGAACATCGCCGAGGCGCTGCCGCTGACTCACTTCAACAGGTTGGTGCGCGGCATCATCCTGCGCGGTGCCGAGATTCAGACCATGCTAGACGAATTGCTGGCACTGGTGATCTTCATGGTGGTCACGCTGACGCTCGCCATACTGCGTTTCAAAAAGCGGCTGGACTAGCGTTATTCAGAGGCGCCCTTTTGGGATTCGAAGTAGCCTTCGAATAGCGTCGCATCATCGAAGTGTTGCTCCTCGATAAAGCCCGTCGCGTGTGTGCCCCATTGACGCATCGCACCGACCGAGAGTATGCCGGTGGGCCATAGCGTGAAGCGCTCCAGCCGTTCGCTGCCTACGATCAGACCTCGCTCATCGAACAGGCTCCTGTTGCCCCTCGGCGTTTGCAGCTTGCGCAGCTCGGCGTAGGGTGTCAGCGTATAGGCCTCGCCACCTGCGAGTTCGGGGTGGGCGGAACGTGACTCTACCCCATTTATGTAATGCGTATTCGCATCGATCTCGATGACGACACCGCCTGCTAGGCCCGCCGTGTCGATCCTGAAAATATTGGCCGGTTCTTTTGAGCTTGGCTGCGACTTCTGCGTTAGATTCGCATCGACCATAAAATACTTGTGATAACAGCCGCAGCTATGAATGCTGTCGTAGAGCAGGACGCTGCCGTCCTCGTTCAGCGTCACGCGCCAGATGATGCTGTCTATCTCGCCGGCATAGAGATCCAATAGAGCCTCGGGCCTTCGCTCCGAGAACCAGAATACGTAGTTTAGCTGCAATAGGTTTCGACCTTCGAAGCGCGTCATGGAGGGCAGCGTATACAGGGTTGGCTTGGCAGTATCAATCCGAAGCTTATCCTCTTCCCAAAAGGGCGCGCCGATGCGGTCGTTTTCGTGTTCCCTCTCGATGATCAGGCTCGGGGCGTGCGCATTGAAGAGTGAGTTCAGTTGATTTTGGGTTAGCAGCGGTAGGGCGAGGGAAGTGCCGTCGTAGGCTTCGCGCAGCCAAGTTGCATCGCGCAATGTGCTCTGGTTGCTTTCTTCGTGCACGTAAAAACTACTGGATCGGAAGTTCTTGGTCGCCAGGAATCGCTGTCGCTCCTCGCTGTGTTCCGCGAGTATGCGCTGCCGCAGGAAGGGTCGCAGCAGGGCCAGCGCGCCCACGTTCTGGCGCAGGTTGCTGTAGTGATCGGGGAATTCGCTCTGGCGCAGTGCACGCAGCAGTTCGGCTCGCTCTTCTGCCCAGTCGGCGTCGCTGGCGAAACGGCGCGCGCAGCTGGCCAAGCCCTCAAGGGCGGCGGCGCTCCATGGCGAGTCCAGATTGCGGTTCTCCGAGGCGCGTGCCTCTATGCCCAGCTCGGCGGCTAGGCTCACCCATTCCGACTGCTGGTCTTGGCTGTCGGCTGAACGGGACAGCTCGTGCAGGAATCGATTGCTGTGCAGCAGTGGAAAGCCTTGGAGCGCAGGAACACTTGCCAGGGTAGTGCCAGTGGAATCGACCGCGGTACGAAAGCCGGCGATGTCGGCTGTGCAGCTAAGAGTCGATGCATCGAACAGGCTGTCATCGATTGGGGCGCGAGGACCGGGCAGCGTGCTGCAGCCGCCCAGCAACGAGGCTAGCAGGGCGAAGGTGAGAACAGGCTTGGGAGGATGCGCAGTCACTGGTGTCCTAGCATGAGGCAGAACTGAAAGAACACGAATCGCGGCCAGAAAAAAACGGGCGCATCGCTGCGCCCGTTTCGCTACTGCTCACTAAACCTGCGCGATCGGAGTCGAGCGCGAGAAGTCGTGATTCTTGAATGGCAGCGCGCGAACTCGCTGACCCGTCAGAATATACAGTCCATTGCCCACGGCAGCAGCGATCGGTGGCGTAGCTGGCTCACCGAGGCCACCGAGCTTCTCGCCGGACTCGACGATGTGCACGTCGATCTCCGGTGAATCGACCAGGCGAACCATCTCATAGTCGGGGAAGTTGTTCTGCGCGACGCGACCGTTCTCTATCGAGATCTCGCCATACAGCGCGGCGGTCAGGCCGTAGATGATGCCGCTCTCTACCTGCGCCTCGACAGTGTCGGGATTCACAGCCCAGCCACAGTCTATCGCGCAGGTTACCTTGTGAACCACGGGTCGGTTATTCGCATCGAGTGACACCTCGGCCACCTGCGCGGCGATACTGCCGAAGCTCTCCTGCACGGCGATGCCTAGGGCGCGCCCTTCCGGCAGGTTCTCGCCGTAGCCGGCAGCTGCAGCAGCAACCTCGAGTACCTTGCGATGACGTGGATGCTCCGCGAGCAGGTCCATGCGGAACTGATACGGATTCTTTCCGGAGCGATGTGCAACCTCGTCGACAAAGGACTCGGTGAAGAAGGTCTGCTGCGAGTGATCCACGCTGCGCCATGCCGCGACTGGCACGTGGGTTGGCCCCTCGACCATGCCGATAGATTGATTCGCAATCCCATAGGGAATATGTGAGGCACCCGGCGTCTGAATCGGGCCGGTGAAGCGGTTGTGCCAGGCCTGCACGACGCCGTTGCTGTCGAAGGCGGCCTTGAAGTTACTCGCGACCGCTGGGCGGTAGTAATCGTGTTGCATATCGTCTTCGCGACTGAGAACCGTCTTCACCGGCACGTCGAATTCCTTCGCGATCAGCGTCGCGTGATCGATGACGTTCCAGTTGAAGGGCAGGCGTCTGCCGAAGCCGCCACCCAGATAGCTGTGATGGAAGATCGCGTCGTCTTCGCTCACGCCGGCGATAGAGGCAACCCGTGCCTTGATGCCTAGCGCATCCTGGGTGCTGGTCCAGACCTCGACGATGTCGTCGTGACAGTGCACGGTGCAGTTCATCGGCTCCATCGCCGCGTGGGCCAGATAGGGCACCGTGTAGTTGCCTTCGATAACGTCGGCGGCGGAGTCCATCGCGCTTTGCGCATCGCCCTGCTCGATAACTTCGCTGCTGTCATCCTCGGCGAGGCTGGCCGCGAAACCCGCGAACAGGTCGGCGCTTGAGGTATTGTCCGCATCCGACGCTTCGAATTCCGACTTCACCAGCTTCAACGCTTCCTTCGCGCGCCAGTAGCTGTCGGCAACAACCGCGACCGAGTCTTCCAACTCGACGATGCGCTTGATGCCACGTCGGCTGAGCACGTCGCCCGCATCGACGGAAACCAGTTTGGTGCCGAACACGGGCGCGAGTCGAATCGCCGCGTATAACATGTCGTCGCTGTGGGCATCGATGCCGTAGGGGGCCGAGCCATTCACCTTCGCGGGAATGTCGACGCGGGAGATCGCCTTGCCCATGATGTTGAATTGGTCTGGCTGCTTAAGCGTTACGTTCTCGGGCGGCTCCAGCAGTGCTGCATCCGCGGCCAATTCGCCGTAGCTAAGTGAGCGACCGCTGGCGCCGTGCTGCACGTGGCCGAGCTGCGTGCTGCATTCGCTACTGGCAACGCCCCAGCGCGAGGCGGCGCAGTCGATCAGCATCTGACGCGCGGCGGCGCCGGATGTGCGCATCGCCACTTCGCCGGTAAATCGCACGGAGGAGCTACCGCCGGTAGTCTGTAGATTCATGAGTTCGGCAACGGCCACCGCGCTGGCGTTGACGATGCCGGTGAGGAAACTCGGCACGCCGAACTCGGCGGCGAAGCCCTTAACCAGGTCGCCGTTGGCGAATAGATCGATCGCCGGTGCCTGCTCGACGATCACGTCTTCCCAGTTGGCGTCGAGCTCGTCCGCCGCCATCATCGGTAGTGAGGTGTGCACGCCCTGACCCATCTCGGAGTGTGGCACGTAAACGGTGACCTTGTTGTCTGCCTCGATCTTGATGAAGGAGGTCACATAGTGCTCGCCCGCGTTGGCGAGGTCTCTGTTCGCCAGGCGGTGCTTGCTCGGCTTCAGTGCTGAGTAGCCAATTAGAACGCCGCCACCGGCGACTGCAGTACTAAGTAGGAAACGTCTTCTTGTAATCTTCATAAATGGTCTCCTTTACGCCGTGGCCAGTGAACGAATGGCTCTGCGCACTCGAGGATAGGAACCGCAGCGGCAAACATTGGTGATGCTGCTATCGATCTCGGCATCGCTCGGATTGGGGTTGGAGGCGAGCAAGGATGACACCGCCATGATCATGCCGGACTGGCAGTAGCCACACTGGGGTACCTGATGGTCGATCCAGGCCTGCTGCACCGCCGTGAGGTCTGGCGCCGAGCTGTTCGTGCCCGCAACTGCCGAGGCGAGGCCTTCGATGGTCGTGATATCCTGGCCCTCAACCGCACTGACCGGCGTCACACAGCTTCGCACCGCGCTGCCATTCACCTGAACGGTACAGGCTCCGCAGGAGGCGATGCCGCAGCCAAATTTTGTGCCGGTCAGGCCCAGCTCGTCGCGAAGAGCCCAAAGTAGCGGCATCTCCGGTTCTATATCCAGATCCTGCTCTACACCGTTTACCTTAAAAGTCGCCATATGCGCTGCCCCCGGGGAGAAGACTCCCGATCCTGTATTGTTAATCTTCGTCGAGTATAGCAGCGACGAAAGCTCGAAAACACGGCATTGACCGCAGTATTCGGGCAGTCTGGGGCCTATTTACGCTATAGTCAGGCCCTGCATTCATCCTTCAAGACAGAGCACAGCCATTCCATGACGGAACCAAAGCACAGCACCGCCATCGAGTTTAATTACAGCGCTTTGGAGTCGGTATTTGCCGGCGCGAACGCGGCCCAGACGCTGTCTGCGCTAGTGGAGCGGCGCGACAAGCAGCGCGTGCTGCTCGTGGCTTCCCATAGCCTGAGTCAGGCCACGGAGGATCTAGCCGACATCCGCCACGCGCTAGGTGCGCGCTGCGCCGGATTGCAGCAGGATATCGGCTCCCATACGCCGCGCGGGGATGTGATGCGCCTGCTGCATAGGGCGCGCGAGTCGGAGGCGGATCTGCTGGTCTCCCTCGGCGGTGGATCCATCATCGATGCCTGCAAGGTCGTGCAGCTGGCATTGGATCAGGGCATCGAATCGGAAGAGCAACTTGTCGAGTATGCGCAGTACGGCGACGGCAATCGCGGCTCGAAATACGGCGATTTTAGTTTGTTTGGCGAAGATTCCAGGATTCGCCAGATCGCGTTGCCGACGACGCTGTCCGGCGCCGAATACAGCAACAACGCCGGCGTGCTGAACACCGAGCTTTCCTCGAAGGAAGGTTATCGCGGCATCGACCTCTGTCCCGTCAGCATCGTCTACGACCCGAGTTTGAGTCTGCACACGCCGCAGTGGCTTTGGCTATCCACGGCGATCCGTTCTCTTGACCACGCTATCGAAGGCTACTGCTCAGCCGACAGCCACTCCTATCTGGATGGGCACTTCCTTCACGCCATGCGACTGTTCGCGAGCACGCTGCCACAGTGCAAGGCCGACCCTGCCGACCTCGCTGCCAGAAGCCTCAATCAACAGGCGGTGTGGCTGGCCTGCTGCGGATTGGGAACGGTCTCCCACGGGGCGAGCCATGGCATCGGCTATATATTGGGCAGTCTCTGCGGCGTACCCCACGGCTATACGTCCTGCGTGATGTTGCCCGCCGTACTGAGCTGGAACGCGCAGAAATTGGCGGACCAGCAGCAGGCTATCAATGCGGCGCTGGGCAGTACCGAGGCTAGTGCGGCCGCCTCCCTAAAGGCGCTGGTGGCCAGCCTCGGACTTCCGGTCTCGCTGCAGGAGATTGGTGTCGAGCGGGCTCAGCTGACGGAGATCGCGGAGCGAGCCGTGAAGCATCCGGTGGTGCGAAAGAATCCCAGAAAGATCGAGGATGCAGGCGATGTGCTGGAGATCCTGGAGCTGGCCTGGAGCACATGATGAATGTTACGAAAAAAATCGCGTATGTAAATCTCACTTGGCGCTTCAGCTTGTCTGTCGCGCTGCTCCTAGTCTGCGCCACGGTTTCATCAGCTTGGGCGCAGGAGGCATCCGAGTATGTTCGCTTCATAGAGGGCGAATCACAGTGGCAGGGTGAGTTGCAGACGGCGATCGTGACCTTCGCGAACGAAGAGGGGGTGGAACTGAATCTAGTTGCCGCGGTTCATCTTGGCGAGCGCGATTACTATGCGGGATTGAATGATTATTTTATCTCGCAGGATCTGGTGCTCTACGAGCTGGTAGCCGAGGCGGATCAGATTCCCGTCGCCGATGGCGCCGCGGATTCTTCGCTGCTTGGTTATATACAGCAAGCCATGGCGAATTTTCTGCAGGTTGCTTTTCAGCTTAACGAGATCGACTACGCACAGCCGAATTTTCTACATGCCGACCTGACCCCCTCGCAGCTCGAGGCGCTGATGGCCAGCAAGAACGAAAGCTTTCTCTCCATGTTTCTGAATCTCGCCATGGCGCAGATGGCACAGCAGAGTGCGGGCAGCGATGAGCCGCTCTCGACATTCAATATGTTGTCAGTGCTACGGGCCATGAATGCCGAAGACCAGAACGCCGCGTTCAAATACCTGTTCGCCGCCGAACTGGGACGCAGCGGTGGTGTGATAGTAGATGCGGAGTTCGAAGATCAGCTCACGATACTCGGCGACCGCAATCGGGCGGCGCTACGGGTTCTGGCGGAGGTATTGCAGGACCCGAATAACCGAAGCATTAGCATCTTCTATGGCGCCGCACATATGCCCGGTATCGAGCGCGCCATACGTGCGGATATGGGCTTCTCGCGCAGGGAACTGCGCTGGGTTCCGGCGTGGACTATCCCCTAAACGATTGAAAATACTCGCTTTGCCGCGTTTTGTAGATATCTCGGGGTTTTCAGTTGACTCAAAGCGTATTAACCGGACAATAGGCTCACCGTTTCGCAATCGGGGCGTCTTCTCTGCGAATTTCGGCAGGTGAGATGGGGGGCAAGCGCTGCTGCGAGCAGCACCGAACGGTAACTCCAAGCTTCCGTTGTAAAACACTTTAAGAATGACATTATTAAACTAGGTGAATCTATCATGAAAAAAATACTAAGCGGATTGCTGGTCTTATCCCTTTCCATTCTCGTTGGTTGTGCGGCTGGTGGCCCACCTCCAGCAGTCGGCGTTTGGGGAGCGGAGCTTAATTCTCCACTAGGCGCGCTTCCTATCACTATTACCATGAACGAAGATGGTAGCGGCGAGATGGCCTCGGACGTATTGAATGCGCCTCTGTCAGGCATCGTCTATGCAGACAATACGGCAATGTTTACTGCGGAGCTTTCAGTGCAGGGTCAGGAGATCGTTCTGGATTTCACAGGAACGGTTGACGGCGATACGCTAACCGGCGAGTTCGGTAGTGACTTCGGCGCGATGGGCGTTACTGCAACTCGTCAGTAGTCGCTTCAGTCGAGTTAGAGAAAGGGTCGCTTGGCGGCCCTTTTTTGTGCCCTCAAATAACGCTGAAACGAAGCTGCTCTTCAACCAGTTCCAGATTCTGTTGTGCATTCGGGCTGTTCGGGTGCACGGCAATAAGATCCTCGAATGCCTGCTTCGCCTTACTTAGGTCTTCCTGCTGTAGATACACCATGCCTAGACCTGAGAGCGCGCCGAAGTGTCTCGGCTCGAGTGCGAGAGTCTTTTCGATATCGCTAATCGACGCGGCGTAGTTCCCCAGCATATAGTGCAGCGTCGCGCGCTTATTCCAACCCTCGGCGTAGTTGGGAAAACTCTCCGTAAGACGATTGAATACCACCATCGCCTCGGCATAGCGCTGCGCGTTCATCCGCTGCGTGCCGACTACCATCAACTGCTCGACGTCGTCATTGGCGTGCTGCAGCCAGATCTGCCAGATCTGGTTCTCCGTAATCTGAATCGTACGCGCGTCCTCCGTGACCTTAAGCAGCGCGAACAACTCGCCGAGTCTTTCATCGGTCTGATCCGCGTGCAGCGGCAGCATCATGAGAAGGCTACCTAGTAGTGTTAGCAGACGTGGCATCATAGTCGCTTGACCTTGGCTTGAAACCGACCCTGCGCGCAGGGGCTTGGAATTGAGACATCTCGAGTATAGCCCTCAATTTGATGCGATGGCTAGAAGTGCTCGGCCGAGGCCCTATGCCAGTCGTCGCGATAGCTATTGGGGATGTTCTCGGTGTGGAGTTGATTCGCAAGCAAGGCCTCATAGATCTCATCGAAATTTTTCGAGCGTCCCTCGAAGCGGCTGAAGAGGTCGGCTGGGCTTAGTTCGTCCGGATCGCTGAAGCCCATTGCGCCACAGAGTTCCAGGCAGGATTGCACGGTGCCCGCATGAAAGTTCTTCACTCGCACCGATTTTTCTTTTACGTCGATCGCGCGTGCACGGGCTGGGTCCTGGGTGGCGACGCCACTGGGACATTTATTCGTGTTACAGGCCTTCGCCTGTACGCAGCCTAGCGCCATCATCATCGAGCGCGCCGCGTTCACCGAGTCCGCGCCGACGATAATCTTCTCCAGCATATCGAAGCCCGTCGCCGTGTTGCCGGCACTGATCAGTCGAATCTGGTCGCGCAGACCGGCGCCGATGAGGACCTGATTCACGTAGTAGGTCGCCTCGATACAGGGTGTGCCGAGGCGGTTGGAAAACTCTACCGGTGCCGCACCGGTACCGCCCTCGGCGCCGTCGATAGTGATGAAGTCGGGAACAATATTCGTCTCGAGTATCGCCTTTATGATCGCCATGAACTCTACCTTCTTGCCTAGGCAGAGTTTAAAACCCGTCGGCTTGCCGCCACTAAGCTTACGCAGGCGTTCGACGAATTGAAGTAGCCCCTTGGGCGTTTCGAATTCCGGATGCATTGCCGGTGAGTTCACGGTCTTGCCAGCTTCGACCAGCCTGATCTCGGCGATCTCCTCGGTCACCTTGGCGCCGGGTAGCACGCCGCCATGGGAGGGCTTCGCGCCCTGCGACAGTTTAAGCTCTATCATCTTCACGACGTCGTAGTTTGCGCGCTTCGCGAAGGCCTCGTCATTGAAGGAGCCATCCAGATTCCGGCAGCCGAAATAGCCGGTTCCGATCTGCCAGATAATATCGCCGCCATATTCCAGGTGGTATTTGCTCATGCCGCCTTCGCCGGTGTTGTGCGCGAAGTTACCCAGCGCGGCGCCCTTGTTGAGTGCGGCGATTGCGGTGGAACTGAGCGCGCCAAAACTCATCGCAGAAATATTCAACCTGGAAGCACTATAGGGCTGAGCGCACTGTGCATTGCCGAATAGCACACGCACGTCTTCCTCGGCGACCGTCTTTGCGGAAAAGGAGTGGATGAGACTGCGGTATCCTTCACCTACGATTTCCTGCTCAGTACCGAAGGGCAGTGTGTCGTTCGCGCCTTTCGCGCGGCGGTAGATCAGGTTTCTGCGTTCGCGCGAGAAGGGTTTCTCCTCTACATTGTTCGCGATGAAGTACTGTTGAATCTCCGGCCGTATATACTCCAGTGCGTAACGTATATTCGCCAGAACGGGATAGTTGCGGCGCAGATTGCTGACCCCGAAGAAGAGTTCGTAGCCGCCGATGAGGGCCCACGCAAAGCAGAAGAGAAATCCGCTCAGGGCCAGCGGTGCGGATAACAAGGCGCTCAATGCTAATGAGCCATCGGTGCGCGCGAGCAGCCAAGCCAGGCTGACGGGTAACAGAACGAGTGTGATGAACCAATAGAGTCTGACTACGGGAGTCATGGATATTCCTCGAAGGCCTGAGTGAAACTCCGCTTTCGAGAGCGCATGTCAGGGTATAGCGGGGCCCGCTATCGCAGCCCCGTATCCCTGCAAGAAGGCGCCTCGATCTCGAAACAAACGAGAGGTCAGAGCTACCCTGGAATTATTCAGAGCTGCCCTAGAAGCTTAGCACCAGAGTGACAGCGGTTTCAGTGTCTGTCTTCTCCCTAGTGACGGGAACTTCAGTCTGATGTTTCACTTTAACAGAAAAATTCATCGAGAGATTCTCGGTAATAGTGGTCTGAACTCCGGTTAGCGATCGGTAGATGCTACTGTCGCTACCAGCCTCAACACTGAAGTCTTGATAGAACTCGGCGGATTCGGAAAGATCCCAGTTGTAGTTGGCGGCAAATCGCGCGATAGGCTCGTTATTTGTTTCAGTTTCTGTGACTGATCGTCGCACACCGGCACCGACCGTAAGATCCAGCGCCATATTGTCACGCGCCGTAAGCAGGCTGCGGCCGTAGCTGACTGTGATGTCGGACTGGCTCTCGAATCCGCTGAACTTGTCGTTCTCGTAGGCGGCACGGCCCTGTACGTAGCTTATTTCGCTGAGCGTATAGTTGGCAGAGGCGGTGTGGTAAAGACGCTGGGCATTGGATATGCCTTGTTGAGAGGAGCGGAAACCTTCGCTGGTAAACACGTAGTCCCAGACATCGCGTTCCCAGTCGACGGTGACTTTGTACTTTATATTCTCGTTCTCCGTGTTACCGGATGTGAATATGGCGCCCAACTCTATCTCAGTCGCGACGCTGGACTCTTGCTGAGCAGCTACGTTAAGACTAAAAAGCGCGAAAATGCTGCTAATACCGCAAGCAATCAAATTTTTCATTTCAAAGATTCCCATATTGTGAAGCCGCCGTATTCTACAGATTGCGCTAGCAAAATTCCATTTGGCGCGCCGGCGATTAGGGGCAAAGCAGGGGTAGATAAGCACGCTAGAGTGCCGGACTTTGCTGGAGTTGGCTGTCTAGATGCGGTATAAGGCTGCAATACCGTGGCTGCTGTAGCCCTCACTCATGTTTCGAGACTAGGTTTCCGCGTCAGAATCTATCGATGAAAACCCTCTATCTGCTACGCCATGCAAAATCGAGCTGGGACAACCCCGACCTGAAAGACTTCGAACGGCCCCTGAGCGAGCGCGGCATACGCGATGTGCCCTTGATGGCGGAGCGATTCCGGTCGCGCAAGGGTCGCGTCGATACAATCATCTGCAGCCCGGCAGTCCGCACCAAGACCACGGCGCAGATGTTTGCCAAGGAGCTGGGATTCCCGCGCGACGAAATCGGCAGCAACCCCGAGTTGTATTTCGCGGGTTCGAATATGTTCTTGAAGGCGGCTAGCCTACTCGATGAAGAGTGTGAGATGGCGATCATGGTGGGCCACAATCCGGCTATCACCGAGTTCGTGAATGAGATGGCTGGCAGCGATATCGCGAATATCCCGACCTGTGGGCTGGTCGAATTGCGGCTTCCCATAGACGACTGGTCCAAGATCGCTTTCGCAAGCGCCGAGTTGATAGACTTCGATTTCCCGAAGAAGGCAGCATGATGAAAATAGTAATTGGAACAATAGCATTCTTAGTCCTTGCGGCCTGCGACAGTCAGCCGACTGCAGTAGACGGTACAACTGCGAGTGTCTCGCTCCAGAATACGGCGGCGAGCGGCTCGCGTTGGTACAATGAGTCGCAGGTCGTCCAAGGCCGCGAGGTGTTCGCAGAAAATTGCGCGGTCTGCCACGGCGCCCAGGCTCAGGGTCTCGGTGGAGACTGGCGCGAGCGCTTGGACGATGGCTCGTTCCCACCACCGCCACTAGATGGCTCCGCTCATGCCTGGCACCACCCGCAAGAGATACTACTGCGCGTCATTGACTACGGCGGCGAGGCCATGGGCGGCAAGATGCCAGCCTTTATTGATGTATTGGAGCAGGATGAGAAGCTGGCGGCCATCGCCTTCTTTCAGAGTTTCTGGACCGATGAGATTTACCAACAATGGATGCAGATGGGTGGAACGAACTAGCATACTAATATTCATGTTGCCTCTACTGGGAACGGGATGCGTCGCTGCGCACTCCGGTAACACGCAGTCGTGGCAATCGCAGTTGAACACAGACCATGAGTTAGTTGGAAAGATCTGGGATAGTGAGCGCGATCAGTTTATCGATTCGCCAGAGCTACTCAGCCGCATAGAAGGTGCCAGCTATCTTCTTTTGGGAGAGAAGCACGACAACCCGGATCATCACGCGCTTCAGCTACGGGTTCTGGATCATGCGCTCAGTTCCCAGAACGTAGCGAACGTATCCTTCGAGATGATGACCAGTGAGCAGCAGCCTCTGCTGGAGAACCTGCCGGCTCTGCAGCAGAGTAGTCTCGATGAGGTGCGCGAGCACCTGCTCTGGGATAACGACGGATGGGACTGGGAGTTCTACGGACCCTTATTAGGCAGCGCGTTGAGCGCGCAAGTGGAGATCAGCGCGGCGAATATTAGCGGCGATGAGATGATGAAGGTCTACGGCGAACCCTCGCCTGCCGAGATTGCTGACGTCCTCGACGAGCAGACCATGGCGGCACTCGCCAGAGACATCGACGAAAGCCACTGTGGCATGCTGCCGGAATCGCAGTTTCCCGCCATGGTGCGCGTGCAGCAGGCCAGAGATTTCGCCATGGCAAACAGCCTCTCCCCCCGTGGCGAGCAATGGGCGCAGGTGCTCATCGCCGGCAACTACCATATTCGCCGCGACCTTGGCGTGCCGAACTATATCCTGCACGCCCAGCCGAACCTCGACGCCCGGCAGATTGTCTCGATCGCCTTTATGGAGGTCGAAGAGAGCAGCGCCGAGCCTCGAGAATACTTGCAGCAGTTTGGTGACATCAAGGCCTACGACTATATCTGGTTCACCCCGGCGGTGAGCGACGAAGACTACTGCGCCTCGATGCGACAGCCCTAGTATCTGCCATCGTGCTAGCTACTGCGTCTGCGCTTGAATCTTGTCAGGAATCAAGACACACTAGGGTCTCATTCGCGCCGCGCTGAAGTACGCCTACCTATGCCTTCGTTCGCTAAATCCCCCGAACTATCCCTGCCCAGTTTTCTGCTTCTGATAGTCAGCGTTCTCGCTCTGTCGAGCGCAGGGGCGGCGGAAGATCTAAGCGAACTCGCCTACGACGACGCCGGGGAGTTTAACTTCGTGCGAGTCCAGTTCGATACCTATTACGGCGGTGGCTTCGGCTACGGTCCGTGGTCGATAGACTTTCCCGATGCCGACATGAATTTCCTGCGCGGCGTCTCAAGGCTGACGAATATTCGCGTAATGAGCGAGCCTATCGTGCTGCGTTTCGACGACGAGGAAATCTTCGACTACCCCTTCCTCTACATGTTGGAGGTAGGTCAGGGTGGCGGGCTGAGTCTGAACCCGAACGAAGTTGAGAACATGCGTGAATATCTACTGCGCGGTGGCTTCCTGCTGATCGATGATTTCTGGGGGCAGCGGCAATGGGATAATTTCTACGCGGCGTTCAGCCTCGTGTTCCCCGACCGGGAGATCGTGGAGCTGCGCCCCGATCACGAGATCTTCCACGTCTATTACGACATCGAAGGGCCGCAGATGATTCCGGCACTGTTTCGAAACGACGACTTCGGCGAGCAGGGCATCGACTATGCGTCCAATCACGCGGTACTCGATGATGAGGGCCGCGTCATGGTGCTAATCAATTGGAATTCCGACATGGGAGATGGCTGGGAGCATACCTACCACCCTGCCTATCCGACGCGCTATGCGAACGCAGCCTACCGCTTGGGCATCAACTATCTCGTCTATTCCATGACGCACTGAGCTGCAACGCATTCCCAAAAATAGAGTTAGGAATAAGTAAGTGAGGCGACACATGAAGAGATTAGTATTTCTGATGGCGACGCTAGTGCTACTGTCCAGTAAGAGCTTGGCGGCACCCTATGATCACATCCATCTCGCCGCGACTAATGCGCGCGAGGCGGTTAACTGGTACGTAAAACACTTCGGCGGCGAAGCCGCCAGGTTTCTGCGCTCTACCGATACCACACTGCCGGTAGATCGAGTCATGTACGGCGATATCGCCGTGATCTTCTTCGAGCGGGAATCGATGGAGGGTTCGGTGGGCTCGGGTGTCGACCATTTCGGCTTCTCCATGCCCAACGTCGCGGAAGTGGTGGCGAGCGTAGTGGCCGACGGCGGCAGACAGCTAGGTGAGCTGGTGGAGTTCGGCGGCATGCAGATAGGCTTCGTCGAAGACCCCTGGGGCACCAAGATCGAGATCATCGACGATGCCGAGCTGCGCGGCATGCATCACCTGCATCTCGCATCACCCGATCCTGCGGGCACGCTGGATTGGTACGGCGAGAATTTCGGCGGCGAGCGCGAGCAATGGAAGGGCGCGCTGCCGGCCCTGAATTACGGCGACATCTTGCTAATGGTGAGTCAGGCGCAGGAGCCGCTGGCGCCAACCCAAGGGCGCAGCTTCGATCACCTCGGCTGGAAGTTCGCAGACCTCACGGCGGCAGAGGGCGAGTTGAAGGCCAATGGCGTGCAGTTCTCGATGGACCCGCGCGAATATCGCACGATACGTATCGCCTTTGCCGATGGGCCCGATGGCGTGAGGATCGAATTGGTCGAGAACGAATAGTCTCAGCCAGTTAGACTTCCTAAAACTTTTCTAGTCTAAGCTAAGTGCTCGCGTGTCTAGCGATGCATTGGGTTAGCTTTACTTGCATCAATGTTAAAGTCTTTTAGATGCTTCTTCAGCCCGGCCTTATCCAAGCGGCCTGCCTTGAATAAGCCGACTAGAGCCGCCTGACAGATATAATCTGGATTGATCTCGAAATAGTCTCGCAGGTCGGCGCGCGCTTCACTGAGGCCGTAGCCATCGGTACCCAGTGCCGTGAAGTGCTCGGGCATCCACGGCGCAATGCCATTGGGTAGCGCCTTCATGTAGTCGCTTACCGCCACGTAGCTTCCCCCGGTGTCTGCGAACAGCTTCTGCACATAGGGCGTTAACTGCTTACTAAAGGGATTTAACCTGTTCGCGCGCTCGCACTCCTGTGCCTCACGTAGCAGTTCGTTGTAACTGGTGATGCTCCATACCGACACCTTGAATCCCTTCGACTCCAGTAACTCACGCGCACTGAGCACCTGTTGCATGATAGAGCCGCTGCCCAGCAGATGTATCTCGCTCTCCTCGCTCTTGCTTGTGCTGGCAAACAGGTAGCCGCCAGCCTTGATTCCTTCGGCGACGTTTTTCCTGGCCGGGAGCGCGGGCATGGCGTAGTTCTCGTTGTAGGCAGTAATATAGTAGAAGATGTTTTCCTGCAGTTCGTACATGCGGCGAATGCCCTCGCGCACGATGATCACCAGCTCATAGCTAAACGCGGGATCATAACTCTTAAGATTGGGGTAGGTATTGGCGATCACTTGCGAATGGCCGTCCTGGTGCTGAATACCCTCACCGTTAAGCGTTGTCCTGCCCGCCGTGCCGCCGATGAGAAATCCACGGCAGAGCATGTCGCCACAGGTCCAGATCATGTCGCCCACGCGCTGAAAGCCGAAGATAGAATAGAAGAAGTAGAACGGAATCATCGGCAGGCCATGTATCGAGTAGGCTGTGCCCGCCGCCAGGAAGGAGGCGAGGGCGCCGGTCTCGCAGATGCCTTCCTGCAGTATCTGACCATCTTCCGCCTCGCGGTAGGCGAGCAGGGTATCGGCATCTACCGGCGTGTAGTGCTGCCCCTGTAGGGAGAAGATACCGGCGATCTTGAACAGCGCCTCCAGGCCGAAGGTGCGCGCCTCGTCGGGCACGATAGGCACGATGTATTTGTTCAGTGATTTGTCGCGCAGGAGTACGGACAGAATCCTGACCAGAGACATGGTGGTCGACTGCGGTCTTGTGCTGCTGCCGTCGGTGAGGGTCTTGAAAGTCTCGAGTGGCGGTGGCGAGAGCGGCGGGCAGTTCTGCAGGCGCTCCGGTATCGCGCCGCCCAAGGCCTCGCGCCGCGCCTTCAGGTAACGCAGCTCCGAGCTTTCCTCACTAGGCTTGTAGAACTGGGCGCGGCGTATCGCATCCTCGTCCAGCGGTATGCCCAGATTCTTGGCGATCAACAGCCGCTGATCGCCGTCCAGGTTCTTCTTCTGGTGTGCGGTGTTGCTGCCCTCCGTGCCCACGATGCGATCGCCCTTCACTGTCTTGACCAGCACCACGGTGGGCCGGTCGCTGCATTTCGCGGCGGCATCGAAGGCGGCATAGACTTTTCTCGCGTCCTGCCCGCCACGCTTGATCTGCTTTACTTCATCGTCGTCGAGGGACTTCATCATCGCCTCGAGTTCGGGATTGCCATCCACCCAGTGCTCGCGCTGGCGCTCGCCGGGCAGCACCGAGTAGCGTTGGTAGTCACCGTCTACACACTCCTCCATGCGTCGGCGCAGGCTACCGTTTACATCTTGCTCGAGTAGCTTGTCCCAGCCGGAGCCCCATATCACTTTTAATACGTTCCAGCCGGAGCCGGTGAACGAGGCCTCGAGCTCCTGTATGATCTTGCCGTTTCCCCTAACCGGGCCATCGAGGCGCTGCAGGTTGCAATTGATGACGAGCACCAGGTTATCCAGCTTCTCGCGCGCGGCGATGTTGATGGTGCCCAACACTTCCGGCTCGTCGGCCTCGCCGTCGCCGATGAAGCACCAGACCTTGCCGCCTTGCTTCGTCTTCAATCCGCGGTTTTCCAGATACTTGGCGAAGCGCGCCTGGTAGATCGCGGTGGGTGTCGACAGACCCATTGAGGCGTTCGCCACCTGCCAGTATTCGGGCATGGAGCGCGGGTGTGGGTAGGAGGTCAGTCCCGGCGCGGGCTGTAACTCACGCCGGTAGTTCGCCATCTGTGCATCCGAGAGCCGGCCCTCCAGCCAGGAGCGTGCGTACACGCCGGGCGAGGCATGGGGCTGCGGGATGATCAGGTCTCCACCGTAGTCCGCGGAGCGCTTACGGAAGAAATGATTGAAGCCCACTTCCATCATGGTGGCGGCGGAGGCGTAGGTAGCGATATGCCCGCCGACTCCCGAGCCCGCGTCCTGCCCCTGCAGCACCATCGCCATCGCGTTCCAGCGCAGGATATTCTCCAGCGATTGTTCGACCTCCATATTCCCGGGGTACTCGGGTTCATCCTGCGGGGCTATGGTATTGAGGTAGGGGGAGTTGAGTGGGGCCTTGGCCGCCGGAACACGGTGCTCCGCACTCCAGGCATTCAGGTCGTCGAGCAGGGTGCGAACGCCAGCATCGCCGTAGCATTCGCGGATGTTCTCCAGCGCCTCGAGCCACTCGGAGATGTCTGCTTCGATACCAGACAGCTGCGCTGCTTCTTCATTCATGGCGGCTCCATGATTTAATTCGGCTAATGAGTAGGGTTAAGCTTTTTCTGTCTATGCATAGTATACCCGATTAGAGTCTCGCAAAATCAGGACTTCCAGTGAACCTTAGTCACTCACTGCAGTCCAGTTGGTATCGATAGGGGATTTAAGGTTTTCGTAGTGTGGACTGACGCAGGAGAACTATTGGTGTATATAGTACTTTTGGTTAGTAGAATGATGTTCTAGTAGCGGAAGTTTAGATTATCAAGAGGAATAACTCTTTATCATGACAGCATACGCACTCGAAGCTATCCAAGCACTGATCCTACCGATGTTGTTCCTGTTGCTCTTCTCATATAGCCCGATAGTTGTTGGGCTCTATCTGATTCGGAATGAGTTCCGAAAAAAATCATATTTCGAATTTCTAAATATCGCTTTCGCTACTACTGTGGCAGGAATTGCTACTCTTCTTCTATTATGGAGTAGTTTTTTCGGCGATTCTTTAAACGAAAGTTCAACTGCTAGCTTGATTTTTGCAGTTGTTCCGTTTTATTCCGCAGCGGTTTTATTTCTAAGCTACGGAGTAGGATGGTTGTTCTCAGGGTCAAAGGACATCGGACTGCGAGTCAAACAGTGGTTTGGAAACAAGATTCTATTAGTAGCGATTCCTCCTGTATCGATATTCATGTTGTTGCTTATCTCGGGATTGCTCAATAGTTTGAGTTCAGTGCATCTAAGTGTTGCGGAGAGTGCTTCAAGCGAACTGGCGATTCGGTACATTTATGAGAAAGCGAAGAATGAGGAGATAGATCAATTTGGAGTATTTCTATTCCTCGCACAGAATAGAAATACTCCACAGGATATAGTCAGAGAGCTTTCAGTTTATCCGCACAGATCCGTAAGATCTCTGGCAGTACAACTGCTGGACAACGACTAGGTATTTACAGAATCAGCACAGTACAAGCTATATAGGTCAATTATTCTGCAGCTAGCGCCGCGTTCGATCCTTGATGTTGATTGGCGAGGAAGCCGAGTATGAGTTCGATATCGTGTTCGGCGCAGCCCTCGGTCTGGGCATAGATATAATCGGCGCTTAGCCGCGCGATGCGGTTTCCCTTGGCGATCGCCGCCTTGAAGTTCTCGATCTCGGTGGGCGGCAGGCCCTGGCTGCGATAGAAGTCGGTCAGCAGCTGCATCTCGCCGCTGCTGAAATTTTCCAGAAAGATCTGTGCGATACCGGCCTCGAAGTTCTCCCAGGCGAAGGTGCGTTCGTAGCAGGCGGCGATCTCGTTCTTAATCCACTGCGGCAGCTCGACATCGGCCGACATCTCGACGATGCTGGAGTAAGTGCGAATTATCCTTCGCGTCTGCTGCAGCGTTCTGGTTTCGAAGTGGTTGGCGACGTTGCTGGCGCGCAGCAATCTGTTGGCGTCACTTATGGCATCGGCGCCAACAGAGTGGCTAAGCGGTAGGAGAGTGAATAGTAATAGACAGCTAATTCTCATTGATGATTTCGAATACCACCGTGATATTGGTCTGGTATTCTACTTCATCAAATGTCGGTGCGACAGCGGGGGCGGCGACGCTCGACGCCGTCGAGCCCCGTGTGTTGGCATCCATCGCCATCTCCTGTGCCATCGCGGCTTGTGGCATATTGCGGGACAGTCGGCGAATGCCACCGTAGTAAAAGTTAATCGCGCGCAGCTGCAGGCCGAGGCTGCTCTCGTAGTAGGCCTTCTGCGCCATCACATCGGCCAGAGCCTGCTCCCGAACCTGTTCCTCGAAGGCGTCTTCCTCACTGTGTTCGAACTCGGTGTTCTCGAACTCGACCTCGTCGTGCTCGTCGGCGGCGCCAGCGAGCAGTTGCAGATGTTCCTCGCTGCTTACCTCGACTTCCATGCGCGCACTGACCTCGAAGCTATTCGGGTTGCGACCGAACAGGCCAAACTGCGGCGAGCTGGAAAACTTCGAATTGTTGATGGCATCCTGCGGCACGCCCGCGGCGACGAACTGCTGTATCAGATCGAGACGCAGGGCCTGATTGACTTCCATCGCGCGGCTGAGGCTGCGCTCCTCGGTAGTGACAAGCAGGCTAATCTTGGCCACATCCTTGTAGGCGGTGAGCTCGCCCTCGCCATTGATGTTAACCGTGTTCGGCCGCGGATGGAGGAACTCGCGTAGCTCATCGGGCGTGCCGGAGAGTTGTGCCTGTGCGAAGCTGGCCTGGCTGAGGCCAAGAAGGGAAGCGGCGGCGAATGCCGACAGAGTGAGATTCAGTAGTCTTTTCATGATGAAGTCCTTGCAGATAGCGTCTCGGGTCACGGGGCTACTATGCCCCCTAAATAGGTCTGGCTCTGCTGTTCAAGTCGCAGTTTCGGCGCTTATAGTTCTATCGAATAGTGTGCTATCGAATCAAACAGCAATTGACGGCACGGGGGGATTCATAGTCAAATGACAACATGCTGACATAGCGAGCTCCGCTCCCCGTAGTTTAGCCTTAGTCTAGCCATCCTGTTGCCGGTTTAGCGGACCAGTGGATGAAATTTAGAGGAACCTCAGTGCATTCTCCCAAGCGCATGCTATTTCTTGACCTTGTATTGTCCCTATTCAGGCTGAATGGACTCTTAATCGCGGAAGGGGACAATATGACCGAGGCCTTGGGCCTCACCAGCGCGCGCTGGAAAGTCATCGGCGTCATCGCCCTGTCCAACGCCGGACTCACGGTTCCCGGCATCGCGCGCGTCCTCGGCCAGTCGCGTCAGGCGGTGCAGCGCATAACCGACGTTATGGTCACCGATGGCCTGCTGTCCTATCAGGCCAATCCCAAGCACAAGCGCTCGGTACTGGTCGTGCTCACAGAAGAAGGCCGTACCGCCTATCAGTCGCTGCGCGATGTGCAGGACCCCTGGGCCATCGAGAGCACGGAAGATATTCCCATAGAAGAACTGGATGCAGGCCTGCGCCTCGTGCGTCGCCTCATTCAGAAATTCGACAAATAGCCGTGGCCGAGTCCCCGATCAGATTGCCGCGCCCGCTCTATACAGCAGAGCAGGTTCGCCGGCTCGATTCGATCGCGATAGAACAGTGTGGCATCCCCGGTTTTACCCTCATGCAGACGGCTGCTTCGGTTGCCTTCAACGCTCTGCGCGAGAGGTGGCCGCAGACGCGGCATGTGCAGGTCTTCGCAGGCGCAGGCAATAATGCGGGCGACGGCTATCTGGTGGCGAGCCTGGCGAAGGAGCAGGGGCTAAGTGTCGAAGTCATCGCGCTGGCCGATCCGCAGAAGCTGCAGGGCGATGCGCGACTCGCCTGGCAGTGGGCAGAGAAGGCACAGGTGACTATCACTGCCTTCGCCGATTTCGATCGTGAGCACGAGAAGGACCACGCCCATCCCGTAATCGTCGATGCGCTGTTCGGCACGGGCCTGTCGAGAAAGGTAACGGGCGACTACTTTAGTGCAATCGACTTCATCAACAGGGTAGGCAGGCCCACTCTCGCGATCGATATCCCCTCCGGCTTGAGTGCCGACACGGGAAAGGTTCTTGGCATCGCGGTAGCCGCCGAGATGACGGTGACATTTATCGGCCTCAAGCAGGGCCTGCTTACCAACGAGGCGGGCGACTATGTCGGCCATCTCGTCTACCACGACCTCGATGTGCCCGACCGGGTGTTTAGCGACAGCGATTCCCCAACGCCTAGCGCTACCCGCATCGACATACATTCCAGTAAGACGATGATCGCGCCCCGTGCGGTTACGTCCCATAAGGGGACTCACGGTCATGTCCTCATCATGGGCGGTGACTACAGCTTCGGTGGCGCGGTGCTGATGGCCGCCGAGGCCTCGCTGCGCAGCGGGGCGGGTCTGGTGAGTGTCATTACCCGCAGCTGTCACCGCCCCGCGCTTCTGGCGCGCAGGCCGGAGGTGATGGTGCTCGGCACCGAGGATGAGGGTGCTCAGCTTCAAGCCCTGATAGCCAGGGCGACGGCGATCGTGATTGGGCCCGGGCTCGGTCGCGCCGATTGGGGGCGAAACCTGATGCAGCAGGCACTCGCCGCACAGCAGGCGGATGGAACGCCTCTGGTGGTCGATGCCGATGCCTTGCACTTACTTGCGGAGAAGCGCGAGCAGGGATCTGCCGCCAAGGGCAGTGGCATTAAAAGGGACAACTGGATACTCACACCTCATCCCGGCGAGGCGGCGGCACTACTCGGAAACACGACCGAGCAGATACAGAGCGATCGCTTCGAAGCAGTCAGGCAGCTCGCTACGATCTGGGGCGGCGCCTGCCTGTTGAAGGGCAGTGGCAGCCTGATCTGCGCGCAGACCTCTGCCGGACAATCTCTCTCGCTGTGCAGCGAGGGCAATGCGGGCATGGCGACCGGCGGCATGGGGGATGTATTGAGCGGCATCATCGGCGGCTTGGTTGCCCAGGGGAATGCACTGCACGATAGCCTCTGTGCCGCGGTCTGCATCCATGGCGAGGCGGCGGATCTATCGATGCAGGCTCATGGCCAGCGCGGCATGGCGGCTACCGATCTCATGCCCTACATCCGCGAGCTGGTCAATCCGGCGTGGCAAGGGCATCTCTGAATAACTCTAAGGTAGCTCTGCGCAGTCATAGAGTTATTCAGAAGTGCCCTAGAACTACTGCGTTCGAATCTCTATGTCGCGGATCGTATAGTTCCCGGCGACGTTGCCCGGGTCGATGCGCAGTTGACTGCCATCGGCGACATCCTGCAGATCGAATGTTATGCGATTAACTCCCGGATTGATGAATCGGTCCAGCCTGTTTTCCTCAGAGTATCCCGCGCCTAGCTCGTCTTCATAGTAGACCGCAACGTTCAAATCTTCATCGGTATCCAGCGTGACATAGAGCATGGCGTCGGCGAACTCGATATCGGGTCGCGGTGGCAGCAAGAAGTAAGGGTCCTCGTTGATTGCCTCAAACTTGAGGCTGCCGGAAACATAGTCTACCTCTGCAATATTCTCGGAGAACTCGAACTCGACCAGCGCAGCCCTGTTCAGGGAATAGACGGTCTCACTCAACTTGGTGGAGAGATGATTGCTGTTGATATAGCGAATGGCGTTTATGCGCCTGCGGCTATTAATGGCTCTATCGACCTGAGCCGCCCCGCTGTCGAGTAGATTCATGCCGGCGAGGAAGGCCGTATCGTGTTCGATCTCCAATAACTCCAGCAAGGTGGGCGCCACATCGAGCGGCGTCGCGGGAGTTTCTACCAGCGCCCGCTCCTCGGCATTGAGTACCGTAAAATACAGCTTCCTGTCGTAGTCGCTCGGGAACAGCGGAAAGGCAATATTGCGCATGGACAGGTGGTCGGAGCTGAGAACGATCACCGTGTCATCGAAGGCTGGAGACTGCTTTAGCTGTTCGATGAAATTGCCGACGAGAAAATCGGTGCAGTGCACGGCGTGCAATATCGAGTTGTCGATAGCAGGGTACTCGGGGCAGCTCGCTGAGGGCTCGCCAGTGGGGTGATGGGTGTCCACGGTGAGCAGTGTCAGGTTAAAAGGCTGACCCGTAGCCGCGAGCGCGTCGAACTGATCCATCGCCAGATCGAATAGCGTATCGTCGAACAGGCCCCAGCCGCCCATATAGTTTGGATCCTCGAGCTCACCGCTGAGCTCATGACTGCCCAAGGCGACATCGAAGCCGTGATCGAGCAGGAAGTTGCCCTTGCTGGCAAACTCCAGCGACGCGCCACCTATGAACACCTGCTCGTAACCGGCGCTCTTCAATACATCGGGCAGGCAGGTTGCCGAATCGAGCAGGCGCGAAAACAGCACCTCGTTACCGGTGAGCCGCGACTCGTAGATCAGTGGAGTGCCGCACAGACTTGAGACTATGCCGCCCATCGTCCAGCTAGAGCCCTGCACCTGCTCCATGTTCTCCAGCTGCCAGCCCTCGGCAGTCAGGCGCTGCAGCGCGGGAGTCAGTCCCGGGAATACGTCCTCGTCCGTGTAGATCGCCTCCAGCCCCTCGAGAAAGATAAACAGCAGATTCTTTCCTGGCCGCGCCGTGGGTGGCGTGCCGGCAAGTGCGTCCGGTTCGAGGTTTAGGGTTTCCCAATCTATGGAGTCCAGCGAATCGATCTCAGGCGCCCATACAGAATTCGCGAGCGAGACCGCCGAGGGGCGTAGTCCCGGATCCAATATCAGCGCTAGCAGTAGCAGGCCAGCGAGCGCCTTCGAGGAGAGCCCCGAGGGCGTATTCCGATTTCTAAGGCAGTAGAAGCCAGCGAGAACGGAGACGGTCCAGGCGAGCACGAGCAGCATCAACGGATAGTAGACGTTACGCGTCTCTACTAGTGTGGCTAAGTTAAAGTGAAAGAAGTATTGCTGGTTAAAGTAACTGCCCTGCAAATAGTAGCTAAGAAACTGCGAGGCGTAGTAGAAGGAGAACAGATAGATCAGAAAGAGGCCAGCCGTCGTCCTAAGTGCACCCTCTTGCAGTTTCGAGAGTATCGCGGTCGCGGCAAACAAGAGCAATGCAACGGAAGCTAATGCCGAGAGCAGCGTGAGAGCCGTCAGGTCGAGATTGTAATAGTGCGTGAAGGCGACAGGAATCGCGAATAGCGCTAGCAGCAATCTCTGCATGGCATTCATAACTGATTTCATTTGCCTAATCACAGCATGCACACTATAAAGTCATTAAATTGGTAAAGCGGAACTAGAAAAAACTAACTAGAGGAGCAACATGCCCCATACGAACAACACCAGCATCATAGCGATGAACACGGCGGCCGATCCGATGTCTTTGGCGCGTCCGGCGAGCTCATGAAACTCCTCCCCGGTTCGATCTACCACCGCCTCGATCGCGGAGTTTAACAACTCCATTAGCAGCACGAGGATTAGACAGCCAACCAGCAGAACCTGTTCCACTCTCGACTGTCCCAGCCAGATACCTATCGGCGCAAGAACTATGAAGGCGAAGATCTCGAGGCGAAAAGCTTCCTCATTGCGCCAGGTCGCACGCAATCCTGCGAAGGAAAAGCGAGTGGCAGCGATCAAGCGTGCGATGCCTTGCTTCTTGGGAGGCAGCGGCATGTGATTGCGCGCAGGGTCTTCGCTCATTATTGGTTCGAACTCTCTAGTGCGTAGGCCTAGAAGGATAGAGATATTCGAATAACAAGTCTAATTCAGCTGTGAAGTCTGTAGGAATTTCTGGGCGCTAGCTGCCCACGTCGAGCGCGCTCCAGCCGCTGGCCTCAACGATCTCCTGCAGTCGCTGAGGGCGGTAGCTGCTGTCGGCGATGTAGCGAGCCTTCACGCTAGGATGAATCTTGGTCGGCTTGCCCTCGATGAGCAGAGGTCGATGCAGCGGCTTCTTGAAGCGGTACACATGGTTACGCGAATTGTGCGTCTTGCCCTTGCTGCCATCGCTGAGCGCAGCCTTGATATGTGGCTCGACCTTCAGGCCTTCCTTCTCCGCCTCGCCCAGCATCCACTTCAGCGGCGCGTCGGCGGCAATTAGCCCCGTACCCTTGTCCGGTGCATAGGACCCACCCACATCGGAGTGCACGCCCGCGAACCAAACCTGTTTCAGATTTACGCCGGTGCGCGGTGTCCACACCGTAGGCTCGAAGTCTTCGCGCTGCTCGTCGATTGCGAGTGCGTGGCGCGCGAAGGACACATTCGAGCCCATCTTGGTGTCGTAGAACTCATCCTTGCTCTCGAATAGTCCCATCAGGCTGAACGGAATGCCGAGCGCGCCGACGGTGTCCCACACGCCGACGAAATGCACCTTCTGCGATTGATGGCAGTGGCCGCTCTTGAATCTAACGGCGGCCGCGCCGCTGGGATGATTCTTCTTCGACGCGCTCTTGTAGATCTCCCAGGCCTCGGCGATACGCCTGGCATCCGGACGCTTCAGAATACCGCAGTTATTAATCAGTCCGCACAGCGCACGCACCGTATACGCGCCGCGACTGAAACCGAAGAGATAGATCATGTCGCCGTGGGAGTAGTTCTGCACGATGTAGCGATAGCCGTCGAGGATGTTCTTGTGTATGCCACGCCCCGTCGCTCCTGCACTCATATTATTGTGGTAAGAACCGAGACCCCAGTCGTAGAACACGTGTTGTTTCAGCGAGCCGGAGGACGGCTTGATAGCGCGCGCGAGTTTTAGGACATTGGTAGGAAAGTCTTTCTCAATATCTTCCTCGGGTCGATTCCACGTGCCGTCTGCACAAATAACTATGTTGGCCATGATTCGCTCCAATGAGTGCTGAGATGCAACGGTCTTACACCAGTGCATCGAGGAATAGTTCTATTTCGTAGTTACAAATATAGTTCCGCCGGAAGCACTGTCTTTCGGCTTGCGCGTTTCTACCTTTAGATAGTTCTGCGCCTTGACTAGCTCACTAAGTTTGGCGAAGCCGAAGTTTCTGTGATCGAAGGCGGGGTCGTGCTTGTTAATATAGGAGCCAATCTCTGGTAGTGACGCCCAGCCGTCGTCCTTGGATATCGCCTTGATGGCTCCCTGCAATGCCTTCTTGAGTGCCGTGGCCTCTGGCGTCGCAATTTTCTTTCTCGCCTTGGGCTTTAGGTTCTCAGTGAAAATAAACTTGTCGCAGGAGGAAATGAATGGCTCAGGTGTCTTGGCTTTCTCGCCGAAGCCGTACACTTTTAGCCCGGACTCTCTGATGCGTGTCGCCAGTCTGGTGAAATCGCTGTCGGAAGAAACCAGGCAGAAACCATCCAACACATTGGCGTGCAGCAGGTCCATCGCATCGATGATCAGCGCCGCATCGGTGGCATTCTTTCCCGTCGTGTAACTAAATTGCTGAATCGGTTGGATCGCGTGCTTGTGTAGGAGATTCTTCCAACTCTGTAGATTCGTTGTCGTCCAATTGCCGTAGGCTCGCTTGGTATGCGCGGTGCCGTATTTCGCTACCTCCGCTAATAATTCTGGAAACACGGCGGCCTGGGCATTGTCGGCATCAATCAATACAGCCAGTCGTAGATTGTCGTTCTCTGCCATAGTTTAAATCCTTCAGCTGTGATGACCCGCGCTGTTAGCTTAGCACCGGCTTCTTGTTGGACATCGGTATGATAAACCATTCCGCGATGATGAGATTGGGCACCCAGCACATCCACGCGATAGCGGTGTAAGCCTCCTCGAATTCGTAGCCGGTGATCTGGCCGAGGGGCAGATAGACTCGGAGTGTAACGGCCGCCAGGGTCAGGGCGTAGCTGCGTATCATCCAGTCTTGATGGATGCGCACATTGCCCGCGCGTATATGTCGGTAGGCCATGGCCGTGGTGACTATCCAACTCACCGCCAGCATGCCAAAACCCCAGTGGCCGGCGAGCCCGCCGGTGGAATAGAAGGCTAGGTAGAGGCCGGCGAAACCGCCGACCAGGCAGCCGACGACATAGATTCGACCGAATAGTCGATGAATGTGTAGGTACTTCGCCCGAAACTGCACGTTGAACTGCATGGCGCCTACGATGATTACGATGCCGCCAGCCAGAAAATGCAAAAGCGTGCCGAAGTCGGAAGCTTCCGCGAGCATCTCGATGACGAAGTTCTGCCGAAAGCTGGGCAGAAATACGGTAGCCAAGGCGTAGAGCCCGATGCCGACGCTAAGAAATGTCATGAGGTACCAGGAGAGAGTTCTAGTCATGGCGCGTTTCCACTCAAGTTAAAAAGAGGGTGACCTAAAAACAAGCTACTCGATCAATTATTCCGGCTGCGTACACAAAGGCTAGAACCGTGATGGGATAGTAACCCTCTGTGCCACAGTTGTTAACTGGCAGTTGAAGCCAAGGCGGACTCTCACTGAAGCCGCAATCTGCTTTATACTCCCGCCATGCAGTCACAACAGCAACTAATACTGGAAGACGAAGATGCCACGCTGGCATTCGGCGCCGAGCTCGCGGCCGCAACGTTTCAGGTAGCCGAGCAGAAATCGGACGATGTGGCGCTGGGCGTTGGTGTCCCCCATGTCGGCGGCACGATCTACCTGCAGGGCGACCTGGGGGCGGGCAAGACCACGCTAACCCGTGGCTTTATGCGGGCCTTCGGTTATACGGGTGCGGTGAAGAGCCCCACCTACACCCTGGTCGAGCCCTACGAATTCGAGCTCTGCAACATCTACCACTTCGATCTCTATCGCCTCGCGGACCCCGAGGAAGTGGCCTATCTGGGTACAGATGAGTATTTCGCGCCGGCCAACCTCTGCCTCATCGAATGGGCCGAGAAGGGCGCGAAATGGCTGCCACAGGCGGATTTGCTAATCGAAATCGAGGCCCAGGGAACGGGACGGCGCCTGACTTGTCGAAGTCTTAGCGAGAAAGGGGCCATAATTGCCAAAAGATTATGGGCTTAAGGCCGTTGTAATAGACAACGTGAATTATGTCTTATAGTAGTGCCATGACGTCACCGTATCATTCAAGAAGGTCTGAAAGAGGGTATAAAGGAAGCAGTCGCGGCCTGACCCTGTTGCTGGCAGTGTCTACCCTGCTGGCCAGCCTCGCCGCGTCCGCTGCCGATGTGCGTGACGTGCGGCTGTGGCGGGCGCCCGATCATACGCGCCTCGTTTTTGACCTATCCGGCGAGGTGGAATATACCCTGTTCACGCTCGCCAATCCCGACCGCGTGGTCATCGATATCGCTGGCTCCTCCTTAGGCGGCGACCTGTCAAATCTGGACTTCAACGAGAGTCCCATCAATGGGCTGCGTAGTGCGATCCGCGATGGCGACACGCTACGCATGGTGATCGACCTAACCGCCAAGGTGGAGCCGCGCAGTTTCACACTGGCACCGAACAGTGAGCAGGGCGATCGCCTCGTGGTCGATCTTTACGACGAGGCGCCGTCCCCCAGCGAGATTCAGAATGCGAGGTCCGCGCCGCCACCCGCGGCGCCTCGCAGCGACGAGCGACGCAATATTATCGTTGCGATCTCCGCCGGCCATGGCGGCGAGGACCCAGGTGGCATCGGTTATGATGGCAAGCTGAAAGAGAAGGACATCACGCTGAGGATCGCCCGCGCGCTGTTCGATCAACTGGAGCGCATGCCGGGCTACACCCCGGTGATGATTCGCGACGGCGACTACTATGTGGAACTGCAACGCCGCTCCGAGATCGCGCGGGAGAAGCGCGCCGACCTGTTCGTCGCGGTGCACACCGATTGGTATCGCACCAGCCGCGCCAGTGGGCTAACAATCTATGCGCTCTCCGGAGATCGAGCCGACCGCGAGAACTCACGGCGCGTCGCGCAGAAGGAAAACAACTCGGACCTGCTCGGCGGCGTGGGCGGCGACCTGGATCTCAGTTCCTGGGATGACGATGTCGCACTCACTCTCGTCTCGCTGCAGATGGCCTGGAGCATGGAGCAGAGCCTCATCGCGGGCACGCGCATACTGGAGTCGCTAGACGGCGTGACGCGTCTCAGGCGCGACAAGGTGCAGCAAGCCTCACTCGAAGTGTTGAAGTCGCCCGATATTCCCTCGATGCTGATCGAGACCGGCTACCTGACGAACCCCGACGAGGCGCGGCGCTTGAACAGCTCGGCATTCCAGCAGAGGCTGGCGCGCGGCATCGCTCAGGGTGTCATGAACTATTTCTACGACGCGCCGCCGGAAGGCACACTCGTCGCCTGGCAGAAGGCGAATGGCATCGTGCCCGTGCCCGGGACCTATATAGTCAAGCGCGGCGACAGCCTGTCGGTAATCGCACAGCGCTACAACGTGAGTCAGGCGCAGCTGAAGTCGGTCAACGGTATGACGTCTGACACAATCCGCATCGGTCAGGAGCTGACCATACCCGGTGCGGCCGGGTTGGAGCCGGAGCAGCACACGATCCGTCGCGGCGAGACGCTGTCGGAGATCGCGCAGCGCTATCAAGTCAGCCTCGGCAGCCTGCGGCAGGCGAACAATCTCAGCGGCGATCGCATCATGGTCGGCCAAGTATTGAAGATACCCGCCTCCTAGACTCGCGCCGATCCCGGCATCTTATTTTGTCTGCGGTTGGTGCTACAATGCCAGCCTCATTCTCTTTCGTGTGCTTCCCATGTCCCGCATCAATCTTCTCAGCCAACGCCTCGCGAATCAGATCGCGGCGGGCGAGGTCGTCGAGCGTCCGGCCTCGGTGATTAAGGAGTTGATGGAGAATAGTCTCGATGCCGGAGCCAAGCGGCTGGAGATCGAGGTCGAGCAGGGCGGTACCAAGCTCATCAAGGTGAAGGACGACGGCCTCGGCATTCACAAGCAGGACCTGGAACTGGCTCTGAGTCGCCACGCCACCAGCAAGATCGAAGACCTGGAAGACCTGGAGAATATCGCGAGTCTTGGCTTCCGCGGCGAGGCGCTCGCCAGTATCTCCTCTGTCTCGCGCCTGACCATGACCTCAAAGTCTGAAGACGACAGCGAAGACGGCAGTGGCTGGAAGGTGGTCGCCGAGGGGCAGGAGATGGCGGTAAAGCTCGCACCCGCAGCCCATCCCCGTGGCACGACGGTCGAGGTGAGAGACCTGTTCTTCAACACGCCGGCACGCAAGAAATTCCTGAAGACCGAGAAGACCGAATACTCGCGCATCGATGAGATACTCAAGCGCATTGCGCTGAGCCGCTTCGATGTGCAGTTTGCGCTGACACATAACCAGCGCGCTATCCACAAATTGCTACCGGCGAAGACAGATCAGGAGAAGCAGCGCCGGGTTGCACTGGTGTGCGGTCCTGCCTTCGTCGAGAACTCGGTGTTCGTGGAGATGGAAGGGCCGGGCCTGCGCCTGTGGGGCTGGGTAAGTCTGCCCACCTTCTCGCGCTCGCAGGCGGACCTGCAATATTTCTATGTGAATGGCCGCATCATACGCGACAAGCTCGTTACCCATGCCGTGAAGCAGGCCTATCGCGACGTCTTGTTTCATGGGCGACACCCGGCCTACGTGCTGTACCTCGAGCTGGCGCCGTCCGCCGTCGATGTGAATGTGCATCCGACCAAGCACGAGGTTCGCTTCCGCGACAGCCGTCTGGTGCATGACTTCCTCTTTAGCTCACTACACAAGGCGCTCGCCGAACTGCGCCCGGCCGATAGGCTCGCAGAGAACGCAGAGTCGCAGCACCCTGGCGATGCGCCTTCCAATTACGGTAGCGGTTCCGGTTCTCCAAGCTTCGCGCCGGGTAATCTTAGCGGCCAGAGTAGTTTGTCTTTGGCGGACCAGCCGAGCCATAACTATTCTTATAGGCCGAGTAGCGGCCGGCCTGACGCTGTCGCGATACAGAATCAACTAGAGAGCTTCGCGAAGCTGACCGAGGCCGATGCCGAAGTCCCGCCATTGGGTTATGCCATAGCACAACTGCACGGCATCTATATACTCGCACAGAACAAGGAAGGTCTGATCACGGTGGATATGCACGCGGCTCATGAGCGCATAACCTATGAGCGTATGAAGACCGCCTGCCAGAACGAAGAACTGAAGATGCAGCCGCTGTTGGTTCCCCTGTCTATCGCGGTGAGTCAGTCCGAGGCCGACTGCGCCGAGACCGAGCAGGAGGCGCTACTGGGAATCGGTATCGAACTGGAGCGAGTCGCCGCCGAATCCATCGTCGTGCGGCAGGTGCCCTCGATTCTGCGGGATGCCAACATCGAACAACTGGTGCGCGACGTGCTCTCCGACGTGCTGGAATATGGCAGCAGCGAACGCATACAGGCGCATCAGGATGAACTACTCTCTACCATGGCCTGCCACGGCTCGGTGCGCGCGAACCGGCAACTCACCATCCCCGAGATGAATGCGCTACTCCGAGACATGGAGGCGACCGAGCGCAGCGGTCAATGCAATCACGGCAGGCCGACCTGGGTCTATCAGAGCCTCGACGCGCTAGACAAACTTTTTCTTCGAGGGCAGTAACAACCGCGGCTCGGCCAGCGAGGTCGCGTACAATACCTACCCATGACTCCCGCCAACACAAAGCCCGACGTGATCTGCCTGATGGGCCCGACCGCTTCTGGCAAGACCGCGCTCGCGGTCGATCTGGTGCAGGAGCGACAGGTGCAGATTGTTAGTGTCGATTCCGCTCAGGTCTATCGGCAGATGGACATCGGCACCGGCAAGCCCGAGCCGGAAGTCCTGGCGCGCGCCCCCCACCGACTGATCGACTTCATCGACCCCAGTGAGGCCTATTCGGCCTCGCAGTTCCGCTCGGACGCCATTCGCGAAATTGACGAGATACTAGCCGTTGGCGACATACCCCTTCTCGTTGGCGGCACGATGCTGTATTTTCGTGTATTGCGAGACGGTTTGGCCGACATGCCCGACGCCGATCCCGCGGTCCGCGCCGAGATCGAGGCCCTGGCCGAGGAGCAGGGCTGGGAGGCGGTGCACAGGCAACTCGCGGCGGTAGACCCGGAGGCGGCCGCGCGCATACACCCCAACGATCCGCAGCGCCTGCAGCGGGCCTTGGAGGTATATCGGGTCTCGGGCAGGACACTCTCCAGCCTCCACGCCGCCGAGCAAGAGGCCGAACTGCCCTACAATCTGCACTTCTTCGCCATCCAGCCCGAAGACCGCGGCCTGCTGCACAGCCAGATCGAGGCCCGGTTTCGACAGATGCTGGCGGACGGTTTGGAGGAAGAGGTGCGGGCATTGCACGCGCGAGGTGATCTCAGTCACCGACTTCCCTCAATAAAATCAGTAGGATACCGGCAGGTCTGGCAGTATCTGGAAGGCGAAATTGACTATGAGGCCATGGTGGAAAGGAGTATTATTGCGACCAGACAACTCGCCAAGCGGCAGCTCACTTGGCTGCGCGGCTGGTCAGGCCTGCAAATTTTGCGTGATTCGTCCGCTCAATCCGTACAACATGTCTTGAAATACATGGATTCCACCTCTATATAGGCTAGGTATAGAGCGCATTAATTTAGTAAGAAGTCCGCAGATCTTAGAACCGTTCAAGCAGTTCTCGTTATCGAGACAGTGGGTATCCGGCTTTGTAGATTGATTGTAGAACGTAAGGAGAATAAAAATGTCGAAGGGACATACGCTACAAGATCCATTTTTGAACGTGCTGCGCAAGGAGCGCATCCCGGTATCTATTTACCTCGTGAGCGGCATTAAATTGCAGGGTCAGATCGAGTCATTTGACCAATTTGTGATTTTGTTGAAGAACGCAGTGAGCCAGATGGTTTACAAGCATGCGATCTCGACTGTTGTACCTGCGCGCATGGTAAAGGTGCCAATGCAGAACCCAGGTGAAAGCGCCGACGAAGAAGTTGGCGAGCCAGGGAACACGGCATAGATTTGCGCCTAGTGAGGTTACTTATTGTTTTTTGACAGGCCCGATTCCGGCGAAGTCTCTATTCTTGTTCATCTCGCTGTCGATTCAGAGAGCGAACGAGAGGATCCAACTGAATTTGAAGAACTTGCGATTTCCGCCGGCGCACAGCCGGTGGATTTCATAACTGGGTCCCGTAAGCAGCCCACATCTAATTATTTCGTAGGCAGCGGCAAGCTCGAAGAGATTCAGGCTGCCGTGCACGCCCATAAGGCAGAGCTCGTACTCTTCAACCATGCGCTCTCGCCGAGTCAGGAGCGTAATCTCGAGCGCGAGCTGAAATGCCGCGTGCTCGACCGCACCGGACTCATCCTCGATATCTTCGCACAGCGTGCGCGCAGCCACGAGGGCAAGCTGCAGGTAGAGCTGGCCCAATTACAACACCTGAGCACGCGCCTCAAACGCGGTTGGACCCACCTGGATAGGCAGAAGGGTGGTATCGGCATGCGCGGCGCGGGCGAGAAGCAATTAGAGCTCGACCAGCGCATGATTGGGCAGCGCATCAAGGCCATTAACAAGGGCCTGGCGAAGGTGCGTGGCCAGCGCGATCAGGGCCGTCGCTCGCGAAAACGGGCCGAGGTTGCTACGCTATCACTGGTGGGTTACACCAATGCCGGCAAGTCGTCGCTATTTAATCGCGTGACGGAGGCCGAGGCCTATGCGGCGGACCAACTCTTCGCCACGCTGGACTCGACGCTGCGGCGGATCAACCTGAAGAACTACGGCCCGGCGATCGTAGCCGATACCGTGGGCTTCATCAGTCACCTGCCGCACCAGTTAGTCGAGGCGTTTCGCGCGACGCTGGAGGAGACCGCACAGGCGGATCTGCTACTGCATGTGGTGGACGCGGCCAACGAGTTTCATCCGGACCACGTGTTCGAGGTGGATAAGGTGCTGGCCGAGATCGGTGCGAAGGAAGTGCCGCAGCTGATGGTATTCAACAAGATCGACCTGCTGCCCGGCATCGAGCCGCATATCCAACGGGATGAGAATGGCAGGCCCGTGAAGGTCTGGATATCCGCGCAGAGCGGTGCTGGCATCGACCTATTACATACTGCCATGAGCGAGTTGCTGGCTGGCAGCATGGCAGTCGAGACGCTGCGCGTAGCGCCGCAGCAGGCGAAGCTTCGCAGCCAGCTCTACGCGAATGGATTCATCGAGGCCGAGCAGATTGACGAAGACGGTTTCTATGAACTGCGCGTCAAACTGCCCCGTAGTGACCTCGATCGACTGAGCAATCAGGACGGTGTAGAAATTCTACATCGCAGCACGGCAGTGTCGGAGCCGCAGCAATGGGTTTCCGAGGAAGAGGCGAAGATCGCCTGATACTGCAAGAATCACCGACAGTGAGCGCAAATCACTGTGTTAATGAACAATTTTTAGCTAAAATTGACCGTCTGCGTCTTTAAAAAGCTATGGAGAAGCCAATGGCTTGGAATGAACCTGGAAATAACGGAAATGGAAACGACAAGGACCCTTGGGGTGGCGGTCGTAAGGGCGGCGACCAGGGGCCTCCTGATATCGACGAGGTTGTCCGCAGCCTGACCAAAAAATTCAATAGCCTGTTCGGCGGAGGTGGCGGTGGCTCTAGTTCCACCGGTTCCGCACCATCCGGCGGTGGTGGCCTGTCGGCCGGCCTGATCGCCGGCCTCGTTGCCGTGGTGGCAGTGGTCTGGGCCTTCATGGGTATCTATATTGTCGATGCGGCGGAACAGGCCGTGGTGCTGCGCTTCGGAAAGGTACAAGACGCTACTGTCGGACCCGGCCTGCATTGGAACCCGCCTATCATCGACGAAGTAAGCCTCGTGAACGTGTCCGAGCTTAATGCGAAGACCTACGAGAATCGCGCGATGCTAACCACCGATGAGAACATCATCGATATCGCCGTGACCGTGCAGTACCGCATACAGGATCCGATGAAATACGTTATCGCCGTGCAGGATCCCGAGCTGAGTCTCGACAACGCATCCGAGTCCGCCATTCGTCACGTGGTAGGCGGAAACTTCATGGATCAGATTCTGACTACCGGCCGTGATCGCATTGCCGCCGACGTGCAGGAGCGCCTGCAGGAATACATGAACAACTACAACACCGGCATATTTGTCAGCCAAGTGAACGTAGTCGACGCGCAGCCACCCGATGCCGTGCGTCCAGCATTCGACGATGTGATTCGAGCACGCGAGGACGAGCAGCGCGCACAGAATCAGGCGCAGCAGTACTCGAATCAGATCATCCCGGAAGCCAGAGGTGAGGCACAGCGCCGCATCGAAGCGGCTAACGCCTACAAGGAAGAAGTGGTAGCGGAAGCAACGGGTGATGCCTCGCGCTTCGATCAGCTGCTGACCGAATACGTAAAGGCACCCGAGGTGACTCGTCAGCGCCTGTACATCGATTCGATCGAAGACGTTCTGACAGCGAGCAGCAAGATCATGGTCGATGTAGAAGGCGGCAACAATATGTTGTTCCTGCCGCTCGACAAGATACTCGAGCAGAGCGCCTCTAGCATCTCTTCAACCAATAACAGGTCTGACCTGGAAAACTTGGCAGATCAGTTGGCTCCTTTCCTACCGGGGCCGACTAATAACGCGAACAGCGTAGACCGTTCGCGTTTACCTACTAGTGGGCGAGGTATTAGACAATGAAGAATTTCTTAGCAGTGGGTTTCATATTCCTAGTCATCGTAGTCGCCGGCAACTCGCTCTTCGTCGTCAAAGAGACAGAGCGCGCCGTGATGCTGCAGTTCGGTGAGTTGATTCAAGACGATATCTCTCCCGGCCTGCACGTGAAGATTCCCTGGGTGAATACCGTGCGCAAGTTCGACGCGCGAATCCTGACCGAAGATGCACCAAGACGCCGCTTCCTAACATTGGAACAGAAGGCTCTGGAAGTAGACTCCTACGCGAAATGGCGCATCGTAGATGTGGGCCAGTTTTATATATCTACCCGCGGCAGCACTACCACCGCAGGCAGCCTGCTTGCCGAGCGTATCAACGACGGCCTGCGTGACCAGATCGGTAACCGCACGCTGGCAGAGGTAGTCGCCGGCGAGCGCGATCAACTCATGGAGGCGCTGACGGCCGATCTTAATCAAACTACTGCAGCGGACATTGGTATCGAGATTATCGACGTGCGTGTGAAGCGCATCGATCTGCCCGAAGACGTTCGCTCCTCTGTATATGATCGTATGATCACCGAGCGAAACCGAGAGGCACAGGAGCTGCGCTCCTTCGGTGAGGAATTGGCCATAGGTATTCGTGCCGACGCAGACCGTCAGGCGACGATCTTCCGTGCCGAGGCCTACCGCGATGCCGAGCGCATCCGTGGTGAGGGCGATGCAACCGCGACCGCCATCTACGCCGAGGTCTACAACAAGGATCCAGAGTTCTTTGCCTTTACTCGTAGCCTGAATTCCTATCGAGAGACTTTCAGCTCGAAGGGCGATGTGCTCCTGTTGGATCCTGATAGTGACTATTTCAAGTATCTGAAGAACGGGATCTCACAACAGTAAGCTCCGCGCAATCCGTGGAATAGTTTTTAAAATCGACCATCGAAAACCCTAAACCTGAATCGTGTTCAGCGATTCAGGTTTACTTTTTTTGTCCGATGCTAAAGGCAGTCGCAAGAGCAACTAGGCATAGGAAGCGGCAAGAGTTAGAGGCAAGACTATGTGGCACGATTTGGCCGTTGCATTTTGCCTGATGCTTGTGATCGAAGGGATGATTCCCTTCATAAGCCCAGGCAGGTGGCGAAAGATGTTGCTGATGCTAGACCAGATAGATGACAGCACCATGCGCATGATTGGATTGGGTAGCATGCTTACCGGCACGGTATTGCTGCTAGTAATTAATTAGATCGCTGAGCGCAGCGATCGCATACACGAAAACTAATTAGACATGACTTCTGCAAAACGCTGGTTACTACCCGATGGTGTCGAGGAGATACTGCCGCTTGAGGCGAGCAAGCTAGAGCACTTGCGCCGACAGCTATTGGACCTGTATGAGTCCTGGGGCTATCAGCTCGTCATCACGCCCCTCATCGAATTTCTGGATTCGCTGCTCGTAGGCTCCTCACACGACCTGGACCTGCACACCTTCAAGATCACCGATCAACTCAGCGGTCGCATGATGGGCATACGCGCAGACATCACGCCTCAGGCAGCCCGCATCGATGCGCACTGCCTGAACCGAGAAGGCCCGGTTCGACTGTGTTATGCCGACAATGTACTGCACACGAAGCCCCAAGGGCTGCTCACATCCCGAGTGCCGATTCGTATCGGTGCGGAGTTATATGGTCACGCCGGTGTCGACTGCGACATCGAGCTAATCTGCCTGATGTACGCGACTCTGAATGCGGCAGCAATCGAAGACATATCTATCGTGCTTGGGCATGTCGGCATCTTCCGCGCGCTGGTCAAGGAAGCCGCTATAGCACCGGAGATCGAGGCTACGCTATTCGACGCGGTACAGCGTAAGGCCTATGACGAGATCGATTCGGCATTGGATTCGGCCGTCGATGATGCGACGCTTCGAGATATGTTGAAGCAGCTCACGCGCCTGAGCGGCGATGAGTCTACGCTGCAGGAGGCATTAACCGTCTTCGAGGACGCACCGAAATCCGTGAAGAAAGTATTGTTGGAGCTGGTGCTGATCGTCGAGGGTGTGAAGGAACGCCACCCCGAGATTACCCTGTGCTTCGATCTCTGCGAGCTGCGCGGTTATGAGTATCACACCGGCATCGTATTCGCCGCCTATACGCCAAACTATGGTCGTGCGGTAGCGAAGGGCGGTAGGTACGATCACATCGGCGAGGTGTTCGGTAGAGCGCGACCGGCCTCGGGTTTCGACAGCGACCTGAAGACGATAGCGAGGCTGAGCAGCAAGTCTTACGCGCAACGAAAGGCAATCATCGCACCGAACGGTTCGGATGCCGCCTTGCAGGGGGCCGTCGCCGCGCTACGTGCGGAGGGTGAGATCGTTATAACGAATCTGCTGGAGAGCGAACTAGCCGCGGAAGACCTGGAAGAACTTAATTGCGATCGTCAGCTAGAGCTGCACGATGGTGAGTGGAAAGTTAAGCGCATTACTTCGTGAATGCATAGTAGAGAGATTGAGTATTAGACGATGGCAAAATCAGTAGTAGTACTAGGCACCCAGTGGGGAGACGAGGGCAAGGGCAAGATAGTCGATCTCTTGACTGACCAAGCCTCAGTAGCAGTTCGCTTTCAGGGCGGACATAACGCAGGTCATACGCTGGTTATCAACGGCAAGAAGACCGTGTTGCATCTACTGCCATCCGGCATTCTGCGTGACGAGGTCGACTGCGTGATCGGTAATGGCGTGGTGCTTAGTCTCGAAGCGCTCATGAACGAGATTCAAGGCCTCGAAGGCACAGGCATCGCAGTGCGCGATCGCTTGAAGATTAGCGGCGCCTGCCCGCTGATCCTCCCCTCCCACGTCGCGCTAGATCAGGCGCGAGAGATCAGAAAGGGCAGCGCCAAGATCGGCACTACCGGCCGAGGTATCGGCCCCGCTTACGAAGACAAGGTCGCGCGCCGCGGCATCCGCCTCGCCGGCATACTCAATGCGGAGCACTTCGCCACGACGCTGGCGGAGCTCATGGAGTACCACAACTTCATGCTGAGCAATTACTACCAGGTGGAGACGGTGGACTATCAGCAGACGCTGGATCAGTACCTCGAACTCGCCGAACAGATTCGACCCATGGTGGCAGACACGATCGAGATTCTGCACAACCACCGCAAGGCAGGCGACAATATCCTGTTCGAGGGCGCGCAGGGCTCGCTTCTGGATATCGACCACGGAACCTACCCCTTCGTCACCTCGTCGAATACCACAGCGGGTGGCGCAGCAACCGGCAGCGGCTATGGGCCGCTGTATCTGGACTATGTGCTGGGCATAACCAAGGCCTATACGACTCGAGTAGGCTCCGGGCCTTTCCCCACCGAATTGTTCGATGAGATCGGCTCGCACCTGGCCACGGTGGGGCACGAGAAGGGCGCGACCACGGGGCGCGATCGACGCTGCGGCTGGTTCGATGCCTGCGCCGTGAAGCTGGCCATGCGCATCAATAGCGTGTCGGGAATCTGTCTTACCAAGCTCGACGTATTGGATGGCCTGAAGTCCATCAAGGTCTGCACGGGCTACGCGGGGGTGGGTGACAATACCTCAGGTAGTCTGATGGATATCGAGAGCTACAAGTGTCTCGAGCCGATCTACGAGGAGTTACCGGGTTGGTCGGAGTCGACCGTGGGCGCGAAGAGCCTGGATGACCTGCCGCAGAACGCACGCGACTATATCAAGTTTCTCGAGAAGACCGTAGAGGTGCCAGTTGACATTATTTCGACGGGCCCAGACCGTGAAGAGACGATCATCTTGCGGCACCCTTTCGGTAGCTAGCTTCAGGCGTTGAATCTCAGCCTGTTGGCCAGAGGCAGGCGGCACCGATGGCACCGCTCGCATCGCCAAACTTCGGCGCGTCGATCCGGGTGAGCATGTTCTCCGTGAATACCAGCTCGCTCAGCTGTGCTGGCACCTGTTCGTAGAGCTGCGCAATATTCGACAGACCGCCTCCCAGGACGATCGTATCGGGGTCGATAAGGTTTACGACTGTCGCGAGGCAATGCGCCAGCTGCGTTGCATAGACCGCAATCGATTCCCTCGCCCTAGCCTCGCCGCTATCGGCAAGACGCGCTAATTCCGTGGCCTCCAGCGCATCTCCCGTGCGTTCCAGGTGGCTCTGCGTCAGGCCTCGACCGGATAGCACAGTTTCGATGCAATTCTTCCTACCGCAGTAGCAGCGGCGATCTTCCGCCATCAGCGACCGTACAGCACTGGGTATGCAATTGTGTCCCCACTCTCCGGCGATGCGATTCGGCCCTGTGTGTAACACTCTGTCTATAACTATTCCGCCGCCAGTGCCCGTGCCGAGGATTACGCCGAAGACTGTGCGAGCGCCCACCGCGGCGCCGTAGCAGGCCTCGGACAGGGCGAAGCAGTTCGCGTCGTTCTCCAGCCTTGTCTCATAGCCTAGCCTCGCTTCGATATCGGCCTTCAGGGCTTCGCCGTTCAGGCAGATCGAGTTGCAGTTCTTCATCAACTCCACGCCGCTCTCGTCGGCTGGAGATAAGGCGCCAGGAGTCCCAATACCTACCGTGCATCGCTTGGACGAGCTGCGCTGTTGTAACTGTTCGACGATATCGCAGAGCGCATCGACGGTGTCGCGGTAGTGATCGCCTGGCGTATCGACGCGAATCTTCTCGGCGACCTCGCCATTTTCTGCAAGCAAGATGCCTTCAATCTTCGTACCGCCCAGATCGACGCCGATTCTCATTGGTTTTCCTGATGTGCCCGCGGGCTATGTGTCACTGCCACTTCGCCGCCTGTTAATTTCGCCTTGCATAGTACTACAAACCCTCTAAAATCGGCGATCCGCTTAAATTTTGTCTGCGCGGAAGTCGTCCGCCAAAATCACTAATGACGACAGCAATGCGGATCGAGGCTAGCTAGCAAACACCGATGACCCGAGCCAGATATCAACAAGTCTCGCTGCAGGATACGCCTTACTACCACTGTATCTCTCGCTGCGTTCGCCGCGCCTACCTCTGCGGCGACGACCCGATCAGTGGCAAGAACTTCGATCACCGCAAGCAATGGTTGGTCACGCGCATCAAGACGCTGGCCGCACAGTTCTCTATCGACATCTGTGCCTACGCCATCATGAGCAATCACTATCATCTGGTGCTTTTCGTCAACGAACAGCAGGCTCAGGCCTGGGACGATGCCGAGGTTATCAGCCGCTGGACGGCACTGTTTCCCCGCAATGCGGCGCTGGTGAACATGTTGGAGAAGAATAAATCCAGCAAGGCGGCGCAGAAGCGACTCCAGCAGCAGGTGGCACTCTGGCGCGAGCGGCTGATGGATATCAGCTGGTTCATGCGCTGCGTGAACGAGACAGTGGCGCGGCAGGCGAATCGCGAGGATGAGTGTAGCGGGCGTTTCTGGGAGGGGCGGTTCAAGAGCCAGGCACTGCTCGACGAGAAGGCGCTCGTTACTTGCATGGCCTATGTGGATCTGAATCCCGTCCGAGCGGGCGTAACCGACTCGTTGGAGAGCAGCGACTTCACCTCGATTCAGGAGCGCCTGATCCATCACGCGAAACAGGTAAAGAACCGAAGCTACCGCCAGCATCGCCTGCTGACCAGGCGCAGCGCCAAGCACCTCGTCGGGCGACAGCCGGGCGGAAGACAGGCCAAGCTGCGGGTGATGTCCGAGATGCAGGGGATGACCGATGCCCCATTGCCGATTACGCCGCAGAGCTACTTCGACCTGCTCGAGACCACCTGCAAGGCGCTGCATCCGGAAGAATATTCGGCGGTTAGAATCACCGACACGCTGGATGAGAAGAACCGACTGCTGCGAGAGCTGGGCATTAGCGCCGAGGCCTGGCTCGAGAGCGTCACGACGTTCCACCGCCACTATGCCCTGGCGGCCGGCTCCGAATCCGCGCTATTGAGTTACCACGAGAATCGAATCAAGTCCGGCGACGGCCTCAAGCATCCTCATAAATGGATTAGGGGGCTGCAGTCCTCCCGTTCCTTCTACGGCAGCACCTAGCAACAAGCGAAACCCTCACCGCCTATCTACATAAGCGAACAGTTCGCTGCTTCGCCGCGCCATCTTAGCGCCTAGGATGGCGCTTACTTCGATTCTTCTCAATCGAATGCCACTTCCCCGATCGATGCGCTGATCAAAAATGCATCAAGACCTCAGATCGCCCGATCGAGTTCACATTTGTGATGAATAAAAAATAAATTGGGTGTCCTTTATTTTTTAAATGGATGTCCCTTATTAGTGGTTGCTGAGGGTGGGTGAGGTTCTTGTAAGTTACGGAAATTATTGGGAATATTCGGCTGTAGATGCGGTGACACAGGCGAAAGGGGTCAGTTGAAATTCTTATTTTTGAGTGTCAAAAAGGGCTCGCTAAGCGCTTGAAAGCACTAGATATTGTTTGACAGCGGCCGACTTACACTATATGTTGCGCTCCATGGAAGTCGCTAAATTGTTGATTTTTCAGCGGTAAGAAGCGCTTTCGAATGAGGGGAAAAACGTGCTTTTTGGTGGGATCTCTGCCGAGAACGAGTAAATCCCTCTGAATTGAAAAGTGATATAAGAAGAAAAACCGGCACACAGCATCGTAAGAATCCGCACAATGCTGTCTGTTAAAAAAGACCGGCAATCAGAAGTAGAACGCAATAGCTGGAGTTATTTCGAATGAGCAAATCCGCTGAATCAGCACTGGGAAAATCCTCTAACGATCCTATAGCGGAGGCTATCGAAGGCGCGAAAGCCGATAGCGATCTGAACTACCTGAGGCGACAGAAAGAAGACGCTATTCGCATGAAGCTCGACGAATTCGCCAAGGAACTCGCCCAGGCCAAGCAGCAGCGAGACCAACACTAGGCAGCAATAAACGCTGAAGCACCTCTCCCCGCACGCCAAGCTCCGAGTACATTCCGAAGCGCGTCATATTGACGCAGAAACCATTCTGTCGGTGAATTAGTCCGACTAAAGCGCTACAATTCCCTCTTCTCAGAACCTATCCTCGGCTAGCTATTCACTCGCTAGCCGTCGCAACGAAAAAGAGGGTCCCAACATGCTCGCGCGCAGAAATCTTAGTTCACTCATGGCACTTCTGGTCATGGCCGCGTCGCTCGTTGGCTGTGCAGGTGGCGGCGGATCCTCGCCCTTCCTGGGGGCGGAGCCAGCTGTCGATTCGGTGCTTGACCGTGCGCCGCGCAATCTGCGCCTCTATTTCATTGCCCTTCCCGATGTCCCCAACAGCAGCCTTAGCCTAAGCGGCCCCGGCGGTAACTACGATCTGCGCGGCTTTCACACAATGGGTGCCGATGACCTCATGATCGAGATCACCAATCCATCTATTCCAGACGGTGACTACGAAGTGAGTTGGTCAGCCGTGGTGGGCGAAGACCCGACGGTGTATGAAGGCTCCTACGGTTTTAGTGTCGTCACCGATCGTTAGTTCCACTCGTCTCCCATATTGTCATCGGTGATGATGAAATTGTCCTGCGTCCTCTGCAGGATCGACTGCGCGCCCTCGAAGGGAAAGGTTTCGAAATCCGTCGCCAGATTAAAACCGTAGCGCGAGGGTTCGAAGAGTTGCAGTATCTCTTCGATGCGGCTGCGGTGCGCCCTGTCGCTACGGTCGTGCTGCCGCAGGCCGTCTATCTCATAGTCCCACAGCAGCGCCTCGAGTCTTTCCGCGTCCGCGACGAGCGGCTCGTTGCCGCAGAGCAGGTGATTCTGAAAGCGCAGCGCATGCGGGCAGACGCTAGCGCCGGTCTTCTGCACGTTCATGGAGTTGGTCGAGTTGTAGAACGCAAATCCACCCTCGTTCAGGTGTGCCAGTACGAGCTCAAGAAAATCCTGAGACAGCAAATTGGCCGCGTAGGCGCGCCAGTGAAACGTCGTATTCATTAGAATCAGGTCGAACTTCTGCTCGGGATTGCGCTGCAGGTAGCGGCGGCCATCGTCTACCAATATCTCTACCTTCTCGTTATGCAGCAGGCTGTTCACGGCGGGCTCGGCGGCGACGATCTCCGTATAGCCAGGGTTAATCTCGACGATGACCAACTGCTCCAGATCCGGGTGGTGGGCGATGACCTGCGCCCAGGAGCCGGTGGCCAGGCCGATCATCAGGACGCGACGCGGCGCCGGATGGAAGGCGCTCAGCGCATAGGGCCGTATGATGCCGTTGCTGTCATCGATCAGATTGGTATTGAAAAGACCATCATAGACTCCGCCGCCGTAGACGCGGCCGTCCCCGGTGACGGAGATCACGCCGCTCTTGTTCTCCACCAGTCTCCTGAACGGCTCGCCATCGTAGCTACGGGTCAGCTGAAACTTCTCGTAGATTCCGTGCGATAGTGTCGGATTGGCGAATACCATGCCCAGCGCCGCCAGACATAGAACAGCTGTGAGAACTCCCCGCTTCGGTAGTGCATCGCGCAGCAGTAGCGCGATCGATATTCCGGCCAAAGCCAGGAACAGCGCGATGGACTGCGCGGAGAAATAGTCCATCAGAATGAAGCCAGTCAATACGGTGCCCAGCGTCGCGCCAACGATGTTCGACATATACATATAGCTGATCTTCTCGCCAGATTTCGCGTTGGCCCTGATGCCGATGTGTGCCAGCAGGGGAAAGGGCAGTCCCAGGCCGAGCGCGGCGGTCAGTAGATAGAGTTCGGCGAGCAGCAGTGCGCCAGTACTCGCGAGCGAGGCAGACAAGGGAATCAGCAGGAAGCCCAGCGCGGCAGCGACTGCAAAACTGAGTGTCAGTAGCTGGCGAATGCGGGACATGTCATGCTGGTATTTCTCGCAGAGTTTGCCAGCGAGGTAGGAGCCTAGCGCGAGGCCAAGCAGGAACAGCCCGAGGACCCTGGGAAAGATGAACGCCGCCCCCGCATGGGCGAAGGCGAAGATGCGCATCCAGATAATCTCGTAGGAGAGGGCGATGAAGCCCGAGGCGAAGGCGAGCAGGAGTATCACCCCCATCGGCATCGTTGCCGTGCTGCTAGTAGCTGCCGTGTCCTTAGGTACATCGGAATGGTCAGCACCCCTATCCACCTGCCTTTGCCAACGCTGAAACAGCAGCGCCGATGCGCCGATCAGGAAGTTGAGCAGGCCGGCGAGGTAGATGGTGCCCTGCATGCCCAGTGCGGCCATCAGGAACAGCGAGGCACTGAACGCGGCGAGGGCCGAGCCTAGTGTGTTCACAAAATAGAGCGTGCCCAGGGAGTAGCCGACGTTCGGTAGTCGGCTAACGAGGAAGGCGCTCAATATGGGCAGCGTTGCACCCATGCACAGGGTGGGGATGAATAGCAGAAGGAAGGCGACAGCGCTCATCAATACATAGTCCAGCTGTATCGCGTAGCTGCCCACGTAGTCGAACAGCAGCAACGAGACTAGCCCGAAGAGGCCGATGCAGAACTCGAGCAACGCGAACAGAAGTAGCGGCGAGATTCGCCCGGAGGTAGACAGCCTGCCGCCAATCAAACTACCGAGGCCGAGTCCGAACATGAAGGCGGCGACGACCAGCGTGATCGATTCGATGTTGGTGCCGAACAGGGTAAACAGGGAACGCTGCCACACGATCTGATAGAGCAGGGCGGGGAAGCCCGAGATTAGAAAGAGCGGATAGACGGGCCAGAAAGCGTTTGCGCGTGTGTCCATAGAATCGAACTGGCCTCTAGGATGTAATCGAAAGACGACCAACCTCGCTGTCGCCACCTACTAAAGTCTAGCGGCAGCAGCCGTCGCCACTGAATCTCTGTATAGCATAAAACCGCCAAGGCTTGCTGTGGCCCGGGTTCAGATGCGATATGATTCCCCATCCACGGATACACCGGCGAGGTCCCACGATTCGAAGCCCATCACTCATGGCAACCGGACTGACCGCTATTCTGGCTCTCGTTGTGCTGGCCATTTACTGGGCCGGGCTAAGCGGCGCCTTCCTGTTGGACGATACGCCGAATCTTGCGGTCATCTCGCAGCTACCTGCGAACCCCTCGCTGGGTGACTTCTTCAATCTGGCCGGCACCGGCTTCGCGGGTATCTTCGGCCGTTCGGTCTCCATCTTCAGCTTCCTCTTGCAGTACGAGTCCTGGCCGGACCCGCGCAATTTCAAGCTCGTCAACGTGCTCGTGCACCTCATCAACGGCTGTCTGGTCGCGCTGTGCTGTGCACTCATAGGGCAGCAATGGCGCAAGCAGCGGATCCCCGCACTCGCGCTCGCGGCAGTCGCATTTCTCTGGCTCGCCCATCCGATTCAGGTGTCCACGGTGCTGTATGTCGTGCAGCGCATGACTCTGCTTTCCGCGAGCTTTACGCTGCTCTCTATCGTATTCTATTTGTTAGGCAGGCGATGCCTGCAGCGCGAGGACAACGCGCGCGGCAGTGCGATGATGATACTCGGGCTTGGCGTGTTCGCGCTGCTAAGCGTGCTGAGCAAAGAGAATGGCGTGCTAGTCTATCTGTATGTGCTAGTCCTCGAGTACACGCTGTTCGCGAACGACGAGCTACCGATCTGGCTGCAGCGATTCCGTCGGGCATTGTTGCCTGCGGTGCTGCTCGTTGCGGTGGCGGGGGTGATCTTCGTCATGCCGAGCACCCTGGAAGGCTATGCGCTGAAACCATTCTCCTTCACCGAAAGGCTTCTGACGCAGTTCCCGGTGCTCGTGACCTATATGGCCAGCATCGCGCTGCTGCTGCCGAACTACTTCGGCGTATTCCACGACGACTTTGCGACAGCGCAGGGTCTAACATTCGTTCTTAGTTTGCTCATCGTGCTCGGCCTGATCGCCCTGGCGCTGCTAAGGCGCCGCCAGTGGCCGCTGTTCTCCTTCGCCGTTCTCTGGTTCTTCGCGGGTCATGCGCTGGAGTCCACCTTCCTGCCCTTGGAGTACTACTTCGAACATCGCAACTACCTGCCGCTGCTGGGGCCGCTGTTCGCGCTGACAGTATTTTTAAGCGACTCAATGGCGAAGCTGGACAGGCCGCGACGCAATGCAGCGCTTGCCGTCGCGGCGCTCGTCACCGTCTTTATGTTGGTCACCACGGTGAGGCAGACCGCGCTCTGGGGCGACCCCATCGAGCAGGCCTATGCCGCGGTGGAGCAGCACCCGGAATCGCCGCGCGCACGCTCCAACCTCGTCGAGAAGCTCAGCGCCGTAGGGCAGTTGCAGGCCGCGTTCGACTATCACCTGTCGGTGATCGACGCCGCCGGCCCGTCCATCTCCCCCTATATCCGCTGGCTGGAGTTCACCTGCATCTTGCCCACAGTAGAACCGCCTACAGACGGCCAGTTGCGCGCGCAGGCGCGCGGCGCGCCCCATGACTACAGTGCGGTATTCTCTCTGAACAATCTGGTGTTCGGCATTCTGGAAGGCCGCTGCCCCAACGCCCCCTTCGAGAAGGTGCAGCTGGTGCTGGAGGAGCTGTCGACAAACAGCGACTTCGCGGTCAGCAATGCCGACATCGTCTTTTACCAGGCTCTTATGCAGGCGGCGATTCAAGACTTCGCGGTGGCGGCAGAACTGGCAAGTGCATCCTTCGCCACGCGACCCGACGCCCGCGTCGGTCTCTATCAGGTAAATTGGCTAATACGCGCGGGGCAGGTCGCACTGGCCCAAGATACGCTAGAGGCGCTCGTGAACGACCACGGCGCCGAGATCGCGGCCAGTGCCGAGCTAGGCGCCCGACTCCAATTCCTGCAGGATCGATTGCGACCGCTGTCCGACTAGAGCTGTCTAAAAAAATTCACCACCCCCTATTGCGCTTTCCCTTATTCGGAATATGCTATTTCCGCACCCAATATGGCGGTGTTTTTTGGAGATATCCCAAGATGAAAAAATCCACTTCTGCTAAACCTGCTGTAAGCGCTAAAGCCAAGACCGCTGCCAAACCCGCAGCGAAAGCCAAGCCGAAGAAGAAGTAGTGATCTCAAGATAGTTCAAGCTGTTATTGAACGAGCCGGCGCCGCAAGGGCGCCGGTTTTTTAGTCTTCATCCGGTACTCTCGCCACCCGATCTCCTCTTCATTCATTCTGTAAGAAAATACCTACACAAAATCTAGGCGCATTGGAACAGTGTGCGGGAGTGCGCAGACTGTTCGGTGAGCGGGCGCACAATGTCCTATTCGTCCCTGCTTTCCGGCGTCCACTAGGACTTATTGGCTCGATTCAGTCCAAACAGCAGTTTGGCTCGCTAATAACTGGAAAATTCACTACCTCATTGAAATGACGGGCGTAGAATAGACTGTTTCCGGCTATGGCAATTCAGTACCTTTAGATTGTCATACTCGGAATCGAGTAATAGAACCTTGAGTCAATTAGTGTGAGAGAGGAAACACAATGTTAAATCAGACGAAGATAGCGGCGGTTGGGTCCAGTTTTGGCGAGTTCGAAGTCTCTACCCAATCCATTCTGGAAGAAGCCCATTTTGATCGCATGGGCTATTCCATCAATAAGGTTGAGGACGAACTGGGTATTTCCCATGTCCGGCAGAGTGCGAGCTCCGTGTTACCAGGAGATCTCGCAATCGAAGCCAGTCTGATTGCGCTGGGCTCCTTCCCGGGTACGGAGCGAGACATCGATGCGGTGCTGTTCTGCGGTATCGAGAGAGACTATACAGAACCGGCGACTGCCCACCGCATAGCCCGCATACTGGGAATAGAGGCGTCTCTGTGTCTGGATGTTTCGGATGCCTGCCACGGCTTTACAGCCGGCATGGCGCTTGCCGACCTGCTGCTAAAGACCGGCCAGTGTAGAAATGTTCTCGTCTGCACGGGGGAGAGATCTTCCAATAAGACCAAAGAGATCGCCGAGAAGTTTCGCACGGGAGAGCTCAGCCGAGACAGGGTCGCGGACACCTTCGGCGCCTTTACCGTGGGCGACGGCGGCGGCGCGATGATTCTTTCCTCAGAATGTGACGGCGTCTCTATCCAGGAGATGCAAACTGTTTCAAAATCCAAGTATGAGAAGCTCTGCTTCTATAGCCCTTGGGGCGACAAGCCTACCTTTGCGATGAAGATGGGCAAGATCTGCGCCGCAACCATCAGCCTGGTGCGCGACATGATTCCAGACACTCTGGATCGGTTGCACTGGAATAAGGAAGAGATCGATCTGATGATCTGCCATCAGGTGGGCAAGCGACCCTTCGACAAGTACCTGGAACTGTTCGATATTACCGCCGACAAGTCCATCGCGACCTACCCCAAACTGGGAAACATGGCCAGCGCGACGATCCCCATCTGCTACGACCTGCTGCAGAAGCAGAATCGGCTGAAGCGGGGCGAGAAGGTATTCGTGGTCTCCAGCGGTAGTGGGATCGTCGTCACACAAATGGGTCTCGTGGTGAATTAAGATTGACCATCCCCACGAAATCTATATGATGAATCGATTGGACAGGTGAATTGATGGATTATTTCTATACATTTGGCTTCGCGGCGTTGATCGCCGTGGCCTTCAAGACGCTGATTCTGTTTCAGGTGCGCGCAACGTCGCGCCTGAATACAGCGTTCGTGATCGCCTGTCTCGCATTGATTCTGCAGAATGCCCTCGAGTTCTGCGGCTATATTACCTACGCCCTCAACCCGGAAGCGGCCACGCTCTTTCTCCACGGCTTGATAATCTCCCTCTATCTGGTGTGCGGCGCAATCCTCTATCTCTGTGCCGCCATAGTCGAACATCGAAACATGCAATCTATTGCCTATCTCTGCATTGGCTCTGTGGTGATATTGACGGCGTCACACCTGCTGGGATTCTCCGTGATTGGATTCGAGCACGTCGGCTACTCGATCATCAGCGAGCCGGGCTCCGCCTACTTCCTCTTCCAGTTGTTCGCACTGAGCTGTGCGATCGCCAGTCTCACGCTATTGCTGCGTGGCTCATTCTCCCGCGACTCCAGCATCGCCAGCCGCAGTCGCCTAGGCCTGATGGCTGTCCTGCCACTCTGCCTGGTTGGCATTGGCGTAGTCGTAGCACGTGCTATGGGCTTCAACTCTTCGAGCGCTATCGTGATGCCAATCGCGTCGACCCTGTTCGTCTGGATCGTCATGTTCGAAGCCCGCGGCGACATCGTGGAGGTGAAACTGAAGTGGCGATTCATCTGGTCGATTCTGAAGTACGCGAAAGACACCAGCATCCATGAATGGCCCGAACTAACCGACAGAATACAGCTGATCGAAGCGATGCGGATGTGTAACAACAAGAAGAACCTCGTAGCCAAGCTTCTGAGGACCAGCCCGCCCACCATCACAAGAAAATGCGCGAAGTACGGCATCGGCGACTCAACAGTCTCCCTGTCACCCCTACCGAGTAGGTCTGAAGTTAGTCAGTAGTTCCTTTCTGCCACGAATCCCCGGGCATTCTTACATAGCTGCGTAATGCGAGCGCTTTATCAGCGAGCTTGATAGTCTGCTGCAGCTCGAACTAAATAAGTAACAAACCTTTACGGAAGTGAAGCAATAAAAGCCTAGATGGCTAGAATAGATCTATTCCGATTCCCCGTACCAACAGTGCAAATACCCCAAAACAAACTACGGTCACTAGAGCTGCTGTGCCGAGAGCCACCCAGAAATTCAGCCGGCCTAATAGATACGGCAGTAGCAGAAACATAGGCAATGTAGGCACCACATACCAGAACGTATACCAGGCGTGCTCCGAAATTCTCTCTGCTGGCTGCCCTTCGATGTGGAGCCAAACAAGTACCAATACCGTTACCACAGGCAATGCGGCAATCAGTGCGCCAAACTTCCCGGTGTACTTAACGACCTCGGAAATGAGTACGACCAACGCGGCAGTAGTCAGGTATTTGCTTGCAAGAAAAGAAAAAGTACCCATGGACTACTCCTGTTAGGCTGCGGTGTCAGCTGCTTGCCATGTCTCGCGCAAGTGCGCTAGACGGTACAGGGCGGGCAACACGAACAGGGTCAGCAGTGTCGACGTGACGATACCGCCGATGACCACCGTGGCAAGAGGACGCTGAACCTCCGAACCGATACCCGTATTCAGCGCCATAGGGACGAAGCCTAGGGATGCCACGAGCGCCGTCATCAATACAGGCCTGAGTCGTGATGTTGCACCCTCAATAATGGCCGAGCGCAGATCCTTGCCTTCTTGGTGCAGGCGTCGAATAAAGGTCAACATCACCAGGCCATTTAGTACGGCAATACCCGAGAGTGCGATGAAGCCGATGCCGGCGGAGATTGAAAAAGGAATATCTCTAAACACCAGGGCAAGAACACCGCCAGTAAGCGCCAGCGGCACCCCGGTGAAGATAATCAGCGAGTCACGTAAGGACCCTAGCGCCATTATCAACAGGCCGAGAATCAGGGCCAGAGTTACCGGCACTACGATCATTAACCGCTGCGAGGCAGACTGCAATTGTTCATAAGTACCGCCGTATTCAACCCAGTAGCCCGCTGGAATCTCTACGTTGGCTTCTACTGCGCGTTGCACATCTTCGACGAATGAGCCAAGGTCACGGCCGCGCACGTTCGCTGCCACCACGACTCGGCGCTTGCCATTCTCTCGATAGATCTGGTTGTAACCGTTTTCTACCTGAATGTTCACCAGTTCACCTAATGGTACTACCTCTCCCTCGGAGGTCATTATGGGTAGGCTGCTGAAAGTATCGGGATTCTCTCTTTGCTTGGCTGCCTGTCTCACGATGATGTCTGAACGCCTGTCTCCCTCGTAGTAGTTGCCTGCTTTTACCCCGCCCAGGGCGACAGCGACAGTATCCTGCACTTCCTGCAGGCCGATTCCGAAGCGCGCGATGGCGTCGTGCTTTGGAGACATTGTCATCACGGGTAGGCCTGTGGTCTGTTCGACGGCAACATCGGCCGCGCCTGGCACACTGGCTATAGCGCTTTCGAGTTGATCGCCGAGAGCGATAAGTTGGTCGAAGTCGTCTCCGAATACCTTCACGGCCAATTCAGTTCTGACGCCAGCCAAAAGCTCGTTGAACCGCATCTGAATGGGCTGAAGAAACTCGTATCGATTTCCCGGCACGGGGGTGACGATTGCCTCCAAGTCAGCGACGACCTGCTGCTTGGGTTTCATCGGGTCCGGCCATTGGTCGCGCGGTTTAAGCATGATGAAGGTATCCGCGACACTCGGCGGCATTGGGTCGGTGGCGACTTCGGCGGAACCGATCTTGGAAAATACACGCTCGACTTCGGGCAGGCGCCGTACTTCGGTTTCCAGCAGCAGCTGCAGTTGCACAGCCTGTTGCAGCGACGTGCCGGGAATGCGCAGCGCGTGCATGGCTATATCGCCCTCGTCGAGATTGGGGACAAACTCTGACCCCAGTCGAGTGAATAGGTTGTAGCACCAGAGAACTAAACCCAGCGCCAATAGAACCACCAGCCAGTGTAAGCGCAGGGAAATATTCAACATAGGCCTGTAGATATAACGGGCTCCCGCAATAATTGGGTTAGCGCGTTCGCGTACAGGTTTGCGAAAGAGGAATGCTACGCAGGCTGGTACGAAAGTGAGTGATAACAGCATGCCGCTGAGCAGGGCGATAATGACGGTTATCGCCATCGGGTGGAACATTTTTCCCTCTACACCCGTAAGGCTGAGGATGGGGATGTAGACCGCCGTAATAATAAACACACCGAACAGGGCCGGGCGCATGACTTCCTGAGTCGCGCTGGATACGAGTGCAAGTCGCTCTTGCAGGCTGAGCGCCCTGGTCTGCGATTCTTGACTCAGGCGGCGCAGGCAATTCTCTACGATGATTACAGTGCCATCCACGATTAGACCGAAATCCAGCGCACCGAGGCTCATCAAGTTGGCAGAGACTCGGGTCTGTACCATGCCTGTAATGGTCATAAGCATCGCTATTGGGATGATAGCGGCGGTAAGTAGTGCAGCTCGGATATTGCCTAATAAGAGGAACAGCACCGCAACGACGAGCAGGGCGCCTTCCACGAGATTCGTTTGCACCGTAGTTAGCGTCTTATCTACTAGCGTCGTTCTATTGTAGACGGCCGTCGCCGATACGCCGGGAGGTAGGCTTGACTGTATCTCTTCGAGTGCGACAGCGATGTCGCGTGCTACGGCGCGGCTGTTCTCTCCAATCAGCATGAAGACCGTGCTCATTACCACTTCGTGACCGTCCTGAGTGGCAGCTCCGCTGCGCATGGGTTCCCCGAGTGTGAGCTCCGCGACGTCTCTAACGCGAATGGGAACACTGGCGAACTCCCCAACGACAATATTACCCAGATCTTGCAGTGCTTCCGCTTGGCCTTCCATGCGGATTAGCAGCTGGGCGCCGTTGTGTTCGATAAAACCGGCGCCTCGGTTTGTATTATTCGTCTCGAGTGCTCGGATCAGGTCTGATTGCGTGAGCTTATAGGCAAGAAGCTTCGTCGCGTCGAACTCTATCTGAATCTCATGCTTGTACCCGCCAACGGGGTTTACCTCCACTACACCCGGTACGCGCAGGAGTTGCGGTCGGATTATCCAGTCGTGCACAACGCGCAGGTCCATGGGAGTGATATCAGAGCCGTCGGGATTCTTCGCATTGGGCTCGGCATCGACGGTAAACATAAATATCTCGCCGAGGCCGGTGGCGATGGGCCCGAGGGCGGGATCCATGCCCGCTGGTAGTTGGCCACGTACGGAGGCGATGCGTTCGCTCACCTGTTGGCGGGCGAAATAGATGTCAGTGCCTTCTTCGAAGATTATGGTCACTTGGGACAGGCCGTAGCGCGACACGGAACGTGTGCTGCTCAATCGCGGAATGCCCGCCATTGCGGTTTCCATGGGGAAACTGATTCTTTGCTCAACTTCCAGCGGCGTGTAGCCGGGTGCGGCTGTATTTATGGCAACCTGAACATTCGTTATATCGGGCACAGCATCGATAGGAAGGCGCGTGAAATTCCAGGCGCCTAAGGCCATCAACGCGAGCACCAGTATGATAACTAGGCCGCGACGGGCGAGGGAGGTGTTTACGATAGCTGCAAGCATCTTGGGTTAGGCCTATCCAGGAATTCTGTTGAGTCTAGTGGTCGTGGGAGGCGCCGGATTTTTCGACGTCGGCTTTGAGAATATAGCTGTTGGTAGTGACATAGGTAGTGCCAGGGTTCAGCCCGCCTAATACTTCGACCCATTCGCTATCCTGCCGGCCGAGGTCCAGCATACGTACCTCGTAGGTGTTATCGATCTGCGCAAAGACGACCGTGAAATCTCGAAACGGCTGCAGTCCAGTACGCTTTACAGCCAATGGCACTTCGATCTCGCCTGTTTGTATTGAGCCTTCGATAAAAGTCCCTGGCGCAAACGCATTGTTCTCACTGTCTATCAGCACTCGAGCAATAATTGATTGGTTCGGTCGCACAGACAGATTGAAGCTGTCAATAACACCAGATACCGCTGTCTCGCTAATGGGCGAACTGATCTGCACAGGCATGCCCTCTGTTACCTGATTTCGTTGCGACAGATGGATGGATAGTTCAGCCCACACCCGAGAGGTATCGAGAATTTCCAGCAATACTCGGCGATTGGTCTGCTCGCCGGGGTTCGCAATACGTTGCGACACATAGCCGTTTATTGGAGAGCTGATCGTATAGGGGGTGAGGCTGGAATCACTCTCTATGGTCAGAAGGCGCTGTCCTTCACTGACTCTTTCGCCAACGCTGACATAGACCGCAGTGACAGTGCCATCGAATCGGGCGCTGATCTGCCGCGAGAGTTCCGGATGCGCTACGGTCTGACCTATTACGTTCAAGTCCTGAGATATTGAGGCAGGCCCGGCAGTCGCTGTTTCAATGCCGAACGCGGCAACCATCGCCGGAGAAATAGTCGTGCGGCCTTCGAGACTGTCAAATTCCCAAGTGTGCCGATTGCCGCGGTGATTCGCCGTGACCGAGACTAAGAATGAATGGGGCTCGTAGATTACCTGATCACCGCGAAGGTAATCGCCTTCGACAAAAAAGTTGATATTGTCTCGGACATTACCGAGCCTGGTGAGGGTGACTTCTAGATCAACATCATTCGGCGCAATCTGTTCGCCGCCTGCTGTGGCCCAGGCGCGGTACTCTGGCGGGACTCCGGTCTCGAATATCGCTAGCTCTAGAGCGAAGTCTCCATCCACTAACATCCTGCCGTTATTAGGTCCGCGCTCGTAGTCGCCATCGGCAATTTCAGCTTCCATGGCTAGCGGCATGGCCTCGTCATTGCCACAGGCCGAAACCAATAGAGTCAAGAGGAACAGCCAGCAAAATTGAGTCAGTCGTTTCATAGTTCTCTCATTGGGACAGATGGGGTGCTTCGACAGAGACACCCGTCAGTCGTTCAATTTCAATTAGATTGCGGCGGATGCTGGAAGCGGCGGCTGCCAGATCATTGCGAGCGTTCAGTAAATTCATCTGGGAGGCGCTCCACTCCAGGTAGCTGTAACGCCCAGCCTCGTAGGCTGCCTGTGTCTGTTCTAAGGCAGACTCGTAAAGAGGCAGGATATCTTGCTCAAGGGCCTCGGTCAGATGCACGCTGTGCATCAGCTCTTGGTAGAGCACGAACAGTTCGGTGCGTAGGCGTAGACGCTCTGCCTCGCGCTCCATTTGAGATTGCGTGATGCGAGCGCGTGCTTCAGCAACGCGACCGCGATTGCTGTCTTCGGGGCCTAGGGGAATCGATAGGCTTGCAACGAAGCTGTGATCACTCTCCTTGTTCAGCCAGCGAAAGCCTGCGCCGACGCTCCAGGGTTGCCGGTTACTCGCCTGCTCAAAACGCAGTTGTGCCTCATTCACACGATTAGCGGTGAGATAGCGTTCCAAATCTGGGTTCTGATCTAGTCTGGATTCAAAGTTGGTAAAGCCTTCGATCTGCGGTATGTCTAGTAAATCACCTCGCACACGATCGAACGCAGGCTCATTGTCGCCCCACTGGGCGGCTAAGCGATAGTTTGCTGATACCAGTTCATGCGCGATATTTTCTTCGACTAATTCCAGCCTTCGAAGGTCCGCACGCGCGCGGATGAGGTCGGCGGGTGGTGCGGAGCCGGCATTAACGCGTCGCTCTATTGCAGTTACTGCTGCCGCTCCAAGTTCAATCCCTTCCGTCGCGATTTCAAGGCGTGCTTCTAAATCGAGGCTTTCCATATAGCGACGCGCGGTTTCAGCTGCTACATCGAGTCGCTGAATAGCAATGTCTGATTCAACCAGGCTGGATCTGGCACGCACTGCGGAGATTCGAGAATCTCTTACACCTCGCTCAAGAATCCACACAATACTCGCGGTAGACTGAGTGCCTCGAAGCAAATCATTCTGTCCAGAACCAAAGACATCCTCTACATCAACCTGCAACCTAGGCCGGGGCTTGATCGCAGCTTGTTCAATACGAGCTTCCTGTATTTGCATTTGGTAGCCTGCCGCTTTCAGGGCAGGATTCTCCGCGAGTGCCTGAGTGATGGCAGTCTCCAGGTCCAGCGACGGCGCAGCCTCATCAGGCTGCGCCATCGCCAAGCCTGCCATCGCAAGCAGCGAGAAAAAAGCGATACAGTTAGTCACCCCTTGCATTATTTTCCCAGTCACTAAACGTTTGACTGGTTCATCGAAACGTATTCACCCGTGGTGGTGAATATCAATTGCAGACGTTCCTTCCCGTCTTCGTCTGTATAGGACACTACCCAATTCTGAAGGCCATCAACCCGCTTCAGTTCAGCCGTAGCTGCAGTGACAGTTGCCCATTTTGACGTGAGCTTGCCTTCGGTAATGAGTTCCTGCATTTTGATGCTAGCTGTTTCAACGGCTTTCGCTTGATCGAGAGGCGCTGCGTGTTCATGCCCCTCGTGAGCCGAGCTGAGGCTGGAAGCAGATAGAAACAGACAGAGTGCAAATAATTTTGATACAAATTTCATGGTCGTCTCCTTGGTGGTTGTAGCGTTGTTAATTTTTACTTAAGCCCAATAATTTCGTAATTGCCTTGGGTTACTAGCGTTACATTCACATCCTCACCGGTATCGTTGCGCCAATACCAGCCGTGCGAGCCTGCAAAGGGTGTGGTTATTGTTCCTTTCATTGCGCCTACTGTTGCGGCGCCGTAGCTTTCAAAATAGCCGGTCGTGTCGCCCTCTGGCTCTCCGTGTAAATCAAAATACAATGCAGCGTCAGAATCGAGGCTCCAGTCGTAGTTTAGGCTGCCGTGCTGGTCCAGAAAGAATTTGTATTCCAGTCCAGAGTTTGCCGCTACAGCGATCACTGTTTCATCTGAACGAAACGCCAGTTCCCCTTCTCCTGCCCGAGCTACGACCGGAGCCTCCGGTTCTGCCGAAATCAGATTTACCACGCCGAGACGGTCTCCCAGGCCAGTCGGATCTATTCCAAACTCTATAGGTAGAACCAGTGTGACAAAAAGAACCACCGCAACGATCACGGCGATGGCCAGTGCCTTTATTAGGCTGGCCGTAGACTGGATGGTGTGCTCAATCTCGCTCATAGTAATTATTCTCTAGGTTTTTTATTGTAGGTTGCTTGGCGTTTGTAGAACGCTTCGCAGGTATTAAGGGACGAATAGTCAATCGCTTCTAATAGACGACATAGCCGGCCAATTGATACAGGGTAAGCAGGAAGCCTGCGCTCATTAATGCCACGTTCGTCGTCGACGCAAACTGCAAATAACTGGCGTATCTTCGCCAAAAAGTCAGGGCGATAACGATAAATATCAAAGCCAGGAACTGGCCTATCTCCACGCCAACATTGAAGGCAATTAGATTCTGCAATAGGCCTTCTCGATCGAACTCGAAATCCTGCAGTTTGGTGGCAAGTCCGAATCCGTGGAACAAGCCAAATATCAGGACGGCGGCCATCGTATTTGGTTGAAACCCCAGAAGTCGTTGGAACCCACCGAGGTTATCGAAGCCTTTGTAGACAATGGAAAGGCCGATGATGGCGTCAATCAGATAGGCATTTACCCGAATGTCCTGATAGACGCCGAACAGCAATGTAAGGCTGTGACCTAATGTAAAGAAGCTCACATAGACCAACACGTCTTTCGGGCGATACAGGAAAAAAATAACGCCTACCAGGAAGAGCAGATGGTCGTAGCCGGTGATCATGTGTTTTGCGCCAATATAGAGGAATGGCAGGATTGCTACGCCTTCATTGTTGGCAAGAAATTGCTGTGTGCTCTCATCCACGCCATGCGCAAATGCCCCGCCTGGAAGCAGTATTACGAATAGGCTCGCCAAGCCAATCAAGACCTTGCGACTAAGACGAACTGCCTCATAGAAGTGAATGATCTGTGAGCTGCCATCGGCCAAACTATGCTTTGGATTCATCAGTATTATCTACTTTAGTTTGTTGTAATGAATTAAGAGTGATGTAAAGAAATTTCTATTGCGTGATGAATAGAGTCTGTTCCCAGTGCGCAGCTAAGTGCGAGCAAGGCGATGAAACTAAACACGAGTAATTTGGGAATATCATCGCCCTTGTTGTCATCGAGTAGATAGCGGATGCGCTGGTCGATGTTGTCCAAACCGTAGTGGCATATCTGTGGCACGTGGAACTGATCGGTAAATTCATGCACCACCAGACGCCTGACTTTAAGAAGTGTCTTCGCGATGATTGCCTTGTCATGCTGATCATTGGCAACTGCTGCGTCGGCGCATTGCTCCATTGCGGTTGTCATGGCCTGATTGAATGAAATGGCGATAGGAGCTGGGAAAAAAGTAGTTAACAGGTGAAACAGGGTTTTCTTAAGCGGGTCACGATGGTTGATGTGCGCCATTTCGTGAAGGCGAATAATGTCAAACTCTTCTGCATTGACTTCACCGACCAATGCGCTGGTCATGTAGCAGCTGGGGTCTTTAATGCCAGCGGTAAATGCGACAGCAGTGTGAGTATCAAGAATTCGTACCCCCTTTGGCCCAGGGCTCGACATAGCGGATAAGGTGCTGATGGTCGTGCTCGACCTTACTATGTGAAAACATGCCCTCAGTGCCATTAAGACAGCCATGCCCAGCATGAGAGATACGAAGTATCCGTGCCAGCTATTCAATGTAAACTCAGTTGGGTGGTGCCAGTGAACCAGTTGGTTGCCGACAATGCTGGACACTGTGGACGTGCTTAGCAGGAGAACGATTACGGCGGACAACAAACCGATCAGCCACGGAGAGCACACTAATATCCACAGCCCGCTTTGACGTGATTCTGCTGTTAGCCGCTGCGAACCCATTGCGCCGAAATAGCAAGCGAGGCTGATTAGAGCGATGACAGCAACTGCGCTCAGGACAATTATCGAGAATGCATTCAAGACGAAGCCGAGTAAGCCAGTAATCATGACTTGGTGCCCCGTTCAGCTTTTTTGGATTCGTACTCACGGATCGTGGCTTCAAGCTCGCTGAGCTGTTGATCGTCCAGCTCGCTGGATACCGAAACAAATGCTGCCAGCAAATTGTCTTCATCCGAACTGACAAAGTCCTGAGTTACGGAGAGGATGAGCTGGCCTATAAACGCTTTGCGAGAATTCGCCGCTGAATAGTGGAATGCATGGCCAATTTTCTTGCGATCTAAGAGGCCTTTCTTGAAAAGGCGGTCTAGAGTGGTTTGAATCGTATTAAGCGAGCCACCACGCTGCTCGGAAAAATGCTCGTGAACCTGCTTGGCGTCAGCGCCAGAAACAGTCCAGAAATAATTAAGTACCAGCTTTTCGAGTTCGCCCAGAATCATGATCTTTTTTATCCTTAATGAGGGGGATCATGCTTGCATGCCAAAAACCGACTGTCAATCGGTTTTTGGCTGGAGGCTCTTTCGGTTCAAGTCCCGTGCACGGCCCAGAAGAGGGTGGAGCTTGATGTTTTCGAAGCGACAGCTTCGAATCAAGCGGAACGCGAGCGCTGTATCAGCGAGCTGGGTAGTCCTCTGCGGGATTGGTTGGTCTGAGTTAGGAGTTGGCTGGCCGAAGAGGAGTTGATTGAAATCGCCTTAGGGCGATTTCAACCCCTGCGGGGC
>Ga0055584_100000093_pt1 | contig 80960 bp, 60 predicted proteins | sample OSDHelmetaG_FD_58716 | JGI IMG/M metagenome (GOLD analysis project Ga0055584, IMG submission 58716) | Pelagic marine sediment microbial communities from the LTER site Helgoland, North Sea, for post-phytoplankton bloom and carbon turnover... | ecosystem: Environmental > Aquatic > Marine >... | reverse complement strand
TTCCACGGCCTGTACTCGGGCCTGTTGCTGGTCATCTACGCCCCCTTCCGCCTGCTGTTCGACAGCCTCCGGGCCACGGACCTCGACAAGGCCAGCGACGGCATCAAGTCCGACATGCGCTGGATCTTCGGGCTGACCGCGGCGCAGGTGGGGGCCATCGCGCTGTTCGCCATCGGCGTGTGGATCCTGGCGACCCGGTACAAGAAGGGCCGCTACGACACCACCGCCGAAGAGCGCCGCGACTTCGGGGGCACCCCGTCGGCCGACGGCGAGGGAGCGGCCGACGAGTCAGCCGACGACCCGGCCGGCGAGTCCGACGCACCGGAGCCGCCGGCCCCCGAGTCCGCCTGATGTTCGACCCCGCGGCGGGCCCCAGTTTCTGGCACGACCGCAACCCCGCGCCCCGCCGCGCCCCCCTGGACGGGGACACCGGCGCCGACGTGGTGGTGGTGGGCGCCGGCATGACGGGCCTGGCCGCCGCCGGCGCGCTCGCGCGGCAGGGGCTGTCGGTGATCGTGCTGGAGGCCGCTTGCGTGGCGGGCGCCGCCACCGGCCGGAACGTCGGCTTCGTCATGGAAGGCGTGGCCGAGAGCTACGAGCGCACCGTTGCCCTTTGGGGTCGGGCGCGAGCCCAGCGGGCCCGCCGTTTCACCGTGGCCAACCACGAGCTGCTGGCCGAGCGCATCGAGTCCGGCGGGATCGAGTGCGGTTACTGCCGTCGGGGGTGCCTGCACCTGGCGGCGTCGGACATCGAAGAGGGCGAGCTGCGCGAGGGCGCGGGCTTCCTGGCGGACGACGGATTCGCCGCCGAGCTCGTCGCCGCCGACGCGCTGCCCGCCTGGGCTCGCCGCAAGTACCAGCTGGGCCTGGTCGTGCCCGGCGACGGCGAGCTGGACCCCGTCGCCTTCGCCCAGGGGCTGGCCCGGCTGGCGGAGGCCGACGGCGTGGGGGTGCACGAAGACACCGAGGTGACGGCCGTCGTGGACGACGCCGGCGGCGTGACCGTGCAGACCCCCCATGGCTCCGTCCGGGCCGAGGCCGCCGTGATCGCCACCAACGCCTACGGCGACCGCTTCGAGGCGTGGCAGCGAGGCCGCATCGACGCGACCCGCGGCCAGGTTCTCGCGACGGCGCCGCTGCCGCCCCTCTTCGACCGCCCCATCTACGCGTCGCACGGCTACGAGTACTGGCGCCAGTTGCCCACCGGCGAGGTGGTCCTGGGCGGGTGGCGCAACCTCGACGCCGAGGGCGAGGTCGGCCACGACAACACCCCCCACCCGGCGATCCAGGCGGCCATGGAGTCGTTCCTGCGGGGGCTCGACCCCGCCCTGGCGGACCTCGTGGTGACCCACCGCTGGGCGGGGATCATGGGCTTCTCGCGGGACTCGCTGCCCGCCATCGGCCCGCTGCCGGGCCGTCCCCGGGTGTCGCTGGCGGCTGGGTTCACCGGCCACGGCTTCGGCTTCGCGGTGCACGCCGGCGAGGTCGTGGCGGCGCTGCTGGCCACGGGGACCCACCAGTGGGCCGACCTGTTCGCTCCCCGCCGCTTCGCCTGACGGCCCGAAGCCTCAGCTCCGCAGCAGGATCACGGCCACGAGGCCGAGCAGCAGCAACAGCGTGCCGCCCACCAGGATGACCACGGCGGCCGTCGGCGGCGGCTTGCCTCGGCCCTTGCGCCGCTCGGGGGCCGGGCGACGCTTGCGGCGGCGGGGCTTGCTGACTTCGCCTTCGGCCAGGGCGCCGACGGGGTCGGGCAGCGTTGTCGCCTCGCCCATCCCCGGGGTCTTCTCCGAGGGCGTCAGCGACGCCGACGGCGACATCATCCGCGTGACGGACACCCCGTCCTTGGGGCTCGCGGGCGCCTTGGCCGGCGGAGCCCTGGCGGGCTTCGGAGCCGAGCGCGGGGCCGACGCGCCGGCCGCGGCACGGGACGGCGAGGCCGCCGACTGGGTCGGGATCACGGCGGTCGGGCCGGACAACGCCGACCCCGCCGCCAGGGCCGAAGGCGACGCCGCGGCCTGGACCGGGATGACCGCCGTGGGCCCCGAGAGCGCGGAGCCGGCCAGGGGCGCCGGCGTGCGGGCGAACGGCGGCGTGGAGGCCGGTGGCGCCTTCGCCGCCGGAGGCCTCGGCGTGTCCGGCCCCGGCAACGAGTGGGTCTTGGGCCCGATCTCAGCGGGCCGGGCCGGCGTCGCGATGGCCGAGTCCGCGGAGTCGAGGCGCGGCGTCACCGCCTGGCTCATGGCCTGATCCCGGGGCACGGGGCCACTGGACTCCACCGGCGCGACCTCATCGATCAGCGGGGTCACCTCGCGGAGGAACCTGCGCAGCGACTCCCGCGGCGGCAGCTGCTCGCGCACGGTGCGCAGCGCCTCGCCCAGCTCGGCGGCCGTCTGGTGGCGCCGGGACGGGACCCGCTGCAGCACCCGCTCGACGACCGGCACCAGCTCGGGGCAGCGCTCCCCCACCCGGGCCGCTTCTTCGGCGGGCTTGCGCCGGGCCACCTGCTCGGCGATGCGGGCGAGGTTGCGGCCGCGGAACAGCCGCTCGCCCACGACGAACTCGTAGAGCATCGCGCCGACCGCGAAGAGGTCGGCGGCGGGGCGGAAGTCGCGGGTGCCGCCCCACACCTCCGGGGCGATGTAGCCGGGCGTGCCCTTGACGATGCCCCGGGTGGTCGACTCGATGTTGAGCGTCGACTTCACCAGCCCCCAGTCGGAGATCTTCAGCACGCCCCGGCGATCGACCAGCACGTTGCTGGGCTTGAGGTCGCGGTGGACGATGTCCAGCGGCTGGCCCGAGCCGTCCCGGGTGGCGTGGGCGTACTCCAGGGCATCGCAGAGGTCGATGGCGGCGTCGACGGCCGCCCCCAGCGGGATCTCCATCCCTCGGTCGCGCAAGGCGACCAGCAGCGTGTTCAGGTCAGGCCCGTCGACGAACTCCATGGCGATGTAGAGCTCGCCGTCCTGCTCGCCCACCCGGTACACGTCGACCACGCCGGGGTGCTTGAGGTGGCCGCACACCCGGGCTTCGTTGATCAAGGCATTCTTCTGGGCCTCCATCTCGCCCGGCGGGGGCTGCAGCAGCTTCAGCGCCTGCCGCTTGGTGAACCCCATGTCCCCGGTCTCGGTCGCCTGCCACACCTCGGCTGCCGCCCCCCGTCCGAGCAGACGCTCGAGGACGTAGGGACCGAAGGACTCGCCTGGGCTGTGCGGCGTCGGGGAGGGATGCATGGAACCGCCGGCAGGCTACCAAGCCGCACGGTTCGGCGCGCCCAGCGGCTGCCTCATCGAGCGGCCAGGACCTCGCCCTGGACTTCCCGGAGCAGGCGTTCGATCAAGTCGGCAGCGAGCGCGTCGACGACCTGCTCGTCCCGGGCGAGATCGTGGGCGATGGGGGCCTCCCGCCACAGGGCCCAGCCGCCGCGCCCCGGCAGGTACAGGCCAACCTGCAGGACCGCGCCGTCACCGGCGCCGGCGAACCGGGCCACCAGGATGCCGCGGGCATCGAGTTGGCGGGCGGCTTGCTCGAGGCCGGCCCACACCGGCGCGCCCCGCTGGTCCCCGGGGTTGGCGAGCGCCGACAGCAAGGCCTCCTGAAACCCGGGCGAGTTGCGCACCTCCAGCTGCAGCTCGACGGCCAGTTCCCGGCCGGGGCGCAGCTGGATGGAGGTGATCGCGTCGGCGAACCCCGGCTTGCGAACGGCGACGTCGTACAGCCCGGGCGGCAGGTTCAGCGACAGCGTGCCGTCGGCGCCCGTCCGGCCTTGCTCGACTCCGTGCAAGAGGACCCCGGCCCCGGGCTCGCCGGCGGAGACCACGAGCGCGGCGTGCTCGGTCAGCTCCTGCTCGGCGCGCATGGCCAGCGCGGCGGCCACGAAGTGCGCCGGCTCCCAGCGGTCCGCCGGCACCCACGACGGGTCCACCAACAGCGCTGCGCGCAGCGCCGCGCGCCCCGCGTCGTCCCGGCCCTGGGCGACGAGGCCCCGGGCCTCCATCACGTGCAGCTCCCGCAACAGGCCGTCGGGCAGCCGCGTGGCGGGAAACGCCTCGACCTGCCGCAGCGCGTCGCGGGCCAGCTCCGTGGCGACGGCCGGCTCGCCAGCCCGCCACGCCGTCCACGCCGCCTCCAGCCAGCGCTCGGCGGAGGCAACGGCGACCACGCGGCCTTCGGCGGGGCGAACCGAGGGCCGGAACACGGCGCCGGAGTCGACCCGGAGGCCTTCGACCTCGCCGGCCGCGGCGACCACTTCGCCGTACCAATGCCAGGCTTCGGCCCGCTCAGCGTCGCCCGACGCCACGTCCCACACCGCCAGCAGCGGATCGCCCCGCTTGCCCGCCTGCGCGGCGGCGGGGAGCAGGACGAGGACGGCGACGAGGGCAAGCGAACGGGGCAACGGGACCTCCACAGCCACCATGGACCCTCCGGGTCGCTCCCTCAATGGCCGCGACGGTCCCTCAATGACTTTCCACATCTCCGCCACATCCGAGCGGATCTTTCCCTTGCGGATCGCCGAATCCCCCTCCCCCCGGGGTGAGGATCCGGAGGCGCTCGCCGGCGGCAAAGGGCTCCGAGAAGCAGGGCGGCATGGGGTCCACGCCCTCGGGCCCCACCCGGAAGGCTCCCCCGGGCTCGGCCGGGTCCCCGCCCCGCAGACCGAAGGGTCTCCGCGTCCGCCGCTGGGCCAGCAAGGAGACCTGCACCGGCTCCAGGAACTCCAACTCCCTCACAAGGCCGTCGCCGCCTTCGTGGGCGCCGGCTCCTCCGCTGCCCGCGCGCAGGCCGAATCGCCGGACCCGGACGGGGAGTCGGGCCTCCAGCACCTCGGCGTCGGTGATGCGCGTATTGGTCATGTGGCTGTGCATCGCGGAGCTGCCCCGCCCCTGAGCGGTGGCGCCGTGGCCCCCAGCCAGCGTCTCGTAGGCGCCCCAGGTCTTCGACCCGAACGACAGGTTGTTCATCGTCCCCTGGGACGCCGCGGCGAGCCCCAGCGCCCCGAGCAGCACGTCGACCACCCGCTGGCTCGTCTCGACGTTGCCACCCACGACCGCCGCGCCCGGCGGAGGATCGAGGATGCAGCCGGGCGGAATCCGCAGGTCGACCGACCGCAGGCAGCCTTCGTTCAGGGGCATGTCGTAGCCCACGGCGAGGCGCAGCACGTAGAGCAGGGCCGCGCGGGTCACCGCGGTCGGCGCGTTGAGGTTCCCGGCCGACGCGGGGCCCGTGCCGTCGAAGTCGACGACCAGCCGGTCGCCTCGGCGCACCAGGGCGGCGGCGATGGCCGTGCCGTCGTCCAGGGCGTCGACAAAGCGGAGCGGCTCCGCCGGCAGCCCCGCGACCCAGCGGCGCGCGACCTCCTCGCCGTGGTCCAGGACTGCCGCCATCTCCGCCCCGAGGGCGTCGGGCCCCACCGACTCGGCCGCGTCGACCAACAGGCCTTCGCCCAGCCTCCCGGCCGCCACCTGGGCTTGCAGATCGGCGACGCAGCCGTCGGGATCCCGGCAGGGGTGGGGGCCCGAGGCGAGCACCGCCCGGACGGCGGCCTCGTCGAAGTCCCCATCGGGCACGAGCGGCAGGTTCTGAAACACGACCCCTTCGTCGGCCAGCGAGGTCGAGAACGGCGGCATCGAGCCGGGGCTGATGCCGCCGACGTCGGCGTGGTGGCCCCGGGAGGCGACCACGGCGATGAGCCGCCCCCCGAGGAAGACCGGGCTCATGACCGTGATGTCCGGGAGGTGGGACCCGCCGGCGAAGGGGTCGTTGCAGGCCCACGCGCCGCCGGGGTGCAGCGTCACGTCCGGATCCTCGAGCAGGGCCCGCACCGTCTCGCCCATCGCCCCCAGGTGCACGGGGATGTGGGGCGCGTTGGCGACCAGCTGGCCGGCCGCGTCGAACACCGCGCACGAGAAGTCGTGGCGCTCCTTGATGTTCACGGACCACGCGACCCGCCGGAGCGTCTCGCCGACCCGCTCGGCGATGGACATGAAGCGGCGGAACGACAGGGCGAGCGCGGCGCCGGCGTGCGCGGGGGCGTGGGCCGCCCCCTCCCCCACCCGCTCGAGCAGCAACCCGCCGTCGGCCAGGCCGCGGGCGCGCCAGCCGGGATCCACCGCCGCCGTGGTGGTGTCGTCGATCACCAGGGCCGGCCCCGAGACCCAGGCGCCGGGCGTGATCTGGCCCCGGGAAACGATCTGGGCCGACTCGTCGGCCCAGCCGCCGCGGGCATCGACGAAGCCGACGGTGCGCCGCTCAACGCCCTCCACGGGCTCGCCCAGGTCGGGCACGAGCGAGCGGGCCGGGGCCGGCGGGTCCACCCGCGCTTCGACTCGCACCTGGGTGGCCTCGACGGCGGCCTCCGGCCTGGCAAACCCGAACAGCCGTCGGTGCGCGTCCTCGAACGCCCCGCGGTCCACCGCCGCCAGCGCCGTCGTGGACCCGGCGTAGCGCAGGTCCCACGTCACCGACGTCGCCGCCCCCTCCTCGCCAACTTCCGCCCGCGCCGACGCCGTCAGGGCCTCGATCAGGGCCGCCTGCCGCCCCGGCAATCCGGGATCCCAGGGCTCGGCCACGGGAGCGCTGCGGTCCGCCCGCAAGCCCGCATGCGCGATGCCCCAGGCCGACAGCACCGAGCCCGCCGCGGGCACCACCACCCGGGTCGCCCCCAGCCGGGCCGCCACCCCGCACGCGTGCTGGCCCGCCGCGCCCCCGAACGCGATCAGCGCGTGCTGCGCGGGGTCGTGGCCCCGCTCCGACGACAACCGGTGCACGGCCGCCGCCATGGCCGCGTCGGCGACGGCCACGAACCCCGCCGCCGCCGCCCGCACATCCCCCGGCGCCGCTGCCGCGATCGCCGCGGCCGACGCCGACGCATCCAGCGGAGCCTGCCCACCGACGCCGAACACCGCCGGAAAGCGGTCCGGCTGCACGCGGCCCAGGACGACGTTGGCGTCGGTGATGGCGGCGGGCCCGCCGCGCCCGTAGCAGGCCGGTCCCGGGTCCGCGCCGGCCGACGCCGGACCCACCGTCAGCCGGCCGTCGCGGCTCCCGAGCACGGAGCCCCCGCCCGCCGCGACGGTCACCACGTCCAACCCGGCCACCCGGATCCGCACGTCGTCCACCGCGATCTCGGCGGTTCGGGGCAGCTCGCCGGCCCAGCGGCAGACGTCGGTCGACGTGCCCCCCATGTCGAAGCCCAGCACCGCCGGCAGCCCCAACGACCGGGCCACGGCGGCGCAGGCCACGACGCCCCCCGCCGGCCCGCTGAGCACGGCGTCGGTGCCCCCCAGAGAGCCGGCCGCGGTCAGCCCGCCCGACGACTTCATGAAGCGAATCGGCACCCCGGGCAGCGCCCCCTCGATCCCCGCCGTGTAGGCCGTCACGACCGGCGTCAACCGAGCGTGCAGCAGGGTCGTCTCGGCCCGCGCGACGTACCCGATCTCCGGCGCGACCTCGTGGGACAGGCTGATCTGCGGCCAGCCCGCCTGTTCCGCCCACCTCCCGATGCGCCGCTCGTGCTCGGCGAATCGGTGGCCGTGCAGCAAGCAGACCGCCAGGGCCTCGGCTCCCCCGGCCCGCAGCCGAGCCAACGCCGCCCGGACCGCCGCTTCGTCGGGCTCCTGCTCCACGACGCCGTCGCCGTGGACCCGCTCGACCACCCCCACCGTCCACTCGACCCGGGGCGGCGGCCGGCGTGGCGTGAGCGCAAACAGATCGGGCCGGTCCTGGTGGCCGATGAGCAGCAGGTCCTCGAACCCCGCCGTCACCAGCAGCGCCGTCTTCGCCCCCCCACGCGTCAAGACCGCGTTGGTGGCGACCGTCGTGCCGACGCGCAACGACGCCAGGGGCTCTCCGCCCACGAGCTGCGCCAGGGCCGCCACTTCGGAGCCCGCGCGGGCGAGCACCTTGCGCACGTGCACCCGCCCCTGGGGGTCGGTGGCCACGAGGTCGGTGAACGTGCCTCCGCGGTCCAGCGCGACGCGCCAGCCGGGTTCCTCCGCGTTCAGCGCGCCGGCTCGACGAAGCAGGCCCCGCCGCAGGGGTTGATGATCGTGCCTTCGGCCCCCGGCTCGAAGAACACCTCCAGCTGCTCGAGCAGCTCGGGCGTGCGGCGGATGCCGTCGTGAGCGCCGGTCACGTCGGCGGGCCGGTTGCCGTCGGGGGGCGCCGGGAAGTCCCCATCGAACTGGATGAGCGCCGAGCTGCCCGGCGGCAGCGGGCCCGTCACGACGTCGAGGCCCCACACGGGCTGGGTCGTCGGGCCCAGGACGGGCACCCCGACGCCGCGCGCCAGGGCCTCGGCCGTGAAGTTGGGCACCTGCTCATCGCCGATCGAGACCGACCACAGCGCGCTGCGCTCGGCCAGGGCCTCGGTGTGCAGCGCCGGATCGATCGGGTCCCACAGCAGCTGCGTCGCGGCGTAGAGCATCTGCCGGTCCGCGGCGACGGGCGAGACGTCCAGCACGAAGCCTTCGAAGGGCTCCCAGTTGGCCGACCGCTCCAGCATCGTCGCCCACATGGACCCGGGCACGTGCAGGGCCGCGAACTGCAGCACCTCACTGACCGCCAGCAGGACGGCGCCTTCGATCCCTCCCAGGCTGATGCCGTAGTACAGCGCCCGCTCGGGGTCGAGGAGCGGACCGTTGTCGCCCGCGACGATCTCGTGGTCCACGAACGCGGTCTTGAGCAGACGGGCCATGACGGCCTGGTTGGCGACGCCCTGCTGCAGCTTGTCCGTGATCAGCGGGAACTGGCTCAGGTTGGTGGCCGCGCGGATGGAGTCGGGCCGGTCCCGGGCCGTGAGGCCCCGCCACTCGGTGCCGATGCCCACGGCGCCCAGCCGGTTGAGCAGCTCCTGGGCCCCGTTGGGGTCGCCGGGCGCCGCGATGTAGTTGGCCGGGGCCGAGAAGATCCCGTGCCCGAACACCAGCAGGGGCGCCGAGTTGGCGGCTGCGCCCTGCAGGGACATGGGGACCGCGAGGGTGAAGAACGCCTCCGCGTCGCCGTTCACGAGCGGGAGGCCCCCGTCGTCCAGCTGGAACCAGCCGTTGTCGGCGTCGTCGTCGCCGGGCCGCGGCCACAGGAAGTGGGGCAGCCGCACCGAGCCACGAACCTCGCGCCACAGGCCCTCGGGCGGGGGCGTGTCCGTGCCTGCCTCGCGGATGGACGTGACCGTGATCACCGGCTCGAACTTCGGGTCCAGGGGCACCGCCGCGCGGACGGTGTCCAGCACCCGGTTCAGGGGCGCCAGGAGGTTGTCGCGGGTGCCGACGTGGAAGTCCCACGCCAGGGCCACCGACTCGCGGGCCACGCCGAGCTCGCCCAGGCGGTCCAGCAGCCGGCCGTAGTGACCCAGGAGCACCTCGTCCCCTTCGCCGTCGCGCAACTCGGCAAACGGCGCGGGCCCCGACCAGACTCCGCCGTCCAGGGTCGGCAGGTCCACGAGGACCACCGCCACCCGCGCCCCCCACGGCATGGGCGCCATGGGCCGGATGAGCAGCGCCCGCGACGCGTCGTCCTGCTCGGGGTAGGCGTCGAGTTCCGCGAAGTGGGGCAGCCGCACGCCGGCGTCCAGATCCCACAGCTGCACCGTGGCCCCGTCGGCCATGGACTCTGCGATGTCGTCCTTGCTCGGCAACGCCGTCCCGTCGAGCGCGACCCCCGGCTTCAGCACGATGGTGCCCACCGGCGAGAAGCCGTCGCGGCGGTTGATGCCTTCGACTACGAACGGATCCGAGTCGCCCACCGGAACGTCCTCGGAGTGCAGATCCAGGCGGCACGCGCCGTCGAACTCGCGCTCCATGTGCACGGACGGGAACGGGTTGTTGCGCGCCCCATCCACGACGCCCGGCGCGTCGGCGAGGCCGCACGGCCCCGGGTCAGCAGGAGCAGGGCACCCCAACAGGGCGACGGCGGGCAAGAGGGCGAGGCGCTTCACGGTGGAGGGAATCTGCCACAATCTCGCGACCATGGACGACGCCATCCCCTTTCGACAACGCATCTACCTGGTGGTCCAGGACGTCCCGCCCGGCCAGGTGACCACCTACGGTGACGTAGCCGCCGTCGCCGGCTCCCCCCGCGCCGCCCGTCAGGTGGGCTACGCGCTCGCTGCTCTCCCCGAGGGCAGCGACGTTCCCTGGCAGCGCGTCATCAACGCGCAGGGCCGCATCAGCTTCCGGGGCGACGACGTGCGAGGCATGGAGCAGCGCAAGCGGCTGCAGGACGAGGGCATCGAGTTCGATGGCGACGGCAAGGTGGCGCTGGCGTCGCTGCGGTGGGACTACCCCGACTGGCGCTGACGGCGCGGCTCAGGTCGCTTCGGCCTCGCCCAGGACCTCGAAGACCCGCACCGGCTCCGCCTTGCCCTTGAGCGTGGCGGGCGGCAGCTCGCGGGTCTGAAACGTCGACCCGATCTCTTCGCGCGCCTGCTGGCCGATGAGCACCGCCCCCGGCTTGGCCGCGGCGCACAGCCGCGACGACGTGTTCACCACGTCCCCGACCACCGTGTAGTCCATGGTCTTGCGCGACCCCAGGGGCCCCCAGATGACCTCACCCACGGTCACGCCGATGCCGATGGCCAGCGCTCGCTGGCCCCGCGACTCGCGCGTGCGGTTCAGCGTGCGCAGCGCCTGCTGCATCTTCAGCCCGCAGCGGACGGCGTTCTCCGACGCGCGGTCGTCGTCCTTGGGCACGCCGAACAGCGCCATCATCCCGTCGCCCATGTACTTGTCGAGGGTGCCGTGGTGAGCGAAGAGCACGTCGACCATGACCTCGAAGTACTCGTTGAGCAGCGCCGTGACCTCGTCGGCGTCGAGCTGCTCGGAGATCGACGTGAAGCCGCGGATGTCCGTGAACATCACCGCCGCGCGTCGCTTCTGGCCGCCCGGGGCGAGGTCGAGCTTGCCGGACACCACCTCTTCGACGAGGTTCGGGCTCAGCAGCCGCCCCAGCCGGGCGCGGGTCTCGGTCTCGTGGGCAATCTCCCGCACGAGGCTCGCGTTCTTCAGCGCGGCCGCCGCGCGGTTGGCCAGCGAACCGAAGATCTGCAGGTCCTTGGGCGTGAACGCGCCGCGACGCTGCTGGCTGTCGACGTGGATGACGCCGAACAGCTGCTGGTCGTAGATGAGCGGGACAGCCATGGCCGACCGGATGGACAGGGCGACGATGGACGCCGACGCCTGAAAGCGCCCGTCGGTGGCGGCGTCGGTGGAGAGCACCGCCTTCTTGTTGGCGACGACCTCGGCCAGCACCGTCTGCGACAGGCGGATGGCCTCCTTCGGCTCCCCCAGCCCCCGCTCTATGGCGAGGATGGGCTCGAGGCTCACGCCGTCCTTGTTCATCAGCAGGATCGCGCAGCGGTCGGCCGAGAGCAGCTCGAAGACGCGCTCGGCGATGGTCTGCAGGAGCTCCTCGATGGGCAGGTCCAGCCGCATCGCGCTGCCCAGCTCGTGGGCGATGCGCAGCTTTTCGTAGTCCCGGCGCAACGAGTCGACGTCGTCGATCTGATCCGACGGGAGGAACCGGTCGTCCTCGACCTGAAACGTGTTCGACGCGGCGAACCCGCCGGGGCCGTCGGCCAGGGCGACGTGGCGGCCGCCGGTGTGGGTGCCCGCGGGGCCGAGCATCGTCATGCCGCCCGTGGACAGGGCGACGGTGCCGCTGGTCATGACGGCGCGCTTGACGTGGAACCGGAACCGCACGGTGCCCAGGGTCAACTCTTCGCCTTCGTCGAGGTCGTGGCGCTGCACCCGCTGCCCGGCGACATACGTGCCGTTGCGGCTGCCGAGGTCCTGCAACACGAAGCTGCCGTCGGGCTGATGCTGGATCTGAGCGTGGAACTTGCTGACGGACCGGTCGGGGATCTCGAGCGTGTTGTCGGGATGCCGCCCAAGGGAGGTCAGCGGCCCCAGCCGATGCCGTTGCAGAGGCGACGATTCAGGGACCAGGTACGCCTCGTCGTTCACGGCTGGAGCCTACCGCACCCCCGGACCCGGCGGCACCCCGCCCCCCCACTTGCGCCACCCGGTCAAGACCCGGATCCTCCCGGCGGAGGCGTGATGGAGCCCTGGCAGACCGAGTTCGTCGACTTCGTCCTGGAATGCGGGGTTCTCCGGTTTGGGGACTTCACCACCAAGAGCGGGCGCCGCACGCCGTTCTTCGTGAACACCGGCCGGTACCGGACGGGCTCTCAGCTCGCCCGCCTGGGGCGCTTCTACGCCGACGCGATCGTGGCCCGGGGCATCGAGTTCGATGTGCTCTTCGGCCCCGCGTACAAGGGAATCCCGCTGGTCGCGACCACCGCCATCGCCCTGGCCGAGCGCCACGGCATCGACGCGGCGTTCTGTTTCGACCGCAAAGAAGCAAAGGACCACGGAGAGCGCGGCGTGATCGTCGGGCACTCCCTGCGCCCGGGCGACCGCGTGCTGATCGTCGAGGACGTCACCACCGCCGGGACCTCGGTGCGCGAGTCGGTGCCCAAGCTCGCCGCCCAGGCCGCGGTGGACGTGGTGGGGCTCGTCGTGTCCGTGGACCGCCAGGAGAAGGGGGTGACGGACCGCGGGGCCCTGGCGGAGCTGCGGGCGGAGTTCGGGCTGGACACCTTCTCCCTGGTGACCATCGACCAGGCGGTGCAGCACTGCCGCGCCGATCTGGACGCCGACACGTTGGACGCCATCGCCGCGTACCGGCAGCGCTGGGGCGCCACCGGCTGAGCCCGAGGTCACGACTGCGTGACGGAGGCGTCCCACGGTCGCTGTCTGACGCGCGCTCGGGCACGATGATCCCCGGAGGACTTGTGGCGAAGACCATCGTGTTCGTGATGGCTGGCGGTCGGGGCTCTCGACTCAGCCCCTTGACCATCCACCGGGCCAAGCCCGCGGTGCCGTTCGGTGGCCGCTACCGAATCATCGACTTCGTGCTGTCGAACTTCGTCAACTCGGGGTACCGGCAGATCTACGTCCTGACGCAGTTCATGGCGTCGAGCCTCATCCGCCACCTGCAGCGCAACTGGCAGCTCAGCTCCATCGACGGCTTCATCGAGATCGCCCCGGCCCAGATGCGCCTGGGCGACCACTGGTACCGGGGCACGGCCGACTCCGTCGCCCAGAACCTGAACCTGATCTTCGACGCCCGCGCCGACGTCGTCGCGGTGTTCGGGGGGGACCACGTCTACAAGTTCGACATCTCCCAGATGGAGGCCGAGCACCGGGAGAGTGACGCGGACCTCACGATCGCGGCGTTGCCGGTGCCCCTGGACGAAGCCCGGGCGTTCGGCGTCATCCAGATCGATGGGACCGGCCGGATCACGGGCTTCCAGGAGAAGCCGGACAACCCCACGCCCATGCCCGGACGCCCGGACCACGCGCTGGTCTCCATGGGCAACTACCTGTTCCGCACCGAGGCGCTGCGCGAGGCGCTGCTGCACGACGAGCCCGACGCGACGAGCAGCCACGACTTCGGCAAGGACGTCATCCCCCGGCTGCTCAAGAACGGGGCGCTGCTGCGGGTCTACGACTTCGGCACGAACCGCATCCCCGGCGAGCCCGAGCAGTCGGTCCCCTACTGGCGCGACGTCGGCGACCTGGACTCGTACATCGCCGCAAACATGGACGTGCGGAGCCGGGTCCCCAGCCTGAACCTCTACAACCGCAACTGGCGCATCCGCACGGCCCAGCGCGACTACCCGCCGGCGCGCTTCGTTCAGGAGCCCATGACGCCGGCCAGCACGATCCTGGACTCGCTGATCTGCGAGGGCTGCGTGATCAGCTCGGCGCGGGTGGACACGACGATGCTCGGCTACGACTGCTTCGTGCACACCGGCGCGGCCGTCTCGGAGTCGGTGATCCTGTCGGGCTGCAACGTGGGCGCCGGCGCCAAACTGCACCGCGTGATGCTCGACAAGAACTGCTCCATCGCGCCCGGCGCGGAGGTCGGCCTGGACCCCGAGAAGGACGCCGAGCGGTTCCCCTTCATCACCCCCAACGGCTTCGTGGCGCTGCCCAAGGGCACCGTCGTCCCGAAGGAGGGGCCCATCGAGCTGGCCAACGACATCGCGTACCTGCTGGAGCGGGACGCGGTGGTGGGGCCGACGTTCAAGGAGTGGCGGGAGCGGTTGGCCATCGGCGACCGCCGCCGGCACTCGTTCACGTCGGCGGGGCCGCGGTACCGGAAGTACAAGCGGTAGCGCGGGGATGTTGGGGCCCCTGCGGCCGCCGCGGGCGGCCTGCGGGGGCTACCGGAGCCTCCTCGGCTTCGCCTGCGGGGTCTCCGTCCGCAGAGGGGACGCGGAGGCTTGCCGCTGCTTGCGGACAATGCGGCGCCAGACGCCGCGTCCGCGCCCGCAATGTCCGCTTCGCGCAGCCGGGGCTCGAGCCCCGCGGAGGCGGACCCCGCAGGCGGGCCGGAGACGTCGTTGACCAACGCCTCAACCCACGCTCCTTCCCCGGCCGGCGGAGGCACGCCGAAGACGTCCGAGACCAACGATGTGAACCCCGCTCGGTCGCGAGGATCTGCTCGGCGCCCTAGAAGAACGAGCCGATCGTGAACTCGAAGACCTGGCCGCGCTCGCCGGGGCGGCGGTCCAGGGGGAAGCCCCACTCGAACCGCAGGGGGCCCATGGGGCTGCGCCAGCGGACGCCGAAGCCCGCGGAGACCCGAAGCAGGTCCTGGCCCGGCAGCTCGTCGCCGTAGACCCCGCCGTAGGCGTTGCCCACGTCGAAGAACACGACGCCGCGCACCTGGGCCGGCGGGATGATGGGGAACTCGATCTCGACGTTGCTGATGAGCGAGTAGTTGCCGCCGATGGCCACGTCGCGGGCCGCGTGCACCGGGTCCTGGTTGACCGAGTGGCGCACGACCGGGCCCTGGCTCAAGGGCAGGAAGCCGCGCAGCGTGTTGATGCCGCCGGCGCGGTAGCGCTCGGTGAACGGGACGATCTCGCCGTCCAGGCTCCACACCCAGCCCAGGCTCAAGTTGCCGCGCAGCACGACCACCCACGGGGAGTCGGCCGAATCCGGCGGGCCCAGGGGCAGGTAGCCCCGCAAGTTGAACTGGCTGCGCAGGAACTGGAAGTCGCCGCCCAGGATCGAGACCTTCTTGTTCTCGTTGGCCCGGAAGCCGCCGGCCCACTCCATGGACGTCGTGACGTACCAGCCCCGCGTCGCCGCCAGCCGGTTGTTCCGCTCGTCCCAGATCACCGACGCCGTCAGGCTCGACTTCGTGCCCGAGCGGTACAGCTGACCGCCGTACAGCTGCTTCTGGTACGGCTGCAGGGACGTCAGGCCCACGGTCTCCAGCGAGTACCGGAGGCTGACTTGCGCCGTGTCGCGCTTGCCCAGGTAGTGGCCCAGGCTCAGGTTGAACCCGCGCGAGAACTCCGTGAGCTGGAACGTCCGGTTGACCGAGAACACCGAGATGGCCGCGGTGATCCGCGTGTCCAACAGGTACGGGTCCACCAGCTGGAAGCTGATCTGCTGCTGGCTGTTCTCGCCCTGGAACAAGCCGCGCTGCACCACGTTGCGGCCCAGGCTCAAGTTCGCCGACAGGGCCATGGTGTAGCCCAGGCCCAGGAAGTTCTGGCGGCTGATGTTCGCGTTGAACACGAAGCTCTCGACCGTGCTGAAGCCAGCGCCGAGGCTGAACGTGCCCGTCGGCTTCTCGGTGACGTCGATGGCCAGGTCGAGGCTGTCGGGCGCGCTGCCCCGGGGCGTCGTGATGGCGACGTCCTCGAAGTAGCCCAGGCGCTGCAGCCGGGCCCGCGTCTCGTTGATGGCCTTGCCCCGGAACACCTGGCCTTCGATGAGCGTCACCTCACGGCGGATGACCTTGTCCCAGGTCGCCAGGTTGCCGGTGATGACGACGTCCTCGAGGTTCACGAGGTTGCCGCGCTGCACGTCGAAGCTCAGGTCGATGACCTGGCGCTCGCGGTCCTGCCGCGGCAGCGGGATGACGTTGGCGAACGCGTAGCCGTGCTCGCCGTAGGCGTCGACGACCTTCTGGACGTCTTCGGCCACCTGGACGCGGTTGTAGACCTCGCCCGGCTTCGTCTTGATGAGGTCGAGGATCTCGTCCTCGGACAGCTTCAGCAGCGCGTCCAGATCGCCCTGCACGCGGACGTCGCCGACCCGGTACTGCTCGCCCTCGTCGACGTGGATCGTCGCGTGCACCCACCGCTTGTCCGGCGACAGGAACACCTCGGGGCGCGAGACGTCGGCGTCCACGTAGCCGTGGGCCGAGTACAAGTACGCGATGATCTCGGTGTCGGTGTCGAGCACCTCGCGGCGGTAGGTGCCCGCCTGGCCGATGCCGGGGAGGATGCCCGCCGACTTCGTCTGCAGCCGCTGCTTGAGGTAGCCGTCCTTCAGGGCGGTGTTGCCGACGAGGTTGATCTCCTTGACCAGGACCTTGCGGTTCTCGCGGATGACGTAGGCGATCGTGACTTCGTTGGACGACCGGTCGCGCTGCTCGATGTCGACTTCGGCGAGGAAGAAGCCCTTCTCCAGGTACAGCTCGAGGATCTTGCGGCTCGTGGCCTGGATCTTCGCCTCGTCGAGGATCTGGAACGCCTTGACGTCCATGACCTCTTTGATGTCCTCGGACGTGACCTTCTTGTTGCCCTCGAGCACCACGTCGCGAATCGCCGGCTTCTCGACCACCGTGATGACGACCTGGACTTCTTCGCCGAAGTCCTCGGCCTCGACGCGCACGTCGTCGAAGTAGCGCAGCCGCCAGATGTCCCGGATGGCCTGCTTCACGGTCTCCTTGCGGAGCAGCTGGCCTTCCTTGAGCGCGATGTTGTCGAGGATGGCCTCGGTCTCGACCTTGGCGACGCCCAGCACACGGATCGACCGGATCGGCTTGCCCAGGACGCCCGCCGCCGCCAGCGAGGGCAGCAGCAGCGAGGCGAGGCACAAGGCGATCAGCAGGCGCTTCATTCGGCGATCTCGATGAGTTGGCCGTCCGTCAGGCGGACGCGGCGCGGCATGGTACCGGCCAGCGCCATGTTGTGCGTCGCGACGATCAAGGTCGTCCCGAGTTCCTCGTTCAGCTCGATGAGCAGGTCGTGGATCGAAGCACCCGTCTTGGGGTCCAGGTTGCCCGTCGGCTCGTCGGCCAGGAGCAGTCGGGGCCCCAAGACCAGGGCCCGCGCCAGGGCCACCCGCTGCTGCTCGCCACCGGACAGCTCGCCCGGCAGGTGCTCGAGGCGTTCGCCCAGGCCCACGCGCTCCAGCAGAGCCATCGCTTTGTCTTTGCTGCCGGCCATGGTCCCGCCGGCGATGAGCAGCGGCATCATCACGTTCTCCGCCGCGCTGAAGTCCGGCAGCAGGTGGTGGAACTGAAACACGAAGCCCACCTGCTGATTCCGAAAGGCCTCGACCTCGTGCTCGGGGGCGGAGCCGACCAACTCCCCGTCGTAGAGGATCTGCCCCGCCGATGGGTGATCGAGCAGCCCCAGCAGGTGCAGCATCGTCGACTTGCCCGAGCCCGAGGCCCCGACCAGCCCCAGCCGCTCGCCGGGCTCGACCACGAAGTCGATGCCCGTCAGCACCGGGATGCGGCGGCCGTGCAGCTCGTAGTCCTTGACCAGGTTGCGCAGCTCGACCCGCAGGCCGCCACGCGAAGGAAGCGCGCTGAGATCAGCCATCGCGCAGGCCCTCCACCGGGTCCATGGAGCTGCCCTCCCACGAGGGGAACAGCGTCGCCAGGAACGAGATCGCGACGGCCATGAGCGCCACGAAGCCGACGAGCGCCGGCGACAGCACCACCGGCAGCGTGTCGACGTAGTAGACGTCGGACTCGAGCTTGATGAACTGCCACCGATCCAAGGCCGCGCACGTGATCAGCCCCAGACTGATGCCCAACGTCGTGCCGATGAAGCCCACCAGCAGCCCGTCGACGACGAACAGCTTCATGAGGTCCAGGCGGCCGGCGCCCATGGCCTTGAGGATGGCGATCTCGCGGCGCTTCTCGAGCACCAGCATGATCAGGGTGCTGATGATGTTCATGGACGCCACGGCGACGATGAAGCTGAGGATGAGGCCCATGACGACCTTCTCGAGCTTCAGGGCCGCGAACAGCGGCTCGTTCATCTTCTGCCAGTCGCGGGTCCAGTACGGGTACTGCAGCTTCGCGCCGATGCGGCCGGCGATCTCCGGGGCGTCGTAGACGTCGTCGACCACGACCTCGAGGCCGGTGACGGCGCCCGGGGGCAGCTTCATGATCTTGCGGCCCTGCTCCAACGTCGCGTAGCAGAACTTCGTGTCGTACTCGTACATCCCCGAGTGGAAGATCCCGGCGACGACGAACGGGTGGACCCGCGCCTGCAGCGTGCCCATGGGGCCCGGCTCCGCCGACGGAGAGACCGCGTGCACGGTGTCGCCGACCGTGACCCGCAGCTGCGCGGCCATCTCCTGGCCGATGACGAGGCCCGGCAGCTTCAACTCGGTGCGGTCTTCGTCCTCGATGAAGGACGCAGGCGGCGGCAGCGGGTCGTCGAGGCGGTCGAGCAGCGCCTGGGCGACGGCGGGGTCGTCGATGCTGCCCAGGGGGCCCTGGACGATGTTCTTCGCCAGGTCGGTGACCGAGGCGACGGTGGCCGGGTCGATGCCCTTGAAGATGGCGCCAAAGGCCGAGTGGCGGCTGCGGAGCATGAACTCCGAGTAGACGAACGGGGTGACGCCGGTGACGCCGTCGACTTCGGCCGTGCGCTCGGCCACGTCCTCCCAGCGGTCGATCTGGTTGGTGTAGCTGAGCACCACCACGTGGGAGTTGGCGCCCAGGATCTTGTCCTGCAGGTCCTGCTCGAAGCCGGCCATGACCGACAGCACCGTCACCAGGGTCCAGACCCCGACGGTCACGCCCATGATGGTCAGGCCGGTCACGATGTTGACGCCGCCGGCGCGGCGGCCGCGCATGTAGCGAAGGGCCACGAACGTGGAGAACCGGCCCGCGCCGCCGCTGCCGTTGGCTTCGCCGCGCAGGGTCCGGGCGAGGCGATCGGCGCCGGGCACGACGGCGAGCTTGTACAGCAGGCTCCACGCCATCCAGGCGATCACCACGCCCAGCAGCCAGATGGGCGACAGCGGCAGCAGGATGATCCCCACGACGAAGCGCAGGGGCGCCGGGCCGGCCTCGGGTTCCCCGAAGAGGCGCCCGGGCAGGCTGCCGACCATCAGGATGGTGGACAGCAGGGTCTCGGCGGTGATGACGAGCGGAAACACGACCAGCGCGGGCAGGTCGAGCAGCAGGCGCAGACCGCGCGGCGGGTCGACGGCGTTGCCGGTCCAGGTCTCCCACAGGAACAGCAGCCCGTCGCCGCAGACGCGAGCCAGACCGAGCACCAGCGCGACGGGGCCCCACACGGGGCTCGTCAGCAGCAGGACAGCGCGAAAGAGCAGCAGCATCAAGCACCTGGAGCCGGCGGAGACGTCCGGCCGGAGCGGCGCGAACGTAGGAGAACCCCCTGGGCCGGTCAAACCATCCCGAGGCGCCGAATGGCCCGCTCAGTCAGGCCCGGGCAGACCCGAGTGGGTCCGAGCTCTAGGCCTTGGGGTTGCGGGACAGCGAGACGCCGTCGAACACCTCGATGGTGCCGGCCTCGACCATGCGCACCACGGCGCCGTGCTTTTCGCTTCCGTCGCGCACCTGACCGGACTGCTTGGGCCCCAGTCGCAGGCTCTTGCCGCCGGGCAGCGGAACCTTGATGGGGCGGAGCGTCTTGTTCTCGATGGTCATCATGATCGCCTCATAGCAGACCCGGGGTGGGGCCCGCGCTGGGGGGTGTGGTCAACTCGGGGGGTGAAGCCCCTTCTTCGAGTCGTCGGCCTGATCGCCCTCACAGGCGCCCTCTTGGCAATTGTCCAGAGCCGACCTTGGGATGGAGGCCTCTTCGCCTACGCCCGCGATGGGTCGCACTGGGCGGAGCACATCGCCCGGCTGGCCGCACTCGAGGCGTGGTCCCACGTGGATTCCTGGCCCGGGCTCCACGCTTGGATCTTGAAGGTAGACACCCGCTACCCCCCTGGACTCCACGGGTACGCAATCGGGGTCGACGCGGCCTTCGGGCCGAGCGCCGAGGCGGCTTGCCGAGCGATGGCCTCGTGGTGGGTGTTGACGGCCGTTGGTGGCGGACTCGTGTGCCGAGGCCTCGCGGACCGCGCGCCCGGGCGCGTTTGCCGCAGGGTATGCGGCCACCCTCCTGGTCCCGTGTTTTGGGGCCTCGGCCCTTACCTATTACTTCGATCTTCCGATGGTCGCCCTCGTCTGGCTGGCCCTGGGGCTGACGGCATCAATGGCGGAGCGCCCGATCGTGGCGGGCGTCGCGGGCGCCCTCGTGCTTTTCCTGGCCGGCGTCTTCAAGTGGACGGCTCTGCCCATCGGCGGCCTCATGCTCGCTGCCGTCGCGGCCTCACGCGGTTCCCAGGCGGCGACCGTTCGTACCTCGGTCGCGGCGGCCCTGACCTTGGGCTGTAGCTTCGGAGCCTGGCAGGGGTTGGGCGGAGACTCCTTCGCGACCATGTTGGCGACCACCGCGGACAATTCCAGCGCCCCGACGTTCAGGCTCCCAGGCGGGCTGAGCCTCGCGGTTCCGACCCTGGCGCGCATCAGCGGCTACGGGATGCGCTGCCTCATCGAGGTGCTGTCGCCGCTCTTTGCGCTCCCCGTGCTGGCGGGCCTCGTCTTGGCGTGGCCGAGTCGCCGGGCGCGGCGTCTTCTGCTCCTTGCCGGGGCCGCACACGTGCTGGTCTTTGGACTGCTTGTGCCCCCCGCCGACGGACGGTTCCTCTACACCCTCGCGCCCGCGTTGACGGTGGCGATTGGTCTGGGCTGGCTCGACCTGCCGCGGCGGCGCCGGTGGTCGCTGGCCCTCGTCCTCGCCGTGGCTGGAGCGGCCACCCTGCTGGAGTACCACCACGAGGTTCCGAGGGCAGCCACAAGTCCCTGGCAGTTCCCGCACGCGGACGACCCCCTCCTCCGGGGCCGAGGCGTCTCTCTGGCCTCCGGGGACGAGCGCACCACCACCGCTGCCGCCGCGGAGCGGGCGCCGGTGTTCCTCCCCGAACGCGAGGGGGTCTGGGAGGCCCTCCTCGCCTGCCCGGCGCCGCAAATCCTCCTGCCGTCAGACGCCCTTGGGAACACGGACGACGAGCGTTGGATCGAGTACCGGATTCTGCTCGGGCGCCTCCTCGGTGAGCACTCATCCGGCCGGATCACCCACTTGTCGCGCCGGTGGGCGGAGGTCCAGCCGGGCCCCGCTGGCGACGCCGCGCTTCTGCTGGGGGCCGAGGAGGGGCTGCCCGCGGCCCCCGGCGCGGGTTGGGATCTCAGTTCGAGCTTCCGGGCACGCGACGGCCGAACCCTCGTGCTCTGGACTCGAGGGAAATTCGGCCCCTGCGCGCTCCCTGCGGACACCTGGTAGCCCCCCCGCGGCCCCCCTCCCGGTCTTACGTAGCAGCGGAGCTTTCGCACCCGGCCAGCCCTTGGCCTAGCATCGGCCCCCCGCTCGGAGATCCCATGCGTCTGCTCCTTCTGCTGTTGATCACCTCCCCTGCCCTCGCCGCCGACGGCGGGTCCTTCGATCGCGACGCCGTGGTCGGCGCCAGCGCGGCCTTCCGCTCGGTCGCCGAGGCCCAGAGCGCCGCCTTCGGGCCCATCGAGCGAAGCCTCGAGGCCACCGATCGCGCTCTGGCGGAGATGGACCTGAGCCTCGCGCTGACCCGGGGCACCGTCGACGGCCCCCAGCACGACCTCGGCCGAGCCCTGCTCGACGAGCGGTCAGCACGCTTCGGGGCCGAGTTCGGCGAAATCCAGACCAAGCTCGACGCCATCAGCGCCGGCTACGAGACGGCGTTCGAGGCGGCCCTCAGCCGCGCGCTCGCGACCCTGCCCGGTGTGACCGAGTGCACCCCCACCGGCGGCGTGCTGGGCGGCCTGTCGGGCCCTGGCTCGCTGTCGGCGCGCAAGACCCCGGCCTGCCCGCAGCCCGACCGCTCCGCCGACGTCGCCGCCGCGTGGGACGCCGACGCCGAGCTCAAGGCCGCGCTGGAGACCCTGGCCGCGTCGTGGCCGTCCATCACGACCTACTCCGGCGCCGAACCGCCCCAGTCCCTGGGCGCCGGCGCCGGCTCCTGGGTCAGCCCGGCGGGCCTCGCCGAGCTGCTGCCCCAGGCCATCGAGCTCATCGACACCATCGAGCGCCGCGTCGAGGAGGTCCGCAACGGCCTGCGCGAAGAGCGCGCGGGCCTCGACCCCGAAGCCGAAGGCGCCCTGGACGCCGCGAAGTCCATCGCCGCCCGCGCCCGGGCCGCCCGCGAGTGGGGCGAGGACCGCAAGGCGGAGGTCGGCGTGATCCTGTGGGGCGCCCTGGACCGGAACCGGAAGCGGGCCGGCAAGAAGGGCGGCTGGGGTGACGCCGGCGCATGCCTCAACCCCGGCGCCTGGGGCGCCTGCACCGGCGACGATCACACCGACGCCGTCACCGAGACCCTCACCGCCGACAAGAAGCTCAGCAAGGAGCTCGGCAAGGCGCTCGACGGCCTCGGCCGCCCGTAGGCGTCCCCTCGTGCTCGACGCCGTCGTCGTCGGCTCAGGGCCCAACGGCCTGAGCGCCGCCTTGCGCCTCGCCCAGGCGGGCTGCTCGGTGCTCGTGGTCGAAGGCCAGGACGTCGCCGGGGGCGGCATGGCCACGGCCGAGTCGACCCGCCCCGGATTCCTGCACGACACCTGCTCCGCGGTGCACCCCACCGGGGCCCTCTCGCCGTACTGGCAGACTCTGGACCTCGCCCGCCACGGCCTTCGCTGGCGCTCGTCCCCCACCTCCGTCGCCCACCCCCTCACCGGCGGCCGAGCCGTGCTGCAGGGACGCTCGCTGGACGCCCTGGCCGAGTCCCTCGGGCGCGACGGCCCCCGGTGGCGCCGGCTGTTCGCGCCGTGGCTGCGCGGCGATCAAGGGGTGCTCTGGAGCGACCTGCTGGCGCCCCTCGGGCTCCCACGACGGCCCTTCGCCATGGCCCGCTTCGGCGCCTTGGGGGCGCTGTCGGCCCAGCGCCTGGCGGGCTTGTTCCAGACCGAGGAAGCCCGCGCGCTCCTCGCCGGCCACGCCGGCCACTCGGTCCTTCCGTTCTCGACTTCGTTCACCGGCGCGTTCGCCCTCGTGTTTTCCCTGAGCGCCCACACCATCGACTGGCCCGTGGCCGAAGGCGGCAGCGGCGCCATCGCCGATGCCCTCATCGCCGCACTGACCGAGGCCGGCGGCGCCGTCGAGACCGGCCGTTGGGTGGGCACCCTCGACGACCTTCCCCCGTCGCGCCTCGTGCTGTTCGACACCTCACCCCGGGCGCTGGCCACCATCGCCGGCGACGCCCTTCCCGCCCGCTTCCGCCGCCGGCTCGAGGCGTTCGAGTACGGCCCCGGCGTGTTCAAGGTCGACTGGGCCCTGGACGGCCCCATCCCCTGGACCGCCGACGGGGTCGCCGACGCATCGACGGTGCACGTGGGCGGCACCTTCGAAGAGATCGCGGCCGCTGAAGCCGAGCCCTGGGCCGGCCGCGTCGCCGAGCGCCCCTTCCTGATCGTCTGCCAGCAGTCGGCCCTGGACCCCAGCCGGGCGCCGGACGGCCAGCACACCGGCTACGCGTACTGCCATGTGCCCTCGGGCTGCCCGCTGGATCTCACCGACCGGGTCGAAGAGCAGATCGAGCGGTTCGCCCCGGGCTTTCGCGACCGCATCCTGGCGCGCGCATCCACGGGCCCCGCCGACTTCGAGTACCGGAACCCCAACCTCATCGGCGGCTCCATCACCGGCGGCGCGGCGACCTGGGACCAACTCTTCACCCGGCCCGTCGCCCAGCTGCGCCCCTACGCGACGCCCAATCCGCGGCTTCTGCTGTGCTCGGCGTCCACGCCCCCCGGCGGCGGAGTTCACGGAATGGCGGGGTTTCACGCCGCCGGCCTGGCCCTGCGACGACTGAGGGTTGCCCCCCCGCGCCTGCCCGCCCCGGCCTGAGCCCTCGACCAACTATTTTTCGATCCAGCTGTAACAAGAGAGATCTCTTGGCCCCGGCTTGATAGCAAAGGAGTGGGAGAGTTCGCCTGATGGGCCGATGGACTGCGCTGACCCTGCTGCTTCTCGTCGGCTGTGCCCCTGAGGCCGCGCCCGACTCCATGCCCGCGGCGACGTTCGCCACGGTGCGCGATCAGGTGTTCGAGCCGGCCTGCGCCGGCTGCCACGCTGGCTCCTCCCCCGCCGGGGACCTCGTCCTGGGCGCCGGCATGGACCTCGATGCCCTGCTCGCCCAGCCCGCCAACCCCGTGGCCCGCGAGAGCGGCTGGCGGCTGATCGTGCCCGGCGATCCCGACGGGTCGTTCCTGGTCCGCAAGCTCGACGGCCCGGGCCTGGGCGAGGGGGCCGCCATGCCCAGCGAGCGACAGATGCTGGCCGAACCCTGGCGGGAGCTCGTCGAGCAGTGGATCGCCGACGGAGCCCAGCCGTGAGGGTCCTGCTTTCCCTGCTCCTGGTGCTGCTCCCCCTCGCCGGGTGCGCCGGGGACGCCGAGGGCCTCCTGGTGGAGCGCCCCGAACGCGGGCCCGGGGTCTTCCAGCGCCCCGCCGAGTGCATCGAGTGCCATCCCCAGCACGTCGAGCAGTGGGCCGCCTCCAACCACGCGTACGCCGCCGTGGACCCCGTCTTCCACGCCATGGTGCGGCTCGGTCAGCGTCAGTCCGAAGGCAAGCTCGGGCAGTTCTGCGTTCAGTGCCACACGCCGGTGGGCCTCGCCGAGGGCCAGACCGAGGTGGTCTTCGACGAGGCACAGGGCATCTGGCAACAGCCCATGGACGACCTGCAAGGCGCCGCGTCGGACGGGGTCTCCTGCGATGTCTGCCACTCCATCACCGACGTCCACGAGCCCCGCAACGCGCGCATGACCTTGACCGCCGACGGCACCAAGCGCGCGACCATCGCCGACCCCATGCCGACCCAGGCCCACGGCTCGGCCTACTCGGAACTGCACGCCAGCGGCGAGGTCTGCGGCACCTGCCACAACGTGACCAACCCGAAGGACGCCCTCGTCGAGCAGACGTTCGACGAGTGGGCCGGCAGCTCGTTCGCCGAAGACGGCACCACCTGCATGGACTGCCACATGCCGCCGCGCCTTGGCCGCGCGGCCCCCGACGCCCCCATTCGCGAGCTGCACGACCACACCATGGTCGGCGTCGACGTCTCCTTGCTGCCCCCCGATGAGTTCCCGGGCTACGAGCTGCTGCGCGACCGCTCCGCCGAGCTGCTCCGCAGCGCCGCCGACCTCGACGTCGCGGCCGAGGGGGGCGAGATCGTCGTCACCGTGACCAACCGCGCGGGGCACGCCCTGCCCAGCGGCGCGACGGCCGAGCGGCAGCTGTGGCTGGAGGTCGTGGTCTGGGACGACGTGGGCCAGCTCCTGTTCGAGTCGGGGACCCTGGATGCGCGCGGCGATCTGCGCGACGGCCTCGACGGGCACAGCCTGGAGCCGGGAACAGACCCCCAGCTGGTGCAGTGGGGGCAGCTGCTGGTCTCCGTGCCGGACCTCGACGGCCTCGATGGCGACGCCCGAGACGCCCGGCTGCTGCAGGCCGACGCCGCCTGCCTTCCCTTTGGTCGTGGGGGCGTCGTGGACGGGTCGGGCATCACGCCGGTCAGCTTCCCGTGGCAGGCCAACTGGCAGTGCGATCACCTGATCGCCGCCGACGGAGACGCCACCGCCCGGTTCGACGTGGGCTCGGCCGGCCACGCCCGGGTGCGGCTCCTGTTCCGGTCGTTCCCGCCTTACTTCCTGCGGGAGTTGGAGCACGACGCCGGGCTCGACCCCGACGTGGCCACGCGCGTGCCGACCGTCGAGATCGCCTCGCGCTGGGTGGAGCTGTCCGGGGCCTGGTAGCGCCGAACAGATAGTCGCGACCGAACAGGCTTCTGATCGGTGCTCCAACGCCGGGGCCTACGCCTCGTCGGGCTTGTTGTGCCGCTGGCCGAGCCAGGACTCCATGAACGGGGTGACGGCGCCGTTGAGCACATCGTCCACGCGGCCCGTCTCGTGGCCCGTCCGCAGGTCCTTGACCATCTGGTAGGGCTGCAGGACGTAGCTGCGGATCTGGCTTCCCCACTCGATGGCCTGCTTCGGTGCGGCCTTGGCCTCGGCTTCGTCCTTCGCCTGCTGGCTGTAGTACTCGTACAGCCGGGCCTTGAGCACCTTCATGGCGCTGGCCTTGTTCTTGTGCTGGCTGCGCTCGTTCTGGCACTGGACCACGACGCCGGTGGGGAGGTGCGTGATCCGCACCGCGGAGTCGGTGGTGTTGACGTGCTGACCGCCCGCGCCGCTGGCGCGGTAGGTGTCCACCCGCAGGTCCTTGTCGGCGATGTCCACCTGGATCTCGGTGTCGACGTCGGGGTAGACGGCGACGGCCGCAAAGGCGGTCTGGCGGCGGTTCTGGCTGTCGAAGGGCGAGATGCGGACCAGCCGGTGCACGCCGCCTTCGCTGCGCAGGTAGCCGAACGCGTACTCGCCTTCGACGTTGATCGTCGCGGACTTGATGCCGGCCTCTTCGCCGTCGGCGCGGTCGAGCAGGCTGACCTTGAAGCCCGTGGCCTCGCCCCAGCGCGTGTACATGCGCAGCAGCATCTCGGCCCAGTCCTGGGCGTCGGTGCCGCCGGCGCCCGCGTTGATGTCGACGATGGCCGACGCGGTGTCGTCTTCGTCGGACAGCAGGTTCTGCAGCTCGAGCCGGTTGGTGTCGCTGAGCAGCGCCGGAACAGCCTCGTCGGCCTCGACCAGGAAGTCCTCGTCCTCGGCCGCGAACTCGAGCGCCGCCAGGGCGTCGTCCATGCGGCCGCGGAGGCCGTCCCAGACGTCGACGACCTTCTCCAGCGTGGCCTTCTCGCGCATCACCGCGCGGGCGGCCTCGGCGTCGTTCCACAGGTCGGGGTTGCCGGTCTGCTCGTTCAGCAGCTCCAGCTGCTGCCGCTTGCCGTCGACGTCAAAGATGCCTCCGCAGCTTGGTGACGCGTTCGTCCAAGCCGCTCAAGGTTGCCTTCAGCTCGTCTGCCGAGATCATCGCGTTCTCCTGGAAGCCGCCCGCGGGCAGCGGCCGGAGGCTACAGACGGGGGTTGGCAGCGACAACCGGCATCGGGCCGGACCGACCGCGGGTCGTGCCTACGACAGGCCCTCGATCTGCCCGTCCGCGTCGAAGCCCATGCCGGCGGCCGCGGGCCGGCGAGGCAAGCCCGGCATGCGCAGGATGTCGCCGGTGATCGGCACCAGGAAGCCGGCGCCGGCTGCGATCTGGATCTGCCGCACCGTCACCACGAAGTCCCGGGGCCGCCCCAATCGCCGGGGGTCGTCGCTGAGGCTGCTCTGGGTCTTCGCGATGCAGACTGGGAGTTCGCCCAGCCCCAGGCGCGCAATGCGCCGCAGGTCCATCTTCGCCGCCTTCGCGTAGACGACGTGCTCCGTGCCGTACACGCCGCGGCAGACCGCGCCGATCTTCTCTTGCACCGAGTCCGAGGGGGAGTACAGCTTGCGGAAGCCCGGCTCCGTGGAGTCGGCCACCTCCACCACGGCGCGGGCCAGATCTTCGGCGCCCGCGCCCCCTTCCGCCCAGCCGCGGCACACGGCGAACCGCAGGCCCCGCTGGCGGCAGAGTTCGGCCACCACCTCGACCTCCTCGTCGGTGTCCCCGCCGAAGTGGTTCAGGGCGACCACGGGCATGAGCCCGAAGTTCTTGATCGAGTCGAGGTGGCGCTCCAGGTTCGGCAGACCCGCGCGCACCGCCTCGGCGTCGGGGGGGCCGCCCAGGTCCGAGCCACCGTGGACCTTCAGCGCCCGAACCGTCGCCACGAGCACGACCGCCGACGGCTTCAGCCCGCCGATGGGGCACTTGATGTGCAGGAACTTCTCGGCGCCCAGGTCGAACCCGAAGCCCGCCTCCGTCACGACGTAGTCGGCCAGGCCGAGGGCCGCGCGGGTGGCGATGATCGAGTTGGCGCCGTGCGCGATGTTGGCGAAGGGGCCCCCGTGGATGAGGGCCGGCGTGCCCTCCAGTGTCTGCACCAGGTTGGGCAGCAGCGCGTCCTTGAGCAGCACGGCCATGGCGCCGTCGACCTCCAGGTCCCGGGCGAACACGGGGTCGCCGCTGCCGCGCTTCTGGCCGATGAGGATGCTGCCCAGCCGTCGCTGCAGATCGTCGCGGTCCCGGGCGAGGCACACGATCGCCATGACCTCGCTGGCCGCCGTGATGTCGAAGCCCGACTCCCGGGGAATGCCCATCGTCCGGCCGCCCAGGCCCAGGACCACGTGGCGCAGCGCGCGGTCGTTCATGTCGAGCACGCGGCGCCAGATCACGGTCCGCGGCTCCAGGTTCAGGGCGTTGCCGAAGTGCAGGTGGTTGTCGAGCACCGCCGCGAGCAGGTTGTGGGCCGAGGCGATCGCGTGGAAGTCGCCGGTGAAGTGCAGGTTGATGTCCTCCATGGGGATCACCTGGCTGTGACCGCCCCCCGCCGCCCCGCCCTTGATGCCGAACGCCGGGCCCAGCGACGGCTCACGGAGGGCAACGATCCCCTTCTTGCCGATGCGTCCCAGGCCCTGCGCCAGGGCCACCGACGTAGTCGTCTTCCCCTCCCCCGCCGGCGTCGGCGTGATCGCGCTGACCAGGATGAGCTTGCCCCGGGGCGCCGGCAGGCGCTCGACCCGCACCTTGGCCTTGTCGTGGCCGTAGGGAATGAGTTGGTCGGAGTTCAGCCCCAGCTCGTTCGCGATCTCGGCGATGGGGCGGGGCTTGGCGGCGCGGGCGATCTGCAGGTCGGTAGACATGGCCCGCAGGCTACGCCGAAATCGCGTCGTTTCTCACCCCCGCAACGCGCCGTGGCGCCCCGTGGCCTCCCACAGCCGCTGCTCGGCCGCCTCCATGGCGGCGCGCTCGTGCTCCTCCTCGTGGTCGTGCCCTACGAGGTGGAGCAGCCCGTGGATGAGCAGGAAGGCCAGCTCGTCCCGGCGCGCCCAGCGCGGCTCGTCGACCCGGCGGTCGGCCGTCTCGACGGAGATGACCACGTCCCCCAGCAGCCCCGGCTCCTCCAGGGGGAACGACAGGACGTCGGTGGCCGCGTCCTTGCCCCGCCACTGGGCGTTGAGCGGCCGAATCGTCGCGTCGTCGCACAGCATCAGCGACAGTTCCTGGTCGCCGTCGGAGAGTTCCCCGTGGTCCATGAGCAGCTGAACCAGCTGCTCGCCGAGCTGCGCAAGCCAATCGGCGTCGGTGGCCGCCACGCCTTCGCACACAACCCCAACCGCGATCTCACGCATCGGGGGTCAGGACCACCGTCTCGCCGTCTTCGGAGTCGTCGGGGGCATCAACCGGCGCGGGCGGCGCGCTCGGCGCCGGCTTGCTCGCCACCGGCCCCGACAGCTTCGGCTTGCTCACGGGCTTGCTCGCCGGAGGCCCCGCCAGCTTGGGCTTGTTCCGCGGCTTCCCCGTGGGCTTGCTCGGCGGCGGCCCGGACAGCTTCGGCTTGCCTGCCGCCTTGCCGGACGGCGCCCCGGCCGGCGGCTTCGGCTTGTCGTGGGTTCCGGACTCGCGGAACGCCGCGTTGGTGCCCGTCGTGATGTCCTTGCCCGACACGGCCTTGGCTTTGTGGGTGGTCGCGTCCTTGCCCACGGTCTTGTTCTTACCTGTCGAGTCGCTCAGACCCAGCGCAGACCGGCTCTTTTCGCCGGTGATGCTGACGGAGTCGCCGGCGCTTCGCTTGCGCTCCTCGGCCGCCCGAACCAGCGGGTGGGCGGCGTCGGGGTTGGGCGTCTGGCTGGGCACCTCCAGGGTGATCGAACTGGCGGGCAGGCCGCGGGCCACGCCCTTCTTGCCGGGCTTCGGGGCCGTCGGGTATTCGATGCGGTGGTGGTGAATGCCCAGCAGGACCCGGATGAACGTCTCCGAGACCGTGTGCAGGTCCCGCAAGGTCAGGGGGCAGTCGTCGAGCTGGCCGTCGCCGATGACGGAGTTGACGATCTTCCCGACGCGGGCCCGGATGGCGCCTTCGCTGTGCACCGACAGCGAGCGAGTGGCCGCCTCGACCCCGTCGGCCAGCATCATGATCGCCGCCTCCTTGGTCTGCGGCTTCGGCCCCGGGTAGCGGTAGTCGGACTCGTCGGGCGTGCCCTTGTCGGGGTCGGCCTGCTGCACGGCCTTGTTGTAGAAGAAGCCCACCTTCGACGTGCCGTGGTGCTGCGGGATCATGTCGATCAAGGGCTCGGGCAGCCCGTGCTCGCGCGCCAGTTCGATGCCCTCTTTGACGTGGCTGATGATGACGAGGCCCGACATCGACGGCGTCAGCCGGTCGTGGGGGTTCTCTGCGTCCCGCTGATTCTCGATGAAGTAGATGGGCTTGAGCATCTTGCCCACGTCGTGGAAGTAGGCGCCCACGCGCACCAGCAGGCTGTTGGCGTGCACGGCTTCGGCCGCCGCTTCGGCCAGGCTGCCCACCACCATGGAGTGGTGGTACGTGCCCGGAGCCTTGACGATCATCTCGCGCATCAAGGGGTGGTTGAGGTTCGCCAACTCCATGAGCTTGCTCGGCGTCAGGAACCCCAGCTGCTCGAACAGCGGCACCAGCCCCACGGCGAGCACGCCGGACACCAGGCCGCCGCCCAGGCCGAACAGGACGTGCCACATCAGCGCGTTGGGATCGAGCGCGTCGGTGGCGTCGATGCCCGTGGCCGCGGCCAGATCCAGGGCGACGGCCAGCCCGGCGGCGGTGATCGCGGCGACGGTGCCGGCGCGGACCAGGCGGCCTCGCTCGGAGTTGTGGCCCACCCCGCCGGCGCCCGCGAGGGCCACCAGCAGCAGGTACAGGCCCATCCAGACGTCGGCCCCGAGGATCGCCGCACAGACCGTCGCTGCGGCCAGCACCCAGACCATGGCGGTCTCGGAGTTCATCAAGGTGCGCACCAGGATCGCGCCGGCCGCAATAGGCGCGGCGAAGCCCCACGCGTCCTTCGGGATCCGGGGGATCACCTCAAACAGGGCCTGCCCCACGCCGTTGAGCAGCGCCGTCGCCCCGGCCACCAGCAGCAGCATCACCCCCAGCGTGGCCAGGTCCTTGAGGTCGCGGCGGAACTTGCTGATGAAGCGCTTCGCGAACGACTCGAGCAGGACGAAGAACGCCAGCAGCACCAACGTCAGCGCCAGGCAATGGAGCCACGGCTTGTATGACAGGGCTTCGGCGTACATCTGGGCCAGGACGGTCTGGGTCCACGCCGTGACCCGGTCGCCGGAGCGGACGATCGTCTGGCCCTTGGCGTAGGTCGTCGTGATCGGCTGAACCGCCTGGGCCGCCTCGTCGCGCTGAACGGCGGTGGCCGACGCGTCGAAGCGGAGGTTCGCTTCGATGGCCATCTGGGCGACGGCCACGGTGGCCGCACGAACGTGGGCGGGCCGGTCGCCGAAGTCGGACTCCGCGATGGCGCCCACGAACCGGCGGGCCTGGATGAGATCCCGGACCCGGCTGAAGTCCTCGACGAGGAGGTCCTGCTGGGCGTTGCCTTCGACCCGGACCACCCGGATCGGTGGGGTCGGCGGCAGGTCGCCTCGATCCAGAACCACGTAGTCGGCCATGGCCACGCGGACCAACTCCACGATGTCTCGCTGGACCGCCGGCGCAAAGTCGACGACCTGCAGCGTGGCCAGGTCCACGTCGGAGATGTCCACCCGCAGGGTCGACTTGAACGCCGCCAGGCGCTCGGCCAACGCGGCGGGGTCGGGGCCCAGGGACGCCGGCGGCTCGTCGGTTCCCTCGGTGGGGTCGGAGTCGTCGCCGGCGGGCAGCGGGGCCGGGGCCTTCGCCGCCGACTCTTCGAGGAATGCCCGGATGTCGGTGAACGCCGAGTCGACCCGGGACTGCACCGCCCGCGCGAGCAAGACGTCGTAGTTGAAGGTCGGCGGCACCGACTCGTGGGCCTGCTCGCGCTTCTCTTCGGTCAACGCCTGGTCGACGACCTCGAGGCCCTGACTCGCCCGGTAGTCGTTGAGCGCGATGGCGCCGACCTCGAGCCCTCGGGCGCCGCCGAGGGGGCTCCAGTCGACCATCAACGCGGCCAGCGCGGCGGCGGTGATCAGCGCCAGCAGGAACCGACCGAACGCCGGTCGCGTCTGCATCCAGGACGGTGCCTTGGCTTTGCGACTCACGTGCGCGCTCCGGCGTCCGCCTCGTCGTAGGCCTTCAGGATCCGCCGCACCAGCGGGTGCCGGACGACGTCGCTGCGCTCGAACACGACGAACGGGATCTCGTCGATGCCCGCGAGGATGCGGCGAGCCTCCAGCAGCCCCGATCCGCGCCGGTCGACCAGGTCGGTCTGGCTGAGGTCGCCCGTGATGACGGCCTTGCTGCCCAGCCCCAGCCGGGTCAGCAGCATCTTCATCTGCTCGCGGGTGCTGTTCTGGGCCTCGTCCATGATCACGAAGGCCTGGTTCAGCGTGCGGCCCCGCATGAACGCCAGCGGCGCGATCTCGATGGTGCCCTGCTCGATGAGCTTCGCGGTCTTGATGGGGTCCATCATGTCGTGCAGCGCGTCGTACAGCGGGCGGAGGTAGGGGTTGACCTTCTCGACGAGGTCTCCGGGCAGGAAACCGAGCTTCTCGCCCGCCTCCACCGCCGGGCGGGTCAGGATGATTCGGCGCACGTCACCGGCCTGCAGCGCGGCCACGCCCATGGCCACGGCGAGGTAGGTCTTGCCGGTGCCCGCGGGCCCCAGTCCGAACACGACGTCGCACGCGCGCATGGCATCGACGTAGAGCTTCTGGTTGGGCGAGCGCGGCGCGATGGGCTTGCGGCGCGACGTCAGCAGGATCGTGTCCAGCATGTAGCCGCGCAGGTCGCCGCCGGCTCCCCCCGCGGCCAGCGTCGCGGCGTGGGCGACCTCGTCCGTGCTCAGCGGGTAGCCCCGCTCCAGCAGCCCCGTGAGCTGCTCCAACAGAGCCGCCGCACGGCCGCGGGCCTCTTCTTCGCCGCTGATCGTGATCAGGTTGCCGCGGACTGCGACCCCCACTCGAAGGGCAGCCTCGATGGCCTTGAGGTTTCGCTGGTTCTCGCCCACGAGTTCACGCACGAGGTGGTTGTCGTCGACCTCGAGGCGCGTGGTCCCCGAAGGGGCGCCGGTGTGTGTGGTGGTGGCGATGCGGGCCTCGGCTGGGGGGTCGAACCTAGCATGGAGCCCCCCTGGGGCGACTCCGAGCAGAACGGCGCTTTCTAGGCTCCCGGCCTCCGGCTGGCAAGCGGCGGGCTCATCGGTTGACGAAGATCAGCACCACCAACAGCGACCCCGCGGGGTGGGGGCCCAGGGGCCGGTCCAGCTTGCGCACGCCCGCGCCCACCTCGACCAGCTCCGGCGCCGTGATGTGCGCCACGCGCTGAACGCCGTCGGGGTCCGCGGTCACCAGAACGTCCAGCCCGACGTCCTCGACGCCGTTGAAGTAGAAGCGGACGCGGTCCACCAGGGCCCGCCGGTCCGCTTCGGGGAGCGCGAAGTCTCCCCGTTCGGCGATGGCGTCGGCCGCCTCCCCCGCGAGGACAGACAGGCGCCCGCGAACCGCGAAGGGTTCGTATCCAACGGCGGCTCGCTTCGCCTGGATCGCCTCGACCACGAGGTCCTGGAAGCCCAGGGCGTCGCCTTCGAGGATGCGGGCGAACACCAGCGAGCTCACGGCCGACCAGCGCCCCTGATCGTCGCGCCGCAGCAGCACCCCGACGCCCCCGGACAGCTCGGCGGGGTCCAGGAGGTTGGCCCGGTGGGCGGGGCTGGCGAGGAACGCTCCGTGGGCCTGAGCGACGTCGGCGGCGGCGGCCACGTTCTCCGTCGCGCGGGCGGCCACCAGCCCGTGGGCCGCGACCCGGTCCAGGGCGGTTCCCGACGTGGTCTCGTGGCCGAAGGGCTGCCCTGCACCGAGCTCCCGGGCGTGCTGCCGGGCGGCCCGCGCCAGCTCGATCCGCCACTGGATCGCGGGCAAGCCGCGGGCGGCGCGGGTCGCGTCGATGAGCCCCCGGAGGTAGCCCTCGGCGGCGGCGGCGTCGGCGGAGTCGGGGGCCCGGTCGGGGCCCGCCGCGGCGCCCCGGATCCACGGCAGCAGGTCCGCGGCGGCCTCGGCCGTCCCCGCGGTCGCGTAGGGGTTGGCCTGAGGCGAGCCGTCGCCGGACTGCAGCTCCGAGCGGCGGATCACCTTGCTGCCCGGCTGGCCGTCGGCGCGGCTGGGCCACAACGACAGCACCTCGGGGCCTGTCGGGCCGTCGGCGACGAGCTCCAACAGGCTGCGGCCATCCTGGCCCGGGCCCCTCACATCCAGCACCCACCCCGACTGGGTGGGGGTCGCGCGGCGCTCGGCGACGCTGCCATCGGGCGCCGTCACGTACAGCCGCGGCGAGGAGTAGTCCGCCGGCAGCGACAGCCGGGTCGCCGCGGCGTCCCCGGTGGTCACGGCCAGCCGGCGGCTCAGCAGCACGCAGACCGCCGCTCGCTCCCCCGCCCGGCGCACCGCGACGGCGAGGTGGTTGTAGCGCTCCCAACGCACCGCTCGGTCCTGCAGCAGCTGCTCCAGCGCCGGCAGTGGCGAACCGTCGGCCACGAGCGTGATCGGCAGGAACTCGAAGTCGCGAACCCCCTCGGCCCACAGCTGCTCCCGCACCGCCGGCCCGGGGGGCTCGCCCCGGAAGGCCTGGCCCGCCGCCCACCGCGCCACCGCGTCGAGGCGCGGGTCGGTGGCCAGGACGGCGTCGCTGCGGTCCCGCGCCTGCTGCCTCACCAGGCGGTCCACCGCCGCCCGGATCTCCGGGGCGGACGCCCCGCTGCGGGGCGCCGCGACCGCCTCCGCGGGCGTACAAAACATGGCAACCAGGGCAATGACCAGCAATCGCATACGTGTGTATCCTGCCGGCCTCCCAGCCGTGAGTCCCGCGGCACAGGCGGGCCAGCCCTCGGCGGCGGCTCGACCGGTCCCCTCTGAAGACCGAAGCACCCGACCCCGACGGGTCGTCAGGAGCCGCATCGTGATCATCGGTGTCCCCTCTGAGATCAAGCCCCAGGAATCCCGCGTCGGCCTCGTCCCCTCAGGGGTCAAAGCCCTGACCGATCGCGGTCACACCGTCCTCATCCAGCAGGGCGCCGGCGACGGCGCGGGGGTGAGCGACGAGGAGTTCTTGCGCCAGGGCGCCCGCATCGTCCACGAGGCGAGGGACGTCTGGGGCGAGGCGGAGATGATCGTCAAGGTCAAGGAGCCAGTCGCCAATGAGCGCGGCGACGAGTTCTCGATGATGCACGAGGGGCAGATCCTCTACACGTACCTGCATCTCGCCCCGGATCCGAACCAGACGAAGCGCCTGCTGGAGCGCAAGGTCGTCGGCATCGCCTACGAGACGATCGAGGCCCGCGACGGCTCCTTGCCCCTGCTCGTGCCCATGTCCGAGGTCGCCGGCCGCATGGCCGTGCAGGCCGGCGCCACCTGCCTCGAGAAGCCCCACGGCGGTCGGGGCGTGCTGCTGGGCGGAGTGCCCGGCGTAGAGCCCGGGGTTGTCGTGATCCTCGGCTTCGGCGTGGTCGGCAAGAACGCCGCGAAGATGGCCGTGGGCCTGGGCGCCGAGGTGTGGATCCTCGACGTCAACCTGCCGGCGCTTCGCTACGCCGACGACCTCTGGGGCGGCCGGGTCAAGACCCTGATGTCCAACCAGGTCAACATCTCCAAGGCCATTCGCCGCGCCGATCTGCTCGTGGGCGCCGTGCTCATCGCCGGCGCGAAGGCGCCCCACCTCGTCACGCGCAACATGCTGCCGATGATGAAGGAGGGCTCCGTCATCGTGGACGTCGCCGTGGACCAGGGTGGCTGCATCGAGACCACCCACCCCACGACCCACGCCGACCCCACCTACGTGGTGGACGGCGTCATTCACTACGGCGTGGCCAACATGCCCGGGGCCGTGGCCCGCACGTCCACGTTCGCCCTGACCAACGCGACGCTGCCCTTCTGCCTGCGGCTGGCGGACCTGGGGGTCGAAGAGGCCATCAAGTCTACGCCGGGGCTGCGGCCGGGCGTCAACGTCTACAGGGGCGAGGTCACCTGCGGCCCCGTCGCCGAGGCGCTGGGCTACGACCTGGCCACGCTGCCCTTCTGAGCAGCGCGGGCGGGCCTTACTTCATGCCGGTCTTCTTGGCCTTGTACATCTTGTTGGCCTGACTGAAGACGGCGGAGCTGATGTTCCGGTTCGTCGCGACGACCTTCAAGTCCTTGACGTGCAGGGACTTGAGCATCGTCATGGCCGTCGAGATGGGCGTCTTGGGGTTCTGGACCAGGGCCACCTTCACCGGGTACTTGCGGACGTACTCCTTGACCCGGACCATCGCGCGGATCACGTCCTCGTGGATGGCGCGGTTCGACGCGATGGCCATGACCTCGCCGTCCGTGATCCGGCCCGAGTTCACCACAGCCGTCGCCACCAGCTTGTTGCGGTCCCGGACGAGCAGCTCGCGGACGGGCTTGTTGCCCTTGTAGGCGAGCTTGATCTTGTCGCCGACGGACATCGCGCCGATCTGCATCTTGAGGTCGTTCTTGACGTCGTCGTCCACCGAGTCGACGTTCGAGGTCATCTGGCCCGAGAAGCCGTCGTCGACTTCGGCCATGGAGAACGTGAACTCGCTCTTGCCCAGGGAGTTCATGCCCGTCAGGTCGACGGCGTCGACGTCGATGGTGCCCCGGGCGGGCGCGGCGGCCGCGGCGAGGGGCGGAGGAATCGGGATCGGGCCCCCCGCGATGTCGGAGCTCCAGTTGGCCGGAGGCGCCACAAACCGCGCCTCGGCCGGGATGCCCCAGTCCGCCAACAGCGCCGCGAGCGGGTTGATGAGCCCCGGTGGCGGCACGTAGGGCGTCTCGGGCAGGGCCGGCACGTAGACCTCGCCCGGCACGAAGTCCGGGGGCAGCTCCCCCGGCGCCAGGGGGGCCACCGCCGGGGCGCCGGGCAGCTCGCCGGCGGCCGGGGGCATCTCGGGGGCCGCGACCGCGGGGGCAACGTCGGCCGGCGCCTCGCCGTCCACTGAGTCGTCGGGGCCCGACTCCGCGGCCGACCCCAGGGGATCCGGGGGCTCGTCGTCGGGTGAGCTGCGGAGCTGCTTGACCCGGTCTTCGGTCGCCTGGCGCTCGGCCTCCAGCTGCTCCTCGTCCAGCTCCGGCATGTCGATGCCGTAGAGCCGCTGGAAGCTGCGCACCCGGTCGATGACGGCGCGGGGAACCGACGGGTTCCGGGCGAGGAAGTTGATGAGCTGCGGCGTGACAACCAGACGTTCCTGGTTGTTGGCGATCATCTCGGCGACGCGCTCGTGGCCGTGCTCGGCGACGTAGCAGAGCGTCTTGTCGTTGATCTGCGGGAACAGGACGATGCGCTCGATGAGCCGCTCGTCGGCCAGGCGCCGGTAGGCCAGGAACTCCAGCAACTTGGGGTGCGAGTTGCGGTCGGTCAGCCCCAGCAGCCGGTCCTCGGGGAGCGCCAGGATCCCCTTCTGAGCGGCCTTTCGGACCCGCTTGTCGGCGTCGCCGAGCAGCAGGTACATCATCCCCAGCAACACCTTGGGGGGCGCGGGGAGCATGCCGCGGGCGACCGCGATCTTGCCGCGGGCGTTCGCGTCGGGGGCGATGTGTTTGCGGAGGCCCTCGGGGACTTCCATGCGGTCGCAGATCTGCTCGAACGTGGGCTCGGCCATGAGCGGATCCTACGATCCGACGGCCCCCGTGGGGCGCGTTGTCAGCGATTGCGCTCCCAGAGGAGCCGCAGACCTTGCAGCGTCAGGTCCGGGACGACCTGCTGGATCGCCTGGCTGCTCTCGCTGATCACGGCGGCGAGGCCGCCCGTCGCGAGGATCGCGCACGGGCCCCCAAGCTCGGCCTGGATGCGCTCGCAGACGCCGTCCACCAGGCTGACGTAGCCGTAGTAGAGGCCCGACTGCATCGAGTGGATCGTGTTGCGGCCGATGACCTTGCGGGGCCGGGACAGTTCCACGCGCGGCAGCTTGCTGGCCCGCCGGAACAGCGCCTCGGCGGAGATGCGGAACCCCGGCGCGATCACGCCGCCCAGGTACTCGCCCTTGGGCGAGACGCAGTCGAACGTCGTCGCCGTGCCGAAATCGACGACCACGCAGCCGGCGCCGACCTGGCTGAACGCCGCGACTCCATTGACGATGCGGTCCGCGCCGACTTCGCGGGGGTTGTCCGCGAGGATGGGCATGCCGGTCTTGATGCCCGGGCCCACGACCAGCGGGTCGACCTTGAGCCAGTCGCGGCAGGTGCGCACCAGGGTGTCCAGCTGGTCGGGCACGACGCACGAGATGATGGCGCCCTGCAGGTTCGGGTGGACGCCGCGGTGTTGGAACAAGTCCAGGAACAGAACGCCCAGCTCGTCGCTCGTCCGACCGGGGGCCGTGCCGATGCGGAACTGCTCCTGCAAGGCCTCGCCTTCGAAGAGGCCCGCCACGATGTTCGTGTTTCCGACGTCGATGACCAGCAGCATCACAGCGCTCCGAGGTGCACGTCCCCCGCCACGACCTCGCGGCGACGACCGGCCCCATCTACCACCGCCAGCGCTCCGCTGTCGCCCAGACCTTCGACCCAGTGGTCTCGGCCGTCGATGACGACCCGGCGCCCGAGCATGGGGGCCATGGCCGACCGCAGAGGCTCTACGAGCGACGCGGAGACCGGCTTCTGCTCCCACTTCGACAGCGCCGACAGCCAGTCGTGCAGCAGGCCGTCTCGGCGCAGCGCCGGGTCGTCCAGGGCGACGGCCCGGCCTTGCAGCTCCTCGGGCCAGCCACCGGGCGGGGTGCGCAGGTTGAGGCCCAACCCCACCACGAGGCTGTCGACCCGGTCTCCCTGCGTCTCCAACTCGCACAGGATCCCGCCCAGCTTCTGCTCGCCCACGTACAGATCGTTGGGCCACTTGAGCCACAGCCCGCGGTCCGGCAGAGCGTCGAGGAGGGCCAGCCCCGCGAGGAACGTCCACCGAAACGCATGCCGAGCGGACACATCGGGGCGGCGCAGGACGGACACGAGCAGCCCGCAGCGGGGCGGAGCAAGCCAGGTCCGCCCCTGCCTCCCCTTCCCCGCCGTCTGCTGGTCGGCGAGCACCACGAGCCCCGCGGTGGCCCCTGCGCGCGCCGCGGCCGCCGCATCGGCGTTGGTCGACGCGGTCAGGGCGCGGTGGTCGAGACGGAAGCCGTCCGGCAGGTTCACTGCGCGACGATCTCCAGCGACAGGTCCACCCACCGCGCCTGGTGGATGAGGGCGCCCGAGCTGATCACGTCCACGCCCGTCGCGGCCATGGCCGCCAGCGTGTCCAGGCGAACCCGGCCGCTGGCCTCGAGCACCAGCTCCTCGGGGCGCTGGCGGAGCTCGGTGACGGCGGCGGACAGGTCGTCGGGCTCGAAGTTGTCGAGCATCAGGACCCGCGCGCCGGCGTCGACCGCTTCGTGGGCCTGGGCGAGGGACTCGCACTCGACCTGGATCGCGAGCAGGTGGTGCGCCGAGGCCCGGGCCGCCGAGACCGCCGCTGCGACCCCACCGGCGGCCTCGATGTGGTTGTCCTTGATCATCACGCCGTCGTACAGCGCGAACCGGTGGTTGTGCCCCCCGCCGACCCGCACCGCGTACTTCTCCACGGAGCGGAGCCCCGGCGTGGTCTTGCGGGTGTCCACCAGGCGCACGTTGGCCCCGCCCAGGGCCGCGACGTACCGCCGCGTCTGGGTCGCCACGCCGCTCATGCGCTGCAGCAGGTTCAGGGCCAGCCGCTCTCCGGTGAGGATGGAAGCCATGGAGCCCGAGACCCGGGCCACGGGCGTGATCGGGAGCAGGTCGGCGCCCTCGGGCTTCAGCTCACGCACCTCCAAGGTCGGGTCGACCTGACGGAACACCTCCCGCAGGGCCGGAAGCCCACACAGCCGCAGGTCGTCCTTGGCCAGCACCGTGCCGACGCCCCGCCGGGCCGGGTCCACCACCGCCCGGGTCGTGATGTCCCCGGGGCCGACGTCTTCGATGAGCGAGCGGGCGACGATCGCGGGCAGGTCGCCCGGAATCGGGATCACGACTCGTCCTCGCCCTTCGCGATGCGGGCGGCCTCTTCGCTGATCTTCGGCAGCACCGAGTGCAAGGCGGCCACGACGGCGCGGTTGACCGCGGCCTCGAGCCGCTCGGCGAACGCGCCGCCGGGCGCCAGGGCCTTGTTGACCTCTTCGGACACCAACGAGCGCAGGGAGTCGAAGGAGTTGGAGTCGGAGTCGGCGATGAGGTCGCCTTCGCTGGGTGGCGGCAGGAAGTGGGCGGTGGTCCCCGCGTCGACCTTCACGGAGACGGGGTGCTCCTCGTCGAAGTTCTCGACCATGTCCTCGGGCAGTTCCATCGTGTTGCCGGCGTCGATCTGCTCCATCTGCTGGCTGGCCAGGGCCATGACCGCCGAGCTGACGGCCGCGTCGGCCCAGGAGTCGCCGTCGGGTCCGAACACGCCGGTCGCCGGGTCGACGATGGACATGCCCGCCGCCCCTGCGCTGGGCTCGATCGGCGGGCGCGCCGGAGGCCGCTCCTGGCTGGCCTTGAGGAAGTAGGCCGGGCCGAGCAGCTCATCGACCAACTCCACGAGCCCGGCCGCGGTGATCGGCCGCTGCAACAGCGCATCGGCGCCCGCTTCGTCGGCGCGTTCGGTCGCCCGCGGATCGCCGCGGTGCACGACGATCACCTTGGGGGGGACCTCGTCTTCTTTGAGCTGGCGACACAGCTCGAAGCCCGATAGCCCGGGCAGTTCGGCCTCGGTCACGACCAGCGCGAACACCTTTTCGGTGGCCTCGATCTGCGCGGTCTCCGCGGAGTTGTGCCGCGACAGGATGCAGCCCGACGCTTCCAGCGCCCTGCCCACCTGATTGACGAAGCCAGGATCGTGGCTGACGACGATCCCCCGGTTGCCGGTGCTCATGAAGTTCCTCCCACCTCTCGGTGCCGTCGATCCTACCAAGATGGATGGGGCTCCGTTCGGCGTGGCCCGGGCAGTAGACCCCGTGGCCCCCGTTTGGCAAAAGGGCGTCCATGAGCAGTGGACTGTCCGCCGAAGACCTCCTCGCCCCCATGCGAGATGCCTGCAAGTCGCCCGAGGCGTCGTTGATCGGCGTCGAGTGGGAGAAGGAGCTGGTCGATGCTCACGGCCGCCGGCTCACGTTCACCGACCCCGGCGGGGTGCAGGACACGCTGTTGGCCCTGGCCGATCAGCACGGCTGGGCGCCGACCAACGAGGGCGAAAACACCGTCGCGCTCAACCGGGGCCACGCCAACATCACCCTGGAGCCGGGAGGGCAGCTCGAGCTGGGGGCCGCGCCCCACCGGGACCTGCGGGCCGTCGAGCGAGACCTCCGCCAGCACCTCGCGGAGCTGCAGTCGGTCGCCGGCGGAAACCTGCTGACCACCGCGTTCACGCCCATTCAATCGGTCACTGACATCGAGTTCGTGCCCAAGGCCCGCTACGGGATCATGGCGCCCTACCTCGGCGCCCGGGGCGAGCTGGCCCACTCGATGATGAAGGGCACGACCTCCCTGCAGGTCGCCCTCGACTTCGCCGACGAGGTGGACTGCGGCCGGAAGCTCCGCGTCGGCCTGGCCCTCACCCCCCTGGTCACGGCGCTGTGCGCCAACTCGCCCCTCGTCGCCGGCAAGCCCTCGGGGATGCTGTCGTTCCGTGCGCGGACCTGGCAGCAGACCGACCCCGAGCGCACGGGGTTGCTCCGGCAGCTGCTGGAGCAGGAGTTCACGTTCGAGCGCTACGCCCAGTGGCTGCTGGACGTCCCGCTGATGTTCGCCTGGTACGACGGCGACTACCGGTGGGGCGACGGGCTGACGTTCCGGCAGTGGATGACCGACGGCCTGCACGGGTTCGCGCCGGATCGCCACGCCTGGGAGACCCACATGACCTCGGTCTTCCCCGAGGTGCGGGTGAAGTCCTTCGTCGAGCTGCGGGGCGCCGACAACGGCACCATCGCGCAGTTGATGGCGACCGCCGGGCTCTGGACCGGGCTGCTGTACGCCCCCGCCGCCCTGGACCGCGCCGAGGCCCTCGCCGACAAGCTCGTGGGCGGCCGAGACGAGCTGTTGGACGCCGCGGTGACCGCAGGTCTGGCGGGTCGGTTCGGCGGCCGCTCCCTGGCGGACTGGATGGGCGACGCCCTCGACATCGCCGCCGGCGGCCTCGACGACCTGGGCCGGGACGAAGGCGCGACGCTCGACTGGGCCTCCGAGCGGGTCGAGTCGGGCCGCTCGCCGGCCGCCGACGTCCTGGAATTGCGGCACCGCCTGGACGACGATCAGCTCGTCGCCGCCTTGTCCTACTCGCCCGTGGCGAGCATCCCCACGATCCTCTGAGCGGATCTCAGCGGGAGCCGAGCTGGCGCACCCGCTCGAAGATCAGCAGGCCGGCGGCCACGCTGACGTTCAGCGAGTTGACCAGCTTCGCAGCTGGCAGCGGGATGGCGACCACGTGGTCGCAGGCCTGCCGGGCGGTGTGCCCCAACCCGCGGTCCTCGCCGCCCATGACCAGCGCCAGGGGCCCGGTCATATCGACTTCCCAGTAGGGCGCGTCCCCGTCGGCCTCCGCGCCCACGACCAGGACCGCGCGCTTGCGCAGCATCTTGAACACGGAGCCGAAGCCCTCGCGCACCAGGGGGACCTGCTCGGCGCCGCCCATGGCGACGCGCTGCACGGCCGGCGACAGCGGCGCCCCGCGGCGGGTCGGCAACACGACGGCGTCGGCCCCGGCGACGGCCGCCGTGCGGAGGATGGCGCCCAGGTTCTGCGCGTACTGCACCTCGTCGAGCACGATGAGGAACGGGTCGCGGCCCTCGGCGTCGCAGCGGTCGAGGACCGACTTGAGCGTGGGCGACGGCAGCGGCTCGGCGAAGCCAACCACGCCATTGTGGATGCCGCCTTCGGTCACCGCGTCCAGCGCCTGGCGTGGCACGCGGCGCACGGTGATCCCCCGCTGGGCCGCCAGCTGCAGGATCTCGTCGAGCTTGTCGTCGCGCCGGGCGCCTTCATCCAGCCAGATCTGACGCACCCGGCCCGAGGCCGTCAGGCCGGCGGCAACGAGGTTGCGGCCGTCGAGGCGGTCGGGCGAGGACGGCATCCGCAGGCCATCGGGCAACTTCGGGGGCCGGTGGTCGCCGCGCCCGCGCGATGGGGCCCGGTCTTCGCGGGGCTCGGAGCGGTGGTCGGTTCGGGGCTCGTGGCGCGGATCGGGGCGGGGGTCGCGCTTGGGCCGAGGCGCCGCCTGATCCGCCCGGTTGTCGGGCCCTCGACGCCGCGACGACCGGCCGCCGGGGGTCTTGCCCGTCGGGTTCTTCCCGCCGGAGCCCTTGCCGCCCTTGCCGCCCTTGCCTCCCGGTCCGCCGCCTCGACCGCGCCCGCTCACAGCAGGTTCGCGGCGAGTTCAGCCAGGTCGGACCGCTCACCCTTGCGCAGCGTGATGTGCCCGGCGATGGCTTCGCCCCGGAACTTCTCGACGACGTAGACGAGGCCGTTGCTGGTGGCGTCTACGTACGGGTTGTCGATCTGGTAGGGGTCGCCGGTGAGGACGACCTTCGTCCCTTCGCCCGCCCGCGTGATGATCGTCTTGATCTCGTGGGGCGTCAGGTTCTGGGACTCGTCGATGATGAGGTACTGGTGCGGGATGGAGCGCCCGCGGATGTAGGTCAGGGGCTCGATCTCGAGCAAGCCCTGATCCATCAGCTCCTGGTAGCCGCGGCTGCGGCCGGTGCGGCCCACGGCGGGGCGCGACTCGAGCAGGAACTCGACGTTGTCGTAGACCGGCTTCATCCACGGGTTGAGCTTCTCTTCGACGTCGCCGGGCAGGTAGCCGATGTCCTTGCCCAGGGGGAAGATCGGCCGCGAAACCAGCAGCCGGTGGAACGCGCGGTCGTCGGCGCTGCGCTTCAGCCCGGCGGCGATGGCCAGCAGGGTCTTGCCCGTGCCCGCCTTGCCCACCAGGGTCACCAGCTTGATGTCGTCGTCCAGCAGCAGGTCGAGGGCGAAGCACTGCTCCTTGTTGCGCGGGAAGATGCCCCAGACGCCTTCCTTGAGCCGAGCCACCGACTGCACCCCGCCGCCGTGGCGGACGCGGGCCAGCGCCGTCTGCTGGGGGCGGTCCTCATTGCGCAGCACCAGGCACTCGTTGGGGCCCAGATCGTCTACATCGAGGTCGGCCTCGCCGTCCTTGAACAGGGCGTCGATGACGGAGCTGGGCACCGTGCGCTCGGCCTGGCCGTCGTACTGCTCGTCGACGTTGACCTTGCCGTGCTCGTAGTCCTCGGCCCGCACGCCCAGGGCGTTGGCCTTGATGCGCAGGTTCGTGTCCTTGGTGACCACGACCACGCGGCCTTCGCCGCCGCGGACTTCGTTGAGCTTCTTGCTCACAGCCAGGATCAGGTTGTCGGCGCGGTGCTTCGCGTCGGCCCAGGGCCAGTCGATCTCCAGGTCCGACAGCAGGTCCACGCGGATGGTGCCGCCGCCGTCGCCCACGGGCACGCCCTCGGAGAGGGGGCGGTCGGCGGCCATGCGGAGGTTGTCCAGGTGGCGGCTGAGCCGGCGGGCGTTGCGGCCCGTCTCCGTCAGCTCCTTCTTGAAGCGATCGATCTCCTCGATCACCACGATGGGCACGATGACTTCGTGCTCTTCGAACTTGAAGATGGCGTCGGGGTCGTGGAGGAAGACGTTCGTGTCGATGACGTACGTCTTGCGCTCATGCGAGGGCGCGCGCTGGATCACAGAGAAGCTCCTGTCGGGGAAAGGAGCCTGCGGGGCCGTGCAGGCAGCGCCGGTCGGGCCGGCGGGGGGATGCGGCACTCTCCGGACACCGGCTCACCGGGCCGGCACACAGAGGTCGGCTAGTCGCCGTCCTGAACGCGGTCGCGAAGCTCGCGGCCGACCTTGAACACGGGGAGGACCTTGGCGGCGACCTCGATGGGTTCGCCGGTCTTCGGGTTGCGCCCGGTGTAGGCGTCGTAGTGCTTGGTCTTGAACGACCCGAAACCTCGGATCTCGATGCGGTCGCCGCGCTGCAGGGCGTCCTCCATCGAGGCGAAGATCGTGTTGACCGTCTGCTCGGCACGCTTGCGGGTCAAACCGCCGCGCGCCGCGACCTCTTCGATGAGCTGGGACTTGGTCAAGGCAGGCGGTTCCGTGGCTCTAGGTGACGCCGGAGGGACCCGCTCGCGAGGCCGCTCCAGGGACGCACAAGGGGTGCGCGTCGGGGGGCGAACAGGTAGCACCGGGCCGCCCGAGGGGTCAACCCAATCCCGGCGAAAAGTCGGGTGATTTCAGCCGGCTCCGTTCGCTGCGCCCATCGGCCGGATCGAGCGCAGGCGAAGCTCCAGCGAGCGCCGACCGCGCCAGTGGTTCTCCTGCAGGCAGAAGGCCGCCTCCAGAGGCCCGCGAAGCTCGTCCAGGGACACCCCCAGACCGAACCCCACCGCCTTGATGGGCCGGCCCGAGGCGCCCGCCTGCCGCAGCTCCATGCGCAGCCCGTTCTTGGCCATCGTCCGAACACCCGTGGCGGCCAGGTCCCGGGCCACGAAGACCGGCTCGGGGTTGCCGATGCCGTAGGGGCCCAGGCGCTGCATGGCCGCCCAAAGCCCGTCGTCGATGGAGTCGAGCGGCAGCTCGGCGTCGCATTTGAGCTGCGCCAGCCAGAGGTCGTCGGTGTCGTCGGCGAACGCCTCGTGGGCGAACGCGTCGCGCAGCGCCGGCAGGTTCTCGGCGTCGATGGTCAGGCCCGCCGCCATGCGGTGGCCACCGAACCGCTGCATCAGCGGGGCGTAGCGCCGCAGCACGGCGATCAGGTCGACGCCGGAGATCCCCCGGCCCGACCCGGTGCCCACACCGTCCTTGACCGCGATGACCAGCGTCGGCTTGTGCAGGTGCGACACGATGCGCGACGCCACGATGCCGACGACGCCCGAGTGCCACTCGTCGCTCCACAGGACCAGCCCGCGCCGCTCGTGCAGATCCGGCAGCTCCATGCACTGCTTGAGCGCCGAAGCGAAGATCGCCCGCTCGACGGACTGACGCTGCCGGTTGAGGGAGTCCAGGCGGTCGGCCTGGGTGCGGGCGGCGTCGTAGTCGGTCGCCAGCAGCAGCTCCACCGCGACGCCGGGGTCGTCCAGGCGCCCAGCCGCGTTGATGCGCGGGCCCAGCCGAAACCCCAGGTGCGACGCCTGCAGCGGTTGGTCGGAGCCCACGCCCGAGGCGTCGAGCAGAGCCGCAATCCCCGGACGGCGGCGACGCGACATGACCTTCAGCCCCGTCGTCACCAGCAGCCGGTTGATGCCCCGCAGGGGCGCCAGGTCGGCCACCGTGCCCAGGGCCACGACGTCGAGCCACTCGCGCAGATCCGGCTCGGCGCGGTCCGAAAAGAACGCGCGCTTCCGCAGCTCGGCGCGCACGGCGATGGCGAGCATGAACGCCATGCCGACGGCCGCGAGTTCTTCGTAGGGGTTCCCGTCGCCGTCCCGCTTCGGGTCCAGCAGCGCGACGGCCGGCGGCAGCGTCTCGGGCAGCATGTGGTGGTCGCAGACGACGACGTCGATGCCCAGCTCCACGCAGCGCTCCAGGGCCTCGTGGGCGGAGATGCCGGTGTCGCAGGTGATCATCAGCCGGACCCCGTCGCCGGCCAGCCGGTCCACGGTGTGCAGCGCGATGCCGTAGCCGTCGCGCTGGCGGTGCGGCGCGTACCAGGTGACGTCGCCGCCGAGGTCGCCCAGGAACCCGACCAGCAACGCCGTCGAGGTGCAGCCATCGACGTCGTAGTCGCCGTGCACGCAGATGCGCTCGCCGCCGGCCAGGGCCGCCAGCACACGCTCGACGGCCAGGGTCATGTCGGTGAGGCCGAACGGGTCCGGCAGGTCGCGCAGCGACCCATCGAGCCAGAGCTTGCCCAGCGCGGGGTCGTCCACCCCCCGGTTGGCCAGCAACCGCCCCAGCAGGGGCGGCACGTCCAGCTGCTCCGCGATGGCGTCGGCCTGGTCGGTTTCCCGGATGGCCCACCGCCGAGAGACGGGGGGAAGGTCCGGCAGCGGCGCTTCGACGCGGTCGCCGAGCTTCACAGGCGAGTCAGATCCGCGCGCCGTAGTTGGCGCCCTCAGCGGCGCGCCGCTTGTCCTCGGACTCGGGGTCGCGGATCTCGACGGGCAGCCAGCGCTGCAGGAAGACGATCATCGGCGAGGCGACGTAGATGGACGAGTACGTACCGACGATGACGCCGATGAACAGCGCGAGGCTGAAGTCGCGGATGACCGCGCCACCGAAGTACATCAGCGAAGCGACGGCCAGCAGCGTGGTGACCGAGGTCAGCAGCGTGCGGCTCAGCGTCTCGTTCAGCGAGATGTTGACGACCTCGGTGAGTTCCCGGTGGGCGTACCGCCGCAGGTTCTCGCGGATGCGGTCGTACACGACGATCGTGTCGTTCAGCGAGTAGCCGACGATGGTCAGCAGCGCGCCGATGGTCGGCAGCGTGAACTCCTGCCCGATGAGGCAGAAGATGCCGACCGTGATCGTGACGTCGTGGAGCAGGGCCGCGACGGCGCCGGGCGCGAAGCTCAGGTCGAAGCGGAACGCGACGTAGACCAGGATGAGGATCAGCGAGAAGAAGATGGAGAGCAGGCCGTTGCGGCGCAGCTCCGCGCCGACCGTCGGGCCGACCATCTCGACGCCAATGACCTCGAAGTTGTCAGCCCCCAACGCGCCGGCGAGCTGCTTCTTCACTTCGCCCGTGAGCCCGGGGTAGTTCACCTCGAACGCGTTGTGAGTGGTCTTGCTCTCGACCACCGAGACGGCCGGGTTCAAGGCCTGCAACTCGGCGGTGACGGTGGCGATGGGCAGCGCTTCGGTGGCGACCGCGGTCATCGTGACCGACTGCTCGGGGTTCCAGTCGAACCGGTCCCACTTGCCTTCGCCGAACTTGCCCTTGAGCGCGCCGCTGGCGGTCTCGAAGAACTCGTTGGCGCCGTGGTTCACCGTGCCGACGCGGACCTGGTACTCGAGGCCGGAGCCGCCGAACGCCTGGACGTTGTCCTCGGACAAGCCGATGGCGCCGAGGCCGGCGCGCACGTCGCCGATGGTGACGCCCTCGGCCACCTTGAGGTGGATCTGGGTGCCGCCCGCGAAGTCGACGCCGTACTTGGGGCCAAACGGGAGGGAGTCAGAGACGCTGCCGCCGACGGCGAACAGCACCGAGAGGCTGACGACGACAACAGAGAGGATGCCGAAGAGCTTGCGCTTTCCGACGAAGTCGATGGACGTACCGGGCTTGACGATCTGCATGACGCGCCTCCCTCAGATGCCGATGGACAGGGACTTGACCCGGCGGGCCTTCGTCAACCAGTCGAAGATGAGGCGGGTCACAACCAGGGCCGTGAAGACCGAGGTCAGGATGCCCACCATGAGGGTGACCGCGAAGCCCTTGATGGGGCCCGAGCCGTAGCTGAACAGCACGGCCGCGGTGATGAACGTGGTGATGTTGGCGTCGAGGATGGTCCACGTCGCCTTGTCGTAGCCCGCCGCGATGGACGCCATGACCGACTTGTCGGCCCGCAGCTCCTCGCGGATGCGCTCGAAGATGATCACGTTGGCGTCTACCGCCATGCCGACCGTCAGGATGATCCCCGCGATGCCCGGCAGCGTCAGGGTCGCACCGAACGCAGCCAGCAAGGCCAGCAGGAAGAAGACGTTGAGCCCGACGGCGATGTTCGCGACCACGCCGGCGGCGCGGTAGTAGATCACCATGAAGATGAGGACCAGGAGGCCGGCGTAGCCCGCCGCCTTCTTGCCCGCGCTGATGGAGTCGTCGCCGAGCGTCTTGCCGACCGTGCGGTTGTGCAGGATTTCGATGGGCGCCGGGAGCGCGCCCGCCCGCAGCACGACGACCAGGTCCTGAGCGTCCTGGTAGGCGCGGACCGCGTCGGCTCCGCCGAGCTCGATGCTGGCGCGGCCGTTGGGAATCTTGCTGTTGAAGACCGGGGCGGAGTTGACGTTGCCGTCGAGGATGATGGCCATCCGCTTGCCGATGTTGTCGCCCGACAGCTTGCTGAAGATGACCGCGCCCGTGTCGTCCAGCTCCATGCTGACGAAGGGCTGGTTGAACTGGTCGGTGCCGACCGAGGCGTACTCGACGCGGTCGCCGGTCAGGTCCACCGACTTGTTCACCAGGTAGGCGTCGCGGCGGATCTGCTTCTGGGCGAGCTCGTCGAACTCCTTCTTGTGGAAGACCTCGGCGTCGACCGGGATCTTCCCTTCGACGGCGCGCGCGAGCTGCTCGTCGGAGTACATCTCGCCCAGGCCGGCTTCGGCCACGGCAGCGCCCACGACGGCCTGCACGCGGTCCTGGTTCCACTCGGACTCCTTGTGGAGCATGCGGAACTCAAGCTGGGCGGTCTTGCCGACCAGGTCGATGGCGCGCTGGGGGTCGTCCAGGCCGGGCAGCTGGACCGTGATGCGGTCCTCGCCCTTGGTCAGGATGACCGGCTCGGTGACGCCGAACTTGTCGACGCGGTTGCGGATGGTCTCGACCGACTGGTCGCGGGCCGTCTGCTTGAGGTCCTGCTCGTAGGAATCGGACAGGCCGTAGACCAGCGCCTGCTGGCCGTCGACGGTCTTGACCCCGAGGTAGGGGTAGCTGTCGACGAGCTTGCCGACGGCCGCGCGGGCCGCGGACTCGTCGCCCGCCGCAACGATCAGCGCGATGTTCGCGGTGCCGTCGACGCGCTTGCCGGTGGCCTCGACCCCGCCTTCGTCCTTGATGCGGCTCGGCAGGTCCTTCGCCGCGCGGTCCGCGGCGGCCTCCAGCGCCTTGCGCAAGTCGACCTGCAGCTCCAGATCCATCCCGCCCTGGAGGTCCAGGCCGAGGTTGATCTTCTGCTGCGGGAACAGGGTCGCCCACCCGGGCGCCTCGGTCAGGGCTTCGGGGCTGCTGCCGCCGGGCGCCTTGTTCCGATGGTCCGCCAGCGTCTGTTCCGCCTTGGCCTTCTCTTCGGGAAGAGCCGACTCGGCCTGCGCCTCGAGCTGGGTCAGGCGCGTCTTGTACGCCTCCAACTCAACCTCGGTGGACCAGCCACCAAAGGTCCAGACGAGGTACGCCAGGCTGCCGACCAGGAACAGGGCCGTCGCTCCGACTTTGACCCACCAGTTGCCGTCCATGCTGAGCTCCGCTGCTACTTGTCCGCCGCCGCGCCGTCGGGACGGCGAGCGACCTTGTCCTTGTCAATGCGAATGCGAACCCCCTTGGACACCTCAACGACGAGGATGTCGGGCTCGACTTCGGCCACGCGGCCGTGAAGGCCCCCGCGGGTCACGACCGAGTCGCCCTTCTTCAGGGCGGCGATCATGGCGCTGTGCGCCTTTGCTTGCTGGCTCTGGGGACGAATCACCAGGAAGTACCAGATGGCGACCATGCCGCCGATCATCAGAAGCATGGAACTGCCCTGGCCAGCCGGGGCTCCGGCGCCTTGGGCGTAGGCAGTGCTTATGAACAGGTCCAGCATCGTTCGTTCCTCAGTCCGCGCGGCGGAAAGATGGGCGGTTGCCCTCGCTGTCTTTGCTCACCGCCCAGGCCACCAGCTTGTCGAGGGTTCCCTCGTCGATGGCCGTTCGAATCCGGGCCATCAGTCGCTGGTAGTGCCGCAGGTTGTGCAGCGTCATCAACCGGCTCCCCAGGGACTCTCCGCAAACGAAGAGGTGGCGCAAGTACGCCCGGCTGAATCGTTGACACGTGAAGCAGTCGCACTCCTCATCGATGGGCCGGTCGTCGTCACGCCACCGAGCGTGCTTGATGATGAGCCGACCCCGACTCGTGAACAGGTTCCCCCGGCGGGCGTTCCGGGATGGCAGCACGCAGTCGAACATGTCGACCCCGGATGCCGCGGAAATGACGATGTCCTCGGGGTATCCGACGCCCATCAAGTACCGCGCCGCCGCGCCCGGGAGCCGCGGGGCGGCGAAACGTACCATCGAATGCATGGCCTCGGGAGCCTCCCCCACCGAAAGCCCTCCGAGCGCGTAACCGTCGAAGTTCATTGCCGTCAGGCGGTCGATGGACTCGCTCCGCAGCGACTCGTCGAGGCCGCCCTGGACGATGCCGAACAAGGCCGGACCGCCGTCCGGATCCCGGGGCACGGCGGCGGCCCGAGCGGCCCAACGCATCGACCGCTCCATGGCGGCGCGCACCTGCCGCGGCGTGCCGGGCAACTCGGCGCAGTCGTCGAGCACCATGGCGACGTCGACGCCCAGGTCGATCTGATGCTGGACCGTCGACTCCGGGGACATGCGGCGCCGGGTGCCGTCCAGGGGCGAGCGGAACGTGACCCCGTCCTCGTCGATCTTGCGGCGCTCCCGCAGGCTGAAGACCTGGAAGCCCCCGCTGTCGGTGAGGATGGGCTTGTCCCAGCCCATGAAGCGGTGCAGTCCGCCCCGGGCGGCCACGAACTCCGTACCCGGTCGGTCCATGAGGTGGAACGTGTTCGACAGGACGATCTCGGCGCCCAGTTCGTCGAGGTCGCGCGGGTCGGCGCACTTGATGGACCCGTAGGTGCCCACCGGCATGAACGCAGGGGTCTGCACCGCCCCGTGGCCGAGGTGCAGCGTCCCACGCCGCGCCTCGCCGCACCGGGCGTGGACCTCAAAGGAGCAGCAGCGCGTCGCCATAGGAGTAGAAGCGGTAGCCGTCGGCGATGGCCGCGGCGTACAGGTCTTGGGTGGCCGGGCGCCCCAGGATGGAGGCGACCAGCACGAGCAGCGTGCTGCCCGGAAGGTGGAAGTTCGTCATCAGCGCGCAGCGCAGCCGCGGCCCGTCGCCGGGGTGCAGGAACAGCCGGGTGGACCGGGTCATTCCGTCCGTTGGCCGATCGGCGCGGTGCCAGGATTCCAGCGCGCGCAGCGACGTGGTCCCGACGCAGACGATGCGCCCCCCCCGGGCCTCGCAGGCGGCCACGGCGGCGGCGGTCTCGGACGGGACCCGGTAGACCTCTTCGTGCATGGGGTGGTCGAGCAGCTGCTCGGAGCGCATGGGCTGAAACGTGCCCAGACCCACATGCAGGGTCACCGAGACGCGGTGCACGCCGCGATCGTCGAGTTCCTGCAGGAGCGAGTCGCTGAAGTGGAGCCCGGCCGTGGGGGCCGCGGCGGCGCCCTCGTGGCGAGCGAACCGGGTCTGGTACCGCTCGCGGTCGGCGGGGTCCGGAGCGTCCCGCTGGATGTAGGGCGGCAGGGGCATCTCACCCCAGGCCTCGGCCGCGGCGGCGAGGTCATCCCCGGCCACGGCGCGCTGCCCCCCGGGCAGGACCCCGTCGATCTGCAGCTCGGGGCCCAGTTCGTCGGTTCCGCGCCGCTGCAGCCTCACACGCGCGCCCTCGCGCAGCTTCTTGGATGGCTTCACCAACGCCGCCCAGCGCCCGTCGGGCAGCGGCCGCAGGAGCAGCAGGTGCACGGCGCCGCCGGTCGGTCGCCGCGCCGTCAGTTTCGCCGGCCGGACCTTCGTGTCGTTGACGACGAGCAGGTCGCCCGGATCCAGCAGCTGCGGCAGGTCCCCGACGGTGCGGTGGGCGTCGAGTTCGGGGCCCACCACGCGCAGGCGGCTGGTTCCCCGGGGCACCGGGTGCTGGGCGATCGACTCCGGCGGGAGCTCGAAGTGGTAGCTGGAGGCCAGCAGATCGGGATCGGGGGCAAGCACGGACGCGCTTGCTAGGGCACCGGTGCCGGGGTGTCAACGCGGAGTGGGGCTCAGATGCTGAGGACCCGGGAGAGGCCGGTCGCCTGCGGCGCGGCCAGGGGGGCCACCTGCAGGGACCACGGAGCGGCCCCGGCGCCGTGGGGGCTGCGGAAGCGGCGCCGCTCCTCCCAGTCGTCTTCGAGTTCCTCGTCGTCCCAGTCCTCGTCGTCCCATTCCTCGTCGCCGTAGTCGACGCGCCCGCTTCCGCGGTTCAAGGCCTTCTCCGCCACGGCGGCCTGGGCCAGCGCAAACGGGACGCTCAGAAACGGCACCCACGTGAGGATGGCCATGACCCCCCAGGCCACCGACACCCGCGCCCCCGTGGCGCGGGCCCCCGATCGCGCCGTGAATCCGCCGGCGATCGTCACCAGCGGCCCGACGAAGAACAGGCCGACGCCGCCGGCGATGAGCCCGCCGATGGACAGCGGCGAGTAGGTGCGGCTGTAGGCGGCGCCCGAGCCGGCGTAGACCGCCAGCGAGGTCAACGTGATGCCGAGGCCAGTCAACGCGGCCCCGCGGCCCTGCTCGAACTTCCAGACGCCGTACTCGTAGTCGGCGCCGTAGCCGCCGCTGGGGGCGCGCGCGTGCGCCGGGGTCGGCGTCACGCAAGCAGCCAGGAACGCGGCAAGCGCCACGCACAGCACGGTCTTCATCGAATCCCCCCCGGGCGTTGGTGGCGCGCTCAGCTCTTGCGAGTGCGGCCTTCCGTCTCGTCTCGATCGACCTTTTCGGCCGGGACCCGCAGCAGCGCGACTTCGCGGGGGGCGTCGATGCAGAGTCGCACCCAGTTTCCCTTCACCCGCTTGATGTAGATCTTGATGTCGTCCCCGATCTGGAGGACTTCGCCTTCCTTTTGCGTCAGAACGAGCATCCTTGCTCTCGCTTCCTGCGGGTGGTCAGCGTGCCTCGTCCGTGAGGGTCGGCTTGATCCCGAGTTGCAAGCATAGGCACAGCACCCCCCCCCCGACAATGGTCACCGACGGCCCGCACCGATCGAAGCTCAGTCGCCGCCGCCGCTGCCCAGGCGGTCGAAGGCGCGCAGAAGCTCGATGGGGATCGGCAACACGACGGTCGAGTTCTTCTCGGTCGCGACCTCGGTCAGGGTCTGCAGGAAGCGCAGCTGGATCGTGATGGGCTCGGTCGCCATCATCTTGGCCGCCTCGGTCAGCTTCACCGACGCCTGCAGTTCGCCCTCGGCGGCAATGACCTTGGCGCGGCGCTCGCGCTCGGCCTCGGCCTGCTTGGCCATCGCCCGCTGCATCTCGTGGGGCAGGTCGATGTGCTTGAGCTCGACCTGGGCCACCTTGATGCCCCAGGGGTCGGTCGCCTCGTCCAGCAGGGACTGCAGGCGCGCGTTGATGGCCTCGCGGTCCGACAGCAGCTCGTCCAGCTCCGCGGTGCCGGCCACGCTGCGCAGCGTCGTCTGCGCCAGCTGGCTCGTGGCGAACATGTAGTCCTGGACTTCGATGATCGCGCGCTCGGGGTGCATGACGCGGAAGTAGACGACCGCGTTGATCTTCACCGAGACGTTGTCCCGCGTGATCACGTCCTGGCTGGGGACGTCCAGGGTGATGACCTGCGTGGACAGCCGGAGCATGCGCTCGATGCCGGGGATGAGCAGGATGAGTCCCGGGCCGCGGACGCCGGTGTAGCGGCCGAGCCGGAAGACCACGCCACGCTCGTACTCGGGCACGATCTTGACGGCGGAGACGAGCACGAAGAAGCCCAGAACACAGACGGGGCCAAGCAGTTCCAACATTTCAATCCTCCTTGCGGACGGTGAGCACGAGCCCGTCCACCGACTCCACCACAATGGCCGCCCCGGCGGGGATGCGACCGGCGGCGAGGGCTGCCCACCGCTCGCCGTGGACCAACACCGCGCCGGCCTCCCGACCGCCGCCAATGGATGCCTTCACGGTGCCTCGAGCGCCGATCATGCCTTCGGCGCCCCCGTGAATGGGCCGGGTGCGGTCGGCCACAAACAAGGCTCCGACCACGGCGGCGAGCAGCAACACAACCAGCACGACGCCCACGATGACTCCCGGCGACACCCCGACCGCGAAGTCAGGGCTCTCGTCGATCAAGAACAGGCCGCCCAATGCGACGGCCGCGACCCCCGCCAGCGTAAGCGTGGCGAAGCTGGTGACGTAGAGGTCGGCGACGATCATCCCGAAGCCGGCGAGCACGAGCACCACCGCCAGCAGGTTGACCGGGATGATGCTCATGGAGAAGCCGAAGAGCAGCAAGCACAACCCGCCCAGCACCCCCGGCACCCACAGGCCCGGGGTCTGGTACTCGAGCCAGAGTCCGGCGAGCCCCGCGACCAGGAACACGAACGCCAACGACGGCGACGCGAGGACCGCCAGGACCTTGTGGGTCCGGGTCATGGGCCAGCCGTCGAGCCGAGCGCCCGCAGTGCCCAGCCGGGTTCGCTGCCCCGCGGTGATCACCGCTCGGCCGTCGGCGAGGAGGAGGAGGGAGCCGGCGTCGGACGCCACGAGGTCGACGGCGCCCACGGCGGTCGCGTCGTCGGCGGTCACCGTGGCGCCCTCGCGGACCGCGGCTTCTGCCCAGTCGGGGCTTCGGCCGCGCAGCTCGGCCAGCTCCCGGACGGCCTTGACGAGGTCGTCGGTGGCACGCTCGATCATCGCGTCGCGGTCTCCCGCCCCGGGCCCGCCGAGGCTGGACGGCAGGGTGCGAATGGCCACCCCGGCGTCGCCGAACCGGGCCCCGGGTGCGATCGCGAGCACGTGCGCCGACTGGGCCACCAGCAGCGCCGCCCCCGAGCTCACCTCGGCCTCCCCGGGGCCCACGAGCATCGCGACGGGAGCACCGGACAGCGCGATGGCCGTCACCAAGGCCGAGGCGGACATGAGATCGCCGTCGGTCGCACTCAGCTCCAGGACGACGGCGCAGACCGTGGGGTCGTCGTTGGCCGCGTCGATGGCCGCGATGGCCCAGTCGGCGGTGCCCCGGTTGATGGAGCGGCCGCCCCAGGGCAGGACCAGGGCTCGCTCGCACGGCCGTTGCGGGGTCGCCGCGGACTGCAGCGGAGTCGACGGCGACGGAGCCGGCGCGATGAGCGAGGGCGACGGTGCGGGAGCGGGCTGCGCGCAGGCCGACGCCGCCAGCAGACACAGGATCCCGGCGAGCCGGAGCGTCATCCCCCGCGCGCCTGGCGGCCGCTGAGGACGGGCGGCAGGGAGCGTCCGGTCTTCTCTTCGAACACCCGGCGCACCAGCATCATGTCGGCCATCACCTTGCGCTTGTCCTCGGGGTTCCGAAGCAGGTAGGCGGGGTGGTAGGTCGGCACGACGGTCGCGTCGCGGAAGGGGTGGGCGCGGCCCCGCAGGCGGCCGATGGGCTGCTCCGTCTTGAGCAGGCACTGGGTCGCGAACCGCCCCAGGGTGATGACGATGACGGGCTGGATTCGGTCGAGCTGCTGCCACAGGAACGGCGAGCACGCCTCGATCTCGTCGGGTTCGGGGTCGCGGTTCCGAGGAGGGCGGCACTTGACCACGTTGCAGATGTAGACCGAGTCGCGGCCCAGCCGGAGCACGTTGGTGACGATGCGATCGAGGAGCGCGCCGGCGTCCCCCACGAACGGCTCGGCCTGCTGATCCTCGTGGTACCCGGGGCCTTCGCCGACGAACACGATGTCCGCGGTCTCGCTGCCGACGCCGAAGACCACGTTCTTGCGGCGGGTCGACAGCTTGCAACGTTGGCAGTCGCCGAGTTCGGTCCGAATCGGAAGCAAGACCGGGCCCACCGGTGGGCCGGAGAACGAGGGGGCGCCCGACGACGGCGGCGAGGCGGCCGCGGGGCCCGGCGGGGCAGCGTTCGGGCGGGCAGGCGCCGCCCGGGGCGGGGCGGGGCGCGGAGACACAGGCTCCGCCCGTCGCGGAGGCGCGGCCGGGGGCGCCGAACGCTGGGCCGGCGGGCGACGAGCGGCGGCCGGCGCCTCAGGCGGAGGCTCGGCCCGGGGGACCGGGGGCAGCTGCAGGTCCGCCGTAGCCCAGCGGCCCTTGAGCGAGTCCTGCCAGCCCACAAACGCGCGGAGGTCCGCGGCCAGCTCGGCCAGCTCGTCGGCGGCGGGGAGCTCCTCGCTCACCGGGCGCCCAGCAGGCCGGCAACCCGGTCCCAGATCGCGTCGGCGACGGCGAGTTTGCTCATCCGGGGCAGCTCTTCGACCTGCTGCTCCGTCACCAGAGCGACGACGTTCGTGTCCGTGCCGAAGCCGGCGCCCTCGACCGTGAGATCGTTGGCCACCAGCAGCTCGCACCCCTTGCGCGCGCGCTTGGCCTGGGCCTTCGCGACCAGGTCCCCGGTCTCCATGGCGAAGCCGACCAGGAGCGGGCGGGCGGGCTTGGCGGCCAACTCGGCCAGGATGTCGCGGGTGCGCTCCAGCTCCAGCACGAGGGGCGCGTCGGACTTCGCCAGCTTGCCGTCGTGGACCTGCCCCGGGCGGTAGTCGCCGACCGCCGCCGCCATGACCACCACGTCGGCGCCCTCGGCCGCGGCGTGCACCGCGTCGGCCATCTGCTCCGCGCTGCGCACCGAGACGAGCTCCACCCCCGCCGGCGCCGCCAGCCCCGCGGGCCCGGACACCAGCACGACATCGGCTCCCCGACGGGCCGCCGCCCGGGCGACGGCGTAGCCCATGCGGCCCGTGCTCGGGTTGGACAAGAAGCGCACCGCGTCGACGTGCTCGCGGGTCGGCCCCGCGCTGACGACGACGGTTCGCCCCGCCAGGTCCGACGGGGCGAGCAGCGTTTCGATGGCCGCCAGCGCATCGGCCGGCTCGGGCAGGCGACCGGCCCCGACTTCGCCGCTGGCCAACGGGCCGACGACCGGTTCCAGGACCGCGACGCCGGCGTCCTGCAGAGCCGTGCGCGAACGCCGGTGCAGATCCTGAGCGTCCATCGCGTGGTGCATGGCCGGGCACACCAGCCGAGGCGCCGACACGCTCGCAAAGGTCAGCAGCGCCAGCGTGTCCGCGAGGCCCGCGGCGGCCGCGCCGACGAACTGGTAAGTCGCCGGGTAGACGACGTGGGCGTCGGCCCAGGCGGCGAGCTCGATGTGCAGTTCGCCGCCCCGCGTGCCGTCCAGGGCCCACCCGTCGACGTGGGGGGCTCTCTGCAGCAGCGCGTGCCAGGTCGGCTCGCCGACGAACCGGAGCGCCGACTTTGTCAGCACGACCTGGACCTCATGGCCGGCGCGCTGCAGCTCGCGGAGCAACAGCACCCCCTTGAAGGCGGCGACGCCCCCGCAGACGGTCAGCAGGACGCGGCTCAACCCAGCTCCTCCAGGCTCCCCTGCCCTTCGCGCAGCACGTCGAACGGCATCGACCGCAGGTCCACGACCGTCGTCGGATCCTCGATCCCGAGCCCCGAGTCGATGATCGCGTCGACCTTGCTGCCGATGCGGTGGTCGATGTCCATGGGGTCGATGATGAAGCGCTCCTCGCCGTCGTCGTACAGCCGCAGGGATGTGGTCGCCAGGGGGCGGCCCAACATCCGCGCGAGCTCCCGCGGCACGTCGGCGTTGGGCACGCGGACGCCGATCTCCTTGCGCTTCTTGTGCATGCGCTTGGGCACCTGATCGCCCGCCGGGAGGATGAACGTGTACGGCCCCGGCAGGACGCGCTTCATGGTGCGGTAGGCCAGCGTGCTGACGTGCCCGGCGTAGCGCCCGATCTCATCGACCTCGGCGAACAGGATGGCGAGCGGATGACTCCGCGGGCTCTGCTTCAGGTCGTAGACCCGGTCGATGGCCTTGTTGTTGTGCAGGTCCGCGGCCAGGGCGTAGCCCGAATCCGTGGGGATCACGAGCACGCCACCGCCGTCGAGCAGGCGCGCGGCCTGCGACAGCTCCCGCTTCTGCGAGGCCCACTCATCGACTTCGAGGCGCACCGAGGATCCCTGCTGCCGCGCCTCAGCGCGTGCGCGTGAACTTGGACAAGCCGCCGATTTTCGCGATGCGCGCCTCGGCCACGTGGTTGGCCGCCTCGGCCGTCGTGATCCCGTGCTGCTTGGCGGTGGCGAAGATGGACTTGAGGGTGGCGAAGATGCCTTCGGCGTCGCGCAGGGCCTTCTCGCGCGGAGCGCCCTGGATCTCTGCGTAGACATTGATGAGGCCGCCGGCGTTGATGACGTAGTCCGGCGCGTAGAGGATCCCGCGCTCCCGCAGCATCGCGCCGTGGCCGGCCATGTTGTCGAGCACGTTGTTGGAGCCGCCGGCGATGATCGGCACCTTGAGCTGGGGGATCGTGTCGTCGTTGAGCACGCCGCCCAGCGCGCAGGGCGCGAACACGTCGCAGTCGACGCCGTAGATGTCGTCGAGCCCGACCACCTCGGCCCCGAACTCGCTGACCACGCGGTCGATGCGCTCGGAGTCGACGTCGGTGACGACAGCGCGGGCCCCCACTTCGTGCAGGTACTTCACCAGGTGGTAGCCGACGTTGCCGACGCCCTGGACCGCCACGGTGCGACCGCTCAACTCCGGCGACCCGAAGACCGTGTCGGCGGCGGCGCGGATGCCGTGGAAGACCCCCCAGGCCGTGACCGGCGAGGGGTCGCCCGAGCCGCCGGCGTAGGCCGAGACGCCGCAGACGTGCTCGGTCTCCATGTTGATGAGGTCCATGTCGGCCACGGACGTGCCGCTGTCTTCGGCCGTGATGTAGCGGCCGCCGAGGCTGTCGACGAACTGCCCGAACGCCCGGAGCAGGCCCTCGGACTTGTCGGTGCGCGGGTTGCCGATGATCACGGCCTTGCCGCCGCCCAGGTTCAAGCCGGCGCACGAGGCCTTGTAGGTCATGCCGCGGGACAGGCGGAGGACGTCGCGAAGGGCATCGGCCTCAGACGCGTACGGGTAGAAGCGGCAGCCGCCGAGCGCGGGGCCCAGCGTCGTGTCGTGGATGGCCACGATCGCGCGCAGACCGACGTCGTCGTTGCGGCAGAACACGACTTGCTCGTGGTTGTAGTTCTCGGCGTGGGAGAAGATCGGCATCACGGCTCCGGAATAGAGAGCAGACGAGGGGCTGTTCGGGTCCTTCTTCGTCCGGCCGGAGTCCGCGTCGGCGAGGCCGCTTCGCAGCTGCTCGAGCGCCGGGAGGCGGCGACCCTAGCAGCCAAGGCCGCCGAGCGCTCGCCTCGTCTGACGGCCTGGGCGGGCGCCCCCCGAGCCGACTCGATTCCGCCCCGCAGGGAAGCAGGATCCCCGCTGGCGGGCTGCTAGCATGAGCCTCGTGGCGAGGGCATCCCCCGCCGCCCACCTCACCGACGCGCCCCCGAAGGACCCCCCGGTGGATCTGCTGCGCTTCCTGCTGATCGCGGCGTGCGTGCCGGCGCTGGCCTTCGCGGACCCCCTCGCGGGGCCCGCGGTGCCCATGGTCGGGGACCCACCGGGTCTCCCCCCGGCCGACGCAATGCCCGGCGCCACCCTCGCCGAGGCCGTGGAGCTGCTCCGCTCGGGGGACCTGGAGCGGACCCGGGCGGCCACCCAGCGCCTCGTGGACCGGCGGGCCGTGCGCGGCGCCGATCGGGTCCGCGCCTGGTTCCTGCTGGGCTGGGTTTCGTCGGAGCTCGGCCACCACCAGCAGGCGAGCGCTGCGTTCTATCGGGTCCGCAAGCTCGACGACCACCCCCTCGCGGAGCACGCCGCCTTCTTCGAAGCCCGGGCCGACCTGCGCCGGGGACACCACAGCACGGCGATCGCCGAGTGCGACGCCTACGCCACGCGGTTCCCCGAGGGAGCGTTCGGCGACGAGTGCGCGCTGCTCATCGCCGACGCCCACCTCGCCCTGGGCAACCGGCGGGCAGCCGCCGAGCGCTACGAGCAGTTCCTGCAAGAGCACCCCGACGACCAGCGCCAGGAGGCCATCGCGCTGCGGATGGCCACGGCGCTGGAGGAGTCAGGCGAGATCGAGCGGGCGGCCGAGCGCTACCGCCACCTGTACGTCTACCACCGGCTGCCGACGACGGCCCGCAAGGCGTCGGAGGCCCTGGAGCGCCTCGAGGCGTGGGGCGTGGACCTCCCGGCGCTGTCCGACGAGCAGCTCTACACGCGCGCGTGTTCCTTGAGGACGGCGGGGCAGTTCGACGCGTCCTACGAGTTGTTCTGCGAGCTGGACGAGCGCAACCCCGGCGGCGGCGACGACGCCACGGCGCTGGGCAAGCGGCTGGACAGCGAGCGGTACGACTTCCTGTGGCGAAACCGCAAGTACGCCGAAGCCGGGGCCATGGCCTCGCGTCGCTACAACAAGGACCCCAGCGCGTCGGGGGCATCGGAGCAGCTGTACAAGGCGGTTCGGGGCTACAGCAAGGCGGGCGAGTGGAAGCTCGCGGTCCAACACCAGGAGACCGGGCGCAGCAAGCACCCCCGCAGCCGCCGGTTCCGCAACACGCCCGAGCGTTCGGCGATGCTCTACACCGCGAACAAGCAGTTCCCGCAGGCCCGCGCGGCCTGGGTCGAGTGGATGGGCATCTCCGGCCGCGCCCGCCGGAGTCGCAAGACCCGATTCCTCGGGGCCTACTCGGCCTTCAAGGCGAAGGACTACCCCGCCGCCATCGAGGAGCTGGGCAAGCTCAGCCGAGGCAACGACCTGTACGCCACGGGGGCTCGCTACTGGCGCGGGCGGGCCTTTGAGCGCCAGAAGAAGTGGCAAGACGCGCGCCGCGAGTTCGACGCCATCCGCAAGAACGCCGCCGACAGCTGGTACGCGTTGCTGTTGACCGAGCGCGCCCGCCGAAAGGACCCCGTCGACACCGTCTTGCGCGACGGCCGCTGGCCCGCCAGCGAAGCGCCGCCCCAAGCCCTCCCCCACCCCCGCACGGCCCCGTCGCTGGCGGGCCTCGTGCAGCACGGCTTCACGCCGGGCTCGACGGCTCCGCCGCTGGCCGCAGGCCCCGTGCGCCGCGACTCCGACGGGCGGACGCGCCCCCCGCCGATGGATCCGTGGAGCGACCTGGAGCTGCTGGGCTCCACGGACGCCCCGGCCCTGACCCCTCCCCGCGCCAGCCTCGCGCCGTCGCGCGTGCCCCCTACGTGGTCGCCGTCTCCGCACCTCGACCTGGGCGCCGCCGACCGGATCTGGCGTCGCTTCGTCGAGGAGCACGAGCAGCACTGGCCCCAGCTCCCGACGGCCTACGAGTTGAGCCGCATCGGACTGGGCGAGCTGGCGGGGCCTCTGCTCTCGCAGGTGTACCAGGAGGTCCGCGATGTTCGGCGCAACCGCCGCAAGCGCAACCGCGTGGCCGCCTGGCGGTCTCGGGGCGGCCAGGGCGGCTCCCTGGAGCTGGCTCGCTGGGCGGCGATCCTCGACCTGCGGCTGGCGGCGTCGGACTGGCGCCAGATGTTCGCCGCCGCCGGCTACCCCGCCAGCGTGTCGGCGTTCGCGACCGAGTCCATCCGGTTCGCCAACGAAGACCGGACCACCGACGCCGGTCGCGGCGCCTGGAGCCTGCGGTTCCCCGCGGCCTTTGCGCCCCACGTCTGGCGGGCGGGCTGGCGGTACGACGTCGACCCCCTGCTGCTCCTGTCGATCATGCGAGCCGAGAGCCTGTACCGGCACGACGCCGTCTCCCGGGCCGGCGCGCTGGGCCTGATCCAGGTCATGCCCGCCACCGGAGCCCGGGTCGCGGCCCTCATGGGTGAGTCCGCGTTCCGGGTCGAAGAGCTGCTCACGCCCGAAGCCAACATCCGCCTGGGGGCGTTCTACCTGGGGCAGCTGCTGACCCGGTTCGAGGGCGAGTTCCCTCTGGCTGTCGGCTCGTACAACGGCGGGCCTCACAACATCGGCCGCTGGCTGAAGAACAAGGTGGGCCAGCCCCTCGACGAGTTCGTGGAGGAGATCGCGTTCGACGAGTCCCGCCACTACATCAAGAAGGTGACGAGCTACTACATCGTCTACACCGCCCTCTACACCGACGGCCACCGCGTCGCCCTGCCCGATCTGACCCTGGCCGACGACTCGTCGGTCATCGACTTCTGAGGCCCTGCTGTGCGCTTCCTGCTCCTGATCCTGATCCCCGCGCTCTCGTTCGCTCAGACCGAGCCGGCGGCCGACGCCCCCGAGTCCGAGGCTGAGGCCGAAGAGGCCCCCGCCGCGCCGCCGCCTCCGCTGTGGCCCGAGGAGCTGGGCCCCCTGCCCGTGCAGGCTGCCCCGCACCCGCTGCCCGGGCTGTCGGCGCAGGTCTGCAACGCGTGCCACGGCGCAGTCCACGATCAGTGGGCGGGCTCGGGCCACGCGACCGCTTCGTCGGATCCGGTGTGGCAGCAGGCCCGCACCGCGCTGGGGGATCCCCCGCTGTGCAACGAGTGCCACCTGCCGCTGCAGGCCCAGCGCACCGAGGTGCCCCGCGGGCCCGGCGGCAGCCGCTCCGAAGCCAACCCTGCCTGGGACCCGGGCCTCGCGACCGAAGGGGTGACCTGCGTCGCCTGCCACCTGCGCGGCGACGCGATCGTGGGACCTCGGGAGCTGCCCGCGGGCCAGGCCCCCCACAAGGTGCGCTACGAGCCGGCCCTGAGCACGGCTGAGGCCTGCGCCTTCTGCCACCAGGCCGCGCTGCCGGGGGCCGAAGAGACCCCGTTCCTGGACACCGTGGGCGAATGGCGGGCGTCCCCCTTCGGCGCCGCCGGCGTGCCCTGCCAGGACTGCCACATGCCGCGGACGTCGGGCGCCATCGCCGGCTCCCGCTTCGCCGCGTTCGGGGCCCACGGCACGAGCCGCACCGAGGCCGCCCTGGGCCGGGCCATCACGCTGAACCTGGACGTCAACGCCCCGCGGCTGCAGCGCGGCCAGACCCTGCGGGCCACCGCCACCGTCCAGAACACCGGAGCGGGCCACGCCGTCCCCACGGGCGACCCCAGCCACCGGTTGGAGGTCCGCTTCGAGCTGTTGGATGGGGAGGACAACCCCGTCCCGGGCGTCGAGGCGGAGTCGGTGTGGCTCGGGCGCGAGATGGCGGCCGAGGCACCGTTCGCGGAGGTCTCGGACACCCGCCTGCAGCCCGGCGCGGAGCGGACGTTCGACTTCGTTGCGCCCCTGAGCAAGAAGGCGACTCCGGGCCGCTGGACCCTGGTGGTCTCCGTGCGCTGGTGGCCAGCGTCCCCGGAGCGGCTGACGGAGTTGGGCCTGGGCGAATCCGTGGGCCCCCGGGTCATGACCGAGCGCCGGATCCCCGTCCGCGTCGAGTAGCTCCGCCGTTTGACCGCGGCAGGGTCGCTGGTTAGAACCCGGCCGGCCCACGCCTGGGCCGCAGCCCGGGGCCCCTTCGCGGCGGTCGCCCGGACAGGAGTTTCCGATGGAGTTGGAAGGCAGCAAGGCCCTGGTCACGGGCGGTTCGCGCGGCATTGGTCGCGGCATCGCCCTGGAGCTCGCCCGCCGTGGAGCGGACGTCGCCCTGAACTACAACCGCAGCGCTGACGCCGCCAACGAGGTCGTCGCCGAAATCGAGGCCATGGGCCGCAAGGCCGTCGCCATCCAGGCCGACGTTGCCGACTTCGCGTCGGCCGGCGCCCTCGTCAAGCAGGCGGTCGCCGCCCTCGGCGGGCTCAACGTGCTCGTCAACAACGCCGGCATCACCCGCGACAAGCTCCTCATGGTCATGAAGCCCGACGACTGGAACGCCGTCGTGAACACGAACCTGTCGGGCGTCTACAACGTGACCCAGCAGGCGACCCGCACGCTGCTTCGCAACCGGGAGACCGGCGCGCGCGTCATCAACATCACCTCGGTCTCGGGGATGGTGGGCGTGCCCGGCCAGGCCAACTACTCGGCCGCCAAGGCCGGCATCATCGGCTTCACCAAGGCCGTGGCCAAGGAGCTGAGCAAGCGCAAGATCCTCGTGAACTGCGTGGCTCCCGGCTTCATCGACACCGACATGACCGACGACCTGAACAGCCAGATGCTGGGCGAGGCGCTCAAGATGGTGCCCTGCGGGCGCATCGGCCGCGTGGACGAGATCGCGCAGACGGTGGCGTTCCTGTGCAGCCCCGGCGCCAGCTACATCACCGGCCAGACCATCGTGGTCGACGGCGGCCTGACGATGTAGTGGAGGGGGCGGCCGGCGCAGCAGCGTTCGGCCGCCCCACCCGGCCGCCGTGCTGAGGGGGCCGCGAGGAGAAGCGCCCCCCGACTACTCGGTGGGGCCTTCGCGCCGAGAGCCCGCTTAGAGTCGCGCCAGCACGTCCTTGACCGACTGCACGCCGGCCTCGTCGTCGGGATCGAACCGAATGCCCATGCCTTCTTCCTGGCCGGGCCCCAGCTCCGCGTCCCTGCTCGACCAGACGACCGAGCCGCGAAGGCTCAGAGGGGTGTCGAACCCGGGCACACCGAGCTGCAACACACACGAGCGGCCGACCTCGAGGGGCTTCGGCGTCTTGATGAAGGTGCCGCCGCGCTTCACGTTGCGCGTGTACTCCTTCTTGAAGGTCGCGGCCTTCTTGTAGGAGATCTTGAGCTTCGCGGCCTTCTTCTTGCGCTTGGGCGCGTCGGGGATCGACGGAACCTTGACCGTGCCCCCGCCGCCGGTGGCCGGCGCCTGAGCGACCGGGGCCTTCGGGGCCTTCGGGGCCGCGGGCTGGGATCGGTCCTCGGGGGGCCGGGCGTCGCGGGGCTTGGCCACCTTGCGGGTGCCGCCGCCACGCTTCGGCTCGACGGCGAACGGGTCCATGCCGTCCAGGTCCGACAGGGCTCCGGCATCCAGGTCCAGCAGGTCGCTGCCGATGTTCAACGGGCCGGCGTCGTAGGCCGAGGCGCCCTTGCCGCGCGGCGCGACGCCGTACGGGTCGAGCTCGTCGGCGTCGATGGCTCCCATGGCGCCGGTCGCGGGCGCAAGGTCGTCCCCCAGCCCGCCCAGGTCCAGGTCCGAGCCGGCTCCCCCGAGGTGGTCGAACTGCGTGGCGCCGCGGCGCTCCGCGATGGCGTAGGCGTCCGCGTGAGAGTCGGGCCCACCCCAGCCATCGCCTTCGGCGAGCGCGGCGGGGTCGCCGTAGGCGGTCGATGTGACGTCGTCGGCGAACGTGTCTCCGCCGGCGTCGGGCAGGGAGGCGGCCGAGGCTCCGACCGCGTGCACGAGGTCGGCAGCGATGTCGTCGTCGATGCCGCCCGCCGCGAAGACCTCGTCGGGGTCGGGGTCGCCGACGAACTCATCGGCCGCGGCCGCGGCGTAGTCGTCGCCCCGGCGTTCGGCGACGGCGTCCGTGTCGATGCTGCGCGCCGCGAGCGCGTTCACGTCGACGTCGCGGCTCGCGACGCCGGTCAGGTCCCCGTCCCGCACGGCCAGCGCCGTCGGGTCCGGGATGCCATGAGTCATGGTGATCGAGTTGCTGTCCCCCGTGCCCACGGCCGCTTCGGGCTTGGCGGCCTTCTTGTCCCGCTTCATCGCCTTCTTCAGGCGGCCGAACAGGCCCTTGCTCGCTTCGGCGTTGGCGGCCTGGGTGGTCTCGGCGTTCGCCTCGGCGGCGGACTGGAGCTCCGGTCGAGCCAGGGAGACGGCCTTCGTCTCTTCGCCGGTCGCCTGCTCGATGTAGTCGCGGATCTCGATGGACTGGGCTTCGCCCGTGTCCCGGTCGACGGCGTTGACCGCGAGGATGCCGTTGGTGTCGATGCGGAACGTGACGTCGATCCGCGGGACCATCTTCTCGGCCTCGCGGATGCCCGTGAGCGTGAACTCACCGAGCAGATCGTTCTCCGAGGCGAGCTTGCTCTCGCCCTGACGGACCACGATCTTCACCTCGCCCTGGCCGTCCTTGACGGTGGTGAAGGTGCGCGACTCGGTCGCCGGGACCGTGCTGTTGCGCTCGATGACGGACTTGAAGAAGCCGCCCGCGGTGTCGACGCCCAAGGACATGGGCGTGACGTCGAGCAGCAGGGTCGATTGGGTCTCGGACTCGAGGCTGTAGCCGTGCACCGCGGCGCCGACGGCCACGACCTCTTCGGGGTGAACACCCTTGCAGGGGTTCATGCCGAAGAAGACCTTGATGGTCTCCTGGATCTTCGGCATCCGCGTCATGCCGCCGACGAGGATGATCTCGTCCAGATCCTCGATGGCCAGGCCGGCGGTGCGCAGCGCCTGGTCGGTGATCTTGATGGCCTCGTTGACGAGGTCCTGGACCATGCCCTCGAGCTGGTCGCGGGACAGTTCGACTTCGAGGTTGTGCTCGCCGTAGAGCCGCGGGATCAGGATCGGGGTCCGGTCCACGAACGACAGCTCGCACTTCGCGCGCTCGGCGGCGTCCTTGAGGCGCTGCAGGGCTTCGCGGTCCTGGCGGGGGTCGGTGCCCGTCATGTGCGTGAAGTGGTCGGCGAGCCAGTTCACGATGCGGTAGTCGAAGTCCTCGCCGCCCAGGAACGTGTTGCCCGCGGTGCCGAGGATCTCGTAGACCCCTTCGCCGACTTCCAGGACCGACACGTCGAAGGTGCCGCCGCCCAGGTCGAAGACGGCGAGCCGCTTGTTGATGTTCTTCTTGAATCCGTAGGCCAGCGCCGCCGCGGTCGGCTCGTTGAGGAGCCGCAGGACGTTGAGGCCGGCCTTCTCGCCGGCCTCCATCGTGGCCTTGCGCTGGGCGTGGGTGAAGTTGGCGGGGACCGTGATGACCGCGTCGGTCACCTCTTCGCCGATGGCGCGCTCGGCGATCTCCTTGACCGCCTTGAGGATGATGGAGCTGGCCTCCACGGGGGTCAGCTCGATGTCGCCCATGCGGAGCAGAACCGAGCCGTGCTCGCCCTCCAGCACTTCGTAGGAGACGTGCTTCATCGCCTCCTGGACCTCAGCGCTGTGGAACTTGCGCCCGATCAGCCGCTTCACGGCGTAGAGGGTCTCGGTCGGGTGCGTGAGGATCAGGGCCTTGGCACCGTGACCCACGACGAACCGTCCGCGGCCCTTCATGGCAATGCAGGACGGCAGGATGTTGTAACCCCGCTCGTCTTCGATGACCTTCGGCCGCCCGTCCTTGACGAGCGCCACGCAGCTGTTCGTGGTCCCGAGGTCGATGCCGACAATGACGCCCATGCAACTCCGCCAGATCGATGGTCGGCCCTTCGTCGGACCCACCGGCCCGCAATTCTACGGGCTAGGGGGGCAATGGGACAAACCGCCGGGCCAACCAGCAGGATCCGGGCTCGACTCGGGGGCGGTTCCGCGGCTCAGGGACGGCGCCGAACGAGCCCCACAGGAAGCATCAACAGCAGGGCCGCAAGCGAGAGCGCCGGCGAAGTCCGCAACGGCGGCCCCCTCCCCCATCACTCGCCCCGAAACGCCGCCAACCCCGTCAAGCAGTCCCCCAACCGGGCCGGCGGCAGTTCCTGGCACCAGGCCATCGCCTCCTCCGAGTCGCACACGACCGTCAGCCCTGCCCCGAAGGCCACCACCTCTTCAGACGACCGGAAGGAGTCCAAGGCCAGCATCTGCCACGTCGACGGGTCGGGACAGATCACGGCGCCCCGCTCCATGGCCTGGTCGGCCCCCGGCGGGCCGCTCGCCAGCGCCCGGGCCAGCCCAGAGATCTCTGCGGCGCCGCCAGTTCGAGAGCGGGGCACCAGGTGCTCGAGAATGGCGTTGATCCGAGGCACTGCGGCCACGCTGACCACGGAGATCCCCGCCCCCACCCTCCGCCGAACGTCCTGCGTTGGCGGCGAGTAGAGAGTCCAAGGGTCGAGGTCCCCTTGCGCCGTCGGCGCGTCCACTGCCATGCGCATCGCCGAATAGAAGTTGGGCACTACGACGCCGAACAGCAGGCCGAGGACCAACCACCGGCCGCGTCGAAGGTCCTGGCTGGCCGCCACCGCGGCCGCCACCAGCACCGTGCCGGCCGCGTAGCCGGGAATCACCCGCCGGGTCTGCAGAACATCCATCGCCCCCAGCGCGATGGGCAGACCGACGACCACGGTCAGGAGCACGATCGACAGCGCGGTGATCTGCCTGGCGTGGACAGAATCTCTCGACCAGGCACGACCGACACTCAGGGCCAGAAGCACCGGCGCGATCCCAACCGCCAGCAGGGTCGCGTACGCAATCCACCCGGACAGGGCGGCGCCGGGCGCCCACGCCTCGTTCAAACGCAAGCCGCCGACTCCCGGATACATCTTGGAGACGGACAGCCACGCCCCGACTGTTTCAACTCCCAAGCCAGGCCGGCCGCCGCCGAACACGTCTGCGAGATGAAGCCCCTGCGCCCCCAAGGAGTCGAGAGCCAACTCCGAGTTGCGACCGAACCACGGACTGAAGCCAACGGGCAGCCCCACCGCGAACGCCGCCAGCGCTGCGGAGCGACCTCGACTGAGCCAGAGCGGCAACGTCAGGAGCAGCGCCAGACTGGGCAACAGGTTCAACAGCGAGAAGTAGGTGCCGAACCCGCTCAGCAAGCCCGCCGCCAGGCACAGCGTCCAACCGAGAGCCATGCCGCGGGCGCTCGCCCCGTCGGACAGCAAGCGAGAGGCCCGGAGCACCAGGAACAGGGCCCACGGGAGGAACCCCACGGATTCAGCGTGGTTGCCCCAGTGAATCACGCTGCCGAGCAGCCACGGGAGCGGACAACCGAGCAACGCGATGCTGAGGACCCACCGCCCGTGACGCGGGAACAACTCGCGAAAGCAAAGGAGCCATCCCGCGAAGGCCCACAGAGCCCAAGCCGCTGCGCCCAGCTTCACGGTCGCCGGGCCAAGCCCGAAGACCGCCGCCAAGGGCAGCAGCGTCACCGCAACGACCAGCGTCCCCCCGTCGAAGTCCTGGTACTGCCAGTCGAAGACCGACGGCGTCTCGCCGGGCAGGGCCAATGAGGGCGCAGTTCCCCCGGCCGTCGCCAGGAGGGAACCCTCGTCTCCCAGGAGGTGGGCCGCCAGCCGGAGGTTGATGTACTCCTCCGGTTGGTAGAGCTGGGTCGGAAGCCGCCAGGCGAGGCCGACGCGGAGGAGAAACAGCGCCGCGAGGACGCCGATCCACGGCGCAGCGGCCCGGATGACTCGGGGCAGGCCGTCGGTCATCGGGGGGTGCGCGATCGGTGCACCGGGCCTCGACGGAGGAGCGGCCGCAGTCGTCCCATGGCCCGGTCTCTCCCCGCCTCCCCGACTCCCCGAACGACGCCCACTGCGGCCGCTGCGACCGGTCGCTGTGCAACACAGGGTAGCGCCCGCTGAAACAGGCGTCGCAGAAGCCCGGCTCGGCGGGGTCGGACGGGGCTCAACGCCGACGGCGAACGAGGCCCAGCGGCACCATCAGCAGAAGGGCTGCGTTGCCGGCCCAGGAGACCGCGCACCCGTGCGTGGCCGGGCTGCAGCCGGTCGGCGGCGGGCTCGGAATGCAGTCAGGCAGGCCGTTTCCGTCGGCGTCGCTCCAGGCCTCGATGATGTCCTGGTCGCAGTCCTGGTCCACGGCGTCGCACCAGTCGTCGGCGCCGGGGTTCACGGACGGGTCGCCGTCGTCGCAGTCGACCGAGGCGGCGAACCCATCGCCATCGGCGTCGACGGGCGCGGAGTCGTCGTCGTCGCCCGCGTCGTCGTCGTCCGCCGAATCGTCGTCGTCGGCCGCGTCGTCGTCGTCGCCGTCCACGCAGTCCGGCACGCCGTCGCCGTCGGCATCGCCGAAGTCCTCGACCAGGTCCCCGTCGCAGTCCTGGTCGACGGCGTCGCAGATCTCCTCGGCGCCGGGGAATACGTCGTCGTCGTCGTCGTCGCAGTCGTCGCCACCGAGCAGGACGTCCGTGCTCTCGCCGACGAACGTGCACGGCAGGTAGCCGTCGCGGTCGCGGTCGTCTTCCGAGGCGGGGACTTCTCCGTCGCAGTCGTTGTCCAAGCCATCGCATGCCTCCGCGGCACCCGGGTGCACCGACGCCCGCAGCGGGTCGCAGTCGTCGCCGTCCAGCACGCCGTCGCCGTCGTCGTCGGGGTCGGTGCAGTCCGGGTCGAGGTCGCCGTCGGTGTCGTCGAAGGCCTCGAGGGCGTCGCCGTCGCAGTCGTCGTCGATGGCGTCGCACTGCTCGGTCGCCCCGGGGTGATGGCCGCGTCCCCGTCGTCGCAGTCCAGCGCCGACGCCGGGTACGCCAGCGCGCAGGCCACGGGGTCGAAGTAGCCGTCGCCGTCCGCGTCGAAGCCGTTGTCGACGGTGCCGTCGCAGTCGCCGTCCGCGGCGTCGCAGACCTCGGTCGCGGCGGGGTTGATGGCGGGGTCCGTTTCGTCGCAGTCGAGTGCACTGCCGGGGTAGACCAGCGAGCAGGCGGTCGGATCGACGAAGCCGTCGCCGTTGGCATCGAAGCCCTCGTCGACCTCGCCGTCGCAGTCCGTGTCGACGGCGTCGCACGCCTCGGTGAGGCCGGGCGAAGCGGCGCCGTTGTCGTCGTCGCAGTCCAGCTGCTCGGGGGGCAGGGCGAGGACGCACTCCAGCGCGTTGGCGTCGGGGAAGCCGTCGCCATCGGCGTCGAAATCCTCGTCCAGGTCGCCGTCGCAGTTGTTGTCGACGCCGTCGCACAGATCGGGCTGCCCCGGGAGGATCTGGTCGTCGAGGGGGGCACAGTCGGTGGTGTCGGGCTCGCCGTCGTTGTCGGAGTCGGGATCGACGCAGTCGGGGATGCCGTCCGCGTCGACGTCCGAGGCCCCGTCGACGAGGTCGCCGTTGCAGTCGCTGTCGGTGGCGTCGCAGAGCTCCGGGGCCCCGACGAAGACCGCGGGGTCCGCGTCGTCGCACTCCGCGCACGCGAGCTGGAAGTCGCCGTCGGCGTCCACTTCGTCCGCCGGGGTGACTCCGTCGCAGTCGTTGTCGAAGCCATCGCACAGCTCGGGGGCGCCGAGGTGGACCTCGCTCCGTGAGTCGTTGCAGTCGCCGTCGCAGCCCAGGACGCCGTCCCCGTCCCAGTCCGCGTCGCCCGTCGGCACGTCGAAGCCGTCGCACCCGGTGACCCATCGCAGACGTCCGCCGCGCCGGGGAAGGTCGCCGTGTCTGCGTCGTCGCAGTCGTCGGCGGCGACCAGGGTCGTGAACGGACTCACGCGCAGCGGGCCGCAGGGCACGAAGCCGTCGCCGTCGCCGTCCACCTCGTTCGCCGCCGGGCTCCCGTCGCAGTCGTTGTCGACGCCGTCGCACAGCTCCGGCGCCCCCGGGTAGGTGCCGTCGTCCAGAGGCTGGCAGTCGGTGCCGTCCCCTTCCCCGTCGCCGTCGTCGTCGTCGTCGGTGCAGTCGGGGTCCCCGTTCCCGTCGGTGTCGACAAACTCGTCGACGAGGCTGCCGTCGCAGTCCGAGTCGATGGCGTCTTCGCAGGTCTCCGGCGCCCCGGTGAACACAAGCGGATCGGCGTCGTCGCAGTCGGTGGTGTTGAGTTCGCCGTCGCCGTCCCCGTCCAGCGGCGGGCAGGTGAAGCAGTCGTCGGCCGTCGAGACACAGGTGGGCGTGGAGTAGCCGTCCTGGGCGGGGAGCGCCGGGACCACCGAGGCGTCCTCGTTGTCGCAGTCGACGAGGTCGGAGTAGCCGTCGGCGTCGCCTTGCGGGGTGCCGAGCAGATCGAACGACCCACCGAGGGGGACGATGCCGGTCTGCGAGTTCAGGCACGCGAAGCCTGTCGGCCCGGGGCGTCCAGCGGGTTCCCCCGGGAGGTTCTGGCCCAGGAACTCGCCCCCCCACGGCCAGAACTCGCTCATCGAAACGCCGCTCGCTTCGGTCAGGACGTAGCTCCGCGCCCCCAGCTTGGGGCAGTAGCCGCCCAAGGGCTGCTGGTCCAGAGACTGGGCACAGACACCCGAGCGATCTGGGCACACCCTCTCGTAGAGGTCGCACGCGCTGGTCGACCCGATCGTGGCGGCAGACTCAAACTGCGTGGGCCAGTCGGGACCCGTGGGGGACGGACCGAGCACGGTCTGGGCTGGCCCGAGGAGGGCCGCCGCCCAGTCCGGGAACCCGCCCTCCGCGACGTCCAGGACTGCTTCCGCCGACTGCTGGTTCGGCCCCCACGCGACCGCCGGCGATCCAAAAAGCAGATTCCGCGCAGACGTGAACCGGCCAGCGGATGTCGCGGCGGAGGTGTCAACGATCTTCGCCCCATGATCCGTGATCAGGTTGTGGAGCAGGGCTACGTCAACGGACGAGCTGGCCCCGTCAACGGCCACCACGGCGCCCCCGATTCCCAGTTCGTTGTCCACGACGTAGGAGCGAAGCAATGTGAAGGCCACATGGTGGGAGACAGCGCCGGCGTAACCTGAGACTCGAATCAGAGCAGCGGGCGAGGATGGCGAGGGGCCACCGAGTTCCTCCGTCCAGCTCCGGCCGTCGTACGGCTCCCCGTCGGAGCCCGACGGCATGCAGACGTCGGCCGGGCCGACCGGCACGAGAAGCTGCGATGGAGTCGGGGCAAGGCCGGCCGAGCGGAGCACGTTGTCGGAGATCTCGACGTCGTCGAGGCTGGGGGCCTGGGTCGCCGTCACGTCCCCGGGAATCACCAGCAGCAGGTCGCCACCACCCAGGATCGAGTTCGCGCCAATCAACGTGTTCGAGCCATCGAGACCGCCGCCGTCGACTCGAAGCAGCGGGTCCCCCGAGCTCGAGGCGACTGCATTGCCGAAAATCGCGGACTTCACGAAGCTCAACTCGGCGTCGACTCCCGACACAGAGACGACGGGGCCTTGCTCGTCGGAGACGCAGCCACTGATCTCCGAGTCCACGAGCGCAAAGCCAAGCGTCCCCTCGTAGGCCGGCCCCGCCCAGCCATCGACCCGGCTGCCGCCAAGGGTGACCAGGGCGGCGGGGGCGATCCCCGTCGAGGTGATGGCGACCCCCGCGCCGTTGGAGAGGCGGCTGACCTGCAGTTGCAGCTTCGCTCGGACCGTCTCCACGGCCCGCGTCGGGGCCGCCACGCAGCCGGCGCCGTCGTAGCGCAGATTTGAGATCGTGATCTGCGCCGGATCCCCCAGAGGAGCCGTCGAGTCCGCAAGCAGCAGCGTCTCCCCCGGGACATGCAGGGGGTCCGGACAGAGGTTGGGCGTCAGCTCGGCCAGGAACTGCAGGACCAGGTTGGAGGACGTCGCCGGCAAGTCGATCTGAGGGACGGTCTCGACGTGCTGCCCGGCCACACAGATCGCCTGTCCGGGCCGGCCGCCGCTCACCTCATCCGGGACGGCTTCCGCAGCAGCCAACGCGGCGGCGATGGAGACCAGCGGCGTTCCGTTGGAGCAGGGCCCGCCGCAGAGGGAGAAGTCGGCCGGCGTACCGGGCTGGTGCACACACCACACTTCGTCGGCCCACGCGCCGCTGGGCGCGATGAGCAACAGGGTCAACAGAAGTGGCCTCACGCCCCCCAATACGAACCCCCAGCCGCCGGCGGGTCACAAACCCCGCCTCCCCTACTCCCCAAACAACGCCAACTGCGGCCGCTGCTCCAGGTCGCTGTGGAGCACAGGGTACCGCCCACTGAAGCACGCGTCGCAGAAGCCCGGCTCGGCGGGGTCGACGGCGCGGCGCAGGCCGGGGACCGAGAGGTAGCCGATGGAGTCGGCGCCCACGTACCGCCCGATCTCCGGGATCTCGTTGTTGGCGGCGATGAGCTCGCTCGTGCTCGGCGTGTCGATTCCGTAGAAGCAGGGCCCCGTCGTCGGCGGCGCCGCGATGCGCACGTGCACCTCCGCCGCCCCCGCCGAGCGCAGCATCCGCACGATCTTCTTGCAGGTCGTGCCCCGCACGAGGCTGTCGTCCACCACCACCACCCGCTTGTCGCGGATGAGCTCGGCGATGGGGTTGAGCTTCAGCTTCACCCCGAAGTCCCGGATCGACTGCGTCGGCTCGATGAAGCTGCGCCCCACGTAGTGGTTGCGCACCAACCCCAGCTCGAACGGAATCTTCGCCCGCCGGGCAAAGCCCAGGGCCGCCGCCACCCCGCTGTCGGGCACCGGGATCACGACGTCGGCCAGCGCGGGCTGCTCTTCGGCCAGCATCTCGCCCAGCCGCTGCCGCACCGAGTAGACGTCCTGCCCCCACAGCCGCGTGTCCGGCCGCGCGAAGTAGACGTACTCGAAGATGCAGGCCCGCGCCTCGCGGCGGGGGAACGGGTGGAACGAGCTGAACCCATGCTCGTCGATGATCACGACCTCGCCGGGCTCGATGTCCCGCACCAGCTCCGCCTCGATCAGGTCCAACGCGCAAGACTCCGACGCCAGCACCCACGCCCCGCTGCGGTGCCGCCCCAACACCAGCGGCCGGAAGCCCCAGGGGTCCCGCGCGGCCACCATCATGTTCTCCGTCATCATCACCAGCGAGCCCGCGCCCTGCACCTTGGACAGCGCGTCCACGACTCGGTTGATGAAGCTCTTCTGCCGGCTGCGGGCGATGAGGTGGACCAGCACCTCGGTGTCCGCCGTCCCCTGGAAGATCGCCCCTTCTTCCTCGAGGTCGCGCCGCAGGCTCAGGGCGTTGACGTAGTTGCCGTTGTGCCCCACCGCCAGCTGGTGCCCCGCCAGCTGCACCAGCAGCGGCTGCACGTTGGCCATGGCGTTGCCGCCCGCCGTCGAGTAACGCACGTGCCCGATGGCCCGGTCGCCCACCAGCGGCAGCAGCTTCTCGCGCCGCGCGAACACGTCGGCCACCAGCCCCAGGTCCCGGTGCGCGTGCAGCCGCTTGCCGTCGGAGCTGACGATGCCCGCACCCTCCTGGCCCCGGTGCTGCATCGCGTACAGCCCCAGGTACGCCAGGTTCGCCGCCTCGGGGTGACCCCAGACGCCCACGACCCCGCACTCGTCGCGGAAGCCATCGACCTCAAAGGGGGTGCCGTCGGACATCAGGCCCTCGGCGGAGGCTGGGTGAGCCCGATGGCGTCGCACAACCCCGTCTCCCAGGCTTCGCGAAGCTCGGCCACCGGGGCGTCGACCATCGCCGTCTTCCAGGCATCGCGCACCACCATCCGGTCGCCACCAATGTGTCCCGCGTGCCGGGCCATGCAGCCCAATTCCTGGCACAGCGACAGCAGCGTGGGCACGTCGTCCAGGTCGACGGCGACCCAGGCACAACCCTGCGTCTCGCCAAACAACCAAAGCTCACGCGCCACGTCTTCGGGGTAGGCCGGCGTGTCCACCGAGCAGCCGACGCCATCGCCGACGCCGAGCCCCCCGCCGCCCGCCATGCACATCTCCGCCAACGCGACCCCCAGGCCCCCGTCGGCGGCGTCGTGGGCCGCGCGAATCAGCCCCTCAGCGCAACCCGCCTTCAACGCCGCCAGCAGCGCCCGCTCTTCGTCCCAGTGCACCTGGGGCGGCATGCCCTGCTCGACTCCGTGGACCACCTGCGCGTACGCGCTCGCACCCAGCCGCGGCCGCGGCGTGCCCAACAACACCAGCTCGCCCGTGGGCGGCAGGCCCATGCCCACGGCGTCGTCGGCGTCTTCCAACAAGCCAATGATCCCCAGCGTCGGCGTGGGGTGGATGCTGCGCCCCGACGTCTCGTTGTAGAGGCTCACGTTGCCGCTCACGATGGGCACCGACAGCTCCCGCAGCCCCGCCCCGATGCCGCGGATGGCCTCGGCGAACTCCCACATCACGTCGGGCCGCTCGGGGTTGCCGAAGTTCAGGCAGTCCGTCGCCGCGATGGGCTCGGCGCCGGTGCAGGCCACGTTGCGGCAAGCCTCGGCCGCCGCCGCCTGGGCGCCGGTGAACGGGTCCGCCTTCACCCAGACCTGGTTGCAGTCGGCGGTGACCGCGATGGCCTTGTCCGTCTTCGGCACCCGCAGAACGGCGGCGTCGGCGGCACCGGGCCGCACCAGCGTGTTGAGTCGGACCATGTGGTCGTACTGCCGCCACACCCAGCGCTTGTCGGCGATGTTGGGCGACGCGAGGAGCGACTTCAGGACCGCGTTGCAGTCGCCGTGAGCCGGCAGCTCGGGTTCGACCTGGCGAGCATCCAGACCGGCCGGCCGCTCCATGGGTCGGTTGTAGACCGGCGCGTCGTCGGTCAGCGCGCCCACCGGGATGGACGCCACCAGGGCGCCGTCCTCGTAGATGGACCACAGCCCGTCGTCGGTGACCGTGCCGCAGACCACGGCCTCCAGGTCCCACTTGGCGAAGATGTCGTGGACGACGTGTTCCTTGCCCTTGGCCGCCACGATGAGCATGCGCTCCTGGGACTCGGACAGCAGGCACTCGTACGGGGTCATGCCCGGCTCACGGCGCGGGATCTGGTCGATGTGCAGGGCCAGGCCCGTGCCCCCGCGCCCGGCCATCTCGACGCTGCTGCTGGTCAGCCCCGCCGCGCCCATGTCCTGGATCGCGATGACCGCATCTTCCTTCATGAGCTCCAGGCACGCCTCGAGCAGCCGCTTCTCGGTGTAGGGGTCCCCCACCTGCACGGTGGGCCGCGGCTTCTCGACGCCCTCTTCGAACGTGTCCGACGCCATCGTGGCGCCGTGGATTCCATCGCGGCCGGTGCGCGATCCCACGTACAGCACGGGGTTGCCCACGCCCGCGGCGATGCCCCGGAAGATCTGGTCGTTGCGCACCAGGCCCACGCACATGGCGTTGACCAGGTTGTTGCCGTCGTAGCAGGGGTGGAACGCCACCTCGCCGGCCACGGTCGGCACGCCCATGCAGTTGCCGTAGCCGGCGATGCCTTCGACCACGCCGGTGATCAGCCGCCGGGTGAACGGGTGGTCGGCCGAGCCGAACCGAAGCGAGTTCAGCAGCGCGATGGGCCGCGCGTTCATCGTGAAGACGTCGCGCAGGATGCCGCCCACGCCCGTCGCGGCCCCCTGGTAGGGCTCGATGAACGAGGGGTGGTTGTGCGACTCCATCTTGAAGCACACGCCCCAGCCGTCGCCGATGTCGATGACGCCGGCGTTCTCACCCGGCCCCTGCACGACCCGCGGGCCTTCGGTGGGCAGCGTCTTGAGGTGCACGCGGCTGGTCTTGTAGGAGCAGTGCTCCGACCACATGACCGAGAACACCCCCAGCTCGGTGTGAGTCGGCGTGCGACCCAGGTGCCCGAGTACACGCTGGTACTCGTCGGGCGTGAGCCCGTGCTCGGAGATGAGGGACTCGGTGATGGACGGGTCGCCCGAACGGGGTGCGGGGGTCATGCCCGGCCCTCCACGAAGCTGTGGATGATGGAGCGGAACAAGCTGGCGCCGCTGCCGTCGCCGAGCGCGGCTTCGGCGTTGCGTTCGGGGTGGGGCATCATCCCCAGCACGTTGCCGGCCTCGTTGCAGATGCCTGCGATGTTGTTGAGCGACCCGTTGGGGTTGTGCTCGTCCCCTTCCCCGCCGTCGCGGCCGGCGTACCGGAACACGACCTGGCCGTTGTCCTCGAGCCGCATCAGCGTGTCCTCGTCGGCGTAGTAGCAGCCGTCGTGGTGGGCGATGGGCGCGATGATCGTCTCGGGGCAGAGCACCGTCCAGGGCGTGTGGCCGTTGGCGACCAGCAGCGTCTTGTCCTCGCAGATGAACTGCAGGTCGTTGTTGCGCAGCAACGCCCCGGGCAGCAGGCCGGACTCGGTCAAGACCTGAAAGCCGTTGCAGATGCCCACGACGTAGCCGCCGGCGGCCGCGAACTCACGGATGGACTCCATGACCGGGCTGAACTGGGCGATGGCGCCGCAGCGCAGGTAGTCGCCGTAGGAGAACCCGCCGGGGAGGACGACGCAGTCCAGACCGGACAGATCGCGGTCCTTGTGCCAGACGAACCGCGCCTCCTGGCCGAGCACGTGGCTGACCACGTGGTACGCGTCGTGGTCGCAGTTGCTGCCGGGGAAGGTGACGATGCCAAATCGCATCAGTCGACGAGTTCGACGGTGTAGTCCTCGACCACGAGGTTGCACAGCAGCTGCTCGGCCATCTTGCGGCCGGCGGCCACCGCGTCGTCGGGGCTGAGCCCGTCGGCCACGACAAGGTCGATGACCTTGCCCACGCGGACGGAGTCGACGCCATCGAAGCCGAGGTGCCGAAGCCCCTCTGCCACGGCGGCTCCCTGGGGGTCGAGCACGCCGGCTCGGGGGGTCACGTGAACGCGAAGGCGCATGGAAGACTCCTGGCGGGGCTGCGGTGCGGGGCTGCGGTGCGGGGCTGCGGTGCGGGGCTGCGGTGCGTGCCCCCGGGCGACCGGGGGCCGGGGATCAGGCGGTGGCGCCGGCGACGAGCCGGGCGACCTTCGCGTAGGCCTCTTCGACCTTGCCGAGGTCCTTGCGGAACCGGTCCTTGTCGAGCTTCTCGCCCGTGGCGGTGTCCCACAGGCGGCAGCCGTCGGGCGTGATCTCGTCGGCCAGGAGCAGCGTGCCGTCCTTGTCGAAGCCGAACTCGATCTTGAAGTCCACCAGCGTGATGCCGAGGCCGCCGAACAGCTCCTTGAGGATGTCGTTGACCTTGAGGCTGTACTCGCGGCCCATCTCCAGGGTCTTCGCGTCGACGAGGCCCAGGATGATGGCCGCCTCGCGTCCGATGAGCGGATCGCCCAGGGGGTCCGACTTCACGAAGAACTCGGTCATGGGCTCGGACAGGACCGTGCCGTCTTCGATGTCGTAGCGCCGCACGAGGCTGCCGGCGGCGACGTTGCGCACGATGAACTCGATGGGGACGATCGTGAGGCGCTTGACCAGCTGGTCGCGCTCGCTCGTGTTCTGCACGAGGTGCGTCGGGATCCCCGCCGCTTCCATCAGCCCGAAGATGTTCGTGCTGATGCCGCAGTTGAAGACGCCCTTGTCGACGATCTGGCCCTTCTTTTCGCCGTTGAAGGCGGTGGCGTCGTCCTTGTAGTGGCAGATCAGCAGGTCCGGGTCGTCCGTGTTGAACAGGATCTTGGACTTGCCTTCGGAGAGCTGGGTGGTGGCGGTCGGCATGGCTCAGGCTCCAAAAACGCGGGCGAACACGAAGTCGCGATGGCGAACAAAGGCGGCCTCGTCGAACACGGCGTCGAGGGCGTCGGGGGAGAGGTGGTCGGTGACGGCGGGGTCGGCGGAGACGAGGTCGCGCAGGCTGCCCTGCCCGTCCCACACCGCCATGGCGTTTCGCTGGATGGTCGAGTAGGCGTCTTCGCGGGTCAGGCCCGCTTCGACGAGGTTCAGCATGAGGCGCTGGCTGAAGTGGATGCCGCCCAGCTTCTCGAGGTTCTTGCGCATGTTCTCGGGGTAGACGACGAGGCCGTCGGTCACCCGGCGCAGGCGGTGCAGCATGAAGTGGGCGACGACGCAGCAGTCGGGGCCGATCATGCGCTCGACGCTGCTGTGGCTGATGTCGCGCTCGTGCCACAGGGCGACGTTCTCCATCGCCGGCAGCGAGTAGCCGCGCACGAGCCGCGCGAGGCCGGTGAGGTTCTCGGTCAGGATCGGATTGCGCTTGTGGGGCATGGCCGAGCTGCCCTTCTGCCCCTTCGTGAACCGCTCCTCGACCTCCAGCACCTCGGTGCGCTGCAGGTGCCGGACCTCGACGGCGATGCGCTCGACGACGCCGGCGACGAGCGCCAGGGCGGTGAAGAACCCAGCGTGGATGTCCCGGCTGATGACCTGGGTGCTGACGGCGACGGGGCGCAGGCCGAGGCCCGCGCAGACCTTCGCTTCGACGGCGGGGTCGACGAACGCGTACGTGCCGACGGCGCCGGAGACCATGCCCACGGCCATCTCGTGGGTGGCCGCGGCCACCCGGGCGCGGGCGCGCCGCAGGTCGTCGTAGAAGCCAGCAACCTTGAGGCCGAACGTGGTGGGCTCGGCGTGGATGCCGTGGGACCGGCCGATGCAGATCGTGTCCTTGTGGTCCATGGCCAGGGTCTTGACCGACTCCAGGCACAGGTCCAGCTCGGCGAGGATGAGCTCGCCGGCTTCCTTGAACTGGACCGCGGTGGCGGTGTCCAGGACGTCGGAGCTGGTCATCCCCTTGTGCAGGAAGCGGCCCTCTTCGCCGACGATCTCGTTGACGGCCGTGAGGAACGCGATGACGTCGTGCTTGAGCGTCGCTTCGAGCTCGTCGATGCGGGCGAGGTCGGGGACCCGGGCGGTCTCACGGCAGACGCGCGCGGACTCGGCCGGGACCTGCCCCAGCTCGGCCATCGCTTCGCACGCGAGCAACTCGATCTCGAGCATGATCGAGAAGCGGTGCTCCCGGGACCACAGGGCGGCCATCTCAGGGCGCGAGTAGCGGGGGATCATGGCGGTGCCTGCGTGGCAGCAGGAGGGCCGGCGTCGCTGCCAGGGCTGCCCGTCCC
>Ga0055584_100000092_pt1 | contig 81011 bp, 66 predicted proteins | sample OSDHelmetaG_FD_58716 | JGI IMG/M metagenome (GOLD analysis project Ga0055584, IMG submission 58716) | Pelagic marine sediment microbial communities from the LTER site Helgoland, North Sea, for post-phytoplankton bloom and carbon turnover... | ecosystem: Environmental > Aquatic > Marine >... | reverse complement strand
ACGCTGCGGACCCACCCCCCCGGCGCCGAGGTCACGTGCGAGCGGTACGAGCGGCGGGGGCTGGTCTGGCCCCTGGGCCCGGCCCGGGTCGTTGGCCGGACGCCGATGATGTCGGCGCCCCTGGACCAGGGCAGCTACCTCCTGACCGTCCGGGCGGCCGGCCACGAGCCCGTGCGGTACCCGGTGCTCATCGATCGCGGCGGCCACGTCGATGGCGGCGACCCCCTGTGGCTCCCCAAGGAAGGCGAGCTGCCCGACGGCGCCGTCTACGTGCCCAGCGGTTGGGCGTCCTTCGGTGGGGATCCGGAGCTGCAGGTCCAGCTGGCCGCCGAGCGTTCGTTCGAGCCCGGCTTCGCCATCGGCCGTCACCCCGTCACGGCGGCGGAGTACGCCGAGTTCCTGGCCGAGCTGCCGCGCGCAGAGCAGGCCGCCCGGGTTCCGCGGAAGCCGCGGGCGCGGGATGGGGGACAGGCCGGCTACTGGCCCCTGCCGGCCGACGACGGACCCCTGCGCTTCCCGTTCGTCGACGCCGAGGGCGACGAGTGGGCTGCCGATTGGCCGGTCTTTGCGGTGAGCTGGCACGACGCCGTGGCGTATTGCGCCTGGCGAAGCGAGCGCGACGGGTTGCGGGTGTCCGTGCCGACCGGCCGGCAGTGGGAGCGGGCGGCGCGGGGGGCCGATGGGCGGTTTTTCCCCTGGGGCGACCAGATCGACGCGCAACTCTGCGTGATGAGTGGGACCCGCAAGGGAGCCCGGAAGCCCGAACCCGTAGGCGCCGTGGACTCCGACGTGTCCGTGTTCGGCGTGCGCGACTGCGCCGGGACCATGCGCGAGTGGATGGGCGACGACTCATTCGACTCGGACCCGACCCGCCGCCCCGTGCGCGGGGGCTGGTGGCTGGGCACCGACCGGATGGCGAGGGTCGCCCACCGCTTCGGCTTCGTCGCCGACGCGGCCCACGGCTACATCGGGTTCCGGGTGGTCTGGGCGGTGGGCCCGCGGGGGCTGCTCAGGCGCGGTAGCTGAAGGTGTCCGGGGGCTGCTCGACGATGACGGGGTGGGTCCCGTTGGTCGTCAAGTAGACCTTGATCTGGTTCAGGGCCACCGCCTTGTTGACGGCGAGGTCGGACTGAAACGCGTTGCTGCCGTCGGCCTTGGCCGTGCCGCCGAGCGTCAGCGAGTAGCTCGCCTTGAACTGGGTCGCGGTGTTGGTGTCGACGAGGACGGTCACGCCCGTGACCACCGGGGCGCCGCTCTTCCAGCTCGCGAGGACGTTGAGCACGCCTCCGGTTGCCCGGGTCTTGGAGTCCTTCATGAACACGGTGACGGTGCCTGCCTGCTGAGCCATTTCTCACTCCTGTAGGCAGGTCCCCCCACCCGTTCACGGGGCGTCTGCGCGACGTCACCGAGCGTTCAGCCTGGGTCCGGAAATCGCTCCGTCAAGAACCAATGCGCGGGATTCGCTGGACAGCGAGGCCAAACCCTGACAGATCCTTGCCGCCCGGTTTTCCGCCGCTTCGGCAGGTCTGCGAGTTCCCCCTTGCCAGATCCCTCCTTTGTCTGCATGGTGCCCGACCCATGAATTCCAGCCCCCACGTTGATTCTATGCCTGTCTCTCCCGTCCGCCTCGACGACGCTTCCGACGCCCCCGACCGGTGCGCCGAGATCGTCACAGAAGAGAAGGAACTGTTGGTCCGCAACCTGGAGAAGCTGGCCGAGCCCCGGCCGGAGACCCAGATCGACGTGGACTCGATCATCCGCGAGATGGACTCCCTGCGGGACCAGATGCGCGACGCCGACCACGACGAGCGCCCCGGCATGCTCATGCAGTACGAGCGGCTGGGCCACGTGCTGGAGCAGGCGGGCAAGTCCGTCGACCTGAACTCCGTCGACCCCGCCCGGCCCTACTTCGGCCACATGCGGCTGCGGGAGAACGGCCGCGAGCGCGACGTGTTCCTGGGCAAGGCGACGCGGCTCGACAACGGCCTGCGCATCGTCGATTGGCGGCACGCCCCGGTCAGCCGGATCTTCTACCGGTACGCCGAAGGCGACGAGTACGACGAGGACTTCGGCGACCGTGAGGTCGGTGGCGAGGTGCTCGTGCGCCGCACCCTGGGCATCCAGCGCGGCGAAGTGAAGCGCATCCAGTCGCCCCAGGGCCTGTTCGTGGAGCGGCCCGACGGCAGCTGGAACACGCTCGATTCCCACGCCCCGACGCTGTCGGGCGGCGCGGAGGGCTCCTGGGTCACGCGCTCGGCGATGGAGCTGGCCGAAGGCGGCAAGCTCGGCGCCGGCGCCGCGTACCGCATCGACAAGCACCTGCCGGAGATCTCGGCGCTCATCGACCAGGATCAGTGGAAGCTGATCTCCGCTCCCGACTCGGAGCTGGTGGTCGTGCGTGGCGTCGCCGGCTCCGGCAAGACGACCGTTGGCCTGCACCGCATGGCGTTCCTGAACTACCAGGACCGCCGCCGGTACCGCGCCGACCGCATGATGGTCGTGGTCTGGGGCGACGCCCTGCGCCGCTTCATCAGCAAGGTCCTGCCCGGCCTGGGCGTCAAGGGGACCCCGGTCCGCACGTTCGCCCGCTGGGCCCGCGAGACCCGCGAGCGGCTGTTCACGATGCTGCCGGCCGACACGCACCACGACACCCCGGCCATCGTCACGCGGCTCAAGCTGCACCCGGCGATGCTCCCGATCCTCGAAGAGCAGGTGAAGCGGCGGCGCGCCCCGGCGACGACGCGGCAGGTCCTCGAGGACTGGATGCACCTGATCACGAGCCGGCGCGTCCTGCTCAACGGCCTCAACAAGCACGCCCAAGGCGCGTTCACGGAGCGCGAGATCGACCGCGTGCTCGAGTGGACCAACCGCCAGGTGGACCTGATGGAGGAGCACCTGGCTCCCGACGGCCCGGCCGAGGGCGTCGACGAGGACGAGCGCGACCGCACCCACAGCCAGGCGTTCCTGGACGACGAGGACGACGCCGTCATCCTGCGGCTCTACCAGCTGCGCGTCGGCAAGATCCCGGCCCGCGGCCGCAGCGGTCGGCCCCTGCGCTACCAGCACATGCTCATCGACGAGGTCCAGGACTTCTCGCCCCTCGAGGTGCGCGTCCTCATGAACTGCGCCGACGAGCAGAAGTCCATGACGTTGGCCGGCGACACCCAGCAGCACGTGCTGCAGGAAGCCGGCTTCACGGACTGGGAGCAGTTCTTCGGCCACCTCGGGGTGACCGGCACGGGCGTCAACACCCTGCAGGTCGCCTACCGGTCCACGAAGCCCATCGTCGAGTTCTCGCGCATGGTCCTGGGGCCCCTGGCCGAGGACGAGCACGTGGAAGTCGTTCGCGACGGCGTGCCCGTCGAGATCCTGCCCTTCGACGACCACGGCGAGTGCCTGGCGTTCCTGGCCGACGCCCTGCGCCGGCTGGAGGCCGCGGAGCCCCACGCCAGCGTGGCCCTGCTGTCTCGCAACCAGGAGACGGCCGAGTCCTACTACGACGGCCTGGAGCGGGCCGGGCTCGACCAGCTGCGGCTGATCACGCACCAGGACTTCTCGTTCGGCCCCGGCATCGAGGTCGCGGAGATGGCGCAGGCCAAGGGCCTGGAGTTCGACTACGTGGTCCTGCTCGACGTGAGCCGGTCGGCGTTCCCGGACACCCCCGCCGCGCGGCGACTGCTGCACGTGGGCGCCACCCGCGCGATGCACCAGCTCTGGGTGATGTCCATCGGTCCGCTGAGCGAGATCCTGCCGAAGCAGGAGGTCTGATTCTGCGATCGGCGCTGCTCGCGCTGGGGCTGTTGCTGGCGGGGTGTGAGCCCTGCGGCGACGGCTCCGAGTGCGGGCCGCCGGTCGCCGAACCGCCCGTCGAGCCGCCGGCCTACGTGCCGACGGACGTGACGTTCATTGCGTTTGGCGACCCCCAGTACGGGGGCGGCGCCGACGACAAGAACGGCTTCCAGGTCGCCGCCATCAACGGCTTCCCCGGCACGCTGTGGCCCGAAGGGTCTCCCTGGGCCGGCGAGCCCGTGGACGAGCCCCGCGGGGTGCTCATCGCCGGCGACCTGACGCAGAACGGCCAGGACGGCCGCATCGACCCCCTCGACTCCGACGAGCTGGGCCGCTTCGAGCTCGACTACGGGCTGCGGGGCGACGACGGCGGGCTGCGGTTCCCCGTCTACGAGGGGTACGGCAACCACGACTTCGACCCCGCACAGGAGGGGGAGTACGGGCCGTTCAACTGGCAGTACCACTACGAGGGCGGGGCCCCGGCGGCGGACCGGGTGGCCGAGCGCAACCCCGACCGCGTGGGTCTGACCGCGGCCGCGGGGGGCACCGACGGGCACTACGCGTGGGACTGGGACTGGCTGCACCTCGTCAACGCCGACTTGTTCCCCGGCGACGAGCCCAGCGATGCGGGCGACCACTCGCTCACCCGGGACCCGCGGGGGGCCCTGGGCTTCCTGGAGGACGACCTGGCGGCGCGGGTGGGGGACACCGGCCGGCCCGTGATCATCATGAGCCACTACGGCTTCGACGGGTTCAGCCAGCAGCCGCGCTGGTGGACCGAAGGGCAGAAGGACGCGTTCTGGGCGGCCATCGAGCCCTACGAGTTGGTGCTGTACCTGCACGGCCACACCCACGCGACGAGCACGTACGAGGTTGAAGGGAGGCGGGTCCTGAACCTGGGGTCGCCCTACTACACCGAGTACAACGCCGACGGGCGGGGCCACTTCACTGTCGTGCGGGTGACCGACGACTACGTGGTGGCGTGGGACGCGGCGTGGGCGCCCGGCGAGGCGGCCGAGTGGGGAAGCTGGTCGATCGTGCTGGAGCGGTAGGCGCCGAGGCGCTGGCCTCGACCAGCCTCAGGCCCGGGGCGCCCTCAGGGGAAGACGACGGGCGCGACGACGGTGAAGTCGAACGGCTCCATGGAGCAGTCGCTGTTGTCGTTGTCGCCGGTGACGATGAAGCCGAAGTTGAAGTTGTCCTGCTCGATGGCGTTGAGCGACAGGCGATCGACCAGATCTCCGCCGAAGGACAGCGACAGGGGCCCTGGTGTGTCCGGCGGCGGGAGCGTGCAGTCGGACACGCCCTCTTCCTCGCCGAGGCAGTAGGTCGGCACGCCGTCGAAGTCGAAGGGCGTGCCCACGATGGCCGGCCAGTCCCAGAACCGCAGGCCCTCGTCGTCGGGGAGTACGTCGACGAGCGGCGCCGAGGACGCGGCGAGCACGACGCCGGCGAAGGTGAGGAAGAAGTGGTCGTCGTAGGTGACGGACTGCTGCAGCGAGGGGTCGATGCCGGCGAAGTCGAAGTCCAGGTCGCAGGCGACGCCGCCGGCCGGGAGGTTCAGGCTGACGATCTGCTCGCGGCGGGCGGTGAGCACGCCCTGGTCGGCCGGGAGGTTGTCCTTGCTGCCGAAGTCGCACCCGCCGTCGAGGCCGTTGAAGGACACGTTCAGCTCGACGTCTTCCGGCGTGCCTTCGTCGCACGCCTCGCGCAGGTCGTCGATGGAGTCGATGGGGCCCCCCAGGACGCCTGAGGCGGTGCAGGCGGGCAGGGCGAGGGCAAGGACGGGGATGACTGAGCGCATGGCGGCCTCCGGCGGCTCTGAGCCTATCAGCGCGGAGGACCGGGGGGTTGAGCGCTACAGGTACTCGAGGAGCTTCCGCAAGGCGTCGAGGTCGTGGACCTCGCCTTCGAACGTGGGGATGAGCACGTAGGGCACCGAGTCGCCGCAGTGCTCCTGGAGCGCGGCGATGTGGTGGCGGTCGATGGCGGACTGGCGGTGCCGTCCCCGGTGGTGGGCCCAGACGGCGTCGACGGCGTCGGTCCAGCCGGGCTCGTCGCGCTCGGGGAAGCCGGCGGCCGTGGCCGAGTCGGGGAGCGCGTGATCGTCGGCGTGAGCGGGACTCACGCGGTTGATCACGAAGCCGCGGAAGGGGATGTCGGCCGCTTCGAGCCGGTCGTGGAAGTAGAGCGCCTCGGTCAGCGCGATGCGGTTGGGGGCCGCCACCATGACGAAGGCGGCCTCGTCGCCGCGGAGCAGCTCCATGACCTCCGCGGCGCGGCGGCCCATGCCGTCCAGCAGGCCCGAAAACGCCGTGACGAACTCGGAGATCCCGCCCAGCACGTCGCCGCCCACGAAGCGCTCGAACACCCCCAGCATCGCCTGCTGGCCCTTGCCGAAGATCGTGGTCGCCGCCCGCGCCGCCGACCAGCGCTTGCCCGTGGGGCGCACCAACCACTTGAGCGCGCCGTCGTGCAGCATCGAGAGCAGGCGTCCGGGGGCCTCGAGGAACTCCAGGGCGTTGCGCGTCGGCGGCGTGTCCAGGACCACGACGTCGTAGCGCCCGGCCTCCACCACCTGGCGCAGCTTCTCCATCGCCATGTACTCCTGGGAGCCCGACAGGCTCTCGGACGCGCGCTGGTAGTAGCTGTTGCCCAGGATGCGTTCGCGGGCGGCCTCGTCCTTGCTGAAGCGGGTCACCATCTCGTCGAAGGCGGCCTTGCTGTCCAGCATCATCGCGTGCAGCTCACCCCCGGGCGGGGGCGTCACGCCCAGCAGGCCCGGGAGATCCACCTGCGCCGCCTCGTTCATGTCGCCGTTCAAGCCCAGGCTGTCGGCCAGTCGGCGGGCGGGGTCGATCGTCATCACCAGGGCCTTGCGCCCGTCCAGGGCCGCGCCCAGCGCCAGGGCGGCCGAGCAGGTGGTCTTGCCGACTCCGCCGGTGCCGCAGACGACCACGACCCGGTGGGCGCGCACGATGTCTTGCAGCGCGCTCACAGCCAGGCCTCCAGCGCCGTCGCCAGCGTGCCCAGCCCGTCGGCGCCGATGTCCCCGGGGGACAGCAGGGGAAGCTCCAGGACCGGCAGGGCGAGCTCGTCGCGCAGCCGGTGCACGTACCCGTCGGCCCGCTCGCGGTCTCGGATCGCCCGCGCTGCGTCTTCGACCGCGGCGGCCGCGTCGCCCCCAGCGGCCCGGCCGGCTTTGGCCACCGCGGGCCAGGCGTCGGCGGCGGGGCCGGTCAGGAGGGGAGGGGCGACGGCGTTGACCACCACCCCGGCCACCTGGACGTCGACGCGATCGGCCAGGGCGCGGGCGAGCTCGATGGTCTCGTTGACGGGCATCTCTTCGGCCAGGGTCACGAGCACGACGGCGGTCTTGTCCCGGTCGGCGAGCAGGTCGCGGATGAGCTTCGCGTTGGCGTGCAGGGGGCCGACGCGGGTGACGTCCATCATCGCCTGCGGGGCGCGCAGCAGGCTGACGCCGTGCCCGGTGGCCGGCCCGTCGACCACCACCAGGTCGTAGCGGCGCTCGGCGGCCGGGTCGTCGTCGGCCGGCCCGTCGAGGCCCTCCCACTCCAGGTCCATGACCTTGCCGACGGTGATCAGGTCCGACAGGCCCATGACCCCGTTGAGGAAGGGGGCGATGTAGCGGTTGCGGAAGACCAGCTCGTACAGGAGCCGGAACCGCAGCATGCGGACGAGGTACTCCTCGACGGCGTCGGCGGGGTTGATGGACACGCCGCGGATCGACGGCGCGAGGGGGCCGCCGATGTAGCCGACGGGGTCCGCGTCGAACAAAGCGGCCTGGGTCTCGGAGCCCGCGACTTCGGCGAGGCAGACCTGCTTCCCGCGCGCCGCGGCGGCGCATGCGAGGGCCCCGGAGACCACGGACTTGCCTACGCCGCCTTTGCCGACAACGAGGAGCAGGCGGTGGTCGAGCAGACTGGGCAGGGGGGCTCCGGGCTGTTGCGGCGGTGAAGATCTGGCACCCCCGAGCGACCTTTGCAAGCGTCGGGCGCTTGACACCGGCGGCGGGAATCGTAATGAAACGCCTCCCGGAGGAATCGCATGCCGATCTACGAGTACGTCTGCCCCGAGTGCGACCACGAGTTCGAGAAGATCATGCGGGTCAGCGCGCCCCCGCCCGCCTGCCCGAGTTGCGGGCACGGCGAGGCGAGCAAGAAGATCAGCCTGTCGGCGTTCCACCTCAAGGGGGGCGGCTGGTACTCGGACGCGTACGCCGGCAAGGACAACAAGAGTCCGGGCGGTGGCTCCAACGCGACCGAAAGCTCCACGACCCCCAAGGCGGACAAGCCGGCGAAGGCCGACAAGCCGGCGAAGGCCGACAAGCCCGCCCCCAAGCCCGCCGCGAAGTCCGCCGACTGACGGCTCATGACCCCGGCCCTCCGCCGGCTGGTGGAGGCCTTCCCCGCAGCTCCGGAGCGCAGACATGATCCTCGACGGAAAGGCGCTCGCCCGCCGCATCCAGAACGGCCTCAAGCAGGAACGCGCAGCGTTCACCGAGCGGACCGGCGTGCAGCCGTGCCTGGCCACCGTCCTGGTGGGCGAAGACGCCGCCTCGGCGGTCTACGTCGGCGCCAAGCGACGCGCGTGCGGACGGCTGGGGTACGAGTCCCGGCACCACCAGCTGCCCGCGTCGACGACGCAGGCGGAGCTGGAGGCGTTGGTCGACGAGCTCAACGCCGACGACGGCGTGCACGGCATCCTGGTTCAGCTTCCGCTGCCCGCGGGGCTGGACGACGACCCCATCATCCGCCGCATCGACCCCCGCAAGGACGTCGACGGGTTCCACCCAATCAGCGTCGGCCACCTCGCGCTCAAGAAGCCGGGCTTCATCAGCTGCACCCCCTACGGCGTGATGCGGTTGCTGGAGGAGTCGGGCATCGACCCCAAGGGGAAGCGCGCGACGGTCGTGGGCCGGTCCCCCAACGTGGGCCTGCCCGCGGCGCTGCTGCTCACGCACGCTCACGCCACCGTGAGGATCGTGCACTCACGGACGAGCCCCGCGGATCTGGAGGCCGCCGTGCGGGAGGCCGAGATCCTGGTCGTCGCGGTCGGTCGCGCGGGCTTCGTGCCCGGCGAGTGGGTGCGCCCGGGCGCCGTCGTCATCGACGTGGGCATCAACCGGCTCGCGCCGGAGCCCGGCGAAGAGCGCGGCAAGCTGGTCGGCGACGTCGAGTTCGATGGGGCGGCGGAGAGGGCAGCGTGGATCACGCCCGTGCCCGGCGGCGTCGGCCCCATGACGATCACGATGCTGATGCACAACACGCTGGAGGCAGCCCGCCAGCAGGTGAGCTAGCGTCGCGCCGCCCGGTCCCCCGGGCCCCCTTGCGCCGCCCGATCATCCGGGCCCCTTGGAGTCCCGCCGCCATGGCCGATCTGACCGGAACCCGCCGCACCCCCTTCTTCGACATCCACGAGGCCGCCGGCGGCCGGATCGTCCCGTTCGCGGGGTGGGCCATGCCGGTGCAGTACGCGGGCATCAAGGCCGAGCACCTCTGCGTGCGCGAGACGGTCGGGCTGTTCGACGTCAGCCACATGGGCGAGTTCCTCGTCGAAGGGCCCGGCGCCGAAGCGTTCCTGCAGCGCATGGGCAGCAACGACATCAGCGTGCTCGAGGCCGGTCAGGCCCAGTACGGCGTTGCCTGCCGGCCCGACGGCGGCATCGTTGACGACCTGCTCATCTACAAGCGCGCCGCCGACCGGTTCCTGGTCTGCGTCAACGCGGGGCGGCTGGACGAGGACTGGGCCTGGTTCACGGAGAACCACTCGGCCGCCGACAACTGCTCGCTGGTCAATGCGTCCGACGAGTACGCACAGCTGGCCATCCAGGGGCGCTTGGCGCCGCAGGTGGTCGCCCAGTTGACCGACCTGCCCCTGGACGAGATCGCCTACTACCGCTTCCGCGAAGGGCAGGCGGCGGGCGTCGACGCGATCGTTGCCCGCACGGGCTACACCGGCGAAGACGGCTTCGAGATCTTCTTCCATCGGGACCACGCGGCGAAGCTCTGGGCCGCGGTGATGGAGGCCGGCGAGCCCCACGGGATCATGCCCATCGGGCTCGGCGCCCGGGACACCCTGCGGCTGGAGATGAAGTACTGCCTCTACGGCAACGACATCACCGAGGCGACGACCCCCCTGGAGGCACGGCTGGGCTGGGTCACGAAGCTGAACAAGGGCGACTTCATCGGCCGCGACGCGCTCGTGAAGCAGAAGGAAGACGGCGTGCAGCGCTTCCTGACGGGCTTCGAGCTGCAGGGCCGCGGCATCGCCCGGCACGGCTACCCGGTGTGGGTCGACGGCGAGGCGTTCGGCGAGGTGACGAGCGGCGCGATGACGCCCTCTCTTGGCAAGGCCATCGGGCTTTGTTATCTCCCCCGCGGACGGGCTCGGCCCGGCACGGAATTCGAGGTCGAGATCCGGGGCAAGCGGGTCCCGGCCATCGCCACCAAGACCCCCTTCTACACGCGGCCCTACTAGGTCTGGTTCTCCTGGAGACGGCGTCATGTCCGACGAGATTCCCACCAACCTCATGTACACCGAAGACCACGAGTGGCTGCTCGTTGCCGACGGTGTCGCCACCATCGGCATCACTCACCACGCGCAGGATCAGCTCGGCGACCTGGTCTACTTCGGCGACTTCCCCGAAGTGGGCGACGCGGTCGAAGAGGGCGAAGTCGTCGGCGTGGTCGAGTCGGTCAAGGCGACCTCGGACATCTACACGCCGCTCTCGGGCAACGTCGTGGAAGTCAACGGGGACTTGCTCGACACGCCGGAGCTCGCCAACACCGAGCCCTACGACGGCGCCTGGATCCTCAAGGTCTCCGTCGGCGAGCCCGACCAGCTCGAAGAGCTGCTCGACGCCGAGGCGTACGCGAAGTTCCTGCTGGGCTGACGCCCGCGGCTTCGGCCGGCCGCAATCGACTTATGAGCGTGAGCTCCGCCGTGAGTCGGCGGGGCTCACGCACTCACGCGGCCCTCAGTCGCCGTACTCGTCCATGGGCGGGCACGTGCAGATGAGGTTGCGGTCGCCGTACGCGTTGTCGACGCGGCCCACCGCCGGCCAGAACTTCCGTTCCGCGACCCAGGGGCGCGGGTAGGCCGCCTGCTCGCGGGAGTAGGCGCGGTCCCAGGTGTCCGTGGCCACGACGGTGGCGGTGTGCGGGGCGTGCCGCAGCGGACTGTCTTCGACGGTCAGCTTCCCGTCGATGACGTCCTGGATCTCTTCGCGGATGGCGACCATCGCGTCGATGAAGCGGTCCAGTTCCCCCTGGTCTTCGGACTCCGTGGGCTCGATCATCAGCGTCCCGGCCACGGGCCAGGACATGGTCGGGGCGTGGAAGCCGAAGTCCATGAGCCGCTTCGCGATGTCGTCCACGGTGACCCCGCCATCGGCCTTGAAGGGGCGGCAGTCGAGGATGAACTCGTGGGCCACCCGGCCCGAGGCGCCGGTGTAGAGCACGTCGTAGTGGCCCCGCAGGCGCGCGGCCATGTAGTTGGCGTTGAGCACCGCGACCTCCGTCGCGTGCTGCAGGCCCGAGCCGCCCATGAGCGCGATGTAGACCCAGGAGATCGGCAGGATGGCCGGGCTGCCCCAGGGCGCTGCGCTGATCGGGCCGATGGCCTGCTCGCCGCCGCAGGGGACGACCGGGTGGCCCGGCAGGAACGGCGCGAGGTGCTCGGCCACGCAGATGGGGCCCATGCCGGGGCCGCCGCCGCCGTGAGGAATGCAGAACGTCTTGTGCAGGTTCAGGTGGCAGACGTCGGCGCCGACCGTGCCGGGGGCGGTCCAGCCCACCTGAGCGTTCATGTTGGCGCCGTCCATGTAGACCTGGCCGCCGTGATCGTGGATGACCTGACAGATCTCCTGGACCGACGTCTCGAAGACGCCGTGAGTCGACGGGTAGGTGATCATCAGGGCGGCGAGGTTGTCGGCGTGAGCCGCCGCCTTCCCCTTGAGGTCGTCGACGTCGATGTTGCCGTCGTCGTCGCACGCGACGGGCACGACCTTCATGCCGCACATGACGGCGCTGGCCGGGTTCGTGCCGTGAGCGCTCACGGGGATGAGGCAGACGTTGCGGTGCGTGTCGCCGGCGGCGCGGTGGAACGCGCGGATGACGAGCAGGCCCGAGTACTCACCCTGGGAGCCCGCGTTGGGCTGCAGGCTCACGCCCGGGAGCTGCGTGATCTCCGCCAACCAGGCCGAGAGGGTGTCGAACAGCTCGGTGTAGCCCGCGGCCTGGTCGCGGGGCACGAACGGGTGCAGCCCGGCGAACTCGGGCCACGTCACCGGCAGCATCTCCGACGTCGCGTTGAGCTTCATCGTGCAGCTGCCCAGCGGGATCATCGACTGCGCCAGGGACAGGTCCCGGCTCTGAAGCCGGAAGATGTACCGGAGCATCGCGTGCTCGCTGTGGTGCTGGTGGAACACGGGGTGCGTCAGGAAGGGGCTCGTGCGGGCGAAGGCCGGGGGCAGCGTCGCGTCGGCGGCGGCCGCGAGCTCGTCGGGGTCGCCGGTGGCGCCGAAGAGGGTCAGCAGCCGGACCAGCTCCGCGCGGTCCGTGCGCTCGTCCAGGGACACGCCGACCGTGCCGTCGCCGAACTCACGCAGGTTGAAGCCGGCGGCGCGGGCCGCGGCGCCCACGTCTGCGTGGACCCGCAGCGTGTCGAAGAACGGGCCGTCGTCGAAGCTCACGCCGGCGCGGCGCAGCCCCTCAGCGAGGGCCAGGGTGTACGCACGGACCCGAGAGGCGATGCGCGTGAGCCCGGCGGGGCCGTGCCAGACGCCGTAGAAGCTGGCCATGATCGCCAGCAGCACCTGCGCGGTGCAGATGTTCGACGTCGCCTTGTCCCGGCGGATGTGCTGCTCGCGCGTCTGGATGGCGAGCCGGTAGCCGGGGTTGCCCTGGGCGTCGACGCTGAGTCCGATGATGCGGCCCGGCGTCTTACGCACGTGCTTGTCGTGAGTCGCCAGGAACGCGGCGTGAGGGCCGCCGTAGCCCAGGGGCACGCCGAACCGCTGGCTGTTGCCTAGGGCGATGTCCGCCCCCCATTCGCCGGGCGGCGTGAGCAGCGTGAGCGCGAGCAGGTCCGTGGCGGCCACCACCAGCGCCTTGTGGCTGTGGGCCGTCTCCGCCACGGCGCGGAAGTCGCGGACGCGGCCGGTCGTGTTCGGGTACTGGACGAGGACGCCGCAGTAGGGCGTGGACCAGTCGATGGCCTCGGGGTCGCCCACCGTCACGGAGATCCCCAGGGGCTCGGCCCGGGTCTGGACCACGGCCAGCGTCTGGGGGTGGATGTCGTCGGCGACGAAGAAGTCCATCTTCTTGCCGCGCGCGATGTTGACGCACATCGTCATCGCTTCGGCGGCGGCCGTGGCCTCGTCGAGCATCGACGCGTTGGCCATGGGCAGGCCGGTGAGATCGGCCACCATGGTCTGGAAGTTGATCAGCGCCTCCAAGCGGCCCTGGGCGATCTCCGCCTGGTACGGCGTGTACTGGGTGTACCAGCCGGGGTTCTCCAGCACGTTCCGCTGGACCACCGGCGGGACGATCGTGTCCGAGTAGCCCATGCCGATCAGCGAGCGCAGCACCGTGTTGCGTTCGGCGATGCCGCGCAGCTCGGCGATGAGCTCGGCTTCGGCCCGGGGCTCGGCCAGGGCGATGCCGTTGGGCAGCTGGATGGAGGTCGGGACCGTCTGCTTCATCAACTCCGTCAGCGAGCTCACGCCCACGACGGAGAGCATGGCGGCGACCTGCTCTTCCGAGGGGCCGACGTGGCGGCGGACGAAGGTGTCGGACGGGTCCAGGAGCGGGTGGCGGGCCATGACGACTCCGGTCTCTTGGGGTGGCGTCGACGCGGGTGAATCGACGACGCGCGCCCCGGATAGCACACGGTCCGCGGGGCTGTCGCGGGGGTGCCACGGAAGGAAGCAGGGGAAGGAAAACGGGCCGCACATCGCGGCCGGGACTCAGCGAAACGAGGCGCTACCAGATGTCGTCGTTGCCGTCCGAGTCGGGCCACGGGGGGCGGGCCGGGTCCCCGGGTCGCGACGCGCCGGGGGAAGTGCCGCCGCCGCCGACCGGGTTTTGCACCCGCCGGGCCTGGGTCTTCGGCCGATTCGTCGCGAACTCGTCCTGCAGCTCCGGGAGCTCGTCGATGACGACCTCGAGCTCCGACAGGCTGAACTCGATGCTCGCGCCCTGCTGGTCGAAGCCGCCGCGCTCGGGCTGCTCGCCGCCGGGGGCCATGCCTTCGATGAGCGGCACGTTGATGCTCGGTTCGGCCGCGGCCTGCGCGTACCGCTGGCGGTCCATGCGGTTCACGGCGGGAGGAGGCGGGCCGTTGGGGTCAGCCACCGTCATGGCGCGGGGGCGTCCCCCGGCCTGGAGCCGGCTCTGCCCAGCGGTGTTGTCTTCGAGGTAGGAGATGTCCGCCGAGGCGAGCTCGTCGATGGCCTCCTCTTCGAGGAACTCCATGGCGTAACCGCCGATGACGATGACGTCGCCGTGGAACAGCAGGCTCTTCTCGACCGCCTCGCGGTTGACGAAGGTGCCGTTCTTCGTGCCGGTGTCCTGGACCATGAAGCCGGCGACGGAGTGCCGGATCGACGCGTGGGAGCGGGAGACCCGCGAGTCCAGCAGCTGGATGTCCGCGCTCTCGGCGCGGCCGATCACGACCGGATCCTCAGGCAGGTAGAAGAGCCCTTCGACCCGACCGCCTCTCGAGATGCGCAGCATCGCCACCGACAACACCCTCCGCGCGCGTGGGATCACCTCGCGCGTTGGGGACTCTAGCAGGGAAGGACGGAATCCCGCGCGCGAGGGCCGGACTACCGAGGGGTCCGCTCCAGCCCCGGGAACTGAACGCCGGCCCGCGGGTCGATGCTCGACATGTCCGCCTGGGCCCGGCCGATGGGGATCACGAACTGGCCAGTCAGCACGAAGACGCCGTCGTCGTTGAGGCCGTTGGGGGGTGGCTCGGGGAACGGGGCCCCCAGCTCGACGGCCTGCCGCAGCGCGTCGTCGAACGCCGGCACCCCGGACGCCTGCACGATCTCGAGTCCGTCGATGCGGCCCTCGGCGTCGATGAGCAGCTGGTAGCCGACCGCGTACTTGCTGTTCACGATCGGGACCCGGGGGTGGGCGTTGGCCAGGGTCTGGCTCATGTAGAAGCTGATGATCGCGCCCACCCGGTTGATGTACGAGGCGAACAGGAACTCGTGGGCGTTGAGCGCCGTCTTGTCCGCGACGGAGATCTCCGGGAGGTAGTCGTTGCTGGGCGAGCCCGACATGCGGTTGCGGCTGTGGGTCGACGCCACGGGCATGTCCAGGCCCTCGGACGCCGACCGGTCCCACATCGACTTCCGATCGGGGAACAGGGAGTAGCGGCCGGTCTTGAAGATCTCGCGGCCCGCCGTCGCCCCCGAGGAAGGCAGGGGCTGGTCCATCTCCACGTCGCCCTCGACTTCGTAGGCGTCCTCGGGGCTGTAGGTCTCCGCGGTCACCTCGCGGTTTACGCGGAACCGGGGGTCCACCGTCTCCTCGGGCACGGTGTTGTCGTACTCGGCCAGGAACTTCGCTTCGTCGGGCTTCTCGGGCTTCTCCGGGGGGGCGATGTCGACGACCTGGCCCATCTCGTCCTTGTCTTCGGGCTCTTCCTCCTCCTCGGGCTCGTCCGGCGGCGCCACGTTGAGGAGGCTGACCTGCAGGGGCCGGCTCCGCGGCGGGGGCACGGAGTCGTCGAGGAAGGTGCGCTTCAGGAACCACCACCCCAGGGGCACGTGCACCAGCAGCGCCACCACCAGGGCGGCGATCAGCGGGGCACGGGATTCGCGGCGACGGAGCATGGGTGCAGGAGCATAGGACCCCGATGGACGCCCCGACAGGGCGCGGTGCGGGGCCTCGCTCGTCAGCCGCCCAGCTTCTTCTTGAGGCGGCCGAGCAGGCCGCCGTCGCGCCCGAGGATCCACTCAGCCTTCTTCCGGATCTTGTCGGGCGACGAGCGGCCGACGACCACGTCGCGCACGTCGCCGTCCTTGACGACGAGGATCGTGGGCAGCGAGCGGACGCCGAAGGGCCGGGACAGCTCGGGGTGCTCCTCGGTGTTCACCTTGTAGAAGGTGATGGCGGGGTCGTCCCGGTAGCCCTCCGCCACGGCCTCGAAGCCGGGGGCCATGGCCCGGCAGGGAGCGCACCAGGGGGCCCAGAAGTCGATGATGGCGGCATGCTCCGACGCCATGACGGCGCGCAGCTCGTCGAGCCGGATCAGGTCGACGTAGGGCTTGCCGCCCGGTTGGGGGCGGGGCGCGGCCTCGACGGCTTCGACCGGGGCGTCGGGGATGCCGTCGTCGCTCATCGGCGGCGACGCCAGCCGAGCAGGAGGAGCGCGAGGGGGGACAGCGCGGCTCCGCCCACGTTGCTCTCGCAGCCTTCGCAGGTGGCCGGCTCCTCGGCGAGGTCGGGGTCGTCGCCGTCGAGGCACATGGGGGTGAGCTCGGCGGACAGGGCCGCCAGGAGCTCGGGCTGCTCCGCGGCGATCGAGGCCAGCAGGACCCGCGCCATGGCCGGGAGGTGGGGCGTCCCGTCCGTGGTGACCAGGCGGTCCACGGTGCCGTCGGCGTCTTCGTCCAGGGCCCGCGTCGCGTCGCCCAGGGCCACCGCGTCGCCGCTCAGGTCCACGAGCGCGGCGATGGCGGCGTCGAGGTCGGTCAGGGGCTCGGCCAAGAGGGCGGACGAGCCGGCGGCGCGGAGGACGTCCAGCCCGATCCGGGTCCCCGGCTCCAGGGCCGTGAGCGCCGTGAGCGCAGCCGTGGCCTGGGCCTCTGCGGCCGCGAGGGCGGCGGCGTGAGCCTGTTCGGCGAGGTCGAGGACGGGGTCCTCGGCGTCGGAGAGGTGCGCGGCGACCGCGTCGGGCACGGAGACCGCGTCGGGCCACCCGGCCCACCCCGCGTCACCGGTCCAGCCGGTGTCGCTCCAGCGGGTGGCCAGGGCCCAGGCGGCGAGGTCGTCGGACCGGGCGCGCCAGAAGGCCGACTCGTCGGTGGCCTGGCACATGGCGTCGGCCGCGTCGGCGGCGGCCGCGAGCCCGAGGCGGAGCAGCAAGGCCGTCTCCAGGGGGTCGTCGGTCCAGGTGCACGGCGCGAACGCGGCCCAGTCGCCGGCTGACATGGCGGCATCGCGGGCGGCGGAGTCCGGGAGGCCGGCGCTCAACGCGGTCAGTCCGCCGGTCAGGGTGCCGTCGGCCGAGGCGCCGGGGTAGTCGGCCGTGAGGCAGGCGGCCATGAGGCGCGCGCTGCGCTGAAGCATGGGCCAGTGGCCGCCCAGGGCGTCGCGTCCTCCGGCGTCGCTGCCGCTGGCCGCGTGGGCGATGGCCGTCCAGGCGGTCAGCGCGACGGCTTCGAGGTTCCCGTTGTCGGCCCCGTCGGTCCAGGGGCGGCCGTCGACGCGGTAGCCGCCGGCCCAGGAGCCGGGCAGCAGGCCCAGGGCGCCCAGCGACGGCTCGTCGATGGAGCCGCGCTCCTGCAGCTCGCGGTACCAGGCGAGGTGGGCGCCGACGGCGTCGCGGTCCCCGTCGAGGAGGTCCAGCAGGTCCACGGCGAATGACTCGCCGGGCGCGTCGCGGTCCCGGGGGGGCTGCTCGGCAAGGGAGGCGGGGCGGGCGGCGCCGCGGCGGTAGGCGGCGCGGAGGCTGCGGACGCTGCGACCGAACAAGGCGTGAGCGCCAGACTCACCGTCGATCACGGCGTCGGCGCGGGCCGCATCGAAGCCGCGGGCGTGGGCGTTGGCGGCCCCGGTCAAGGCAGCGTTCAGGTCCGCGCCGGCAGCGAGCACGAGGTCCAGCTGGGCGGCGTCGCCGTCGAACGTCAGGGGCCAGGCCAGCATGGCGTCGGCCCGGCACGCGGCGAAGCGGCCGTCGGAGTCGGGGTCGGCCCAGGCGGACGGAGCGGCTGCGGTTCCGGTGAGGCCCGCGCAGTCGTCGTCCCGGGTGCCCACCGCGATGCGGGTGGGGTCTTCGTCGGCCTGCAGCGCCAGCCAGGTGCCGGCCAGGGGGCCGTTGCCCAGCGTCGTCAGCGCCCCGGCGCCCTCGGTGGCCCACTCGGCGGGGGCGATGGCGACGAGGTCGTCGACGGCCGCGAAGTCGGCGGCGGCGGGGGTGAAGTGGACCAACGCCCCGTCGGCGGGGAGCCAGGCGGCGCCGAAGTCGTGGTCGGCGTCGGCGGTGCCGGTGGGGCGGTCGCCGTCCAGGTTCGAGGGCGTCGACGTCGACGGCGCCAGGTTGCTGAAGAGCAGGTAGCGGACGGCGGTCACGGTCGAGCCGGGCTCCCGGCGCACGTTGGCGCGCCGGTGCAGGGCGTCGCCGTCCGCCACCAGCGTCTCTTCGAAGACCAGGCCCAGGTCCGGCCGGAGCCCCTTGAGGAGCAGGGCGCCGTCCTCGCCGAGCTGCAGCCGGAAGTCCCAGTCGGCGTCGCGCAGCCAGGTGCGGACGACGGTGCCGTCGTCCAGCTCGACGTCCAGGCCCGAGAACAGGCCGGCGTCCTCGGCGGCGCCGAAGCGTGCCGCGTCGGCATCGCTGGTCTCGTACTCCATGTGCTCGGGGCCGTCGGCCCCGGGCCACCGAAGGGTGGTCAACGTGCCGTCGGCGCCGATCCCGGCCACCAGGTCGCCGTTGCCGACCGCAGCGCGGCTGGGGGTGGGGCCGTGGGAGTCCTCGGTGGCCTGGGCCGCCGCAGTGGCCGGAAGAAGCAGCAGGACGAGGGCGTGAGCCAGTCGCTCACGGGAGGGGTACGCGCGCATGAGGAGGCTCCTACCCGCGGGTCGAGGGGCTGTCCAGTGAGGAGGCGGCGGTTGGCGGAGGGTGCTCACTCGGTGGCGCCGGGCTCGGGCCACGCAGGGACCTCGATGGAGGCGTTCTTCTTGACCGACCGCGCGATGCCCGACTTGACCGGATCGACCAGGATCCGCTTCGGCGCCTCGTCGAATGCCCAGCGGAACACCAGCTCCTCGTCGACCAGCGACGCGATCTTGTACTGCCGGCTCTTGGGGCTCCAGACCGCCTCGATCCGCAGGTCGACCGGCATCACGGTCCCGGCGTGGCGGAGCACCACCGTCACCTGCCTGGCCTTCTTGTCGAACTCCAGGTCGTACTCGACCTCGGGCAGGTCGTTGGTCTCCACCGTGCGGCGGAGCTGCTCCAGCATCTGCCCCCCGCCCACTTCCTTGACGACGTCGTACAGCAGCTCCTGGCTGACTCCCGGGCCCGCGCCGCGGCGGATCAACGAGTTGATCATGTTGCCGAACGGGCGCGAGCCGAGCCGGTCCACAAGCCACGACACCAGCAGCGGCCCGCGGGTCCAGGCCTGCGCGTGGAAGCTGCGGCCCAGCCGTTCGCCGTGGGCCAGGGGGGGCGAGACAGTCTGGGCCTCGTTGAGCAGGACCCGCATCGCGTTGAGGCGCTGCTTGAGCGCGTCGCGCCCCACGCCGGTCTGGATGACGAGCAGGGCGGTCCACTGGGCGAAGGCCTCGTTGATCCAGACGTCCCGGTAGGTGCGGGCGGGGACCAGGTGGCCCCACCACTGCCGGGCCAGGTCGGCGGTGCGCAGGAATCGGGTGGGCTCCAGCTGGTCGACCACCAGGCGGTCGTAGCCGCGGGCTTCGGTGATGTCCCGCGACGGCGCGGTGGTGGGGAAGGCGGCCAGCAGCATCCCCGAGGGGCCCTCGACGAACCCTTGCCAGGGCTGGGTCTGCTCCGGCGGCACACAGGACCAGCGGCCCCCCTCGCCGTCGACGCCCACCGACCAGTTCCCGGCGGGGAACGAGAGGTTCTCGATGACGTGCAGCGTCGAGTAGGGGTAGGGCCCCCAGAGCCCGCTCACCGTTTCCAGCATGCCGCGCGCGTTCTTGGCGGAGTTGGGCAGGGCCTCCTGCTCGGTCGAGCCGAACCACGTGATGATCTTCGGGTTGCTGCCGTGGTCGACGTCCTTCGCCCGGACCAGATCGCCGACCACGAGCCCCAGGGCCCGCACGCCGCTGGGCTCCTGGAACGTGAAGTGCCAGCCGTCCTTCTCGAGGCGCTCTTCGGTCAGGTCGCCGGGCGCGATGCCACGCAGGAACCGAGGCAGGTGCAGGCGGACGGTGCTGCCGTGGCGGTCGGGGTGAGGGTTGCGGGGGTACCAGGCCCAGGGCCCGATCTCCGAGTAGTAGATGTCGGGTTGCTGGGCGACGAGGCCCTGGGTCATCGGCCCACCCCACTCCAAGGTCAGCGAGACCGACTCGCCGTAGGCGACCGCGTCGTGCAGCGGAATGAACAGGCGGTCGCCCCGGTGGATGGCGCCCAGCTGGTTGCCGGCTCCATCCCGCGCGCCCGTCACCTTGATCTTCAGGTCGTCGGGCTGGGCGTTGCACAGCAGCCGCTGGCTCTCCAACTCGAGCACCACCCCCTTCATGGGGTACGGCCGCACGTTGACCAGATCGAGCTTCGCCGACGCGTTCACGCGCACCAGATCCCGGCCGCCCTTGGCCGTCGGGAAGTGGACGTCCATGTCGATACTTGCGACATCGAAATGTGCTTGTGATTCTTCGGAAGTTCCGAAGCTGGACAGGACGTTGATCTCCGGCGGGACCTGCCCCGTCGAGCGCAGCGTGTACACGGCCGTCGACTCGCCCGGCATCAGGGCGCCCCGGGGGTTGTGCAGGTACGAGAGCCAGTTGTTGTTGCCCACCTTGAACTCAGCCAGGAGGTGGCCGCCGACGTGGCCGCCGCCGTACAGATCGACCAGTTGATCCACAACGAGCTGGGGGTTCGTCCGCGTCCACAGCGGGTCTTCCAACCGCGCGGTGCGCTGCTCGAACAAGCGGAAGGCCGAGCCGTCGGCGTCGCCCACGTCGGTCCACTCGGCGTCGCCCCGCAGCTCCCGGCCCGTGCCGTCGGTGAAGCGCAGGTAGCAGGCCGTGAACTCCTGGAGCATCGAGCTGAAGTCGGTCAGCGTCTGCCAACCGCTCGTCTCGGGGCCGCGGGGGATCAGGAACTCGGCGTTGCCGTGGCCCTCGAAGACCAGACCGATGACCTTGCCGTCGTCGCGCACGACGGGGTGGAACACGCCGTCTTCGAAGGTGGCGACCAGGCCGTCGCGCCGCAGGACCTGGCCGGTCGCGGGGAAGCTACGCGCCGGGTCGAGCGCGCGCGTGTCGAGCCGCTGGGCGGTCTCGTAGACCTGCTCGGGGCTGACCGCAGCGACAGCAGGCACGGACATCAGGGCGACGAGCAGCAGGGCAGCGCGCGGCATGGGGGACTCCTGGGTTCGGCCGGTCGGCGGACGAACTCTCTGAGGTTCGGCCGGCAGGCTAAAGGACCGTGCGAAGCCCCGCGACCGGTCGAGGTGGCGGCGGGGGCGGGTTGGCGGCGGGCGGGGGCGGATACACTGGGTCCATCAGCTCTTCCGATCCCGCGACCGAACCCCCCGGGCCCCTCTGGGATTCCCTTGGATCTGCCGTTGAAGCGGGCGATCCCGGGGCCCTCGACGATGCCCTGGTGGGTCTCCTGGCGGCCTGGCCCGCCGCCGCAGTGGCCCGGGGCGGGCTGGCCGTCGTGCTGCCCCGCCAGCGGTGGGAGATGCAAGGAACCAAAAGGACTCACGCGGTGCTCACGGTGGCTGCGGCGGCCGCGCTGGGGGACCGGTTTGGCGACGAGCTGGGGCGGCCGGCGGCGGTGAACGCGCTGCACTTCCTCGCCGAGTCGCCGCCGACGCGGCGGCGGGTGGCCGCGGGGAGTGGGGAGCTGAGGGCGTGCCTGCGCGCCGGGGACATCGGCGGCGCCGAGGCGGCTCTGGCCGGGGCCGCCGACGAGGGGATCGCCTGGTTCGAGCAGGCCTGGCGCAGCGTCGAGGGCTGGGGCCACCGCGGGATCACCGCGGCGACGCTGTGGCACCTGGAGGGGTTGAGGGCGCCGTCGCGGGCGGACCGCCGGGCGGCGCTGGTGCGGCAGTGGCTCCCGTGGGTCGATGACCCGGGCCAGGGGGCGGTGGGGAGGCTGGCCGACGAGCGGGGCCTCCCGGACGTGCTCCTCGCGGCGGGCGGGGAGGTCGGGGACGCGGCCGTCGAGGCGCTGGCCGAGGCCTGCCTGACCGGGGACGGCGCGCCAGTGTTGGCGGGGGCGCTGGCGGCGGGGGTGGGAGCCGACGCGGCGGTGGCGGCGTTGGTGATCGCGGCTTGCCGTCTGGTGCTGGAGCAGCCCGGCCTGCAGCAGCTGCACACGCTGACCGCGGCCCATGCACTGAGCCGGGCGGTGCCGGGCACGAACCTCCGGGACGGGATCGTCGGGGTCTTGAGCCTCGTCGAGGAAGGCTGGCAGTCCAAGGTCCGGGTGGGGCGGATGGACCCGGAGTGGGGGCGGGGAGCCCTGTCCGAGCGACCGGCCGCAGCGGGGGATGTGGCGGACGTGGTGACGCGTCTCTGCCGGTTGGAGGCCACCCCCGCGTTTGGCCACGGCATCAAGGCGGCGCGGGCCTGCACGGACCTCATGGAGTGGCTGCCGCCCGCCCTCGCGGTCTGGCCTCGTGCGGTCCTGCTGGGCACTGCCGGGAGCTGGCCGGGCATGCAGCGGCGCTGGCTGATGGTGCGGCGGCGGCTCGGTGCCGACTGACGAGCCGTATCTAATTGCGTAGCACAACCAACTGCTTGCAGGTTGCACGCCAGATTCAGGTCTGTATGGTTGCTGGTCCCAAGCGATTGGGCACAGCAAGGGCACCATGACCGTTCTCAAGAACCAGTTGAACCTCTTCGGGGGAGGCCGCCGCCGGCCGGAGTCGACGGAGGCCCCGCCGCCGGCCGCCCCAGAGCCGGCCGAACTCGTCGAGAACGCTCCGCCCGAGGGGTCTGTGCACGCGCCCGCGCCCGTCGAGTCTGCGCCGGCCGACCTGGCTGCGCCGGGGGCGGTGGACGACTCGCCCGATGGCGCGGCCTACGAGCTCGAAGACGACCTGGACGAGGTGATTCAAGACGCGGCCCTCGACGGCGACGAGGCCGAAGAGGCCTTCGACGAAGTCATTCAGGACGCAGCGCGGGACGAGGGGCCGGCAACGGCCGAGGCCGTCCCTGCCGAGCAGCTCGCCGACGCACCGGCTTCGGTTCCGCCCGCGCCGGAGGATGCCCCGCCCGCGGAGATCGTCGAGGAAGCGCTGGCCCCCGCGGTCGCCCGCGAGGCAGGGGGTTCCGAAGACGTCGAGGAAGCCGCCGCCGTCGAGGAAGCCGCCGCCGTCGAGGAAGCCGCCCCCGCTCCTGTCGTGGAAGCCCCCGCCGCCGCCGTCGAGGAAGCCGCCCGCGTCGAGGAAGCCCCCGCTCCCGCTGCCGTCGAGGAAGCCCCCGCCGCTCCTGTCGAGGAAGCCCCCGCCGCTCCTGTCGAGGAAGCCCCCGCCGCCGCCGTCGAGGAAGCCCCGACCGCTGCCGCCACCCCCGACCGCTTCGGCCGCCCCGCCTCGGCTCGCGAACCGTTCTTGTTCCCCCCGGCCGAAGAGGCCCGCCGCGGCGACCTGCACTTCTCCCGCCGCATCAGCGACCTCATCCGCCGACTTCAGCTGCTGGAGCGCGAGACCAAGAAGGGCGAGCTCGGCCTCACGCTGCCCCAGGCCCACGCGCTGCACGCGCTGGAGGAGGCCGGCTCCCTGCGCATGCAGGAACTGGCCGGCGCCTTGGGCCTCGCGCAGTCGACGGTCACCCGCCTCGTCGCCCCCCTCAAGCGCATGGGCCTGCTCGACCGCCGGCCCGACCGCAACGACGGCCGCGCGACGCGGGCGTTTCTGACAGACACCGGCCGCCACTCGGTCGACCAGCTCGAAGCGGCCGAACGGCGGTTGTACACGGCCCTGATCGAGCGCCTGCCGGAGACCCGGCGGGCCGAAGTCATCGCGGCCGTCGAGCTGCTGCACGAGGTCGTGCTCGACGTTTCGTCCGAGCGCTGATCGAACCCCGGGAGCACGCGTGGGCATCAAGGAGTTCGCAAGCGATCAGCCGATCCTGGCCGGGTGCCTGGGCTTGCTCAGCGTCGGCCTCGTCGCCTCCTGCGGCCTGGGCGCCCTGGCGATCCTGGGAGCCAAGGGCTGCATGAACGCCGTCACCGACTCCATGGGCGTCGACTCGTTCATGGACACCGTCGCCGACGCGGCCGGCGCGGGCTACTCCCTGGGCATCAACTCCCAAAACGGCCAGACCGTGTTCGAGATGATCCCCATGGCGCCCCAGGAGGTCACCTGCGACGATCTCAAGGCCATCCTGCTCCCGCACCTGACGGGTGCCCTGGAGACGGTGGTCGTCTACTCCGAGAGCGGTCGGGTCAACGCCGACGGCAGCTACACCGGCGTGCCCGTCGAGTGCACGTGGAGCGGATTTCCCGGGGGCGAAGGCGGCGCGCTGATGCCGCTGGGCAAGCCCGAAGCCCTCGACACCGCCGCGCCCGCCGAAGCCGCGCCCCCCGAAGCCGCGCCGACCGAAGCCCCGTCGGAGCCCGCCGAAACCGAAGCGGCCCCGACGGAGCCCGCCGGCCAGCCCGCCGCCGACTGAGTCAGCTCAGGACGATCCGCCGACAGGCCTTCGCCTTCAGGATGGCCTGCAGCCAGCCCTCCAGCCCATCGAATGCGTACTCGTCGGAGTGGTCTGGCAGGAACCCCGACGCGGCGAACCCGCAGCCCACCCGCCCGTCGCGGCCCGAGGCCGGCACGAGGCACATGAGGTTCTGGCTGTTCGGCACCCGCACCAGCGGCACGACCGCGAGACCCTGGCCGACCCCGCCGAACACCGCCCCCAGCTGCTTCGCGAGCCCCGGCGCCCGGTCCGTCGACGCGCCGAACCGCCGCGCGAGCCGGAACAGCCCCTCGTCGTCGTAGTCCTCCTCTTCCAGCGCCGCCCGCATCCCGGTCAGCAGCTCGCCGTAGGCCTCGCCCACTTCGGCCGCCGACAGCAGGTGCAGCGGGGCCCCCAGGGGCTCGGGCAGCCCTTCGTCCGTCGGCACGAAGAAGTCGCCGCCGTCGTGCAAGCGGAACAGGAGCTCCAGGGGCCGGGGGAGCTCGAACCCGAGCCGGTCCTCGAGCGCATCCAGCGCGTCGTCGGTGGCCGGCGGATTGGGCTCGTGCCGGGCCGGCGCCACCAGGACCGACAGGCCCGACCGGTCGTCCCGCCGCAGCTCGCCGGGCACCACCTCGCGGGCCAGCGCCGCACGCTGATCGGCGGAGAGAACGCGCGCCGCGTCCTCGGTCCACGCGACCTGGGTCGCGGGTCGAACGATCTCGCTCCGCCAGAGCCGGAGCACGTCGTGCAGATGCATGGAGAGAAACACCCCTCGCAGCGCCGCGGGTCGCGGGCGCGAATGCGGAGGTTAACAGCCGCCGGGGCCCATTCGACCCGCCCTTCACCCATCCCCGGTCCGACCTGGCAGCGCGCGGTCCGGTACCCTGGCTCCGCTCTCCCGGAGGCGTCTGTGACCCGACTGATTCTCTGCCTGCTCGCCTTGTCTTTGCCCACCATCGCCGCCGCGAAGGAGAAGGCCCCGAAGCCCTCGTTCGTGCAGCCGCTGCTGGACGAGCTGGCGACCCGAGGCGAGCTGAGCAAGGACCAGAGCAAGGCGCTCAAGGCGGCGCACCGCTGCATCGACTCCGACCGAAACTGGGAGCGCGGGCAGGACAACCAACTGACCCCGACGCAGCTGTACGAAGCCGCGAGCGGTGCCGTGGTTTGCTGGCAGGGCGCAGAGAAGAAGGCCACCAAGCTCGGCGAGGCCATGGTGCCTGCGACGGGCTGGATCGCTGCCCGGGCCCGCTACCTGGAGGCCTACCGCGACTACCTGTGGGCCATCGAAGCGAAGCTCAAGGGCGATCGAATCTTCACCTGCAAACGCCTGGTCACGGCCATGGGCGCGCGCGAGAAGATGGTCGACTCCCACAAGGGGCTCGCCGAGTCGTTCACCGTCGAGCACGCCCAGGGCTTCGGGGCCCTGCAGACTTCGCTGTCCGATGCGCTGGCGCAGTCCATCGAAGGGGAGCACGGCAACCAGAAGTGCGAGTGAGCGGCCCCGCCCTGCGCGCCACCGTCCTGCTGGCGGTCAGCCTCGGGCTGTGCGCGTGCCCCAAGAACAAGCCGGCCCCCGCCGTGGTGAAGGCCCCCCGGCCCGCCGTGCGACCCGCCGTCCTGCAGGCGTGGTCGGGCTTCGACGCGACCCTGTACGACGAGCTGCGGGCCGGCGCGCCGGCCGTTTCCTGGCTGGCTCAGCGGTACGACGTCGGCAACTACACCCCCACCTACGCGGCCTGGGGCGAGCTCCCGGTGCTGCAGCTCGAGGACACGGACCGGCGCCAGACCGCCCACGGCGCGGTGACCGGCTGGGTTCTCAGCGCCCCCGTCGACGCCGCGGCCGCTCGCCACGATCCCCTCGGCGCCACCGCCGACGCCACGGTGGCCGCCGTCGTGCTGCGCGACTTCACCGCCGCCCCAGAGGCCGAGTCGCCCGAAGCCCTGGCCGCCGCGGTCCTGCCCCCGTGGTCGCTCTGCCAGCCGGCTCACGACGCCGATCTGGCCGTCGCGTTCGACGCCGAGCGGGGACTGAAGCTCGGCCTCGTCCGATCGGACCTGAAGGAATCACCCTCCTGGTCCGTCGATCACGTGGAGGTCCTGGCCGCGAACACCGACCCCGCCACGTGGTGGAGTCGCAAGGGCTACGGAGACTGCGCCCCCGTCGGCGTGGTCCTGGACGACGGTCGCTTCCGTCGCGACAAGAACGCCCCGGAGCCGGCCCCGCCGGCCGACCCGGGGGTGGAGGACTGATGCGTCTGCTGCTCGTCGCCCTGCTGCTCACGCTGCTCACGCCGGCTCACGCCGACGACGACAGCGGCTTCGACCACTCCTACGCGACCTGGGACACGGTGCTCCGATCGCACGTGAACGCCCGGGGACAGGTCAACTACGCGGCGCTGAAGGGCGACGCCGGCCTCGCCACCTTCGTGAAGGAAGTCGGCGCCATCTCGCCGGAGGTGGTCGCCGGGTGGGGGCGCGACAAGCAGATCGCCTTCTACAGCAATGCCTACAACGCGCTGACCTTCCAGACCATCCTCGACGCCGGCATCCCCGCCTCGATCCGCGACATCAAGCCCGACCCCTGGGAGGCCCCCAACTGGACGGTCGCGGGCCGGACCGTGTCGCTCAACTGGATCGAGCACACGAAGCTGCGCAAGAACCTCAACGAGCCGCGGGTCCACTTCGTCCTCGTCTGCGCCGCCCGTGGCTGCCCCACGTTGCCCAACAAGGCCCTGCGTCCCGAGGCGATCCAGACCCAGCTGGAGCGCGCCGCCCGGGCGTTCTTCAACGACGCCTCCAAGAACCGCGTGGACGTCGCGGGCAAGACCGTCCACCTGTCGAAGATCCTGGAGTGGTACGGCGGGGACTTCCAAGGCCTGTCGGGCAACCCCGAGGTTGCCGGCGCCGCCTCGTTGGGGGAGCCCCAGGCGTCCGTGATCCGGTACCTGTCCAAGTACGTTGGCGATGCGGAACGGCAGGTCCTCAACGCCGGTGGCTTCTCCATCGCCTGGAACGACTACGACTGGGCGCTGAACAAGCAGTAGCTCCCCGCCCGAGGGCGCGGATTGGGCTACCCTCGGCCCTCCGGAGGAGCGTGTGGCCGAGACGATTGCTATTGAGTACCAGGACCTGTTCGAGTTCCTCGAGGACTACCGGGCCAACCTGTCTCAGCTGCAGTACACCGTGCAGACCGAAGGCCCGCCGGCCGTCGGGGACTACTACGACCTGGAGATCGGTCTGCCGGTCCTGGGCGACACGGCGCGCGTCCGCGGCCGCGTGATGGCGCCGATGGGCGCGAACATGGCGGGGCTGCAACTGGAAGCCAACGAGGGCGAGTTCGCCAAGCTCCAGGGCTTCTACGCGCTGGTCGGGCGCCTCGTCGAAGAGATGCTGCGCTCCGGCCGGTTCCTCATCGCGGGGCAGGTTGCCGCTGGTGCGGCTCCGCCGGCCGGGTTCGCCGCACCGCCGTCGGCGGCCGGAATGCCCGCCGCTCCGGCGGCTGCTGCGGCCGCCCGGAGTCCGGCATCGCACTCGGGCGAGGTGTCCCCGAAGGCGCTGACCGAGCTGTTCATGCGGCTCTACAACGAGCGCAGCACCGGCATCCTCGAGTTCCGTGGCGAAGGCGGCAGCCGCAAGGCGTTCTTCAAGAACGGCGGAATCGTGGCGTGGCGCAACGACCCCCTGCGGGAGGACGAGTGCCTCGGCGTGCTGCTCACGCGCGCCGGCCGCATCACCGAAGCGCAGCTCAAAGAGTCGCTGCAGATGATGAACGACACGGGGACCAAGCAGGGCGAGTGCCTGATCGAGATGGGCGTGCTGACCTTCCCGCAGGTGATCATGTCGCTCATGACCCAGTCGGAGATCGTCACCCGAAACGTCTTCTCCGACGAGACCGGGACCTGGGAGTTCTTCCCCCTCAAGGTCCTCCCCGAAGCGTTCGTGCAGCCCCCCATCAAGCTGCCGGGCTTCCTGTTCGGTTGGTACAAGAAGTTCTACGCCGCCGAGTCGGTGGAGAAGCTGGAAGCCCGCGCCGAGCCCCTCATGGACTTCTACGTCCGGGTCAAGGACTGGAACTGGGACGACTTCCGGTTCAAGAAGACCGAGCGCGCATTCGTCGAGATCCTCAGCAAGAAGGTCTACCGGTACCGCGAGATCCAGTCGGTCTCCAACGTCGGCCGTGGCGGCACGGTCAACATGCTGAACTCGCTCATGGAGATGGGCGCGTTCGAGTTCGAGTCCTCTGAGGACACCGATCAGGTCGACCGCCGGCACATGGCGGAGCTCGAGAACAAGCAGATGCACCAGCGGGGTCAGAACCCCTTCGAGATGCTCGAGGTGCACTGGACCTGCCGGACCGACGACGTCAAGGATGCCTACGAGCGCCTGCACGCCGAGTACGTGAACTTCGGCCGCGGGGCGAAGCTGGGTCCCGAGGCCGAGGCCATCCGACAGGAGATCCTGGGCAACATCGAGACCGCCTACCGCTCGGTGGCCGAGACCAAGGTCCGGCAAGAGACGCGCAAGAAGTTCTTCGAGCCTCAGCAGCACGACTTCTCGGCGGACCTCATGGCCCGTCAGGCCGACATGCTGATGGTTCGGAACGCCTGGCCGCAGGTCATCGAGAACCTGGAGCGGGCCATCGAGTTGATGCCCAACGTCGGCTCGTATCGGCAGATGCTCAAGAACGCGAAGGCCCGAGCCGGCGGCTACCGGCCGTCGGACGGTGACTCGTGAGCACCGACGCGGTCACCGTCCCGGGGATCCTGCTCTGGTACCGCGACGACCGGAACGAGGGTGCCGTAGAGACCGCGGAGGGTCGCTTCCTGCGCTTTCGCGGAGGACGGCTGCCCCACTCGGACGTCGGGCGGGGGGTCGAGATCACGTTGAACCGCCACGGCAAGACCGTGGAGCAGCAGGTCCAGGTGCGGGCTGTGCCCAACGCCGGACGCGTCGCCGTCGAGGACGTCCCCGTCGAGCGCCCTCGCGGAGCGCCTCAGGTGCGGCCCGAGGGAGCCCGGCGGCCACCGGGGATGCTGGTGGATGCCGAGGGCGCGTCGGCGTCGGCGGCGGGGCGCAAGCCGCGTTCGCTCAAGCGGCGTTACCCCAAGAAGGCCGACGGTGAAGCGTTCGCCCAGGGAGCTTCGGTGCACCACCCCCAGTGGGGTCAAGGGTTCATTGTGATGGCGACGTCGCGGGTCGCGCGGGTCCGGTTCTCGGGCCAGGAGCGTGGGGTGCGGGTCGCGGATTTGAGGCCGTTGGATGACTAGAGCGTTTGTGATTCTGTGCCTGCTGCTGAGCGTGAGCGCGGCTCACGCGGCCGAGCCCACCGACTACGCAGGCCGGTTCGAACTGGCCGATCCCGCGGCCGCCCAGGCGACGGTCGACGGCGCCATCGAGGAGGCTGCCGAGCAATTCCCGAAGCTGTTCCGCGGCCTGGCCCGCAACAAGCTCAAGGACGCCGCCCAGGTCGTGCAGTGGTTCGAGTTCCAGCCCGAGGCGGGGACCATGAACATCCGCTCCGACCTGAACCTCGAGGGATGGACGACGGACCTGAAGGGCACCCCGGTGAACGTTCGCGGGGTCAAAGGCCCGGTGGAGCTCCGCCGGTGGATGGAAGACGGCGCCCTGCGCGCCGTGGGCGCCGCCGACAGCGGCGAGGGCCGCTACGTCTTCACGCTGTCCGCTGACGGGTCCACGCTGACGCTCGGCACCACGACGGTGTTGGACCGCCTGGACGGGCCCATGACCTACGACGTGGTCTACGTCCGCAAGTAGAGACCGGGTCGATCACGGCCGGCCGAACAGGCTCACGTTGTCGAACGCGACCTCTGCGTCCTCGTTGTACAGAGCGATGGATCCCCGCTCGTGAGGCAAGTGTGAGCCCGGCTCCTCGAGCGTGAGTCGTCCGAACCACTGCAGCCTCGTCCCGTCGATCCATGCCCCCACGTGGGAGCCCACCGCCGCGACGCACACGCGCGACCAGTCGCCGGCGTCCCGCACGGCGTCGCCGCTGGCGAGGAACTGCTGGCACCCCGCGCCGGCCCCCGGCGCGTCCTGGCCCGCGAACTCGGGATCGAAGCGCCCGAACTCCCAGCCCGCGTCGGAGCCTTCGCCCCGGTTCAAGGCGAGGTAGAGGCTGCGCTGGCCCCCGCAGTCGGTCGTCAGATCGTCGCCTCGCTCGTACCGGAAGAAGACCCAGGCGGTCTCCCAGTTGTTGGGCGCTTCGCGGGTCGCTTCGTCCGTGCGGCGGTCCACGGACAGGAAGAAGTCCGACGCCATCAGGTCCGCTTCGACCAACGACGAGCGGGTGTTCAGGGGGCCGCCGGGGGGGGCCGGGCGCTGCTTGAGTACGCGGGACGCCCGGCCGTCCAACCCCACCTCGTCGGCGATCCAGACGCCTTCCCGGGGGTCGGCGCCGCAGGGTCCATCGCAGCCGTGCCATCGCGTGAGCCACGGCGCGGACCCGGGCCGTCCGCCGTGGCGCTCCCCCTGCTCAGACCAGTCGGCGCCCGCCGGCTCCGCCTCGAAGTCGTCCTGCAGCTTCCACCCCCAGCCCGCGTGAGCGAGTGCCGACAGCGCGCTCACGCCGTCCAATGCGAGCTCCGGTCGCGCCACCAGGTCGCACGGCGTGAGCTCCCCCCGACTCACGGCCCGCCAGGCACGGCGCAGGGCGCGGTCGTCGGTCTGGGCCAGCAGCGCGTCGAGCAGGGGGTCGGCCACGGGCGGCTCCCGGTGGCGGCAGTACAGCCCCAGCAGCAGCGAGCCGGCGACCAGGGCCAGCGGTCCCCAGGAGCTCCCCCGCGACGCCAGCGCCATCAGTCCACCCGGTTCAAGGACCCGGTGGGTTCGATCCAGGTCGGGAATTCGGCGGGGATTGCCGCCCGCACCGACCGGCCGAAGAACGCCTGCTCCAGCCTCGCCGCGCGCTCGGGGAGGTCGGCCGGGGGCCCCTCGACGCAGCCGTTCAGCGCCAGCGCCTCGCCGACCAGGTCCATGGCGGCCAGGTGGGGGAACGAGTACCCGCCGCGCGCCATGCGACAGGCCTGGAGCAGCGCGGTGTGAGCCATCGACGGCTCGGCGAAGGTCGCGAGGTAGGCGGACAGCTCGGCGTTGGCCTCGGGCGGGAACTCCGGCGGGCAGCCGGTGCAGTCCACGGGGGCTTCCACGCCGGCCACGGCCCCGTCGGCCACGTGCCGCGCCTCGTGCACCGCGGTCTTGCGCGACGCCCAGGACAGCAGCTGGCCCACGGCTTCCTCGACGCCGCGGGTCCCCTGCAGCGCCAGCGACGCGGCTTCCAGGCGCTCGGATTCCTCGACGGTGATCACGGGGCAGATGGCCCGCTCCGCCTTCTGGTCCCGCGCCAGGGACTTCACCGACGCCAGCCCGCGCCCCGTCATGCCGAGCCAGTCGATGTAGAAGACCCCGTTGCTGCAGTGCTTGCGGTCGTCGACCAGGGCCTGGATGGCGAGCAGCTCGCGCCGCAGGGGCGCCGTCTCCACCAGGAGCGCGTACGTCTCGGCGCTCAGGCCGGCGGCCATCTCCGCCCGCACCGAGGGGCCGAAGGACGCCACCACCGGCTGGTCGGGCCAGGTGGCCGCGGGGTCGAGCATGGGCCACAGCGTGTCGGCCACGAAGTCCGTGAGCCGGTCGAGGGTGAGCACCGCCGCGTCGCCGTCGCCCGAGTGACCCAGGTGGTTCTCGACGACGTTGCTGCCGTCGACCCGGCGCAGCATCCGCACCCGCCGAGGCCCGCTCAGCTCGACGTCCACGTCGGCCAGGACCTCGTAGGTCTTCACGTAGAAGCTCGCGATCTGACCGCGCCGCATCACCCGAGGCTCCACGACCCAGCCAAACCCGCCGTCTTCGATGTGCGCGTTCCACTGCTCGCCCAGAGACGTGAGCTCGTCGGCGTCGGCCCACAGATCCCCGGCCACCACGTGGTTCATGGAGTCGAAGAGCCCGGCGAGCACCGGGTCGCCGCCCAGCGCGGTCTGCAGCGCCTCGGTCGCCGCCCGGCTCGCGGCCACGCTTCCGCCCCGGGCGCGCCGGTTCTTGGCCACCCACCAATCGGTGAGCAGCTCGCCGTGCACGAGCCGCAGGTCGACGCCGTTGAGCACCGCGGGCGTGCGTTCCCGCGCGGCTCGCTCGGTGCGTACGTCGTACCGCTCCGGCATCCAGCCGGCGATGACCTGGGGGAAGGCGACGGCGAAGGCGCCCCCGCCGGCCAGGATCAGACACACCACGCTGATGAGCGCGATGCGAACCCGCTGCCGTCGGTTCCAGTCGTCGAGGGCGTCGCTCACGGACGCAGGCTACGCGATTGGAGCCGGGCCCTCTCGGCGGCGATGCCCCGAGCCACCCGCCGGTCCGCCGGGGCTCGCGGCGTCATGGCACCGCCCTTGCTCTGTTCCCCGCCCAAAGGTCTCTGAGCTTCGGCGACAAGATGGTGCTCCTCGGGGTCCCCTACTTGTTCCGGCCCATGGCCTATGGCTTCAAGCGACCGCGCAACCCGGTGGCCGGGCTGGCGGTGGCCGGGGTGGTCCAGTCGGTCGGGGCCAGCGTGACCCGGTTCCGTCCGGGAGACGCAGTCTTCGCCGAGGTGCCGGGAGGGGGGGCTTGCGCCGAGTACGTGGCCGCTTCCCAGGACTTGCTGGCGGCGAAACCCGACGCCGTGAGCTTCGAGCGGGCCGCGGCGATCGGGACCGCGGGGACGACGGCGCTGGAGGGGCTGCGCGACGTCGGCGGCGTGGGCTCGGGGTCGGCGCTGCTCATCAACGGCGGATCCGGCGGCGTCGGCACGTTCGCCATCCAGATCGGCAAGGCCCTCGGGGCCCACGTGACCGCGGTCTGCAGCCCGCGCTACCTCGAGCAGGCTCGGTCCCTGGGGGCCGATGTGGTCATCGACTACACCGCCCAGGACTTCACCGACGGCGCGGGGTCCTACGACGTCATCTTCGATCTGGTGGGGAACCACCCGCTGCCGCGCTGCCGCCAGGTCCTGAGACCCAGTGGGGTCTACGTGGCTTCCTTCGGGCAAGGGGGAGGCAACTGGCTTGGCCCCGTGGCCGCGATCGGGCGGGTGGCGCTGGCGTCGCCCCTCCGGCCGAAGGAGGTCCGAGTCGTCTCGGCCAAGCCGAGCGCCGAGCTCCTGGCCGCGGTGGGGGAGCTCGTCGAGGCCGACCGCGTCCGGCCCGTGATCGAGGCGAGCTACCGGCTGTCCGAAGCTCTCGAAGCGTTCCGGCGCCTGTTGGACGGACACATGGCCGGCAAGCTCGTGATCGTCCCGGATTTGTCCGACGTCTGAGGCCACCGAACCGCTCGGTGCTGTCGATCGATCGGGCCGTCGTCCTCGACCAGGCCTCTCCCGCGCTCTGGCACGGAGGATGCAGCCAGGGAGGCCACCAGGCCGACGGCCAGCGGACGACTCATGGGGAGCCAGCCGCGACCGACGGGCAGCCTGGATCCTCGGGGCCGACGACGGTGGCCCCGAGTGAGTCGGCAACCTGTCCTCAGGCTCGCCGAACACCGCGGGACCGAACCATGTCTGCAGTGAACCTGCCCCCGCTTCCCGGCGCCCTTCCGGCCAGCGACGCCTCCGATTCCCCGCGCGGCCGTCCCGGCGCTTCGTCGGGGGGCGAGGAAGTCCTCCTGCTCGAGCACGACCGGCTGGTCCGCCTGACGATCGCCGAGGAGCTGCGGCGAGCCGGCTTCCTGCCGCTGCTCGCCGAAGACCTTGCCGAGGCCCGAGGGCTGCTCCGCAACCACTACCCGGCGCTGTACGTGCTCGACATCCGGCTGCCCGACGGCAGCGGGGTCAGCCTCCTCAAGAGCGTGCGGGAGGCCGATCCCGACGTCCCGATTCTCATGATCACCGGCCAGGGGTCGGTGAAGACCGCCGTCGAGCTCACCCGCCTGGGGGCGACCGACTACATCGCCAAGCCGTTCGACCCCGCGGAGTTCGCGCTCGTGGTCCGGCGGGCCCTGGAGCGCAGCCGCGAACAGCGCGAACTCCGCCACCATCGGGAGCAATCCTCGCGCTACGGAGAGATGGCGGGGCAGTCGCCGCCGATGATGCAGCTGTTCGAGTTGCTGCGGAGGCTCGAGGCGTCGGACTCCCAGACGGTGCTGATCCAAGGCGAGTCGGGGACCGGAAAGGAGCTGGTCGCGCGCGCCATCCACGGCCGCAGCTCGCGCTCCCACCAGCCGTTCGTGGAGGTGGACTGCACCGGCCTCGACGAGCAGTTGGCGCAGAGCACCCTCTTCGGGCACGAGCGGGGCGCCTTCACCGACGCCAAACAACGCAAGGCGGGGCTGTTCGAGGTCGCCGGCACCGGGACGATCCTGCTCGACGAGATCGGCGAGCTCGGACTTCAGACCCAGAGCAAGCTGCTTCGGGCGCTCGAGAACCGCCGCTTCAAGCGGGTCGGAGGGCTGGTCGATGTCCAGCTCAAGGCCCGGGTGCTCGCAGCGACCAATCGGGACCTGCCGGCCGAAGTCGCGGCCGGGCGGTTCCGAGAGGATCTGTACTACCGGCTGGCCGTCATCGTGATCCAGGTCCCCCCGCTGCGGCAGCGCCTCGGCGACATCCCCCTGCTCGCCGACCGGTTGATCGGAAACCTGGCCCGGCACCTGGGCCGGAGCGTGCCCACCATCGACGACCAGACGATGGGCCTGCTGAGGGCCTACAGCTGGCCCGGCAACGTCCGCGAGCTGCGCAACGTGCTCGAGCGGGCGCTGATCCTGCACAACAAGTCGATCACCCCGGCGGACCTGCCGCGGGAGTTCGGACGCATGGCCGCCTCGGAGGGCAAGCGGTGGCGCGACGGCGGGATCGTCCTTCCGGTGGATGGCCTGGACCTGGCGGACGTCACGGCGAGCCTGGTCGTGCAGGCGCTCGAACGGACCGAGGGAAACAAGAGCCAGGCCGCCAAGTTGCTCGGCATCAGCCGATTCGCCCTGCGCACCCGAATCCAGAAGCTCGACCTGGGCTGATCGAGGTCACCCCGCTCCGTGATCGAGTGACTTCGCGCGGTTGGGCTGCGCCGTCCGCCCCGCCGGGCCGAGAGGCCGGTCGGGTTGAAGTCGGCGGCCGGGGTCTTCGTCTCGCGCCTTCGCATCCCGAGAACGCTGCCCGTGGCTCGTCGCCCGCGGGGCTTGATTGGCACGGGGCCTGCACCGGGCTTGGCGGTGACCTCGCAGCGCTCGGTGCTGCTGGGGACGTCGAGACTTCAAAGCTGCCTTGGGCACTGCGCCCCGGCAGCCCGAGGACCGCTGATGGCACCCCACGACGCCGATCCGCCCCCTGGGCCGCCTGACACAGGAGGCGACTCGGAGGTCCCGACGCCCGACCCCCGTGCGGCGCAGTCGCCCGACTCGGAGGTGCTGCGCGCCCTGCACATCCAGCGCGGTCCCGTCCGCTGGCCCTGGATCGTCGGCCTGCTCGCCGCCGTCGCGGTCACCGTGGCCGCCGTCGTCGGCGCGCGACGCCCCGAGGACACGGGGCGCTGGGCGTACGAGACGGTCGATGCGATGAAGGGCGACCTGACCGTGCGGGTCACCGCCGTGGGGCAGGTGCAGCCGGTCAACGCCGTGCAGATCAGCTCGGAGCTCTCCGGCGTCGTGCGCTCCGTCGACGTCGAGCTGGACCAGAGCGTGAACCGGGGCGAGGTCCTGGCCCGGCTGGACGCCACCCTGCTGCGCTCCCAGGACCGTCAGGCGGCCGCCGCCGTCGTAGCCGCCGGGGCGGCCCTGAACCAGGTGAAGGTCAGCGGGGGCGCCGCCGCGCGGGAGTTCGAGCGGAGCAGCCACGTGGCCCGAGGTGGCGGCCTCGCCATCGCCACCCTGGACCAGGCCGAGTCCGCCGCCAAGGGCGCGGCCGCCGCCGTCGCCTTGGCCGAAGCCCAGCTGTCCCAGGCGAAGGCCGCCGCCGCCGCCGCCCGCGCCCAGCTGAGCAAGGCGACCTTGCGAAGCCCCATCGACGGCGTCGTGCTGGAGCGCAACGTCGAGCCCGGCCAGGCCGTGGTCTCCGCGCTTCAGGCCCAGACGCTCTTCGTCGTCGCCGAGACGCTGAGGCGCATGGAGGTCGAAGTCGACATCGACGAAGCGGACATCGGCCGTCTGGCCCCCGGGCAGCAGGCGGAGTTCACGGTCCCGGCCCACCCCGAGCGGGTGTTCCCCGCTGTGGTGCGCAAGGTGCATCTGGCGCCCAAGCCCGGCCTGGGGGTCGTGACGTACCGAGCCGTGCTCGACGCCCCCAACCCCGACGGGGCCCTCTTGCCCGGCATGACGGCCACCGCCCGCATCGACACCGCGACGCTCACCGACGTGATGCTGGTGCCCAACGGGGCCCTGAGGTGGGCGCCCGAGGACGGCGACCCCCAGCCTGCGCCGACCCCGGTCGATGGCCGCCGGGTCGCCCGCGCGTGGCGGCGGGTCGATGGGGAGCCCGTCTCCGTCGACGTGCAGCCCGGGGCGTCCGATGGGCGCTTCACGGTCGTCGATCCCGGGGCGGTCACCGACGGCACCGAGCTCATCGTCAACGCCACCGACCGCCGGCGCGCGAATCCGTGACGGCCGCGTACGAGGGCCCCTTCGTGCAGCTTCGGGGGATCACCCGGATCTACGGCGAAGGCCGGGGCGCCGTGCGCGCGCTCGACTCCGTCGATCTCGACGTCCAGAGCGGCGACTTCCTGGCGCTCATGGGCCCGTCGGGCTCGGGCAAGTCCACCGCCTTGAACGTCATTGGTTGCCTCGATGAGCCCACGGAGGGCAGCTACCTGTACCGCGGCGTCGAGGTCACCGCGCTGACCCGGCAGCAGCGCTCGCTGCTGCGCCGAGCCTGGCTCGGCTTCGTGTTCCAGAGCTTCAACCTGCTCAGCCGCCTCAGCGCGGTGGAGAACGTGGAGCTGCCCCTGGTCTACCGGGGGGTGGGGCGGAAGGAGCGGACCCGACTTGCGACCGAGGCCTTGGCGACGCTCGGGTTGGCGGACCGAGCCGGCCACCGCCCCAACATGTTGTCCGGCGGCGAGCAGCAGCGGGTCGCCCTGGCCCGCGCCCTGGTCTCCAACCCGGCGGTGCTGCTCGCCGATGAGCCCACCGGCAATCTGGACAGCAAGCGCAGCCTCGCCATCGCCAAGATCCTGCGCGACCTCAACGAGCAGCGGGGCATCACCATCCTGATGGTCACTCACGAGCCGCCCATCGCGGCGTTTGCGCGGTCCATCGTGCGGTTCCAGGACGGCCGCGTGGTCGGCGTCGAGCCCACCGGGGGAGCGCCGTGATCGTCCCCACGCTGGTCATGGCCATCAAACAGCTGGGCCGCAACCGGGTGCGCACCGCGCTGACCTCGCTGGGCATCCTCATCGGCGTGGCGGCCGTCATTGCGATGGTCAGCATCGGCCAGGCAGCGACCGCCGCCGTCGAAGGGGACCTGGCGTCCCTGGGCGAGACGCTGCTGTTCGTGGCCCCGGGCAACCCCGACGGCCCACCCCGCGCGTCGTCGGGGTTTCGGCCCTCGGACGTAGCTGCCATCGAGTCCCTGCCGCACATCGCGGGCGTCGCCCCCACCGCCTCGTCGGGGGCGCTGGCCCGCAACGGCGAGGCGAGTCGAACGTTGCAGGTGTTCGGGGTGACGGAGCCCTACTTCGCCGTCATGGGCCGCGACGTCGACCTGGGTCGGGGCTTCGACCCCGGGGAGATCGTCGCCGGCGCCGACGTGTGCGTGCTCGGCACGACGGCCGTGCGCGAGCTGTTCGGGGCCCAGAGCCCGCTGGACCAGACCGTGAACCTGGGCCGCTCCACCTGCCGCGTCATCGGGGCGACGGAGGAGAAGGGCACGAACACCTTCGGGCAGGACCAGGACGACTTCGTCCTGCTGCCCCTGAAGAACTTCCAGCGCCGGTTCCAGGGCAGCGACGAGGTCGGGCTCATCCTCGTCTCCGCCGACCACTCGGACAACACGGCGCTCATCAAGGCCGATCTGCAAGCGCTGCTGCGCCAGCGGCGCCACATCGCCGACGGCGCCTCCGACGACTTCGTCGTGCGCGACATGCAGAGCCTGGCGTCGATGCTGGGCAACATCTCGGCGATCCTCACGGGGTTCCTGGCGTCGATCGCGGCCGTCTCGCTGCTCGTGGGAGGCATCGGGATCATGAACATCATGTTGGTGTCGGTGACCGAACGAACGCGCGAAATCGGCATCCGCATGGCCGTCGGAGCCCTGGGCCGCGACGTGCTGCTTCAGTTCCTCGTCGAGTCGATGGTCCTGTCGGTGCTCGGCGGCGTGCTCGGCATCGCGCTGGGCATCCTGGGCAGCTGGGGGGCAGCGAAGGCCCTGGATGTGGCGCTGGTGGTCGATCCCCGTGTGGTCGGCGGCGCGTTCGTGTTCTCGGCCCTGCTGGGCGTGATCTTCGGCTTCTTCCCGGCCCGGCGAGCGGCCCGGATGCGGCCCATCGACGCCCTGCGACACACCTGAGGCGCCCGACTCTGGGGCTGATCTGGCCCGTGCCTTGCACTGTCAGGGGTCGGAGGCACCATGACCAACGTCCTGTACCGGCCGCGCAAGATCCTCATCGCCCTGGACGGCTCTGACGCCTCGAGGTTCGCTCTGGCGTACGCCGCGGGCCTCGCTGCCTGCGTGGGCGACCCGCCCATGATCGCGCTGCAGGTGGTGCCGACCCTCACCTTCATGCCGTCGATCCCCGGCTCGGGGCCCGTCACCGGCGACCTGGTCGAGCAGAACCGGGTGCGGCAGGAGCAGATCCACCAGCAGCTCAGCGAGGAGATCGCCCCCTACCGGGAGCGGTTCGACTGGGAGGTGGAGGCCTGTCCCGGCTCCGGCGGCGCGGCCGTGGCTCGGGAAGCCGAGGAGCGGGGTGTCCAGTTGATTGTGGCCGGCTCCCACGGACGCACCGGCGCCCGGCGGGTCTTGCTGGGCTCCTTTGCGGAGCAGCTGATCCGCCACAGCACCGTCCCGGTGTTGGTCATCCGCCAGCCCACGGGCGGCTCGCCCGATTCCCCCGACAAGGCGCCGCCGGCCTTCCCGCCCTCGCGCGTGATCGCCCCGACCGACTTCTCGAAGCCGGCCTGGCACGGGGTCAAGTTCGCGGCGTCCCTGGCCGCCGCCTGCGAGGCGCCCTTGCAGGTGCTGCATGTGCTGAAGGAGGACGGCGACCCCGAGGCCGCCGAGGCGACGTGGTTGACCGAGCTGGAGCAGATGAGCCCCGACGCACCGATGGCGCCGTTGCGGATCATCACCGGCGACGCCCCCGAAGCGATCGCCGAGGCGGCGGGCGAGCAGCCTGGCGCCATCGTGGTGATCTCCAGCAAGGGCCGCACCGGCGCCGCCCGTCTGCTGCTGGGCTCGGTGGCGGAGAAGACGGCCCGGACCGCTCCGTGCCCCGTTCTGATCGTCAAGTAGGGGGGGCTGGTGCTGACCTCGTCCCCGTCGCACGGGACGTCCAGCGCGTAGCCGGGGACGACGCTGGGGTCAGGTGCATTCCGCCCCCTCCGGGTCGGTCGACAGCGACAGCGTCACGTGCTCGATGCCCCCGTCGCGAAGTCGTTGCGCGACGGCATCCCGAAGCTCGATGGCGTCGACGACGTCCATGGGATCCACCTGCAGCTCGGCGGTGAGCACGTGGCGCTGACCGTCGAGGGACCAGACGTGGATGTGGCGCAGCCGCCGCGCCCCCGACAGCTCCGAGGCTTGCTCGCAGAGCGCCGCGGCGTCGAGGTTGTCGGGCGCGCCCTGCAGGAAGATGGACAGGGTCGATCTCAGGTTCCGGGCTGCGCCCCAGGCGACGATGGCGATGCTCAGGAGCGGATCGAGGATCGGGAGGTCCACCACCAGCATCACGCAGCTGACGACCAGGACCGCGACCCAGCCCAGCGCGTCCTCCATCAGGTGCAGCCGCACCACCCGTTCGTTGAGGTTGCCGCCTTTGCCGACCCGGAGCGCGGCGGCACCGTTGACGACGACGCCGAGGAGCGCGAGCCCCAGCATTCCTCCGGCGTGGGGGGTCGGCGGATCCAGCAGCCGCGGCAGCGCTCCGGCGAGCACCACGACTCCGCCGACCAGCAGCACGATCGCGTTGACGGCGGCTCCGGCCACCGACAGCCGCCGGTAGCCGTAGGTGTACGTGGGGTCGGCGCCGCGGGTCGAGGCCCCCTGGACCCCCCAGGCGAACGCCAGCGCGAGGCTGTCGCCCAGGTCGTGGACCGCGTCGGCGGCGATGGCGGTGCTGTTCGTCAGCCAGGCGCCCACCAGCTCGATCAGGGTGAAAGAGACGTTCAGGGCGAACGCGAGGCCGAGCCGGGCCCCGGAGCCGTCGTCGTGGTGGTGGTGGTGGTGGTGGTCGTGGGCCATGGCTCGGTCGAGGGGCTGCACCGCTTGTGCCAAGGGGAGGGCCGGTGCTGTGAGGTCGGCCGGGCAACCCTCGGGGTCCGCCTCGTCAGGCTGGGTGTCACCAGCCGTGTGAATTCACACACGCGAGTGAGCGATTCCGAACACCTGCGCCCCGCCGTCGGCCTCTGAGCCTGCCGCCGGAGGACCCGGGGAGGCCGGCGGCGACCACCGGGGCCATCGGGTGAATCGCCCGCCGCCCGCGCCCTGCGGTGGCACGCAGCTTGCGTCGTCTAGGCTCCTGAGACCGAACCTGGAACCTGGGAGCAACCGTGGACAAGCCGACCTGGATCGTCGTCGCCGACTCGAGCCGAGCGCGAATCGTTCAATTCGAGCAGCCCGATGGCGCCATGACCGTCATCCGCAACCTCGTGCACCCCGCCAGCCGTCTGAAGGACGGCGAGTTGCTGTCCGACCGGCCGGGCCGGGTTCAAGGGGGCCCCAACGGCCGGAAGTCTGGAGCGAAGGGGGAGTCCGACAGCGCGCACAGCAAGGAGTCGGACCGGTTCGCGCGGGCCTTGATGAAAGACCTCCGGGATGCCTCCGCAAGCAACACCTTCGGCGCCATCGTGCTGATGGCGCCGCCGCGGTTCCTCGGTCGACTCCGGGAGCACCTCGGCTCCCTCGAGTCGTTTGTGGCCGACTCGGTCGCCGTGGACCTGAGCGGCGTTCGGGACCTCGACCTCCCCGCCGCCATCGACAAGCTCCGGTTGGGGTGATGGAGGTCACGCTCCTCGGCGCGACGGACACGGTGACCGGGTCCCGAACGCTGGTGAAGGCCGGGGCCCAGCGGGTGTTGGTGGACTGCGGGTTGTTCCAGGGCGTCAAGCGGGTGCGCTCGCGGAACTGGCAGCCATTCCCCACCGAGCCCAGCAGCATCGACGCGGTCGTCCTGACCCACGCGCACCTCGACCACAGCGGCTACGTGCCGGCGCTGATCCGACAGGGGTTCCGGGGGCCGGTGTTCTGCACGGCGGGCACCGCCGATCTGCTGGCCGTGCTCTGGCCGGACTCGGGCTACCTCCAGGAGGAGGACGCGGCGTTCCGCAACCGGCACAAGACCACCCGGCATGAGCCGGCGCTCCCGCTGTACACCGCGGACGAGGGGCGGGCGGCCCTGTCCAGCCTGCGCCCCTGTGAGTTCGGGGAGTCCATTGAGGTGGCGCCGGGCGTGAGGGCCCGGCTTCAGCCGGTCGGTCACATCATCGGCGCTTCGTCGGTGCAGCTGGAGCATCGCGGAGCCCGCGTCGGGTTCAGCGGGGACGTGGGGCGGGAGCAGGACGTCTTGATGCGCCCGCCGGCGCCGCCACCACCGGCGGATCTGCTGATCGTGGAGTCGACCTACGGCAACCGATCCCACCGGGACAGCGACCCCGAAGAGGAGCTGGGCGCGATCCTGCGGCGCACCGTCAAGCGCAAAGGCGTGCTGCTCGTTCCGGCCTTCGCCGTCGGCCGCGCGCAGACGCTTCTGCACTTGCTGACCCGGCTGATGGATCGGGACGACATGCCCACGGTGCCGGTCTTCCTGAACAGCCCGATGGCGATCACGGCGACGGAGATCTTCTCGGCCCACGTCGGCGAACACCGCCTCACACGGCAGGAGTGCGAGCGGATGGCGGCCACCGTGCAGATGACGCGCTCGCCCGACGAGTCCCGGGCTCTGAACCGGCGGAACGGGCCCATGATCATCGTGTCGGCCAGCGGGATGGCGACCGGTGGCCGCATCCTGCACCACCTCGCCCGGTGGTTGCCGGACCCCAGGGCCACGGTGCTGTTCACCGGCTTCCAGGCCGCGGGCACCCGGGGTGAGGCCCTCCTGGCCGGGGCGCCGCGGCTCAAGATCCACGGCCAGTACCTCACCGTCGGCGCGGAGATCGAGCGCCTGGACTCCCTGTCCGCGCACGCCGACTGCGACGAGCTGATCGCCTGGCTTCGCCGGGCCCCGACCCCGCCCTCCCGGGTGCTGATCAACCACGGGGAGCCCTCGGGCCAGGATGCGTTGCGGCGGGAGATCGGGGACGCCCTCGGGTGGCGCGCCGACCTGGCGGTCTTCGGGCAGGCTGTCCGGGTCGGCTGATCCCTCGGCCTCGGCCTCGCCTTCCCGGAGCGCCCCATGACCGCCCTTGGCTTCGTCCTGGTCTGCAGCGTCATCGTCTTCGCGGGCTCGCGGCTGTCGGGCTACGGGGATCGGCTCGCCGCGCGCTACGGCTGGAGCGGTGTGTGGGCGGGGTTGGTCTTGCTCGCCACGGTCACCTCCCTGCCCGAGGTGTTCGCCGGGGCGAGCGCCGTCGTCGTCTACGACGCGCCGGACCTGGCGGTGGGCGGCGTGCTGGGCAGCTGCATGTTCAACCTCTTCATCGTGTCGATCCTGGATGGCTGGAGCGGCGGGGAGCCCCTGACGGCGCGCATCCACCGCGGGCATGTCCTGACGGTGGGGTTCGGCGTGGTCCTGGTGGGGTTGGCGGGGATCGCGCTGGCGGGGCCCGCCCGAGCGTTGAGCTTCGGTTGGGTCGGTGTGCTGTCGCCGGCCCTGCTGCTGCTGTACCTCGTCGCGGCGCGGGCCAGCCACAGCTACGAGCTCAGCCACCAGACGGAGCTGCCGGTGCCGCCGACCGGGACCAGCCGCGCGGCCGACCGCGAACTCTGGTCGGGGTGGGTCGTCTACGCGCTGGTGGTCATCGCCGCCTCGGTGCTGGTGCCGGGCCTCGCCGAGCAGGTGGTCGAGCAGACGGGCCTGGACCGTTCGTTCGTCGGCAACAGCCTCGTGGCGCTGGCCACGTCGCTGCCGGAGCTCGTCGTGGCGGTGGCCGCCGTCCGCATCGGCGCCATCGATCTGGCGTTCGGCAACATCCTGGGCTCGAACCTCTTCAACGTGGCCCTGCTCGGGTTCCTCGATGTGCTCTACCTCGACGGGCCCTTGCTGGTCGCCGCCTCGCCGGCCCACCTCGTGACGGTGGCGACCATCGTGATCATGAACGGGGTGCTGGTCATCGCGATCACGATGCGCGCCCAGGCCCGCGTCCTGGCGGGGAGCTGGGCCGCCTGGGCGATCTTTGCCGCCTACGTGCTGGCACTGACGCTGCTCGGGTTTGCCTGAACTCCCGGGGGCGTCGGCGAACCGCGACGCCCCCGGGGATCACCCCGCCGCGATGAGGGGCGGCCTTGGGATCTCGATGCGGCCGTCGGCGTAGAAGTCGGACAACTGGGGTCTCGCGGCCCGCGCCAGCCGCGCGTCCACCGCCGAGGCCACGGAGAGGTCGAGCTGAAGGCCCCGGCCCACCAGGTCGCCCCTCAGACGCCGGCGGACGTCGCATAGACGGGCGAAGGTCGAGCGGTACGCCCCCGCACAGATCGGCAGGAACGGCCGGTGGTCCATGGGGTTGTTCGACAGCATCAGCCGGACGGGCTCGCTGGGGAGGAAGGTGTAGATGCTGACGTCCGGCCGCCGTCGGAGCATCTCGTTCCGGGCGCCCTGGTACCGGGTGAAGGACAAGGCGCGGACGTCCTGGTCGATGTTGTAGAGCACCCCGCGGCGGTCGCTCGTGCCTTCGTCGCCCGCGGTGTAGGGCACGAAAGGGTCGAGGACGAGGACCAGGTCCGCGCCGCGCCCCACGGCCTCACGGAAGTCCGACGTGCGGGTGACGGCGCCGTCCTCGTACCAGGTCCCGTCGATGGCGACCGCCGAGAAGGCGGGGTTGATGCTCAGTGACGCTTGCACCGCCAGGCTGATGGGCACGTGGTCGTGGTCTGCGGAGCCGAACAGGACGTGCTCGCGGCGGTCCTGGTTCGAGGCCCCGATGAACAGCGGACGAGGCAGGTCCCGGAAGTCGTTGGTGGCCCCCGGGGCGGTCAGGAGCGCCCGCAGCATCTCCTCGAACCGCGCGGCCTGCAGGGGCGAGCCGACGAGCGCGGTCGCGGCCAGCAGAAGGGCATCGACGCTGGGTCGGGCGCGGCCCCGAGCCACCTGCCAGGCCCCGCGCACGAAGTCGCCGGCGCCGGTGCGGAGGCGGCGGCCGATGTCGGCGGTGTTCAGGTGGCCGAGCCGCAGGAGGCTCAAGTCGAGGGGGGCCAGGCGGCCTCCTGGCGTCCCCGCGACCGCGGCCATGAGCTCGTCCACGGAGTAGCCGGCGCGCAGCACCGACGTGACGACGGCGCCGGCGCTGATGCCGAAGACCAGGTCGGCGTCGCGGACCACCCCGGGCCCGATGCAGTCGGCGAGGCACTTCAACGCGCCGATCTCGAAGTAGATGCCGGTGATGCCGCCGCCGGCCGCGCAGATCGCGACCTTGCCGCGGTGGCGGTCCAGGACGAGGTCCATCGTCCGGCGCCCGGCCCGCCGCTCGAACGCCGAGTCCGAGCGGCTCCGTTGGCGAAGCACCAGGCCCACGCCCCGCGCGGCGAGCCGGGCGAGCTGTCGGTCGGCGGCTTCGCCGTTGCCGTCGATGAGCGCGATGATCCGGTGGAAGCCGGACCGGATCTCGGGGTCCGCCGGGTGGTCGAGGACGTCCAGCAACTGGTTCGGCTCGCAGCCGGCGTCGGTCGAGGGGCGCGCGGCGGGCTGTGCCCGGAAGTCGAGTACGACGGCGCTCACGTATTGGTGGGCGAGCGTCTCCAGGGTCTCCTGGGTCGAGCGGCACACCTGCCAGATGAAGTCCGTGCCTCGGTGGCCCACCTCGACGTCGCACGCATCGGCGCTCCTCGCCTCCTCGCCACCGGCGGCGAGCGCCGCGACGAACGCCGACGCGGCGTCAGGATCGAGGCCGCACAACAGAATGCGGCGCCGCGGGGGGCCCTGGGGGTCCTCGGGGTCGTCGCACCCCGGCGGCATGTTCGGTTGGCCCTCGTTCGTCTTCACGACTTCCGGTTGAGCACGGAGCGTGCCAGGGGCCGGTTCCCGGGCCGCGGTGGTCCGCTTCTTGCGACGCTCGAGGTTCCAACGCCCTTCACCCCATCCCCTGGTCTCACGCAATGCTGACCCCCGCGATCGACTCGGCCGTTGCGACCCGCCCGAGCGTCGGCCTGACCGCCGCCGAAGCCGCGCGAGCCCTGGCCGAGTTCGGGCCCAACGAGCTGCCCGAGCCCCGCAGCTCCATCTGGCGCGTGGCCCGGCGGCAGCTCGACAGCGTGCTGGTCTGGATCCTGGTGGGCGCGCTGGGGGTGTCGGTGGCCATCGGGCTGTCGGAGCCCGGCGGCGTCGGCCGGTTCGTCGACGCCATCGTCATCGGCGCGATTCTGGTGTTGAACTTCACGTTCGGCTTCGCGCAGGAGTACGCCGCGGAGCAGGCCATCGCGGCGCTGCGCCGGCTGACCGCGCTGCAGGCGCTCGTGCGGCGGGATGGCGAGCCCACCCGCGTCGCGGCTCGCGAGGTCGTGCCCGGCGACGTGGTGCTCATCGCGGCGGGAGAGCGCGTTCCCGCCGATGGCCGCATCCTCAGCTGTGCTCACCTGCGGGCCGACGAGTCGGCGCTGACGGGGGAGGCCCTGGAGGTGGGCAAGGCCGCCGACGCCGTCGATCCCAGCGCCGATCTCGCCGAACAGTCCGATCGTCTGTTCGCCGGCACGCTGGTCACGCGGGGCACCGCCGAGCTGCTGGTGGAGCAGACGGGCCTGCGCACCGAAGTCGGCGAGATCGCCTCGGCCGTTGGCGCCACGGAGACCCCGCCCACCCCCTTGCAGCTGCGGCTCGCCAGCCTGGGGCGGCTGATCGGCGGGGTCGTCCTCGTCCTCGCCGCCCTGGTGGTGGTGGTCGGCGTGGTCCAGGGCTCGCCGCTGCTCGACGTCCTGCTGGTCGGAGTGAGCCTCGCCGTCTCCGCGGTCCCCGAGGGGCTGCCCGCCGTGGTCACGGTCTGCTTCGCCCTGGGGGTGCGGCAGATGGCGCGGCGCCAGGCCCTGGTGCGCCGATTGGATTCGTTGGAGACGCTCGGCGCGGTCACCGTGATCTGCTCCGACAAGACCGGGACCATCACGGAGAACCGCATGACCGTGGTTCAGACGTGGGTCGCGACTCCCGGCGACGAAACCTTGCTGCACCGGATCGGGAGCAGCTGCAACCGCGCCACGCTGCCCGAGGAGGGCGCGCCCACGGAGCTGGCCCTGCTCGGAGCGGCCGCGGCGGCGGGCGTGGAACGCCTGCCCATCGACGACGAAGAGATCCCGTTCACCTCGAAGTCCCGGTCGATGCAGACCCGCCACGGGTCGCGTTCGTTCCTCAAGGGCGCCGCCAGCGTGGTCGCCGCGCGGTGCTCCGCCGACGCCGGGGCGCGGCTGAACGAACAGGCCACGGTGCTCGCGAGCCAGGGGCTGCGGGTGCTGGCCGGCGCCGTCGTCGAGGGGGACTCCGTCCGGGCGGTGGGGCTCTGGGGGATGTCGGACCCGCCCCGCGAGGGCGTCGCCGACGCCGTGTCCGCGGCCCGCGACGCGGGGGTGCGCACCGTGATGATCACCGGCGACTCGCCGTCGACGGCGCGGGCCATCGCGCGGCAGGTCGGCATCGAGGCCGACGCCGTGCTCACGGGCGCCGAGGTGTCAGCCCTGCCCGAATCTGAGCGCGCCGATCGCATCGCCCAGACCTCCGTCTTCGCGCGCGTCGAGCCCCTGCACAAGCTGGAGATCCTGCGGGTGCTCATCGACCGGGGGGAGGTCGTCGCCATGACCGGGGACGGCGTCAACGACGCGCCGGCCCTGCGGGGAGCCCACGTCGGCATCGCCATGGGGAAGCGGGGCACCGACGTCGCACGCGGCGCGGCCAGCATCATCCTCGCCGACGACCACTACGCGTCCATCGTCGCCGCCATCGCCGAAGGGCGCCGCATCCACGACAACATCCGGCGGTTCGTGCTGTACCTGCTGCGCGCGAACTTCGACGAGCTGCTGCTGATCCTCACGGCGTTCCTGCTGAAGCTGCCGCTGCCGCTGCTCCCGGTGCACATCCTCTGGATCAACCTGCTGACCGACGGCCCGCCGGCCCTCGCGATGGCGGCGGAGCCGGCGGAACCGGGCCTGATGCAGCGTCCGCCGCGGTCGCCGCGGGCGCACCTGCTGGCGGGGGAGGGGGGCCGGCTGGTGGGGACGGCCGTGATCGCGTTCCTCGCCCTGCTCGGCTACTTCCTCTACGCGCTGAAGGGCGATGCCTCCATCGAACACGCGCGCACCGGCACGCTGACGCTGGCCGTCGTGATCGAGGTCCTGCTGGCGTTCTCGTCCCGGTCGCCGCTCCGCATCTGGCGCAGCCGCCCCTGGGCCAACCGTTGGCTGATCGGGGCCTGCGCCCTGGTGCTCGCGTCGCACCTCGTGCTGCTGTACTCGCCGCTGCGTGAGGTCTTCCACCTGGTCGCGCTGTCGGCGCCCGACTGGGGCCTGATCGTGGCGATCGGACTGGTGGCGATCATGGTGGTGGAGGGGTTCAAGCCCCGGGCTCGCCCCCCCGTCGACTGACGGCTACCCGCGGTTCGACCGCGGGGCGCTCAGTTCGCCGCCGCCCCGTACGTGAACATGAAGCACATCTCTTCGTCGGTGCCTTCGCCGAAGCCCGTGTCGCGCGGCTCGTCGTAGACCCGGTCGGGGTTGCTGGTGCTGTTGTTCCAGGTGCACTCGAAGTGGATGCGGTCGGTGCCGACGACCCGGGGCGGATCGTTCCACATGTAGGTCATCTGGTTGTCGAAGTCGTACTTGTCGGACTCGGACAAGCAGGTGGTGCTGCCGTCGTCGTGCTCGATCCAGTAGCGCCAGGAGTCGCCCAGGACGTGCATGTGGGGGAAGACCCCGAACAGGTCCACGTCCACCGGGATGCCCATGCCGGCGAGGCTGACGGAGCCGTGGTCGGTGAACGAGTCGTCGCCGGCGGGGATGGTCCAGTTGAAGGACCCCAGCGGGATCATCAGCGTGTTCAAGTCGACGGCGTCGGTCGTGCGGAAGGCGTAGCCGGACTGGTCGGAGAACGTCTGGGTGGGGTCCGACTCGTAGTAGTGCATCTGCATGATCAGGTTCTGGTCGGGCGCGACGCGCATGCCGTAGCCCTCGGGCAGCTCGACGGGCGCCATGCCCGGGGCCCAGCCCGCCAGCATGTCTTCGAGGATGTTGAAGTTGCTGCACTCGAAGCCCTCTTCGGCCACGTGGTCGGGCAGGGCGGCGTCCTTGTCGATGCGCGAGATGACGATGTGGTGGGCGATCTCCTGGGCGTCGACCAGCGGCGACAGCCCCGTCACGAAGAACGGCTCCGTCGCGTCGTTGGGCAGCACGAAGCAGCGGTACTCGTTGCCGGGGAAGTTGGGGTCGTCGAAGTTCGGCGTGTACGGCGCCGCCATGCGGAACTCGGTGTCTGCGTCGGCCAGCGTCGGGGCGACGGGGTCGCCGTCGACGGCCTCGGCCGGGTTGCCCAGGGGCTTGCCGGCGTCCACCCACTCGCGCAGCGTGGTCTTCGCCTCGGCGCTCATCACCAGCTGGTGGCTGCCGGCGTAGTCGCGGCACTCGGGGTCGCTGGCCGGCGGCGGCATGCGCCCGGCTTCGACGGCGTTGACGAGCGTCTCGCCCAGGGCCACCACCGTGTCCGCGTCGGTCCAGTCGCCGGCGCCCAGGCCGCCCTCGAAGTGGCAGCGCACACAGTAGGTCTGCACGATGGGCTGAACATCTTGATAGTAGGTGGGGTCGTCGCCGTTGGCGGTGCAACCGGCGAGCAGAGCGGCGAGCAGAGCGGCGAGGACGAACAGACGCTTCATGAGACCTCCGACCCAGCATGAATGCCTGTTCAAACGCCCTCTGTCCAGGGTCGTGATTCCCCTCATCGTCCTGCTGGCAGCGTGCGATTCGGGCCCCGTGGCCCTCACCGCGCCCGACGCCTGGGCCTGGGAGCAGGACGGGGGGGCGTTCGCCGATTCGCGCCCGCCGGACCTGGACTGTGCGTTCGATCCCTTCGTGGTCGAGGACGAGCTGATCGAGATCCGCACCGCGGACTGCGGGCACGTCACGCTCACCACCGTGACGCTCGTGCCCCTTCGCGCCGGCGACGCGGTCGAGCTCGTCTTGCAGAACGGTCCGTTGACGGCCGACGAGGACGGCGAGGCCACCGTCGTGCTCACGATCGACGGACTCGTCGCCCTGGAGCGCAGCTTGCCGATCCCCTCGGCCGGCGCCTTCCACTCGGAGACCTGGACGGCCGACGCGGTGCCCGCGGGCGCCGACGTCGTCTTTCACGCCCGCAACCACGGCGTGAACGCCTACCGGCTCAACCGCCTGGAGCGCGTGCGCTGAAGCCGGGGACGGGGGCGCTGAGGACGCCCGGGGCTACTGCAGCCCGGTCGCCGTCACCCGCAGCCGGGCCACGCCGCCGGCCACCGCGCTGAGCGCGCTCGTCGCCACGACGGAGCCGCCGGACAACACCTCGACGGGGTGGTCGCCGGGCCTCACCTGCACCACCCAACGCCGGCCGCTGAAAGGCCCCAGCACGGTCTTGCCGATGCGCAGGGACGTGCCCGCTTCGCCCAGGATCTCCACGGTCGTCACCCGCGCCGCGGATCGCGCCTCGGGCAGCCCGCCACCGGCCGGCTGGTTCAACCCCAGCATCGCGTTGGGGGAGGCCTGCGACCGCGTCTCCGACTGCATGTCGATGCCCACGGACCCGTCGGCGCCCGGCGTGATGGTGGCCTCGGACCGCGTCGTCGTGACGCCGCCGGGCCCGACGTCCACCCGCGTCGAGCTCGACTTCATCTTGCTGACGTCGCCCGACTCCATGGCGTCGAGGTTCGTGTTCACGTCGTCGGCGAACTGCGCGCCGGCCTGCCCGACGGCGGCGACTCCCTGGACCACGGTCAGCGCCCCGGCCATGACCTCCAACGCCGACTTCTTCTGCTTCGCCTTCGCCAGCACCCGGCCGTCGGCCTCCAGCACGGCGACCACGGCCTGGCCGCCGCCCACCCGGCGCGCGGCGCCCGCGGGGGAGGACTGAACGGCCACGGGGTCGGCCTTCGTCGCCTTCGCCGCCTTCGCCGGCAGGTCCCACCGGTCGTCGGGCTCCATGACGCAGGGCGTGACGCCGATCTGCTGCAGCTCGAACTTGCCGTCGGTGAAGTCGACGTCCCACCGGAACTTCCCCGTGTCCCGCAGCCGCGCGTCCATGGGGCCGTAGGTCTCCGGCCCGATCGCGACGCTGATGAAGCGGCCGTCGTAGACCAGCTCGACGGGCAGGCCGGCGCCGTCGAACAGGGACTCGTCGATGGGGATGACGAAGCGCTCCCGGCCCAGCACCACGAGCTTCCCGCCGTTGATCTCGACCTTCACCTTGTGGTCGGGGAAGTCGATGTTCATGCCGCTCTTGTCGTCGGCGCCGGTCACGAGGAACCGCATCTGCAGCGGGAGGTTGGCGGCCCCGTCGTCGAGCACGTCGACCAGGTCGTCGAGGTCCTTGCCCCGGGCCCGGCCCATCGAGCACGACGGCTCCTCGGCGGCCCACTCGGGGTCCCAGACCATGGCGGGGCGCGCGCCCCACTCGCCGTCGTGGGCCAGGGGTTCGTCGAACGTCCAGCGGAACGCGCCGCCCACGCCGCCGCCCTTGACCTTGAGGTTGATGAACTTCAGGGGGATCGAGGGGTCCCAGGTCTGGAACTCCCAGGCCAGCGTCGCGTGCTGTTGGTGCCGCTCCTGGGGCTTCAGCTGCTGGATGGCGCTGGCGCCCTCCTTGGCCATGCTCAGCGCCGCCGGCTGCACCGGGGCCTGGGCGCCGGGGCCGCCGTCGTAGTGCTCCATGGCCACCTGGAAGCCCGACAAGTGCCGCTCGGTGCGCCCCGAGTCCAGGCGCAGGGTCCAGGCGAGGTCCGCGGGGTGGATCGCGTCGTCGTGGTCGACGCGGACGTCCACCAGCGCCGTGCTCCGTCCGCTGACGGGGTCCAGGAACAGGCCACGCAGGCAGGCGGCGACGCCGCCCTTCTTGCTGCGCGCGTCGATCATCGACTCGCCGCAGTCCCAGGTCTTGACCACGAGGCCCTCCCACGGGTCCATGGCGCCGCCGGGCAGCTCGACCTTCTTGGGGGCGGCGTGTGCGGCGAGGGGGAGCAGGCTGAGGGCGGTGAGCAGGGGGAGGACTCGCATCGGGCGACGGTAGCAGCGGAGCGTGGCTGCGCCGACGGCCGGCCGGGGCCGGAGGCCCGCGCCCTCAGCGCCCCTCGTAGACATGCACCCGGTACGCGCCGCCGCACGAGCTGACGAGGCCCGTGGCGCCGTGGGCTGCGCCGACAGCCTGCGTGTAGCGGCAGCGGGGGACGTCGGGGACCCGCACGAAGTCGCAGCTCGCGGCGTCGCCCACGAAGATGCGGCCGGTGGCGAGGAGGGCCGCGGTGCCGTCGGGGGCGACGTGCAGATCGGGGCGGGGGAAGGGCAGCGCGCAGACGGGGTCGAGGCCGGCTTCGGACCAGCGCCAGATCGCGGTCCGTCCGCCGTCGTCGGCGGCGACGGCGACGGAGCCGTCGGGGAAGCGGTCGACGCTCAGGGGCAGCTCGGTCGCGGCGGGGCCGTCGGCGCCGTCGAGGTGGAGCGTCGTGGTGGCCAGGAACGGCTGGCGGGGGCCGGGCGGGTCCGAGCTCCAGGTGCGGCGGCGCTCGGCGAAGACGAAGCGCTCGCCGGGGCCGGGCAGCGCGCTGTGGCCCCACCCGGCGGCGGTGGGAGCGGCCAGCTCGCGGCGCTGGATGCGCGGGGGCGAGCCGTCGAAGGCGCCGTCCACCCGGAGCAGTGCGGAGCCTGCCTCTTCGCGGTCCACGAGGACGAAGCCGCCGGCGTGGACGAACAGCCGGGGGTGGTCCAGCAGCGGCACGGCGATGGGGGCCGCGCCGTCGATCTGCACGACGCCGCCGTTGCCCTGGCGTCGCACCGTCACGAAGCGGTGGTCGAGCCACTGCAGGTCCAGGGCGGGCACCAGCCGCCAGGCCCCCGACGCTCTGCCAACCGCCCACTGGCCGCCGGCCTGGTCGGCCTGGACCGGGTCTGCCAGGGGCTCCACGGGGGCGTCGGAGCGGCCGACGGCGATGGCCGCCCCGCCGGGTGCGACGCGGATCCAGGCGGGCTCCCAACCGTCGGGGGCGTCGCGGTGCCAGCGGAGGGCAGGGGTCGAAGACGGCGGCTCCACCGCCGACGGTCGCTGCAGCAGGGGATCGTCGCCGACCCCGCGAAGACCCAGCGGCGTGGCCATCGCCAGCGCCGCGCAGAGGGGCAACAGCAGCACCACCGCCACCGCCCGCTCGGGTCGTGAAGCCGAAGCCAGGGCGGCCGCGCCGCCGAGCCCCAGGGCGATGCCTTCGGGGCGGCTGCGCAGGGCGAGGGCCAGTTGGTCGAGGTCGCCCGCGAAGGCAGCGTGGGGGGCCAGGAAGAACATGGCCGCGCCGAGCAGGGCGAGGGCCAACGTCCGACTCGCCGCGGTCTCCCAGCCGGCGGCGGGGCCCGAGGCCCGGGCTGCGAGGACCCCCAGGAACCCGAGGACCACCCACAGCGTCCCGAACGTGGGGACCTGCCACCACGGCAGCGCGAAGTCCGGAACCGCCAGGGCCATCCCACCAGCGGAGACCGTGCCGAAGGCGAACGCCGCCACGACCCCCTGCCGCGGCAGCAGCAAGGCGGCGACCACGACGGGGGCCAGGAACCCGGGGCCGACGCCGACGACGATGAGCAGGCCGACGAGTCCGGCTGTGGTCCGCGCCAGGATCCTGCCCTGCCGCAGGACCCGGTCGGTGTTGGGGGCGAGCTGGGTGTCGGCGTGCTCCATCCAGGCCGTGGCGGCGGCCAGCTCCTGGTCGGCGAGGCGCACGGTCTCGGCGCGTCCGGTGGCCCGCGCGAACATCAGCGAGCGGCCGCGGGGCATGTGGGGGGCGAGCTGCAGATCGACCAGCTCGGCGAGGGGGAACGCGCGCACGCAGGAGTCGGGGAGGGCGGCGCAGGCCGCGTCGAGGTCCTGGGCGGCGAGGACGGCTTCCTCTTGTTCGGCGCTCAGCTTCTGGAACGCGACCAGCCGATCCGGGCCGAGCCAGACCAGCTCCCCGCGGGTGTGACCGCGGACCCAGGTGGGCGCCGGGCGAGCCGGCACCGGCAGGTCGAACTCGGCGCGGAGGGCCTGGATGCGGGGCGCGAGGGAGGGGGGGGCGGCGCGGGCTTCGGCTCTTGCGCCGGGCTGGCGGGGCAGCAGGGACCGGGCGTGCAGCGCGACCAGGGCGTCCAGCAGGGCCTGGGGGGCGGCGCCCAGCTCGACGGCCCGGCGGTCCAGCTCGGGCGTCCCCGCGGCGCCGATGGGGCGGCCGACCAGCAGGGCGGCGAAGCAGGCGGCGGCGATGCCGAGGGCCAGGGGGAGGGGGTGGTCGACCACGGCGAGCAACGGCGGAGACAACAGCGCCCCGACGACCAGCAGCGCGACTACCCGGAGTCGAGCGGGGCGGGCGGCGGCTCCGCGGCGCTGCTCCAGGTGGGCCAGCCCGTGGGCGTGGAGCGCGAGGACCTGGTCCGGGGGGAGCTCGTCCACCAGGGTGCGGCCCAGGAGGGAGGCGGGGCGGCGCTCGTCGGCCACGGCGATGGCGCTGGCGAGCACGCCGCCGGGCAGGCCCACCATCGCCGACGCGGGGGCGGGGCACGTCGCGCGATCGGACACCGCCTGCAGGTCGGCCCGCAGCGCCGCGTTGGGGACGAGCTCGTGGTGCAGGAGGAGCCGGGCGACGCGGGTGGGGGAGGTCAGCCAGGCGATGCCGGTGGCGAACGCGAGCAGTCCGACCGGGACGCCGAGCCAGCCCAGGGGGGCGCAGAGCAGGGGCACGACGCCTGCGAGGACCGACGGCCCCAGGTAGACGGCCACGAAACCGACGGCCTGGCGGGTGCGGGCGACCACGCCCCAGGTCTCGTCGTAGACGCGGCGGCGCGTGTGGGCCGACGCGACCCAGGCCACGGCGAAGGGAGCGGCGGCGGCGGCGGGCTGGGCGGTGGCGGCCACGACTGCGACGGCGGCCAGGGAGGCGACGAGCAGCCGCGTGGTGCGAGACAGGACGACGCGCGAGGCGAGGGTGGGGTCGTCGAGAAGGGACAGCAGGATGCGCCGCAAGCGCAGCTCGTACAGGGCCGGGAGCAGCCCGAGCGCGAGGCCCAGGGCCAGCTTCACCTCAGCCGCCGGACGGCCCGGGGGGGGCGGCGCCGGCTGCGTCTTCGGCGCCCGCTTCGGCCTCGGCGCCCGCTTCGGCCTCGGCGACGGCGCAGACCACCTCCGCCGCGGCCCCCGCCAGTCGGTCTTCGCTGATGCCCTCGGCCGGCTCCCGCCGCTCCCCGCCGGCGTCCACGGCCAGCGTGTGTCCGCCCAGGCGTGGGCACCACTCCGCGAGCCGCGAGCGGTCGAGCAGGACGACCAGTCCCCCGGCCGCCAGCGCGGCTTCGGCGTCCGCGTCGCCCTCTCCCGGTCCCCGGTAGACCACGCCCGCCTCGCCCAGCAGCGCCCGGTCCACCAGCACCCGCCCCGGCTCCGGCCCGATGGCCAGCCGCGCCGCGGTCGCGGGCAGCGCCACGCCCTCGCCGGTCGGCAGGGTCAGCCGTTGAACCGCCGCGACCGAGGAGTAGGGCTCGGGCGACGGCACGGGCTCCGTCGGCGCTGCGGATCGGGGAATGCACCCCGCCAGCAGCGCCCCGAGCAGCAGCCCCCTCACAAGCCCAGCACGTCCGCCATGGTGTGACGCCCGGGGGCCGCCCCCAGCGCCCACCGAGCCGCGCGCAGGCCGCCACGGGCAAAGGTGTCGCGGTCCCAGCAGCGGTGCGTCAGCTCGATGCGCTCGCCGGGCCCCACCACGTAGACCGTGTGTTCGCCGACGACGTCGCCGCCGCGCAGGGTCTGCACCCCGATCTCCGACGCCGTGCGCGCGCCCGTCTCGCCGACTCGGGACGCCACCGCGTCGTCGCGCCCGCTGCCCGGAGCCCGCACTTCGCCGGCCGCCTCGACCAGCATCCAGGCGGTCCCCGACGGCGCATCGACCTTCCGCCGGTGGTGCATCTCCAGCACCTCGACGTCCCAGTCGGGCAGCGCGGCCACGGCCTGCTCCACGATCCGCCGGAGCACGTTGATGCCGGTGCCGGTGTTGGCAGCGAGCACCACGGGCACCCGCTGGGCGAGGGCGTCCAGATCTGCCTCGATCTCCGCCGTCAGCCCTGTCGTGCCCACGATCAGCGGCCGCGGCGCCGCCAGCAGCGACTTGAGCAGCGGGCCGGTCCACTCCGGGTGGCTGTAGTCGATGACGACGTCGGCGGCGGCCAGATCGCCGACGGTCAAGCCGCCGGCGGAGTCGTCGCCCGCTTCCACGAGCCGCTTCAGCGCGGTCCCCATGCGGCCATCGCCGCTGAGGTGGACGGCCGGCATCAGCCGTCGACGGCGGTGAAGGTGCCGGTGCCGCCGGTCAGGTCCGGGACCGTCCCGGGCCCCAGGGTCGACTCGGGCGCGAGGCCCCGCACCGGCGTGAGCCCGGCTCCCCGCATCGCCGCCTCGAGCACCTCGGCCCCCGCGGTGGACAGAGGCACCAGCGGCAACCGCAGCTCGGCCGTGGGGATGACTCCCAGCCAGGCCAGCGCGGTCTTCACCGGGGTCGGGTTCGACTCGACGAACAGCGCGTCGATCAGCGGCAGGAGCTGCTTCGCCAGGTCTCGGGCGCGGGCGATGTTTCGGAACTCGACGGCGTCGAGCATCTCCACCAGCTGCTTCGGCGCGATGTTGCTCAGCACGCTGACGCAGCCGTCGCCGCCCTGGGCCATGAACGGCATGACGGTGTAGTCGTCGCCGGACAGCAGCGAGAAGTCGTCGCTGACGGCGCGGCGGATCTCCATGGCGCGGACGAGGTCGCCCGTCGCTTCCTTGATGGCGACGATGTTCTCGACTTCGGCGAGGCGCGCCACGGCGGGGACCTTGAGGTCTACGGCCGTGCGGCCGGGCACGTTGTAGAGGCAGACCGGCAGATCGGTCTCCGCCGCGACGGCGCGGAAGTGGGCCTCGAGGCCCGCCTGGGTGGGCTTGTTGTAGGCCGGCGTCACGACCAGCAGGCCGGCGGCGCCGGCGGCGCGCCCCTTCTTCGCCTGAGCGATGGCCCCGTGGGTGCTGCGCGCGCCCACGCCGGCCACGATGGGCACCCGGCCGAGCGCCTCGTCGGTGCACAAGGCAACGGCGTAGGCCACCTCGTCGTCGGTCAAGGTCGCGCCCTCGCCCGTGGAGCCGCAGACGATGAGGCCCTTGATGCCTCCCTCGATCTGCTGCCGCACCAGGCTGCGCAGCCCTGCCTCATCGATCGAGCCGCCGCTCATGGGCGTCACGATCGCGGTCATCACTCCACGAAACTTCATCGGTGCCTCCAGGTGCCAACAAAGACCGTCCGCGCAGGCCCCTGCAGGGTCACGCGGTCCTCCGGTCGACCAGTCCACTCTACCCTCAGAAGTCCCCCGGGCAGCACGACCTCGACGGCGTTTGCGTCGGTTCGCCCCGTCCAACGCGCCGCCACGGCCACCGCGCAGGCGCCCGAGCCGCAGGCCTGGGTCTCGCCCACGCCGCGCTCCCACACCCGGACGTCGAAGCGCGCGGGGCCGGTCTGGGTCGCGAACTCCACGTTCGTGCGGTGGGGAAACGCCGGGTGCACCTCGGCCGCCGGCGCCCAGTCCAAGAGGTCCGGGAGGTCCTGCTCGTCCGCCCAGACGACGTAGTGGGGGTTGCCCATGGAGATGGACGCGCCGCGCAGGGGCCGGTCGGTGGTGATGGCCAGGGCCGGCTCCAGCAACCCCGGCGCGCTCAGCTCGACCCGCACCTCGTCGCCCACCAACCCCACGGGCACGAGCCCCGCGCCTGTCTGCACCGGCCGGTCGGTCCCGTGGCCGTCCTCGACCAGCCGCCGCACGACGCACCGCAATCCGTTGCCGCACATCTCGGGGATGGAGCCGTCGGCGTTCCAGACCTCCATGGAGCCGCCGTGCTCGGCGGTCGGCGTGCCCACGACGAGCACGCCGTCGGCGCCGATGCCGCGGCGCCGGTCGCACATCGCGGCCGCCCGCTCGGGGCCGAAGCCCGCGGGCAGATCGTCGGCGTAGACGACCACGAAGTCGTTGGCGGCGCCTTCCATCTTCCAGAACGGCAGGGTCATGGGGCAGGAGCGTACACAAGGGCGGGGGCTCAGCGCGTCGCCCAGACGGTGCGCCGACACCCGCTCAACCGCGGACCCTGGATCCGCGTCCAGCCGCCCCGGGCGTCGAAGCGCCGCACCGCCCTCCAGGGGGGCCCCAGCGTGGTGGTCGAGATGACGAGCCCGGATCCACGCCTCAGTCGCTCCCGGGTGGCGGGGTCCGCGCTCCGTCCCTGGGTCCAGGTGTGTCGGGTCGGCTCGGGCCCTCCGATGTGGGGCAGGTTGAGCAGGAGCACGTCCTGGGGCTCCGGCGCCTGCTCCACCCAGGCGCGGGCGCGGTCGGCGACCACGATCTCGCAGCCCTGGGTGCGCTTGCGAACCGACGTGTCGTGCACCCCCACCGCGATCTGCAACAGCAACGGCAGCAGCAGCCACCGCGGGCGCCGCGCAAAGCCAATCCCCAGCGCCACCGCCAGGGGCACCCAGATCGCCAGCAGGTACCGCCCCAGCAGCGCCCCCGGGATGTCGGGGTAGCTGCCCATCACCAGCAGCTGCACCGCGATCCAGGGCGCCAGCAGGCGCCAGAACCGCCCGCGACCGACGCCCACCAGCGCGGCCCCAAAGGGCGCCACCAGGGACACCAGACCGAACGGCAGCGCCGTCGCCGACGCGAACGGCCACAGCCTCCCGCTCCCCCAGAGCATCCGGCGCCAGCCGTCGAGGTTGGCGCGCTGCCAGTAGAACCACTCGGTCTGCTCGGAGCTCGCCAGCATCGGCGGCAGCGGGCGGTCGGGGAGGGCCAGCCACGGCACCGCCGTCGCCGCCAGGGCCAGCGTCCACGGGAGCACCCGCCGCCACCCCGCCGGCCGGGACGCCGCGAGCCACCCGAGCAGGATCAGCGGCAGCGCCTTGCCCGACGCCTTCGCCTTCCAGGCCAGGACCCCGACCACCACCAGCAACGCGCCGTCCTGCCACCGGCCGGTCTTCTCCAGCCGCAGCGCCAGCAGCACCCCGACCACCACGCCGAGCTGCGCCACCGCTTCGGAGTCGCTCAACCACAGCAGCGACGCGAAGAGGGGCGCCGCGGTCGCCACCAGCGCCGTCGTCATGGCCCCCGCCGCAACGCCCCCGAAGCGCGACGCGAGCACGCCCGCCCCGGCGGCCAGTCCTCCGCCGAGCGCTGCCTTCAGCGCAAACCAGGGCTCCGGCCGCAGCCCGAAGACGGCGTCGCCGGCCTTGAACCCGGCCATGACCAGCGGGCGCTCCAGGAACCCCCAGTCGGCCGGAAACGGACGCAGCAGCGAGCCCAGGACGGCGCCCCAGCCCAGCTCCCGCGATGGGTTGAGCCAGCGGAACCAGTCGTCGTCGTAGAACCGCTGGTCGAACAGCCAGAACAACAGCCAGGCCGTGGCGAGCAGGAAGGGCAGGAGCCGTCGCACCGCGGGAGTCTAGGCCGTCCACGGGGCTCGCGAACGCGAGTACTCTGCGGCCGTGCGCCTGCTCCCGCTCCTCCTCTTGCTGCCGGCCCTGGCAATCGCCGCGCCCGCCGGCCCGCCGGGCCCCAACGCCCCCCTCGACGAGATGGGCTGGCTCGCGCGCGACGCCCAGGCGTCGCGGCTCTGGTACGGCTCGTGGCTCTCGATCCAGACAGCGCTCACGGCCGCGCAGCTGGGCCTGGCGTTCGATGTGGCCCGGGTCGAGCCCGATCTGCTGCCCCCCCAAAGGGGCCAGTACCGGGGCCGGATGCTGGTCGGCGCCGGGACCGCGGCCATCGGGCTGGGCGCCATCGCCATCGCGGCGCCGCCGACCCTGGGCGGCGTCGAGGCGCTGCAGCGCAAGATCAACGCCGGCTTGCTGACCCCCGAGCAGGCCCGACTGGAGGCCCGCCGCCTGCTCTTGAGGGCGGGCTCCGCCGAGCAAGGAGCCCGCGCGATCCTCGGTCACGTCGGCAACTTCGGCCTGAACTTCGCCGCCGCCCTGGTCAACAGCATGGTGTTCAAGGCCCCCGACGAAGCGTGGGGAGGGTTCCTGTTGGGGATCACCATCGGCGAGGCCCAGATCTGGACCCGTCCCCGCGCGGCCTGGCACGCCATGCGGCGCCTGGACCTGCAGGACCCCTGAGTTCGCTCCGTGGCCCGCCTGGGCCTCCCGCGACCGGCCCAGGGGATCGGCCCGGGCGGTGCATTGAAACCAGCGCCGAAGATCCTCTGCGGGTTGACGGCGGGGCGCGGTAGATCTGAAGGGCGACGAGACCGGCCAGGACGGCCCGCACCCCTCGCCGCGGGGTCCAGGACGGACCCGGTCGGAGGCCAAGGATGCGCCTGTTCGTGCTGCTGTCGATGTTCCCCGCGCTCGCCCTGGCGGCGCCCCTCGACGTGCAGGTCACGACCGATGGATGGGTCGAAGGCGAGACCGAGGTCGCCGTGTCCCCCGAAGTCGCCCTCCGCTTCCTCTCGGACCCCCGCAACGTCGTCGCCGCCGAGGGCCGCGGCACCACGATGACCGTCAACCCCAACGGCCGCTGCGCCCAGGTTCTCGCCGTCGTGCCCACGCCCTTGGGCGACATGACCTACGAGTCCCGCCGCTGCGCGCTGAACGACGGCTACCGGGCCACGCTCGTCCGCAGCGAGGACTTCCTCGCCTACGAGCAGGAGTGGACGATCGTGGAGACGCCCACCGGAGTTCGCCTGCGCTGCGCCGTCAAGCACCAGCTGTCCATTCCGCTGCCCGCCTCGTTCCGCGAGGCGTTCACCCGCCGCGCCGTGCAGCGTCTGCTGCGCACCGTCGGCCCGGCCATCGCGGCGTCCGACGCCAAGCCCGAAGGCTCGCTCGCCAGCCGGTAGCGCGCGTTCGCCGATGGCCCGCGTCCGCCGACTCGGGCGGCGCGCCGCCCCCTCTCCCGCACCAGTCCACGCCGCGGTCGGCGAAAGACCCGCAGGGGCTCCCGCCGACGCGCAGGAAGACCCGCAGGGGCTTCCGAAGCAGCGGAGCGAGACCCGCCGGGGCTCGCGCAGCGGGCGCAGGCCCGACGGGCCGGAGCCCTCCTGACGGACCGAAGCTCGGGCCGCGTCGACGGTCCTCCGCCGCTCCTCTGGCCCCTACTTCTCCACGATCTTGAACTCCACCCGGAGGTTTCGCTGCTTCCCGTCGGACGTCGCGTTGTCGGCGATGGGCGTGCTCTCGCCGTAGCCGACGGCCCTCAGCCGGTCCGGGTCCACGCCGCGCTGCACCAGGAAGCGCATCACCGCGACGGCGCGCGCCTGGCTGAGGTCCAGGTTGGCCGCCTCGGACCCGTCGGAGTCCGTGTGGCCTTCGATCTGGATGTCGCCCGCATCGGGGTTGTCGAGGATCGTCTGGGTCACGGCCTGCAGCACCGGGTGGCTCCGCCTCAGGATGATGTCCTTGCCGGACACGAACAGGACCTTCTCCAGGATCACGATCCGGTCGCCGCGTTTGACGGCCTTGACCTCTTCGGGGCAGCCGCTCGACGCCACCGCGCCCGCCTGGTTGGGGCACAGGTCGTCTGCGTCCAGCACGGCGTCGCCGTCGTTGTCGGGGTCCGGGCAGCCGTCCACGTCGTCCCAGCCGTCGGGGTCCTCGGGCTCCTCGGGGCAGACGTCGCGCTCGTCGCCGATCCCGTCGGCGTCGGTGTCGGTGAAGATGTCGGGGCAGCCGTCGTCGTCGCGGTCGCCGTCCTTGTCCTCGGGATGGTCGGGGCACTGGTCGACGTCGTTGGCGATGCCGTCGCCGTCGTGGTCGTGGTCCGGGCAGCCGTCGTCGTCCTCGAACCCGTCGGTGTCCTCGGCTTCGTCGGGGCACTGGTCGTCCCCATCCAGCAGCCCATCGGCGTCGTTGTCGACGTCGGGGCAGCCGTCTTCGTCTTCGAACCCGTCCACGTCCTCGGCCTCGCGCAGGCACGCGTCGTCCTTGCCCACCAGCCCGTCGCCGTCGGCGTCGGCGGGCTCGTCCGGGGGCGCCCAGCTGACCTGCAGCATGGCCCGCCACGCCGGCGTTCCGACGCCCGGCGTGAGGCCTGGCCCGCCGCCGAACAGGACGTCCAGACCCACGGGCGTCTTGATCCGCACCGAGCCGTGCAGCTCCAGGGGGGAGTGCCGCAGCGCCCGGTACGCCTCGCTGGCCTCCTCCACGCCGCGCCCGACGACTCCCTGGCCCACGACCTCCACCTGCAGGTCGAGCCGGTCGGGGAGGGGGCTGCCCCCCACCCCCGCGCCGAACAGCAGCGCGTCGTCGGCGCCGAACGTGGCAGTGCCCGCGAACCCGGGCTTCAGTTGGTAGCCGAAGTGCCCGGCCAGCCGGACGTACCGGAAGTGCCGCGACGCTGCGATCTTCGCCCCGAAGGTGGGCACGCCGTCGGTCAGGTGCAGCACCCGCCGGCCCGTGGGCAGCGTCACGAATGGCACGACGGCCACGCCCACGCCCTGCGACTCCCGCAGCGGCAGCAGCCGCCCGGCGATGGTCAGGTCGCCCGGCGACGCCACGACGGCGCCTGCCTGCGCGTCCGCCAGCCCCAGCTCGCCTGCGATCCCCAGCTGCAGGAACGGCATGGACAGCTCGATCTGCGCCCACTCCGCCAGGCCGAACCCGGCGTTCAGGTGCATGGACACGAGCCCGTCCAGGATTCCCTGCTGCCGCTGCAGCTGCGCGCTGCTGACCTGCAGGGGGTGGTGGCCGTACGCGAACGTCAGCGCGAACCCCGGCTTGAACTGGGGCAACACCCGCGCGGCCTCGACGCTGACGAAGCTGCGCACGTTCGTGGCCGGGGCGAAGCGCTGCACGTTGATGGCCGGCGCTGGCTGGGCCAGGGCCGTGCTCGCGAGGCAGACCGCGCCGAACAGCGCGGCGGCCCCGAGCCCGCGGGGGCTCATCGTCGCCTCCGAATCGCACCCACGACAAACAGGAGGAGCAGCCCCCCGGAGCCGCCGCCCACCGATGACGCGCAGCCCTCGCAGCCGGCGCCGCCGGTCCACAAGGAAGGGTCGACGCCGGGCGGGACCGTGCCGGGCTCCAGCGGGTCCAGCACGTTGATGATGCCGTCGCCGTCCTCGTCGCCGAGCCCGTCGGGCCCGTCGAGGATTCCGTCGCCGTCGGTGTCCGTGTCGTGGGGGTCGGCGCCCACGGAGACCTCCGTCCCGTCGTCCATGCCGTCGCCGTCGGTGTCCGGGTCCAGCGGGTCCGTCTCGTGGATCAGGACCTCGTCGCCGTCGCTCAGCCCGTCGTCGTCCGAGTCCGCGTCCAGGGGGTCGGTGCCCTCGTCCAGCACCTCTTCGCCGTCGGTCAGCCCGTCGTCGTCAGAGTCGGAATCCAAGGGGTCGGTGCCTTCGTCTAGCACCTCTTCGCCGTCGGTGAGCCCGTCGTCGTCGGTGTCGGCGTCGTAGGGGTCGGTGCCGCGCGCCAGCTCGTCGAGCGTCGTCAGGCCGTCGCCGTCGGGGTCCGCGCCGGGCCCGTCGCCTTCCAGCGGGTCCAGCCAGTTGGGCACGCCGTCGCCGTCGGAGTCGCCGTCCAGCTCCACGGCGTCGAGGATCAGGTCGCCGTCGGCGTCCAGATCGAGGTAGTTGGGGTCTCCGTCCTCGTCCAGGTCCCCGGAGCCTTCGTCCTCGTCCAGCAGCGTGTCGTCGTCGCTGTCGAGATCGACGTAGTTGGGCGCGCCGTCACCGTCGGGGTCGCCGTCGCCTTCGAGCGAGTCGGGCAGCCCGTCGCCGTCGCTGTCCAGGTCCAGGGCGTTGGGGACGCCGTCGCCGTCCACGTCGGGGTGAAGCCGTTGAAGCTGCGGCTGCCGTCGGGGAAGGACTGGCCGTCGCCGACGCCGAGGTTCAGCTGGGCAAGACTCGGGGTGTCTGTGTTGGCGAACCCCGAGATCGTGATGGTCTCGTCGTAGTCGGTGCCGTTGAAGGCGACCGACGTGCCGTCGTAGATGAGGATCTGGGCGTCGTCGGTGTTGGTCGGGTCGTCCCAGATGATGACGAGCGAGGCCCCGTTGCCGTTGGCTGCGGGGCTGTTGCCGATGCCGCGGATGGCGTAGTTGCCGTTGCCCGTGACGGTGCCCGTGACGTCGGCCCGGAACCCGAACGAGTTGGTGTAGCCCCAGCAGGTGTGGGTGTGGGTGCCGATGGCGGTGCCCGCCACGGGGCTGCCCTCGAAGACGGCCGTGGCGTCGCCGCTGGCGTTGTTGCCGGTGTTGGACCAGTACAGGCTCGCGCTCACCACCGTGGCGCCGGCGGGGATGTCGTTGATGGTGATCGTGCCCGAGTTCCCGCCGCTCTCGCGGCTGCCCAGGCCGACGCCCTGGGACGACAGCCCCAGGCCCACGCCGGTGGTGAACGAGGACTGGCCGAGCGTCCCGTCGCCGTCGGCGAACGCCGTGGCGGGCAGCAGCAAGAGCAAGAGCAAGATTCCGCGCATACCTCGTCGATCTCCTGGTTTCCCGCGGGGATCGTGGCACGGGCACCGCGCGCCCGTGGGCGGCTGGGCGGGCCCGGACGGAGCATGAGCGGGGACCCGAATCGGCGGGTCCAGGTTTGCCTTGGGCTGCGGCGAATGCGGGGGCTCAGGACCTCCTCGAGGGCGGTTTGGCGGGCGCCCGGACCGGCGCTGCTACCGTCCGCCTCCTCGGAGGCGACATGGGCGACACGGTCGGGTTCATCGGCATCGGAATCATGGGCGACGGCATGGTCCGCAACCTCGTGGCGAGTGGCCACGAGGTGGTGGTCTGGAACCGGACCCGCAGCAAGGCCGAAGCGCTGGAGGGGGTGCGCATCGCCGACTCGCCGGCGCACGTCGTGGAGCTCGCCGCCACCGTGCTGCTCTGCGTCGCCGACACCCCCGACGTCGAGGTCGTGTGCCGAGGCCCCCAGGGGGTGTTCGCGGGGCCCCTGGATGGCCGGCTCATCGTCGATCACTCGACCATCAGCCCCGCCGCCACGAAGGTGCTCGCCGCCGAAGCCGCGGAGCTCGGCGCCCGTTGGCTGGACGCCCCCATCAGCGGCGGCAGCGAAGGCGCGCGCAAAGGCACGTTGTCCATCATGGTCGGCGGCGACGCGGCGGACCTGGACGCGGCGCGCCCGTACCTCGACGCCTTCGGCACGACGATCACCCACGTCGGGCCCGTGGGCGCCGGGCAGACCGTGAAGCTGGTCAACCAGATCCTCGTCGTCGTGAACCAGCTCGCGGTGTCCGAAGCGATGCTCTTCGCCGAAGCCGCCGGCCTGGACCTCGACGCGACCCTGGCCGCGGTCACCGGCGGCGCGGCCGGCTCCTGGATGCTCGCCAACCGAGGCCCCCAGATGGCGCGGCGCGACTGGCGGCCGGGCTTCACCATCGACCTGCAACAGAAGGACCTGCGCCTCGTGCTGGCCGAGGCCGACGAACTGGGGGTCCCGGTTCTGGGCACGGGCCTGGTGCACGGCATGTACCGCGCCTTGCAGCGTCAGGGCCTGGGCGGCGAAGGCAACCACGCCCTGGTCAAGGCGCTGGAGCAGATGACGGGCCTGCAGGTCGGCGCGTCCGACGGTGACTGACCGCGACGAGCCGGCGCCGCCCGCGACCGACCGCAAGGAGGCGTGGACGCCTCCTCCACCGGGCCCCGCGACCGGTGGCGTGCGCGGCGCCTTGGGGGGCAGTCGCCTCTTCGAGCAGCCCGCTCAGCAGGTCGAGGTACAGCGCTTCCAGGCGTTTGTGGGCGGCGACCACGACGTCGCCGTCGAGGTCGGCTTCGACTTCGGCCACCGCCTGCTGGACCACGCCCGGCGCTGGCCGGACCAACGCTGGCTGGGCCTGGAAGTGCGCAAGCAGCGGGTGATCGACCTGGCGGCGAAGGCCCCGCCCAACCTGCTGCCCTGGCGCGCCGACGCCCGGACCGTGTTCGCGCAGCTGATGCCGGAGGGCCGGCTGGCCCGTGTGGACGTGCTGTTCCCCACGCCCTGGTGGGACGAAGGCAAGCGGGCCCGACGCCTGCTCATCACGCCCGACTTCGTGGCCGACGTGGCCCGCGCTCTACGCCCCGGTGGCGTCGTGCACGTCGCCACGGACGTGCCGGGCTACTTCGCACACGCCCAGGCGGTGTTTGCGGGTTGGGAACCCGCGGACACGCCCCCGTCCGGCGACGCGAAGTCGCGGCGGGAGCGGGTCTGCGAGCGGGACGGCCTCTGGGTCGGCCGCGGGACCTGGACCCCGGCTACTGGACGTAGGTGAGACCGAGCACCGCCAGGCACATCTCGTCGAGCGTCTCGTCGCCCAGCACCACGTCGACGGGCTCGGTGAGGCCCTGCTCGGCCAGGGCCTCGCGCACGTGCGGGTTGGCCAGGCTGTTGTCGTAGGTGCAGCGCAGGATGAGCGTGTCGCCGTCCTTGACCAGGGGCAGATCCCCAAGCTCGCCGTCGTAGTCGTACCAACGCTGCCAGTTGAAGTCCCACTTCGGCGTCTGCACCAGGCACTGCTCGCGCCCGTCCTGGGTCCGCAGGACGATCTTCATGTCCGTGCCGGCCCAGTGCATGTGCGTGCCCGCGGCCCACAGCAGGAGGTCCTGACCGCCCAGGTCGAGCTCGTCGAAGATGATGGTCTCGGTGTGCCCCTTCGCGCCGGCGGGGATGATGAAGGCGGGGCCCTCGGCCGGATCGTTGGGGCCGGGCTGCAGCTCGGGCGTGCCGTCCTCGTTGCCGACCAGGGCCAGCTGCGCGGGGCGGCCCGGGTTGCTGTCCGTCCACATGAGCTCGAGCGACGTGTGGTCCACATCCGCCGGCTCCCCTTCGGGGTGGTAGTGGATCTGCATCACGAGGCGGCCGCCGCCTTCGAGCAGCATCCCGGTGTTCTCGGGGGTCCGCATGGGCAGCGCGCCCGGCGCCCAGGCCGCGACGAGCTCGCCGCCGCTGATGGGCAGCGGGTCGCCGGCGCCGCACGAGAACGTGCCGGTGCCGTCTTCGCGGGCGAGGTTCTCGGCCGCTTCGGCGTCGTCGGACGGCACGCTGAACACGAGCACATGGTGCACGACGGCGTCGTTGCCGGGCCGCACCTGCAGGCCGGTCAGCCACTGGTTGCCGGCGATCTCCGGGTCGAGCACGTAGCAGCGGAAGACGTCGCTCTCGCCCTCGGCCACCCAGCCGTCCACGGGCGTCAGCGTCTTGTCGACGCGGGGCAGGTCCGTGTTGACCGGCTCGGGCAGGGGTGCGGCGGTGGCGGCGTCGCCTTCGGGGGCGCCGGCGGCGGCCCAGGCCTGGAACAGGGCGATCTCGTCGGCCGTCAGGCGCGCGTCGTCCTTCCACGGCAGCGGGGGCGTGCACTCGTCGGTGTCGAGGGCGCCCCACGGCGGCATCGTCTGGTCGGCGACCTCCTGGGCCATCCAGTCCGCGACGGGGGCGGCGTCGGCGTACGTCACCAGATCGAAGGGCGCGATCAACCCGGGCGCGTGGCAGGAGGCGCAGTGCTCGGAGACCAGCGGCGCAATGTCCTGGTGCCAGGTGGGGTCGTCGCTGCCGCAGGCGGGCAACAAGAACAGAAGCGGAATCAGTCGGCGCATGGTTTCTCTCCCCAGGGACAGCCAGGGAAAGTACCGAAGCGGGGCGTCGCTTTCTTCCTCCCTCAGCCCCCCAGGCCCGCCCCTGCCGGGTAGGCGTAGCTGCCGGCGGAGTAGTAGCCGTAGACGTAGACGCCAATGGGCGCGCCGGCCTCGTCGGGGACGGAGCCTGAGTGCACCGTGTGCACGCCGTCGGCGATGTCGCAGGTGACGGCCTCGTAGACCTCGAGTCCCAGGGTGCCGTCGATGGTCGCCGGGCCACAGCCCGACGCCGGGTCCCCCGAGTCGATCCCGTCCACGGTCACGGCCGTGCCCTGCACGCGGCTGATCACCATGTGGTTGCTGCTGAACCCCGAGCCCGTCGTGAACGTGTAGTCGCCGCGGCGCTGGAACACGGGCGGCACGTACAGGAGCGAGTTGTCGCCGATGGAGCCGCTGGGCACCTCCCCTCCGGTCACCAGGAACTGTGCCACGTGCACGGGCAGGCTCGACTCCAGCACGAACCCGACCGTCGACGAGAACTCGTGGAACTCGCCTTCGTTGAGCGTGAACGACGCTTCGTGCCCACCCAGGGTGGTCGTCACGGTGGTGCCGTCGTTGACCGCCATGACCCGGTACACATCGGGCTCCGGCGTGGTCGTGCTGCGCTGGGCCGAGTGGGACACCACGAACTGGCTTCGCATGGAGCGCGTGGGCAGGACCTGCTGCTCGATGTGCTCGGCGCAGCAGGTGTCTTCGACGAAGCCCGCCTGGATGCTCGCGAGGTCCGCGCCGGTGAACACGGCGACGTTCTCGAGGGACTGCACGACGGTGCCCGTCAGGTCGGGGATGGGGTCGCCCGAGAACAGGTCGATGAACGGCGTCTCCAGGTTCAAGACGTCGAAGGGGCCCAGGGTGAACCCCGCCGTCGTGCCGGCGCGGATGCCGATGCCGTCGCCCAGATCGGGGACGCCGGGACCCGCCATGACGTCGTAGCTGGGCGTGACCTGGACCGAGGTGGCCTCGGCCGTGCCCACGATCGTGACGTACGAGCGGTTGCCGGGGGCGCCCAGGAAGTCGGTGGGCGCGTTGGGGGAGTAGCCCAGGACGTGGTGCTCGAGCCCCAGCGCGTGGGTCGGGAGCAGGACGGAGGCGTCGTTGCTGAACTGCTGATCCAGGGTGTTGAACTGGTAGGCGACCACCGGCGCCGTGGAGGTGACGCGGAAGGCGCGGGACGACAGCCAGGTCTGCGGGCCGTCGTCGGTGCCGTCGGTGACGTTCTCGCCGTCGACGTCCCGCCGGGGCAGGGGAAACACGTGCAGCTCGCCCTGGCCCAGCGTCCAGGAGTCCACCAGCTGCAGGCTCAGGGGCTGGCCGGGGTTGGCGTTGTTGATGTGGATCTCGACGGTGGCCGACGGCTCTGGCGAGGCGTGGGCTACGACGACGGCGAACTGCCCGGCGGCGGCGGTGTCGACGAAGTTCTCGGCGTTGTCGAGGTCGACGGCCCAGAACTCGCAGCCCACGTTCGTCTGCCGCAGGAGGTCCAGGCAGGGGTCGGTGGGCGCGGTGTCGTCGTCGTCCACGGCGTCGTCGTCGTCCGCGGCGTCGTCGTCGTCCACGGCGTCGTCGTCGTTCACGGCGTCGTCGTCGTCGAGCCCCGAGTCGTCGTCGTCGTTGGCGGCGTCGTCGTCGTCGCCGGCGGTGCGGCGGGGATCGGGGCAGCCGATGAGGCCGAGGGCCAGGAGCAACAGGAGAGGGCGCATGGGGGTGTCCGTCCAGTGGCGCGCCGGAGGGGCGGTCGGCGCGGGGCGCATCATCCCCGACTCGGGCGCCGACGCGAAGGCCCGTCGCGGGGCGGCTGCGGCGGGGCGACCGCGCGGCCGGTCGGCCCTGGCCGGAGTCGCCCGTGCGTGGTTGACTCGCGCGGCCATGAACACCCGCCCGCTCCTGCTCGCCCTCCTCCTCCCCGCCTGCGGCCCCGGCGTCGACGAGCCCCTCGTGGACCCCTGCGCCGACGCCCCGACCGGCGTCGAAGTCGTGGCCACCGGCTTCGCCGGCACCGAAGGCATCGCGTTCTCGCCCGACGGCCGCATGTTCGTCGGCGACGCGGGGCAGGTGGCCGAGGTCCAGCCCGACGGGACCTGGTCCTACCTCGCCGCGGTGCCCGGCAGCATCGGGATGGCGTGGTGGTGGGACCGGCTCCTGGTCGCGGCGTCGGACTCGGGCCTGGGCGACGGGCTGGACGGCGTGTACTCCGTCGACGTCGACACCGGCGAGGTCACGCTGCTGGGCGCGATCCCCGGCGCGAACTTCGTGACCGTCACGCCCTGGGACACCCTGCTCGTCAGCGACCCCGGCACCGACGGGCTGCTGGAGCAGACGGCCGACGGCCAGTCGACCGCGTGGGAGGGCACCGTCACCTCGCCCAACGGCATCGGCTTCACGCCCGACGACCACGTGCTGTGGGCGGTGACGACGTTCGCGGACCCGGCGCCGGTATGGCGCATCCCCGTCGACGGCGAGGCCGCCGGAACGCCGGAGATCGTGCACGAGTACCCGCCCGGCAACGCCCCCGACGGCATCGCGGTGGGCGCCTCGGGGGACCTCTACATCGCGCTCAACATCGCCGGGCAGGTCGATCGCGTGGCCGCCGACGGCACCGTGACCGTGGTGGGCGAGGGCGTCGACTGGGCCGCCAGCCTGGCCTTCGGCGTCGGCGACGACTGGGACGTCTGCTCGGTCTACGCGACGTCGCTCTTTGGCTCGGACCTCTACCGCGTGGCCGTGGGCGAGCTCGGGCTCCCGCCCCACCGGTGACGGTTCGCGCGGCGCTGTCCTGGGTCGTCTGGCCGGCCGCCCTGACGGTGTGGATGGGCGGCGCGGCCTTCGCGCTGCAGCACGGCGTGGCCGAAGGCCTGGTCGTCGCGGCGGCGTCGCTGGCCGGCGCCGTCCTGGTGGCGACCTTGGAGCGGGTGCTGCCGTACGAGGGCTCGTGGAATCGGTCGCGGGGCGATGTCGGGACGGACGTCCTGCACACCCTGGTGTCGATGGTGGGGGTGCCGGAGGTCCTCAAGGCGCTGACCTTCGGCGGGATTGCGGCGGCGTCGGTGTCGTTGTCGGCGACGGCGGGGACGGGGCTCTGGCCCACTGGCTGGAGCCTGCTGGCCCAGGCCGTGCTGGCCTTGGTGGTCGGTGAGTTCCCCCAGTACTGGGTCCACCGGCTGGGCCACGAGTGGCCGGTTCTGTGGCGGCTGCACTCGGTGCACCACAGCGCCCCCCGCCTGTACTGGCTCAACGCCGGCCGCTTCCACCCGTTGGACACCGCGCTGCAGTATTTCGCCACGACCGCGCTGCTGGTCCTGCTGGGCTGCCCTTCGCCGGTCATCGCCCTGTACCTGGTGTTCACCTCGCTGCACGGGCTGTTTCAGCACGGCAACGTCGACATCCGGCTCGGGTTTCAGACGTGGATCTTCTCGCTGTCGCTGCTGCACCGGTGGCACCACAGCCGCACCATCGTCGAGAGCAACACCAACTACGGCGCCAACCTCATCGTCTGGGACGTCGTCTTCGGCACCCGGTTTCTGCCGGTGGACCGCAGCCCCCCCGCGGACATCGGCATCGCCGACATGCCAGACTTCCCCACCGGCTGGTGGGGCCAGGTGACGGCGCCGTTCCGGTGGCGTCGCCTGCCCCGCGTCGACCCCGCTGATGCCCCCCGGGGCTGAGCCCCCCCTCGCCGTCGGAGGCACCCCTGGCCACGGGCCCGTCGCTGCTCCACCGCTTCGCTCGCAGCGTCCTGGGCATCCAGCCGGGCGAGGGCGCGCGCGTGGCTGCGCTGTTCGCGTGGTTCTTCCTGGTGGTGGGCGGGGTGCTCATCGTCGGGCAGCTCGTCGGCAGCGCCTTGTTCCTGTCGGCGTTGCCGCCCTCGGCCGTGGCGTTCAAGTACCTGGGGCCGGCCGTCGCGCTGGTGCTCGTCTCCGGGCAGTACGTCCGGCTGAGCGCGCGGGTTCCGCGACAGCGGTTGATCGCGGCCACGATCGTCGGCGCCACCACCGGTCTGCTGGGCTTCCGGGCGGCGCTGGGCACCGGGGCGGGGTCGACGCTGCCGGTCCTGGGGGGCCTGTACGTCTTCATCGAGGTGGCCGCGTTCCTGCTGGTCTATCAGTTCTGGAACGTCGCCCAGGACCTGTTCGACGCGCGCGAGGCGAAGCGCCACTTCAGCCTCGTGGCGGGCGGCGGAACCCTCGCGTCGGTGGTCGCGGGCGGCGGGCTGCAGGCGCTGTCCCGGGTCCTGGCCCCCGCGGACTTGCTGTTCGTGCTCATGGGCGCCCTGGGGTTGCTGGGGGTGCTCGTCGCCTGGGTCTTCCGCCGCTGGTCCGACCGGCTGGGCGATGGCCGGCCTCCGCCGCCGACCGCCGACGCCCCGGCGCGGGACTCGCTGCGGGCCGAGCTGCTGGCCCTGGGGGAGTCGCCGCTGCTCGTGACCATGAGCCTGCTGGTCCTGACGTTGACCCTCGTGTCCAACATCGCCGAGTACCAGTTCGATCTGGCCGTGCAGGCGCGGTTTGGCGACCGCGGCGAGGACATGGTCGCGTTCCTGGGCTCCTTCCGGATGTGGACGGCGGGGGTTGTCGGGGCGGCCGTGCAGCTGTTCGTCGCGAGCCGGTTGCTCGGGCGCTTCGGGGTGGTCGGGGGGCTCATGGTGATGCCCGCGGCCATCGGGCTGGGCGCGGTGGGCGCGCTGGCCACGGCGGGCAGCTTCGCGCTCCTGGTCCTGCCCCGGGCCACGGACTACCTGCTCAAGTTCAGCCTCTACGACTCGACCTTCAACCTGCTGTACCTGCCGGTGCGTCGAAGCCTGCGGGCCCGCGCCAAGCTGCTGCTCGCTGAAGCAGACCCAGGGCGGCGAACCGTTCCCCCTGCTGGTGCCCATCGAGCTGACCGGGAAGGGGGGCTCCGTCGTGCACGACGTCTACTTCGACGGCGAGTCGGTTCAGGTGGAGCTGCCGCTGCCGCCGGGGAAGTTCAAGGGGTTGGCCATCGATCCCGGGCGCGAGGTGTTGGCCAGCGCGCGCGTCGTCGCCGAATGAGGCCCGGCTCTCAGGCCTCTTCGTCGACGGCCCAGGCGGCCACCGCTTCGCGCAACCGCTCCGGCGAGACGGGCTTGGCGAGCACGTCGTCCATCCCGCAGGCCTCGAATCGGTTCCGTTCGCCCGGGAACGCGTCCCCCGTCACCGCGAGGATCGGGGCGCGGTAGTCGACCTCGGCTGCGCGGATGAGCCTAGTCGCCTCGAAGCCGTCCATCACCGGCATCTGGCAGTCCATGAGGATCAGCGCGAATCGCCGAGTCGCGGCCATGTCCACGGCCTCGGCGCCGTTGGCGGCGACGCCGACGCGGAAGCCCGCGCGGCGCAGGAGGACCGCGGTGAGCCGGCGGTTGATGTCGTTGTCGTCCACCACGAGCACGTCGAGCGCGGTCGGGGGCGGGGCATCCATCGTCTGGTCGATGGCCGGCGCGTCGCCCAGGATGTGTTCGATGCGATCGAGCAGGCGGGTGGGGCGTAGGGGGCATTGAATCGTGCCCGAAACGGCGCCCTCGCGGGGCAGGTCGGTCGGCACGGTGCCCAGGGGCACGGTCGCGATGCGGGTGACGTGGGCCCAGCGCCGGTACAGGTCGTCCGGGAGCTTGAGGGGCTGGCCGGGCTGCCAGGCCATCAGGAGGAGGTCGGGGGGCTCGGGCGGTGCCTGCCGCCAGCTTCCGATGGCTGTGGGGAGGGCGCCGGCGGCGCTCAACTCCGCTTCGAGGACGGCCCGGTTGCCCGCGTCGGGGTCCAGAATCAGCACCCGCCGACCCGCCAGCCGCGCCCGCTCGGGCCGGTGCCACGTGCCCCCGTCGACCTTGTCCAGGTGCGCCGTGAACCAGAAGGTGCTTCCGCCTTCCCCCTCGTCGAACCCGGCTTCGCCTCCCATTCGGGCGGCCAGCCGCCGCACGATCGCGAGCCCCAGCCCCACGCCCCCGCGGTCGTCGGGCCCATCGGTGCTCGTGAAGGCCTCGAACAGCCGCCCCCGCAGGGATGGGTCCACACCGGGCCCCGAGTCTTCGACCTCGATGCGGATCAGGGCGTCGTCCAGGCTGTCTTCCAGCAGGGCCGCGCGGACGGCGATGGCCCCCTCGGACGTGAACTTCACGGCGTTGGCGAGCAGGTTGAGCAGCACCTGCCGGAGCCGGACGGGGTCGCCCCGCAAGCGGCGCGGCACGCCGGGGTCGAAGCGGACCGACAAGCCGACCCCCGCCGCTGAGGGGCGCGGCGCGACGAGCAGCACGCACTCCTCAACGAGCTCCGGGAGGTCCAGCAGCTCGGGTCGGAGTTCGACGGGCTCGGCTTCGAGGCGCGCGTAGTTCAGCAGTTGCTCGATCAAGGAGACGAGGGCGTCGCCGGAGCTTCGGACGACGTCGACGTACTCGGCCTGCTCTTCGTTCAGGGGCGTCGCCCCGAGCAGGTCGGCCATGCCTACGACGCCGTCGAGGGGCGTGCGCAGCTCGTGGGAGATGGTCGCCAGGAACCGCGACTTGGCGGCGTTGGCCTCCTCCGCCCGGGCGCGCGCTTGATCGACCTCGGCCGACAGGGCCTCGGCGCGAAGCCGGGCGCGATCTTCGAAGAGCATGAGCACGAGCAGGGCCACAGCCAGACCGAGGGCCACGGCCAGCAGCGTGCCCAACCAGCCCCACCACCGGCCGAGCTGGCCGCTCAGGGCGCCGTTCTCTCGCCGAATCGTGCGGACCAGCGAGTCGAAGTCGTGCCTCACGGCGGACCAGGCGTCGTCCCGGGCGGGCGCCGCCGCACCGGGCAGCGCGGACACCGACGTCTGGATGGCGCGATAGGCATCGCGGATCGGGGCGGAGCCCAGCGAGAGGATCTGGGGTTCGAGGTCCCCGAGGCGCTCGACGGCCTCGTCCAAGGCCCCGGCGGTTCCGTCGGCGTCGACGGCGGCGGCGATCGCCTCCTCCGTGGTCCGCAGGCTCACGAGCAGCACGACCCGGTCGTGGACCCCGCCGCGAACGCGAGTCACCCCGGAGACGAGGCCCAGGCACGCGACGGCCGCGATGACGACCAGCAGGGCGCCCACGACGAAGTGCACCGGCAGGCCAAACGGCCGTCCCGACGCTCCCCCCTGGCGTGCGATTCCTGAACCCACGAGTTGGAGATTACTGCGGCAGGAGCAGGAACATCGCCGTCTTGCGAGCGATGCTCGAGCCACCCTGGACGCGCCCCGAGAGGGAGGTCGCGGGAACCCGTTCCAAATGCTGGTCCTCGGGCTGCGGAGGCTGGTCCGCGCGCGGCGGGGGAGCGACCGGCTTTCGCGAGTACGTCGGCTTCAACTAGGCTCAATTCAGGAGGTGGATGATGGTGCAGGTGCGGATGCGCCCCCGGCTTCATCGCGAGGTCGATCGATCCGAGGCCGAGGTCCGGCTCGCCCTGACGCGCGGCCTCGGCGATCCCGGTGCGGCCATCGGGGGCCAATCTGTTCCCGGGCACGTGGACCTGTGGATCGGCGAACCCGACCGCCACGCCTGGTCCCCCTGGCTGTCGCTGGAGCTCCGGGGCACCGACGCCCGCACGGTCGTCGAAGGGCGCTTTGGCCCCGATCCGCACGTGTGGACCGGCTTCATGGCGGCCTACGCGGTGCTCCTGTTCGGGGTGGTCATGGGGCTTATGTTCGGGGCCGCTCAGGCGGCCGCAGGGGAAGCCGCCACCGGGCTCTGGGGGGCGGCGGCGGCGCTGCTGGGGCTGGGGCTGACCTACGCCGCGGCGCTGACCGGGCAGGCGCTGGGCCACGCCCAGATGGACACGCTGCGGGCGTTCCTGGAGGCCCGGCTGTCGTCGGAGTCGGCCAACTCGGACTGAGCTGCCCGGGGGCTTCGGCCCGTCTGTGTGATTCAGCCCACCGAGAGCCTGAACCCGGGCCAGTCGGCCCAGGGTGTCGGGTCGGACCCCGGCACGACGTCGTCGTGGGCACACCGGGCGATCTGGCACAGCGGCTGCAGAGTTGGCCTCTGCCGGAACCGCCGGCAGGAGGTGTTCGTGAAGGTCAGCAAATACATGTCCCCCAAGGTCATCAGCGCCCGAGCCGACGAAGGCGTTCGAACCGTCTTCTTTCGCATGCGACGCGAGCGCATTCGCCACATGCCCGTCGTCGATGGCGGCAAGAACCTGATCGGGTGGATCAGCGACCGCGACCTGCGGCGCCCCGAGTGGGCCGACCCCGAGGTCGACCTGAGCTACCACTACAACCTGGACGATGAGGTCACCGTTGGAGACCTCATGAACCCGAACCCCACCGCGGTCCACACGTTCGACACCATGCACAAGGCGGTGGGCCTGTTCCGCGAGCACCGCTGGGGCGCCCTGCCCGTACTCGACAAGACCGAGACGTTGGTCGGCGTCCTCTCCCAGGTGGACTGCCTGACGGCCCTGAGCGAGGTCCTCGACGAACTCCACGCAGCGAAGAAGGCCCGGTAGGACGCCGGTGACGTACCCTCGCGGGTGGTGAGACACTGGCTTCCGACCGCCGTCGCCCTGCTGCTGGCTGCCTGCGATGGCACCGCCAGCGACCCGTTCCGCGTGCCCGACTGGCAGCAGGAGTCGGTGCTGGTGCCCTGCGATGGCACCGACGCCGAGCCGGCGCTGGTGCTCTGCCCAACGGACTCGGACGAGGAGATCGAGCCGGGCTCGGTCATCGACGTGTACCGGGAGTACCAGGGGGCCATCGTGACCCGTGGGGACCTGCGCTTCGACGGACTGCCGGGGGGGACCCGTCTGTCGGACTTCTCCGCGCGCCTGGTGGTCGACGGCGAGGACGTCGCGACCCGGACGCTCTGGGAGATCGTCGGCGAGTGCCGGGGGGATGGCGTCTGGTTCGACCGGATGGAGCTGTTCTTCGAGCGGGTCTGGGATGGAAGCCGCTACGACGGGCTGTCCGGCGACCTCGTGATCTCCGTGCTCGATCCCGACGGCATCGAGCGGGTCTGGTCCACGCCCGTCATCACCCGGTGGCTGCCCGACGAGTGACCGCGCTGCCGGGGCCGGTTGTGTCCGCTACGGGGCGCAGGCGGGGTCGGCGGCGATGTCGGCGGCGGTTCGCTCGACGAGGCTGAGGCCTTCGATGCGGGTGGCCACGACGTCGCGGGCCTCCAGCGTGAGGCAGAAGAGGCCGGGGGAGTCGCCGCCGCACTCCTCACACGAGACGCCGATCGTGTCCTCCATGAGCTCGCACATGGCGTTCGGGCCCGCGTTGGGGTCAATGAGCACGGCCAGGGGCCGGGTGTCGATGAGGCCCTCGAAGGTGCCGCCCTTCAGATCCCGCAAGTCCGGGTGGAACGTCCCGCGGAGCTCCAGCTCCTGGATCGTGAATGGGACCTCCTGCACGACCAGGTCGAAGTCGGTGGGGCCGAGCTCCAGCATGGGATCGTTCCAGGTGGCGGGCGCGTCGTCGGGGGTTCCGTAGAGGCCGTCGGGGCCGTAGGTGAAGGGGAACGACTCCGAGCAGAGGTCCTGCCGGAGGGTGCCGTCGCCCAGGTCGCCGAGCGCCCCGACCACGTGCAGCTCACCCTCGGCGGGGGCGGAGGTCTCCAGGGGGCGGAAGAGGATCGACGTGTCCACCATCAGGCTCTGCAGAATCGGCCCCACGCCCGGAGGCTGGACGATGGTGGCGGAGAAGAGGTCCAGCTCGAACGTGTTCGACGGGAGGTCGTCGGCGTCGTCGACGGGCAGGCCGTGGGCGCTGGTGGAGAAGGCGATTTCCAGCGTTCCGCAGGTCGTCGGAGTCCAGTCGACCGCCAGGACGTAGTCGCTCAGGGGCTGCAGGTCCTCGTCGGGCACCAGCCAGTGGACGCGATCGCCGTTGGTCGCGGTGACGTCCCCGTCCACCACGCCGTCGGGGCCGGTCAGGATGAGGCTGGCGGTGTCCGGGGCGCGATCGAACTGGACGAAGAGCAGGCTGCCGGCGAAGAAGTCGTCATCGCCTGGTTCGGGCAGGGCGTTGATGACGACGGCGCCGCAGTCGGGGACTTCGCCGTCGTTGCCGTCGTCGGGGTTCTGTCCCGGCCCGGGGCCGGTGCAGGCGGTGCCAATCAAGGCGAAGACGAGCGGAATCGAGGCGAAGCGGCGCATGGCGGACCCCCGGGGCCGCGACCCTCCGTGGGCCGCGATGAACCACGGAATCACGCTAAATGCCCTTAATGGAAGGGTTTTTTCGTGTGGCTGGCGGTTTGACCCCTAGAAGTCGAGCGTCCAGATCTCGCCGCTGAGGTCCCAGTGGGGCTGACCGCCCACCAGGAACGCCTGGTCCATCGTCGGCACGTAGACCAACTGGGCGCCCTTGCGCGCCGTCGGTGGGGAGCCGTTGACGCCCAGGCCCATCCAGGTGCCGGGCTGGCCGCTGGACAGCTCGATGGCCTGGGGTTCGAGCATCAGGTCGTAGGCGGCCTCGCCGCCCACCTGCAGCAGCCGCGTGCTGGTCGAGTCCCAGGCCCACGCCCCGTCCTGCACGCCGTCGAACTCGCCCGAGGCCGGGGTCAGCTGACTCCACGCCTCCCCGCCGACGTTGAGGTCCAGGGCCCACAGGTCCGCGAAGAGGTCGTAGAAGCCCACGCCGCCGCCCGTGTAGAGGGTGGGGCCGGCGGGGTCGATGGCCGCCGCCGCCATGGTCCGGGCGTCGGGGCCCGGACCCGTCGGGAACAGCTCGACCCACTCGCCGCCGGGCACGGTGCCGAACTCGAGGGCCCAGACATCGTCGAACAGCGCGTAGCTGCCCTGGCCGCCGAACACGATCATCCGGTCGCCCGCGGCGTCCCAGATGGCGACGTGCTCGGTCCGGGCGTCGGGCGGGGTGCCCGTGGGCGACAGCTGCGTCCACGAGCCGTCGGCCACCGACAGGTCCAGCGACCAGACGTCGGCGTACAGGTCGTAGTGGCCCAGGCCGCCGAAGACGAGCGCCCGGGAGTTGGCGTCGTCCACCACCAGCGTGGAGCCGCGGCGGGCCGCAGGTCCCGTGCCCGTCAGCGCGGTCACCGCGTCGCCTACGGGGTCGTAGGCCTGGGCCGAGCCGTAGAGGTCGTAGTGGCCCTGGCCGCCAAAGATCAGCACGCGGTCCTGGACCGAGTCCCAGGCGGCGGCGTGGCCGGTGACGGCGCCGATGGGGCCGGTGCTGCTGGGCACCCAGGAGTCGTCGTCGTCGATGTCGCCGTCGCAGTCGTTGTCCAGCCCGTCCAGCAGCTCGGGGGCGCCGGGGTAGACGAGCGGGTTCGTGTCGTCGCAGTCGCCGGCGCCGGGCGTCCAGCCATCGCCGTCGCCGTCGAAGTCGGCGCAGCTCGCGTCGCCGCCGCTGCAGTCGTTGTCGAAGCCGTCGTCGCAGACCTCGGGGTTGCCGGGGAACTCGTTGGGCTCGCCGTCGTCGCAGTCGCCTTCGCAGGTGGAGACGGTGTCGTTGTCGGCGTCCTGCTCGTTGGCGGGCACCGCCTGATCGCAGTCGTTGTCGAGCCCGTCGCACAGCTCGGTCGCGCCGGGGTAGGTGTTGCCGTCGCCTTCGTTGCAGTCGCCACCGCCGCTCAACCCCGACGGCACCGTGACCACGAACGGCGAGCACTCAGCCCAGCCGTCGCCGTCGCCGTCGGCTTCGTCGGCGGGCACGGCGTTGTCGCAGTCACTGTCCACGCCGTCGCACGCCTCGGCGAATCCGAGCCCGATGAGGGCCTGACCGTCGTTGCAGTCGCCGGCGCAGACCCGCTGCCCGTCGCCGTCCGCGTCGCCTTCGTCGGCGGGGATCACGCCGTCGCAGTTGTCGTCGACGCCGTTGCAGGCCTCGGCCGCCGTCGGGTTGATGGCCGCGTCGCCGTCGTCGCAGTCGTTGGCGCAGGGGGCGACGCCGTCGCCGTCGCCGTCCAGCTCGTCGGTGGGCACGGAGCCCGAGCACGCGTTGTCGACGCCGTCGCACAGCTCCGGAGCGCCGGGGTACGCGGTGCCGTCGTCGTCGTCGCAGTCGTCGCCGCCCAGCAGGTCGCTGGGGAGCGTCGCCACGAAGCCGGTGCAGAGCAGGTAGTCGTCGCCGTCGCCGTCGCCCTCGTCGGCGGGGATGGAGCCGTCGCAGTCGGTGTCGAGGCCGTCGCAGAGCTCGGGGAAGCCGTCGCCGATGGCCGCCACGGCGTCGTTGCAGTCGCCCGCGCAGATCCGCTGCCCGTCGCCGTCGTCGTCGGCCTCGTCGGCGGGGATGGACCCGTCGCAGTCGTTGTCGACGCCGTCGCAGAGCTCGGCGGCGCCGGGGTAGGTGGTGGCGTCGCCGGGGCCGCAGTCGTCGCCGCCGAGCAGGGCGGTGGGCACGGTGGCCACAAACGCCGCGCACTCCAGGTAGCCGTCGGCGTCGGGGTCGAGCTCGTCGGCGGGGACGATGGCGTCGCAGTCCGTGTCGATGCCGTCGCAGAGCTCGGGGAAGCCGTCGCCGATGGCGGCCACCCCGTCGTCGCAGTCGCCGGCGCAGACCCGCTGGCCGTCGGCGTCGCCGTCGGCCTCATCGGCGGGGATGGAGCCGTCGCAGTCGTTGTCGGCGCCGTCGCAGGACTCAACCGCGCTGGGGTTGGTGATGGCCTCGGCGTCGTCGCAGTCGCCGCCGCCGTTGAGGGCCGTCGGGGCGCTGACCACGAACGGCTCGCAGCTGAGCCAGCCGTCGGCGTCGCTGTCCAACTCGTCCGTCGGCACGACGCCGTCGCAGTCGTTGTCGAAGGAGTCGCAGAGCTCCGGGAAGCCGTCGCCCACGGCGTCGAGGGCGTCGTCGCAGTCGCCGCCGCAGATCCGCTGGCCGTCGGCGTCGGCGTCGGCCTCGTCCGCCGGCGTGCTGCCGTCGCAGTCGGTGTCCACGCCGTCGCAGGCCTCCACGGCGCCCGGGAACACGGTCGCGTCGCCGTCGTCGCAGTCGGTGCAGGTGTTCACCCCGTCGCCGTCGTCGTCCAGGCCCTCGTCGGCGATCGTGCCGTCGCAGTCCTGGTCGATGCCGTCGCACAGCTCCTGGGCGCCGGGGTACTGCGTGGGGTCGCCGTCGTCGCAGTCGTCGTCGGCGTTGCCCGCCGTGCCGTCGGGCCCGCAGGTGGTCACCCCGTCGCCGTCGCCGTCGAAGCCGTCGTCCACGCCGCCCGTGCAGTCGTTGTCGAGGGCGTCGCAGACCTCGGGGTTGCCGTCGAACGTGGCCGGCTCGACGTCGTCGCAGTCGCCGGCGCAGACCCGCTGGCCGTCGCCGTCGTCGTCGGCCTCGTTGAGCGGCACGGCGCCGTCGCAGTCGTTGTCGGCGCCGTCACAGAGCTCGGGGTTGCCCGGGAATGAGGTCGCGTCGGTGTCGTCGCAGTCGTCGTCGGCGCTGCCCGTCACGCCGTCGGCCCCGCAGGGCGTGAACCCGTCGGCGTCGCCGTCCAGGCCTTCGTCGGCGGCGCCGCTGCAGTCGTTGTCGAGGGCGTCGCAGATCTCGGGGTTGCCGTCGAAGACCGCGGCTTGCAGGTCGTCGCAGTCGCCGGCGCAGGGCATCTGGCCGTCGGCGTCCTGGTCGGCTTCGTCGGTGGGCACGCCGTCGGCGCAGTCGTTGTCGATGCCGTCGCAGACCTC
>Ga0055584_100000091_pt1 | contig 81114 bp, 74 predicted proteins | sample OSDHelmetaG_FD_58716 | JGI IMG/M metagenome (GOLD analysis project Ga0055584, IMG submission 58716) | Pelagic marine sediment microbial communities from the LTER site Helgoland, North Sea, for post-phytoplankton bloom and carbon turnover... | ecosystem: Environmental > Aquatic > Marine >... | reverse complement strand
AGAAGAGATCATCGACGATATTCGCCAGGGCAAGATGGTGATATTGATGGACGATGAAGACAGAGAGAATGAAGGCGATCTGATCATCGCTGCCGAACGCGTGCGCACCGAAGACATAAACTTCATGGCGACGAATGCGCGAGGACTGATCTGTCTGACTCTTACCCATGAGCGCTGCAAGCATCTAAAGCTGCCGTTGATGGTAAACGAGAATAACACGCCCTATAACACAAACTTTACGGTCTCCATCGAGGCTGCAACAGGCGTGACCACCGGCATATCGGCCGCGGATAGAGCGCGCACAATTCAGGTGGCTGTCGGTCGCGAGAGCGTCGCCGAGAACATCGTGCAGCCTGGGCATATATTCCCTATTATGGCGCAGCCCGGCGGCGTATTACGCAGAGCCGGCCACACCGAAGCGGGCTGCGATCTCGCGCGCCTGGCCGGCTATAGTCCTGCAGCCGCGATCGTTGAGATCATGAACGAAGATGGTTCTATGGCTCGTCGGCCCGATCTGGAAAAGTTTGCTGCGAAGCACGACATCAAGATCGGCACCATCGTAGACCTCATCCACTACCGCATCGCGAACGAGCACACCGTAACCAAGGTGTCCTGCAACAAGATGGAGACCAAGTTCGGCGAATTCGATGTGCATTCCTATCGGGATTCGATCAGCGGCAGTCTACACCTGGCATTCACGCTAGGGACAATAGCCGCCGACGATCCCTTGCTGGTGCGAGTCCACATCCCGAATGCAGCCCGCGATATCTGCGACGTGTACAATTCGAGTCGCACGAGCTGGTCGTTCAGCGATGCGCTAGGGAAGATCGCCGAGGAGGGCCGCGGCGTGGCTGTGCTATTATCCGGCGAGGATTACGGGCAGGATCTCGAGCACAATATCGCGAATGCCCTGTCTGAGGGTTCTGAGGCCTATCAAGCCAATCGTGGCGGTAGCGACCTGACCATCGGTACCGGCTCGCAGATACTCAGGGATCTCGGCGTGGGCAAGATGCGCCTCTTGAGCTACCCTGCGAAGTTTAATGCGATCTCGGGTTTCGATCTGGAGGTTGTGGATTTCGTTCAGTTCGAGAAGTCTGCGACCTGATTACAAAAGAACAAGTAGGTGACACATGAGTACTATTAAGACAATAGAAGGCAGCTATAACAACGCGCAGGCTAGATACGTAATCGCCGTGGCGCGCTTCAATAGCTTCATCGTAGACCATCTGCTCGAGGGTGCTATCGACGTGCTCCAAAAGCACGGCGTGCAGAGTAAAGACATCACCGTAGTCAAAGTGCCGGGCGCGTTCGAACTGCCGTTGGCGGTGAAGAAGATTGCGGCCGACCCGGACTGCGATGCCGTGATCGCACTCGGCGCTGTGATCAGGGGCGGCACACCGCACTTCGAATATGTGGCAGGCGAGTGCGTGAAGGGTCTGAGCCAGGTGAGCCTCGCCAGTAACAAACCTGTCGCCTTCGGTGTGCTAACCGTAGACACCATAGAGCAGGCGATAGAGCGGGCCGGTACCAAAGCAGGAAATAAAGGTGCGGAGGCCGCGATTACCGCAGTCGAGATGGTCAGTCTGCTAAGACAGCTGGAGCACTAGGTGGCAACTCCTAAGTCCGACGCGAACAAGGGCTCGGCCCCTGCAAAACGCAAGGCTGTGGCGAAGAACAAGACGCCGCTGGCGCAGCGGAAGAAGGCGCGCACGCTGGTAATGCAGGCGCTGTATCAGTGGCAGATCAGCAAGAACGAGCCACTCGATATAGAGAAGCAGTTCCGCGAGGAGAACGGCGGCAAGATCGACTGGGAATACTTCGGCGAGATCTTCCTGCAGATACCGAAGCAGCAAGAGGCGCTGGAGCAACAGATCGTCCCGCTTTTGGATCGTGAGATGAAGTCTCTGGATCCGGTCGAGAGAGCGCTTCTGTATCTGGGAGCCTTCGAGCTCGCGAACCGCATCGACATACCCTATCGCGTCGTGATCAACGAATGTGTGGAGCTGGCGAAAACCTTCGGTGCCAGCGAGAGCCACAAGTACATCAACGGCGTTCTGGATAAACTCGCGGCGGCGCTTCGCCCCGTAGAACTCGCCGCGAAGTAGTCCAGCGTAGTTAGTCGGAATATTCGCAAGACGCAATAGATTGCGCGGCATTCGCCAGCAGCACACCCTATGAACGATTCAGGCAGCCAAGCAGAGTTCCAGATTATCGACCGCTACCTCAGCGCGCCGGAGCTGTCTTTCGAACGCGAGGGCGTAGTGCTGGGCATCGGCGACGATGCGGCTATCATCGATGTGCCTCAGGGCAGACAATTAGCGATGTCGATGGATGTTCTGATCGAGGGCGTTCATTTCCCTCACAATGCGGACCCGGCGCTAGTCGCCAATCGTGCTCTCGCCGTGAATCTTTCCGACCTCGCCGCGATGGCGGCGGAGCCACTGTGTTTCACGCTCGGTCTAGTGCTACCCAACGGCGACCCTAGCTGGATGCAGAAGTTCAGCGCGGGGCTCGCGCCTCTCGCGCGACATTACAATTGTCCCTTGGTCGGTGGCGATATCAGCAGCGGTGCCCGTAGCATCTGCATACAGGTGCAGGGGCTGGTAGAGAAGGGCGCGGCGGTTCGCAGAAGCGGCGCGCGGCCCGGCGATAAGATCTATGTGAGTGGCACTCTGGGCGACGCGGCGATTGCGCTGGCGATGTTCGGGCTGGCTACTCATCTGGGAGACGAGTTCGTTCTTAGCGATGACAACCCGAGTGCGTCCTGCACACAGTTCTTTACAGAGGCCTACTACAAGCCACAGCCACAGATCGAGCTGGCCCGGGTCGCGGGAGATTGCTTCACGAGTGCCATCGATATCTCCGACGGTCTGCATGGCGACCTGCAGCACATTCTCGATGCAAGCGACTGCGGCGCCACTATTCGATTAGACGCCTTACCCTATTCGGCATCCGCACGCTGCTGCGTAGACGATCAGAACAGATTGCGCGCCGCGCTGTTTGGCGGTGACGACTATGGGTTATGCTTCACTGTCGCTGCAGATCGCTGCGCCGAGTTGGAACGACTAGGCAGCGAACTGGCTGTGCCCCTTAGCTGTATCGGCGACATAGTCGAGGGTGCGCGCATCGACTACCTCGACGAGCGTGGCGATCCCGTACGACTCGATGCCGAGGCGTTTCAACATTTTAATTCCCAGAGGGCGAGTTAGCGTTTTGAAGGCTTCCAGCAAGGCAATACTACTGAATCCTATTCACCTGCTCGCCTTCGGCTTCGGCACCGGCCTGTCGCCGAAAGCGCCGGGTACCGTGGGCACCGCACTCGCGGTCCCGCTCTACTTGCTCCTGTCCAGTGGCTCGCCACTGATCTACGGCGCGTTCGTCGTCGCGGCATTCCTGATTGGCATCTGGGTCTGTGGCAGAACCGCCGAAGACCTGGGCGTTCACGACCATGGAGGCATCGTCTGGGACGAGTTCGTGGGCTATTGGATCACCATGTTCATGGCGCCTGCCGGTCTGCTTTGGCTGCTGCTGGGCTTCACTTTGTTCCGCCTGCTGGATATTTTGAAGCCCTGGCCCATCAAATGGGCCGATAAACAGCTAACTGGAGGCCTCGGAATCATGCTTGATGATGTTTTAGCGGGTATAATGGCCGCCCTGTGTATACAGGCCATCGCCGTGTTGATCGGCTAAGGCCGTGGATCAAAAGACTTAATGGATAAGGAAAGTTCTTTGACAGTTTCATTCGTAGCGTCGGCGGTACTGCCCACTCAGTGGGGGCAGTTCACCATTCATGGTTTCGAGGATCAGGCTAATGGCAAGGAGCACGTCGCTCTGGTCTACGGTGATCTGGATTCCGAGCAGCCGATGCTATGCCGCGTGCATTCGGAGTGTCTGACGGGCGACTGCCTGTTTAGCCTGCGCTGTGACTGCGGGCCGCAGCTGCAGTGTGCCATGGAGAGCGTCGCCAAGGCGGGGCGCGGCATCATTCTGTATCTGCGTCAGGAAGGCCGTGGCATCGGCCTGCTGAATAAGATCAAGGCTTACTCGCTACAGGACTCCGGCGCCGATACGGTGGAGGCCAATGTGCAGCTCGGCTTCGAGCCCGACAGCCGCGAATATCAGATCTGTCAGCCCATGCTGGAACACTTCGACATCAAGCGCGTGCGCCTGATGACGAACAATCCCAAGAAGGTCGATGCGCTGAAGGAGATGGGTATCGACGTTCAAGAGATCGTTCCCATTCACACCGGCGCCAATCCTCACAACGAGAGTTATCTGGCCGTCAAGGTGAACAAGCTGGGGCATATCAACAAGCCCTAAGGCGCTACCCCAAGAGGCTCTCACTCTTGTCCTCAACAATTAAGACAATCACCGTCGATCTGCTACGCCACGGCCAGCCCGTGGGTGGCGAGGTGTTGCGCGGGCGCGTCGATCACCCGCTGAGCGAGCTGGGCTGGGTTCAGATGCAGCAGGCGGCGGCGCTCACCGACGCATGCAAGATGACGTCATCGACGCCAGCATGGACCCATCTGATCTCCTCACCCCTAAGGCGCTGCCGCGAATTCGCGGAACGTCTAGCCGCCGACGCGGGGAAGCAGCTGCGCATCGACGAAAATTGGCAGGAGATCGACTACGGCGACTGGGATGGCATGGCGCTAAGCGATTGGCGCGAGCTGGCAGGGCCGCAGTTCAGGGAATTCCGCAAGGACGTATCGAAACTCGTGCCGCCAAACGGCGAGCCATTCCTGATCTTCAAGGAAAGAGTGTTAGGGCGGTGGAATGCGATTAGCAAGCTGCCGGACGGCAGCCATGCCTTGATCGTTACCCATGGCGGCGTGTTGCGTGTAGTCCTGTCGACGGTGTTGGGGATGCCCCTGAATCGCAGCTATCCGCTGCACATTCCATTCGCCTCACTCAGCCGGGTCGTGCTGCGTGTCGATGAATCGAAGCCCAAGGGCGATAGCGGTGAGCCTAGAATCAGCGCGAGTCTCAGCTTCCACAACGCGGCAGGGTTCTGAGGCGCTAGTTCTTCTCCAGCTTGTCTCTAGCGAGATCGATCTGCTCGCACATGCTACGTGCGCCTAGTAAGGCCCGCGGCGTGTGACGCTGTAGTAGCTCGGGTGGCACGAAGAACAGCGATCCTGAACTCACGGCGCTGAGCTGCTCCCAGCTCAGCCATTCGTCTAGCCATTCGGGACGCTCTATGTCCATGCCACTCGCGACTATTACCTGCGGGTCGCGCGTCAGCACCGCCTCGACACTCACCTTCGGTGCCACCAGACTGATGTCGGCGAATATATTCGCACCCCCACACAGGTCGATAATGTCGTTGATGAGCTCATTGCCGCCGGCGCTGATGAGCGGCCTGTCCCAGACCTGATAGAAAGTCCTAACAGGTGATTTCTGGCTATAACCCTCGGAGAGCGAGGCAAGCGTCTCGTTGAACTGATTGATCACGGCATTCGCCTCATTCTCCGTACCCGCCAGTGTCGCCAGCCGCTGGATGTGGCTAGGAATGGACTCGAGACTCTTCGGCTCGGCGATATAGACGGTGAGACCTAGCTCGCGCAGACGATTGACGGAGGCACGCGGATTGCCGGTCTGCCAGGCGACGACCAGGTCCGGTTGCAGCGCCAGGATTCGCTCCATGTCCAGCAGGTCGTAGCGGCCGATGATAGGAAGCGATCGCGCCGCCTCGGGGTAGTCGCTGTATTCGACAACACCGACGAGCTTGTCACCGGCCCCGGCGGCATATAACAGTTCGGTCAATGAGGGCGCGAGGCTGATGATGCGCGCGGCGGCCTGATCGAGCTGCACCAGAGAACCCTCGTCGTCACGAACCTCGATTGAGAACCCAATCTGACTAATCGCTAGTGTTGTAAACAACACCAAGAGCGAGAACCTATTCCTTGACCGTGTAGGAAGAATTTTTGACACGGGTGGACTAATCACAAGAGTGGTTAACAACAGCAATAGCGAGAACTTATTCCTTAATCGTGTAGGAAGAATTTTTGACACGGCTGGACTAATCACAAGAGTGGTAAACAACACCAAGAGCGAGAACCTATTTCTTGACCGTGTAGGAAGAATTTTTGACACGGGTGGACGAATCACAAGAGTGGTTAACAACAACAATAGCGAGAACTTATTCCTTAATCGTGTAGGAAGAATTTTTGACACGGCTGGACGAATCACGAGAGTGGTTAATGACACTAGTAGTGAGAATTTATTCCCTATTCCTGTAAGAATAGAATGGCTCAATAGTCTATCCCTTTCTGTACCTTCACACCGTCGTAGAACGCATGCTTGCTCTCCGCCAGTTCGGTCACCGTATCGGCTAGCTCGATCAGTTCCTTCGAAGCACTGCGCCCGGTAACCACGACGTGCTGATTCTCTGGCCTGTTTTCCAGCGCCGACAGCACCATCTCCTTGTCGAGGTAACCGTAGGTGAGCATATAGGTGAGCTCATCCAGTATGACCACATCGAACTTAGGGTCCTTTAACATCGCCGCCGCGTGCGCCCAGGTCGCCTCGGCCGCGGCGATATCCTTGTCTCTATCTTGCGTCTCCCAGGTGAAGCCTGTGTTCATGACGTGAAACTGCACTAGCGGATTGTCCGCGAACAACATCTGCTCCCCGCATTCCCACTGACCCTTGATGAATTGTATGACGCCGCAGCGCAGGCCGTGGCCGACACTGCGAGCCAGCATGCCGAACGCAGAAGTGCTCTTGCCCTTGCCGTTACCGGTGAGTACGAGCAATAGTCCCTTGTCGATGGTGGCCTTGGCGATGCGGCCGTCGATGTGTTCCTTCTTGCGCTGCATCGCCTTCTTGTGGCGTTCTGCTCTTTCCTTGCTGGTGGACACGTTCTACTCCCTGGATTTAGAGGTGCTGCGACTGGGCCTGACGCAAGTGGCTGAGCCCGATTTTTTTGTGTGAGGTGCCCTAGACCGCTTCAGAGCGAATCTTGCAGTCTTTGAGTTTCTTGGCGATAGCGCTTGCGATGCTGTTGGCGTCGAGACCGGCGTCCGCCAGCATCTGCGGGACCTTGCCGTGTTCGAGGAAGGCATCGGGCAGGCCCAGGTTTAGAACCGGTATCTGGTAGTTCGAGGCGAGCAGGAACTCATTCACCGCGGAACCCGCGCCGCCCTTGACTACGTTCTCCTCGACGGTGACGATCAACTGATGCTTCTCGGCCATGCTGCCAATGAGTTGTTCATCCAGCGGCTTGACGAAGCGCATGTCGACGACCGTCGCATTCAATCTGTCGGCGGCCTCGAGCGCGGGACGCGTCATGCTGCCGAAGGCGAGTATGGCGACAGCAACGCCCTGTCTGCGTAGCACGGCCTTGCCCAAGGGGACGGCCGCAAGACTCGCCTCGATTGGCTGGCCCGGTCCCTTGCCTCGGGGGTAGCGGACTGCCGAGGGGCCTTCGAATTGAAATCCGGTGGAGAGCAGCTTGTGGCATTCGTCTTCGTCGCTGGGTGTCATCACAATCATATTCGGGATGCAGCGCAGATAACTCAGGTCGAAACTGCCGGCGTGGGTGGGGCCATCCTCGCCCACTAGTCCGGCGCGGTCGATGGCGAACATCACGTTCAGATTCTGTAGCGCGACATCGTGTATTAGCTGATCGTAGCCCCGCTGCAGGAAAGTCGAATAAATTGCCACGATCGGCTTCAGCCCATCGCAGGCCATGCCGGCTGCGAAGGTAACGGCATGCTGCTCGGCGATGGCTACATCGTGGAAGCGCTGTGGGAATTCTTGCGCGAACTTGCGCATGCCGGAACCTTCACCCATGGCGGGTGTTATGCCTACTACCAGCTCATCCTCTCGCGCCACCTCGCATAGCCAGTTGCCGAAGACCTCAGAGTAACTCGGTGCGGCGGGGGTTTCGGGCTTGGGGGTCGCGCTGGATTCTTCCTCTTTTGGCTTGATCTTGGCGCCAGGGTCGATCTTGCTCATCGCGTGCATGCCGAAGGGGTCGTTCTCCGACTCCAGGTAGCCCTTACCCTTCTGGGTGACGATATGTAGCAGCTGCGGTCCGCGCAGGGTCTTTATATTGCTCAGTATCTCAACCAGGCCGTTGGTGTCGTGTCCGTCGATGAGGCCTATATAGTTAAAGCCAATCTCCTCGAACAGCGTGCCGGGGGAGACCATGCCCTTCATGTACTCCTCCGCGCGGTGTGCCGCCTTGAGCGCGGGCGGGATCTTCGACAGCATGCGCTTGCTGCCGGTGCGAATGAAGTTGTAGGGCTTGCTCGCCCACATGCGGGCGAAGTAACTGGACAGGCCGCCGACGTTATTCGAGATGGACATATTATTGTCGTTCAGAATAACGAGGATATTGTCGTCCAGATGGCCAGCGTGGTTCAGCGCCTCGAAGGCCATGCCCGCCGTCATCGCGCCGTCGCCGATTACCGCGATATTGTGGCGCTCCTTGTCCTGCTGCCTTGCCGCGATCATCATGCCGAGGGCGGCGCTGATCGAGGTGCTGGAGTGGCCGACCCCGAAGGTGTCGTATTCGCTCTCGCTGCGATTGGGGAAGGCCGCAAGGCCGCCAGCCTGGCGCATGGTCAGCATCTGGTCTCGGCGACCTGTGAGTATCTTGTGGGGATAGGCCTGATGGCCGACGTCCCAGATGAGCTTGTCATCCGGCGTATTGAACACGTAGTGCAGCGCTATGGTGAGCTCGACGACGCCGAGCCCGGCACCGAAATGGCCGCCGGTCTGACCCACGGAATAGAGTAGAAACGTGCGCAGCTCCTCTGCTAGCTGGGGAAGCTGGTCCAGCTCCAGCAGCTTCAGGTCCGAGGGATTGTCTATCCCGTCCAGCAGTGGCGTGTCGGGCCGAGACAGGGGTATTTCGTTCAGCATGGCGGTATATCGACTCCAGTTGCCCGAAAATAGCAGCAGCCAGGCTGCGTTGGGCCAAAACGGGCGTAAGTTAAAGCACTGTCATTGAATCGTCAATTATACCCTGCTTAGGGCAAGCTTAGTGCAATCGGCTCACTACGTAGGCGGAGAGCTGCCTGAGCGGGTCCGCACTGGAGGAAAAGCCCTCCAGGGCCCTGATCGCCTTGTCCGAGAGCGTGGTCGCCAGCGTTTTGGCCTCTGTAAGGCCCAGCAGGGATACATAGGTGGGTTTGTTCTTGCTGCTGTCCGAGCCCTGTGGCTTGCCGAGCTGTGCGGTTTCGGCGGTGACATCGAGAATATCGTCCTGCACCTGAAAGGCGAGCCCGATATTTTCGGCAAAGGCCGCCAGCGCGTTCATCTGCGCTGGGGTCACGGACGGGCTACTCATGCCGCCGAGCAGCACCGCGCAGCGGATCAGCACGCCGGTCTTGAGCTTATGCATCTGCTCAAGCTGCTCCAATGTCAGGGTCTCGCCCACGGCTTCGAAGTCCAGGCTCTGCCCGCCTACCATGCCCGTCGCACCCGCCGCCTGGCTCAGTAGTTGGACCATGGCGAGGCGATTGCCCGGCTCGGTCTCGCCGTCTTCGCTCAGCAGTTGGAAGGCCAGCGACTGCAGTGCATCGCCGACCAACACCGCGGTGGCTTCATCGAACGCCCTGTGCACGGTGGGCTGCCCGCGACGCAGATCGTCATCGTCCATGGCTGGCAGGTCGTCGTGAACGAGAGAGTAGCAGTGAATCAGTTCCACGGCCGCGGCTGGGTTGTCTGCCGCCGACAGCTCTCCGCCTACGGCGAGCGCACTGCCATAGGTCAGCACCGGCCGAATGCGCTTGCCGCCGCCGAGACAGGCATAGCGCATCGCCTCCTTCAGCTTGTAGCTGAGGATATTGGCATCGAGTGTGTTCTTGAGGCTCGTCTCTACGCGCTGTTGGCATTGCTGAAGAAATTCGTCTAGCGGCTTAGCATTCGTCTCGCTCATCGGCTTAACTATTCTTCCACTTCATCGAGTTCTATCTCTTCGGTATCGCCATTCTCGTTGAGCAGCACCTGCACTTTCTGTTCCGCATTCTTTAACGCGGTTTGACATTCGCGGGTGAGCTTGATGCCCTTCTCGAATGCCTGCAGAGACTCCTCCAGGCTCAGCTCGCCGTCTTCCATGGACGTGACTAATTCTTCCAGCTCTTCCAGAGCCTCTTCGAAATCAAACTTCGCTTGTTTCTTCTTGGTCATATTTTCGATCCTGCTTCCTAGGAGACGCCGAATGCATGCGTTGTAGGCGTGAGTCTGCGGGCTGAAGCGATCTAGCGCCGACCCAGAGGAGAGATTATACGCCATGTGTGAGGGAATTCATGTCAAAACGGCGCCTCGTTCCGATAATGTGGCAGCTTGATCAATCTCTCAGCTTCTGCTGCAATACTGGCGACATTTGCAGTGACAGACTGGGAAATGGCTACGATGCTGATTCGAGAAATGCGCGCTAACTCGTTACTCACGGTGCTGCAGCTAATGCGGCTGGCACTGGTCGGCGGCGCGCTGCTAGTGCCCGCACTTCTGCCTGCCCAGGAAAGCAACTTGGCTAGCACAGCCGCGCTGAGCGTGAAAACACTCGGCGCGATCGACTATGTCGAGGTCAACACGGCGAGCGAGGAGGGCAGAGCCAAGCAGCTAATCGTGTTCGTTCATGGGACACCTGGCTCTTATGGTGCCTTTCGCAGCTATCTCAACGATCCGGTGATGCAGGACAATTTCCATATGATCTCTGTGACCCGGCCGGGCTGGAGAAACGACGAGGACGAGAAGGTGCCGTCACTGGAAGCACAGGCGATAGCACTCAGGCCGCTGCTGGAGATGGACAGGTCGGGCAAGGGGGCCATTCTGATGGGGCATTCCTATGGCGGCCCCGTCATCGCGCGAACCGCGATGGACTATGCCGATTTGGTAGCCGGCCTCGTATTCGTGGCGAGCACGGGGGATCCGGCGCTCAGCGGCCCGCGCTGGTATAACCGGATCGCCGTAATTCTGCCACGCTTCGTGCTCGGCGCTAGCCTGAAGGGTGCGAATGCCGAGATTCTTCCTCTCAGGCCGCAGCTCGAGGCCATGCTACCGCGCTGGGACGAGCTCGCCATGCCTGTACTGATCGTGCAGGGAGACCGGGATCGGCTGGTGCATCCGGGCAACGCGCTGTTTCTGGAGCGCGTGCTGGTTAACTCCGAGGTGCGGCGGCTCAATCGAGAGGGCATGGGACACTTCGTGCTCTGGGAAGAGTCGGCGCTAATCCGGGATAATTTGATCGAGATATTCAGAGCTGCCCTGGGGAGCACTTCGGCGAACTGACAGTGCCTGAGGAAGTGTTTGACCCATCCCAGCTAGCCCATTACTCTATGGCCTCATCTATCTAGGCCAATCTGCAGAACCATGGAAGAAGCTCGAGCTAAGCGTTCCTATATCCCGCGAGACTGGCGTATCTGGTTCGGGCTCAGCCTCACTTTCTTCTGGTTCTGTTTCCTCTTCCTCTATATCCAGCGCAACGTCGGCTGGGACGCGTTTCTGGATCTGCCTATCGAGGAGATGGGTACCTTCCTCGAGGGCGCCTTCGCCTTCCTCGCGTTCCTGTGGTTGGTTATCGGCCTGTTCATACAGCAGTCAGTGTTGGCTGAAAATAACGAGGAGCTTCGGCGCAACAATCTGAACTCCGAGAAGCAGACTCAGGCGATCGCCGCTACCGAGATGAACGCGCGCCAGGGCACCTTCTTCAAGATCGCCGAGAGTACCCGCAGGCAGCTCGGCTCTATCTCTGGGCTGCTATTCATCTCCTCTCAGGGGCCGGGAGCCGAGGGTAACTACGATTCCGAGCAGCTCGCGGAAGTCTGGAAGCAGTTTGCCAGCGGCGACTATGAGGTCTTCTCCAGGCTCTTCCTCACCATGGCGGCCAACGAGGGGGTGGATTTCTCCGAGCTATTCTACGGGACTGAGATTCGGCGGCGTCATACAGAGAATTTCCTGGTGGGCTATGACCGCCTTATCGCGCTCGCTAAGGGCTGCGATACCGACAATATTATTCTGGATACCCTAATCTATTCGGCTCACGGACTTTTAAACATTCGCATGCGCGAGCTGCACCCGAGCATCAAGTTCAGGCCCATCGTCGGCACGGACAGGTTGGAGTATTTGGACCGCATCATCAACGCAGAATCAAACGTAGGTTAACAATCGCAACAATAAGGCGCTGAGATTCGGCGCAGGGGGAGAGATATGGAACACGTGGCGTTAGTCATCTTATTGGCACTCTTGGAGTACCAGTTCTTCAGTTTCAAGGTCGGCATGGCGCGCGGCAAGTACGACATCAAGGCGCCGGCTATTAGTGGCCACGAGGTCTTCGATCGTTACTACCGCGTACACATGAATACGCTGGAACAGCTAATCGTCTTCATCCCCGCGATCCTGGTATTCGCCTACTTCGGTAACCCATTGTACGCGGCTGGCCTGGGCGTGTTCTTCCTCATCGGCCGCATGCTCTACTTCTTTTCCTATGTTTCCGATCCGGCCAAGCGCGGAGCAGGCTTCATCATCGGCTGGATTCCTACCGTGCTATTGGTGTTGGCGGGTCTGGTGTCCGTAGCGATACAGATACTGCGCTAGGAGTCTCTCGTCTGATCCGATCTCATCAAAGCCTTCTCTTGGCGTGCGGCAGCATGCCTGCAAGAAGGCGTCTCGATCTCGAAATAGACGACAGGCCAGAGCTACTAGAGTTATTCAGAGCTGCCTAATTCACGCACGATCTCGGTCAGGGATCGGAAATCGGTCTTGCCGCTACCCATGCGAGGAAACTCGCGGACCAGCACGTACTTCTTGGGTAGCGCGAGATTGGGAATCTTCTTGGCGAGGCGCTTGCTCAGGTCTTGCTGGTCTATCTCGGCGTTGGTTACCCCCACTATCCTGGAGCCGCGCTTCGAATCTGGCAGCTCTACGGCGCAGCACTCCACCTCCAGTGGCGTCAGTTCGTTCATCGTCTCCTCGACCATGACCAGGGACACCATCTCGCCGCCGATCTTCACGAAGCGCTTCAGGCGCCCCTTGTGCCAGATGTAGCCGTCCTCGTCTAGAAAGCCGAGATCGCCGGTATCGTACCAACCCGACTTGATCTTGAGCGAGCTCTCCTCGACATCGTTCAGGTAGCCCTGCATCACGCCGTCCCCCTTCACAAGAATCTTGCCGGTCTCGCCGGTCGCGCAGTCGGCGCCAGTGTCCAGGTTCTGTATTCTGATCTGGGTTCCGGGAATCGGCACGCCTATGCTACCGGGCTTGTTGCGACTGCGTGGGTTGGCCGAGATCACGGGCGAGGTCTCCGTCGTGCCATAGCCCTCGAAGATCTCGATGCCGTGCTTCTCGCGGTAGAGTTCTCTCAGGTGTTCCGGACACTTGTCCGCGCCGGACACGGTGAGTTTGATGCTGGCGAAGTCGCCGGGCTGAGACTGCTTAACATAGCCCTCGAGGAACAGTGGCGTGCCGACGAGCAGTTCCGGTTTGTTCTCGCGAATGATTCGGGCGACGGTCTTGAACTCGAGTGGATTGGCGTAGGTGATCGAAGTCATGCCAAGACACATCGGTGTCCAAAGATTAATTGTTAGACCAAACACATGGAAGTAGGGCAGTACCGCGAGCAGTCTATCCATGCCATAGATGTCCATCATCGCCGAGAAGGAATCGATGTTCGAGAGGATATTGCGCTGCGTTAGCTGAACGACCTTCGGCTCCTTCTCGCTGCCGCTGGTAAATAAGATCACGGCAGGCGCATCGAGATTCGATCGCCCAACGAGCCGCTTCAGCATGCTGCGCGGCAGTTTCGATTTCGCGAACGCCAGACCCTTCTCCACTGCGCCCAGCGAGTCGAGTATGTCTTCGATGAACACCATGCCGGGTAGCTGATCGCAGCCGGTCTTCTCGAGCAGCGCCTTGGCGGTGACGATGACATCGAAGTCGCAGGTTTCTTTCGCGTAGAGACAGTTCTTCTGGGCGCCGGTCGAATAGTTAATCATTACCGGTGTGCGACCTGCCATCACTGCGCCGATAACCGCGAGCCCGCCCCCAGATGAGGTCGGTAGCATGATGCCGATGCGGCCCCTCTCCAGTTTTCGAAAGCGGCGCGACAGGATAAGAGCGGCCAGCAGCGCCTGCGAGTAGCTGATATTGCGAGCCGTGCTGCGATCGATGAAGGCAATCTTATCGGGGTGCTTGCGGACGGAATCGATGAAGCGATATTGGAGCATCGCAGCATCTTAGCGCAGAAAAGTGGGGCGAACTAGCTTGTGCGGTGACGGTACTTGCGCAGAGTGTTCTCGGCCCCTAAACTCTCACTTCCCGCTAACAGACAAGTACGTATTCATTCCCAGCCAGGCCGCGTTATGATCAAACACCTGAATACCGTCTGGATCGTCTTGGTTGGAGTGATCCTCTCACTCATAGTGATCTTCCCCAACTGGCTGACCCGCGAGTCGATCTCCGGACTGCTGAACCAGATGGGGTCCATGGCGCTGCTTGTCTACCTCGCGATGTCGCTGACCCGTTCGATGCTGCTGATTCCCTGTACGCCCTTCGTCCTGGCCGGGGCTATCTCCTTCCCCCAGTGGCCGCTGACGGTGTTCGCAATTTCCGTCGCTGGAGTTGTGGTTGGGGCATTCCTAGTATACAGTTTCCCCTCTTTTGGCGGCTATGACAGGCTGCTGGAGCAGAAGTACCCGGAAAAGATCGCTAATCTGAAGCGAAAGATGCAACACCCGAAGGCATTCTGGTTCGTGGTTGCCTGGTCTTTCTTTCCCTTGGTGCCTACGGACGCCGTCTGCTATGTGGCGGGCCTGGCGAAGATGCCACTGCGGAAAATGCTTTTCGCTCTGATCCTCGGTGAGCTGCCGCTAGTGGCAGCCTATGTCTTCCTCGGAGCCGGAATAGGTGAGTGGCTTAGAATATGAATGCTAGATTGAAGTTCAGCGATTCACTGAATCTGATAAAGAGTTTTAAGACTTCAGGGACAATCACGCCTAGCTCTAAGGTATTGATTAAGACTCTGCTTGCCCCCATCGACTTCGAATCGGCGCGTTGCATCGTGGAGCTGGGTCCGGGCAATGGCTGTGTAACACGCTCGATTCTGCAGCGTATGCATCCCGATTGCGTACTGATCTGCTTCGAGGTGAACAGCGACTTTATCGAGCAGCTAAACGCATTGGATGATTCGAGACTACGCGTGGTAAACGCCTGTGCCTCGTCTATCAGAACCATTCTGGACGAGCTGCAGATTATCGAGGCCGACCATATCGTATCCAGTCTGCCACTGGCGTTAATCGACGATCGGGTGGTGAAGACAATACTCGCATCCGTTACGGCGAATCTGCGCGAGGGCGGACGGTTCTTGCAATATCAATACAGCCTGAGCAACTACGCCGAACTCAAGCCGATCTTCAGCGACGTAAAATTAGATTTCACCTTCCGCAACATGCCCCCGGCATTCGTCTACGAGTGCATCAAGTAAGCCGCAGTCGCGCGGCACACTCAATCTCTATCCATATCCCAATTATTCTGGCAGTTTGAACGCAACCAGTTCCGGGCTGTATTCTCGGTCGCCGATCGCAACAAGCACATACTGTTCGCCCTCGTGTAGATAGCTAATCGGCGGGCCTGACGTGCCGGCCTCGAGTTCCGTCTCCCAAACAATGTCACCTGACTCCTTGTCATAGGCCCTGAACATCGGGCCGCCGCTATTGGTGGCGATCTCTACCGGCATATCGGCTGGTATACGGCCGCCCGGTCGTTGGTTGGTGAGCCCCTCGCCGATGAACAGCAGGGTCTTGGTGAGCAGCGGCGATGGGCGACCGGGCAGGCCGAGGGGGCCCAGATCCAGATCGACCAGATCGGGGTGATCGGTCGGGCCTTCGCCGTTCGGCACCATCCACACATGCTCGCCCGTGTTCATGTCGATGGCGGTAATGCGGCCATAGGGCGGCTTGAACAAAGGCAGGCCGCGCGGCCCCGCGATCCAGCGCCGCGCGCCCTTCACATAGGTCAGGTTGGTGACCTCAGGGTCGCCGGGCAGGATGTCGGCGACGAAGGCCGACGTGATAGACGGGATATAGAGATAGCCGGTCTCCGGATCGAAGGCGGCACCCTGAACATCCGCACCACCCTGCGAGCCGGGTAACTGGATCGTTCCCTGCGTGCCATCATCACTGCGAATCGATGGTGGCGTGAACAGGGGGCCAGTCACGTAGTTGTTGAAAATCTCCAGCGCCTCGGCGCGCAGCTCGGGGGTGAAGTCGATCAAGTTATCCACGGTTGCGCCCTGTCTGTCGAACGGCGCGGGTAGCGTAGGGAAGGGCTGCGTGGGCGAGGTGACCTCGCCGGGCACGTCCGATTGGGGCACCGGACGCTCTACGATATCCCAAACAGGCTCGCCAGTTTCGCGATTGAAGACGAAGGCGAAGGCCTGCTTGGTGAGTTGTGTCACCGCCTTGATCGGCTCGCCGTCTACCGTGATGTCCATCAGTATCGGCGCGGCGGGCGGGTCATAATCCCATAGACCGTGATGAACGGTCTGGTAGTGCCAGACGCGCTCGCCGGTCTCGGCATCCACCGCGACCAGGCTCTGGCTGAACAGATTGTCCCCAATGCGGTGACCGCCATACATATCGTTGGTCGAGGAGGAGATCGGCATATAAATCAGGCCTAGCTCCTCGTCCGCGCTAAACAGCGCCCACACCGGCGAGTGACCGGTATACGACCAGGAGCGGTCCTGCCAGGTATCGGTGCCGAACTGCCCCTCTTGCGGTATCGTATTGTAGGTCCAGCGCAGTTCGCCCGTGCGCACGTCGAAGGCATGCACGTCACCGCGGAAGGCTTCCTTGTCCGAGAAGGTGTCAGACATCGACTGGCCGATGACGACTACATCGCGCACTACAGTAGGCACGCCGCCCCAGCGGAACAGCTCCGCGCCCTCGGGCATCAGGTCCAGGTCGGCTCGCCCGTCTACGCCGAAGCTCTCGATTGGCTGGCCGTTGTCGGCATTCAGGGCATAGAGAAAGGTGCCGCGCTGTACCAGAATGCGGCGGTCGTCACCGTCGCTCCAATAAGCTACGCCGCGGGTGTTCGCGCCGGGCAGTCCCTCGACACCGCCGAAGGGTTCCTGCACCCAGATTGTGGCGCCGCTTCCCGGATCGAAGGCCTCCACCAGCCCGATGCCATTCGGCACATAGGCGATACCGTTCTTGACGATAGGCGCGGAGATCCAATTCGAGGTAAAGCGCTGCGAGGGGTTCATTGCGGCGTAGTAGCCATCCAATGCCGGGCGTCGCCAGGCTACTTGGAGGCTAGCTACATTGCTGGCATCGATCTGCGCCAGCGGCGTGTATTTAGTCGCGCCGTTGTCCGCCGCGAAGGCTCCCCATTCTCCCGCCACCGAGGCGCTAGCAGGCTCCTCCATCGCTGGGGCGTCGCCGGATTCTGCGGCGGTCTGTGTGGGTTGTCCCTCGGGGCTGCACTGCAGCAGTAGCCAGGGTAGAAGTAGCAGGGCGGTAGTGGGACGGATCCGCGGATAGATGATTCGGGTAGGAAGCCAGCTCATTCGGATTACCTCTTTGGGTATTAACTTCGGACGATGGCTCGATTCTAACCAATTCCAGCGCGCTAGAGGAAACTAATCTGATCGGCTCTGCCTGTCAGAGCCTGTGTGCTCGAAATCGGCGCTGGCATCTTTTTCTTTCAGGAATAGGTATGATCGACTACAGGCCACGGCTCCCGCTGCCAATTTCGTGCGGATACCCAGTCGCCCGATCTCTACCTTCTATGAGAGGAACGAGCTATGTCAATCGACCCAAGGCTTACACGACGTCAGCTTCTTGCGAGCATGGCTGTCGCCAGTTCCCTGCCTTACACCAGCCTTCTAGCCGCCACGCCCGCGAAAGCGCTACGCGGCGCACTGATGATTCTGAGCACACCCTACACAGAAAGTGGCGAGGTAGACTATGAAGACCTCGCCAAAGAAGTCGCCTTCTGCGATAGCTGTGGCGTGCAGGGCATAGTCTGGCCGCAGAATTCCAGCGAACAGCTGTACCTAAGCAAGGAAGAGCGCATCCGCGGTTTCGAGGTGCTGGCCGAGGCGAATCGCGGCCGCGCCATGTCACTGACGTTAGGCGTGCAGGCAGAAGACACCGCCGGCATGTTGGAGTACGCCCGCGTCGCCGAGTCGCTAGAGCCCGACGGCATGATCGCGATTCCGCCTACTTCAGCAAACTCCCTCGCGCAGATCCGCGACTACTACGCGGCGCTGTGTGAGATCACCGACAGGCCCATCTTCGTGCAGACCAGCGGCGGTCCCGATATCGAGCTGACGATCGAGTTCCTCGTGGCCCTCGCCGAAGAGTTTCCCCAGTGCGGTTATATAAAGGAAGAATACGGCGATACGCGGCACGCGCGCATGCTGGCGCTGCAGGCTTATCAGCCCGACCCCATCCGTCGTGTGTTCGGTGCGACCCTGGGAAGGGGCTGGTTGTACGAGATGCGCATCGGCACCGATGGCGTCATGACCGGTGGCACCATGTACGGCGATGTCTATGCCCGACTTTGGGAGCTTCACCTCGAGGGCCGCGAGGAAGAATTGCGCGAGTGCTACAGCAGGTTGCTGCTTATCCAGAATCTGGACAACCTGATCCCCGGCGTGCGGCTCTATGTGCTGCAGAAGCGCGGCGTATTCAAGACCACCAAGTCGCGTCGCGGGGAATACACGTTTAGTGCCCAGCAGCGCGCCGAAATAGATTTCAGGCTGCAGGCGCTAGAGCCCTATCTGCGGGCTTAGCCCGCTAGCGGCCTGATTCTGCGTGGCATGTGCGAGCCGTCGCTTGGCGCCAGGCGATTTGCTAGCTAAGTGATCCGATCCTCCTGCCTCTTCGTAATCTGAGGCAATGTACAGAAACTATGAAAAACAGCTCGACCTTGGCGCTGGCATCCATCTAGCTGGTAGACTCGCAGCAATGGATATCTCCTCTCAAGGTCTGGACGCTCCCGATTCGGTCGAATCTGACGAGGCGCTGCTTATCGCCGTCGGCAACGAGCAGGACGTAGCGGCATTCAACCTGTTGTTCGAACGCTTCTCCAAGAAGCTATTCGCCCTAGGCATGAAACTTACCCGCAACGAGCAGCTGGCCAACGACCTGATACAGGAGGCCATGCTGAATGTGTGGCAGAAGGCGCCGCTTTACGATCTGGACAAAGGTTCGGCGCAGGGTTGGATCTACACACTAGGTCGTAACCGCTGCTTCGACATGCTGCGCAAGCAGAAGCGACAACCTAACTGCATCAGCGCCGACGACATCTGGCCGGTAGAGTCTAGCGAGGCCACCGTCGTGCACGAGGACACCAGCGGTCAGGAAGTCGAGCTGCGACTTATCGAGCGTAACTTCGACAAGCTCCCCGCGCCACAGCGTGAAGTTGTCGAACAGATCTACGTGCAGGATCGCACTCATGAGGAGGCTGCTGCACATCTTCAAATTCCGCTTGGCACGCTGAAGTCGCGCCTGCGACTAGCAATGACGAAGCTACGCAATCTGATCGAGGCCGACACCTAAGCGTTCATTGAGTATTGACTGAAGCAACAAAGAATTAAGTAATCGAGGAAGCATGATGAACACCGAAGTAAAACTGCATCCATCCACGGAGTTGTTAAATCAATTCATACAGGGTGAACTGAGCACTGGCCACAGCGTCGTGGTCTCCGCCCATGTGCTGATGTGTAAGTCCTGCGGAGCGAAGGCGAAGGAGTTCCAGGCCTTGGCGGTATCTTCATGGGTGGACCCTAAGCTCGCGGAGCAAGCGGTCGAAAGCAAACCTACAAACTATTCAGAGATGGTCGCAAACATAGTGGCTTCGCCGCAGCAGAGGTCCGAAGCTGGCAGCGAACTGATGGAGGTCAAGCTCGACGTCTTGGACAACAGCATCAACTTGCCGCGGGTTTTGGCGAAGGCGGCGGCCTCTGGCCTAAGCTGGAAGCATCTGCCGGGCGGCATCAGCGAGGCACAGGTTAAGCTGGACGACGAGACACAGTGCGAGTTTATCTACATGAAACCCGGTTCCAAGGCGCCTGTGCACACCCATATGGGCAGTGAGACGACGCTGGTGCTGCACGGCGAGTTTAAGGATGAGTTGGGCGACTACGGTGCATCGGATTTTATCGTGCGTGACAAAAGCCATCACCATCAGCCGCTGTGTGAGGAGGGCTGTCTCTGCTTCGCCGTACTGGATAGTCCGCTGCGCTTCACCAAGGGCATTGCGCGCCTGATGAATCCCATAAACCGCTTCAAGTTTAAACGCTCGCTAGCCTAGGCGCTCGATTTTCGCCGGGCATCGATATTCATCGCGATAGAGATGCGCTCGCGGGAACCGGTGTAGGCTCGAACGCCGTGCCGCAGCCAGGCCGGAAAGACTAAGAGATTCCCCCGCTTCAGCTTGAACTCCACATCGTATTGCTGTGGCTGGCTGTCTATGCCCACCATTCGCACGGCCGTGTTGTGCATAGCGGCCATCGGGAATCGCGGGTCTTCCATGTAGAAGGCACCGCCCACATCCCTGTCACCCTCAACTTCGTCACCCATGTTCAGGTAGAGCACCGCCGCCCAGAGGTTACCGGGGTGGGCATGCAGCTGATTGGATCCGCCCGCAGGTGTCACGTTCGCCCACATGCGAGCATGCCAGTCGTAATCTTCGCTGTTCGCTTCCTGAAAATGGGTCATGCGCTTGGCGATATTTATCGCCGTCTCCGATAAGCGCTTTGCCGACTCGCCACCCCAGTGCAGCATGTCGGTCTCGGAATGCCAGCTCCCCATATTGGAGCGTTGCAGGCCCGCCGCTTCCTTCTTGTTTCCCCGAATACGGTCCTCCAGATCCTTAAGGAGCGACTCCGCATCCTTCAGCCGGCAGTAGGCCACCGGCGTCTCGAAAAATCCTACGTGCTGGGCCTCGGCCCTAAGTAGTGGTGTTGCGTTTGGCTTTGTCATAAGGAGAGACATAGTAGCCACCAACTATTACAGATTTATGACGCACTATTCACAAATCGAATCTGAGTGCTCGCAAGGAATGCTCACTGTCACTGCCCGAGATAAAACTGTAAAGGAACTGCAATCTATTTGTCGCCTCACTGAAATATGACAGCTCTATTATTGCTTCACTGAATTTTTTAAAAATACCTATCAAGTAATAGTAGACGAAGGAGTCGAAATGAAATTTAAGCGCACTAAGATCAATGCAATCGCCAGCGGTGTGGCCCTAGGACTTGCGGCAATGAGCGTGCAGGCAGCGGATCAGCCAACGCTCGCGACAGGCGGAGCAGCCAGCAGCGCGGTATTCACCGGTGGTGCAACAATTAACGGTGGAGCCAGCTATCTTTCAGCCGTGCCAGCCGATTCGGCAGTAGATTTTCTTGTCACAATCAATCCAGCAGCCGCAGACGTGGGTAAGACTGGCAACTTGGTCGTCATAGTAAACGTGCCAGGCGCGGGATTCTTCATTCAGGACTCTTCGGGTAATTTCTCTCCCTGGACAGATGCTGACCCAGTAGTGCCAGCGGCTACTAAGACGCTTGCAGCCTCTGAGCCGGTGACGATTTTCGCAGGTCTAGTTGGCAGCGCTGTCGGTGCGACTGGCGTCGATGTACAAGCTTATGTAGGCTACTACACAGATTCGATCGCGGGCCTAACTTACTCGGCCACGCCGGCTGCCTTCTCAATAGCAGCACCGGCTCCATCTACCTGTCCTGCCAACACAACGGCAATCTCAGGTGCATTCAAGGGCAAGTCTGTCTGCGCGCTTAGCGGCAGGCTCACATCGGATACACACCTGACCTCGAACTTCTCTTATATTCTCGATGGCGCAGTATTCGTCGGCGTCGATGAGGTTGCAGGTGCCAAGACCAAGCTCACGATCGACGAGGGCACTTACGTCTTCGGTCAGCAGGGCCTGAACTTTCTCGCGGTTGCGAGAAACGGCGAGCTGCACGCGAACGGCAGCCCAACTAAGCCCGTCATCTTCACCTACGAGGGCGATGACGAGGCGACCGCAACCACTACCGGTCAGTGGGGTGGTCTCATCATCAATGGCAACGCGCCACTTAATGTGAGCGGCGGCACTGCCGAGGGTGAGGGCTCTACCGGCATCTACGGCGGCCCCGATGCAGCAGACTCAAGCGGCGTGCTGACCTATGTGCAAGTTAAATACGCAGGCCAGAACATCACCGAAGAGAACGAGCTGAACGGCATCGCCTTCCAGGGAACTGGTTCCGGTACTGTGGTCGATTATGTGCAGGTGCACAACAACTCCGACGACGGCGTCGAGTTCTTCGGCGGCACTACCAATGCGAAACACCTCGTATTGACCGGCAACGAAGACGACGCACTTGACTGGACCTTCGGTTGGTCAGGCAAGGCGCAGTTCGTCGCCGTCAAGCACAGTGCCGCCAGTGAGCACTGCATCGAAGCAGACAGCAACGGCGACGACAACGATGCATCTCCACGCTCGAACCCAACTATCTCCAATATGACCTGTGTTGGCGTTAGCGAAGGCGGCGACGCCGGATTCAGATTGCGTGAAGGGACTTCTGCGAAGCTATCCAACGTAGTCATGGGCGTGCATAACGACTACTGCGTAGACATCGATCAGACAGCGACTTTCGTAGCAGCGGGTGGTTCCATCGCAAATCTGAACGGCAGCCTGGCAGTTACCAATTCACGACTGGATTCCAGCTGCACATTCAGCGAAGACGAAGGCGATAACTTCTCAGTCGCCGACTTCTTTGACGCGCAATCTGGTAGCTCCCTGGGCACTGTCGATCTAACAGGCAGCATAGGCTGGATCAACGGCCCCGTTCTGAATGGGGTAACTCCGCTGATCCCTTCAGATTCATTCTTCACTCAAGTCGATTATATCGGCGCGATCAAAGATAGCAGCTCCGATTGGACGGTTGGTTGGACCTATTCTGACTGATAGGAAGCGATAGCATCGATTGGCAGGCCCAATCGATCCAGTTCGATCCATTGTTTGGGGGTACTTTGTATCCCCATTTTTTTTGTCCGCGGAAAATGTATGACAGGAGAAAGTTAGAATTAACTGCAATCTGAAACATTTCTGCAATATATCTGAAATATCACTGTCACAGATCAGCAATAAAATAGTCGCATTAGATCGATATAGAAACTTGGAGCAAGAACATGAGCAAACACGCGACGCCACAGAAAATCTTGGCTTTCGCCATTGCCACTGTATGTAGCGGTGTGGCTGTCGGGCAGATCGAGCCGCAGATCGAAGAGATCGCGGTAATCGGACAATTCGTCCCGGATGAGAAGAGAGCAACCTCTTCGGTGTCAAACGTCGTCGGAGAAGAGCAGTTCCAGCGCTCCGGTGATTCGAATATCGCCGAGGGCCTTAAACGCGTCTCGGGCCTCAGCACCGTGGGTGGCAAATTCGTGTATGTGCGTGGCCTTGGCGAACGCTACTCTACGACCTTACTCAATGGTGCAATCTTACCGAGCCCGGAACCGATCAACCGTGTGGTTCCTCTCGATCTATTCCCGACGGCCATTCTGGATAGCGTGCTGGTGCAGAAGACTTATTCCGCGCAGTTCCCTAGCGAGTTTGGTGGCGGCGTGTTGCAGCTGCGCACGAAGAAATCCACCGATGAATTCTTCTGGAACATATCGACCACGGCCGGCATTCAGCAGAACGTCAACTTCGACAAAGGCTTTACCGGATCATCTGGCAGCAAGGCCTGGCTCGGTTATGACGACGACTATCGCGGTCTGCCGCTGGCGCTGAAGCAGGCTACGGCCAACGGGCAGGAGCTACGCCGAGAGAGCCAGTTCCTTGGCAGCGGTGGCTATACACCAGAGCAGCTGCAGACCATCGGTCGAAGCCTGCGAAACGACTACAACCCAAGCGAGGAAACGCTGCCGGCTAACTACAATGCCGCCACCTCGTTTGGCAACTTCCACGAACTCAATGATGACGGTGCGCAGGTTAACTATCTCGCATCCGTCGCCTACTCGAATTCCTGGGACACGAATGAGATCGAGCGTAACACCTACCGCACTAGCGATGCGGGCCTGGAGATCGGCAACGATCTGGACTTCGTAGGCACCGAGCATAGCGTGGATCTCAGCAGCATCTTCACCGCTGGCATCGACTTCAACCACAACCACAATATTCGAACGACTAGCGTCATGCTGCGTAAAACCGATGACACGATTTCGGTCACGGATGGCGACCTCGCGGCGGAAAACATCGTGCGCATTACGCAGATGGAATACATCGAGCGCGAGTTGTTCTCCAACCAGATTCAGGGCGATCACTATTTTCCGGATTTCAATGAGCTCGTCGTGAACTGGCGTTACAGCAAGGTGAAGGCCGAGCGCGACGCGCCCGATGACAGGGTATATCGCTACGACCTCGAGAACGACGGTCTGTACCGCTTCTCGACGCGCGCCGATGGCAACGTGCGACGCTTCAGCGTGTTGGACGATGACGCGGATGAATTCGCGGTCGACCTTACCATGGTGTTCTACGGCCCGATGGACTCGATGATTACAGGCAAGGCCGGCTATATTCACAACGAGAAGCAGCGGGCATCCGAAGTGCGTCGCTACTCCTTCTTCGATCAGGGCAGCATCGCACTGGATCAGGATCTGCTCACGCGTTCGCTGGAAGAAATCCTGGCTCCGGCAAACATCGACCCAGACGGGTTCGAACTACGAGAATTTACCCGTCCCACCGACAGCTACAGTGCGACCAATGAATCCGATGCGTTCTACGCGGAAGTCGAACTGAATTTCGATGACAGGTTCCGAGTAAACCTGGGCGCCCGTCAGGAAGACTTCACGCAGAATGTTGATACCTTCGACCTCTTTCGCGATGCAGAGGTCAACGCCGCTCAACAGAGCAAGGATATCCTGCCTGCCTTCACCGGTACCTACATACGCGGCGATCATCAGTTCCGAATCGCCTATAGCGAGACGCTGTCCCGTCCAGACTTCAGAGAACTTTCTCCAGCGGCATTCACCGACCCGGTGACGGGTCGTGAGATTGTGGGCAATCCGAATCTGAAGATCGCCAACATCACCAACTACGACTTCCGCTGGGAGTGGTACTTCGGTTTCGCCGACTCCATGTCGCTAGGCTTGTTCTACAAGGAGTTCGAGAATCCGATAGAGACGGCGATGCAGCCCGGTGCCGATGTCAGGCAGACCTTCATTAATGCCGAGGCTGGCGAGAACGCCGGTATCGAGTTCGAAGTCGTGAAGAGCCTCGATATCCTGGGCGATCGCTTCGAAGACTTCTACATACAGACCAATATTGCCTTCATCGAATCCGAAGTCACGATCGCGGAGGCTGACCGCAGAATTCTGACCAACACATCGCGACCGCTCCAGGGCCAGTCCGATTGGTTGTTCAATGCGCAGATCGGCTACGAGCCGTTCAATGGCACGACCGCTACGCTGCTCTACCATTATTTCGGGGAGCGCATCAGCGAGGTCGGTATCGAAGGCGCGCCGGACTTGATCGAACAGCCCTTTGGCGAGCTCAACACCGTCTTCATTCGCGAGTTGAATGACAATTGGAGAGTAACGCTTAAGGGTAAGAACCTGTTGGACGAGCGCAGCGAGATCACTCAGGGCGGCTTCGTCACGACCGGATTCGACCGTGGCAGAGAGATTAGCTTCAAAGTAGATTACCAGTTCTAGCTTTATCCCCGTTCTCTTTTCGCGAATCCATCAAGTGGTGGGATATCGCGAAATATGTCTTTTAAAACAATGGCTTAGGAACGCTCTCGGGGAGCCGATTTAAAGTGATAAAGCAGCCTTTTGTCACATAATTGTAATATACTGCTGGTTAAATGAATGCTGTTTCCTAGTGATTTAAAAGGACAGTTGGAACCCAAATGCCTGAATCCACAATCTTAATAGTTGACGATGAAGCCGCTATCCGCGACATGGTGGGCATCACGCTTGATCTCGCCGGGTTTAGCAGCATCAGTGCTGAGAACGCACACGAGGCACATGTGTCGATCATCGATCGCAAACCCGATCTGGTGCTGCTCGACTGGATGCTGCCAGGCGGCAGCGGCATCGAGCTAGCGCGCCGGCTGCGCCGCGACGAGATCACCAGCAACCTGCCCATCATCATGCTCACCGCTAAGACCAGCGAAGACAACAAGGTACAGGGGCTCAGCGAGGGTGTGGATGACTACGTCACCAAGCCGTTCTCTCCCCGAGAATTGGTCGCCCGCATCAAGACCGTGCTGCGCCGCACCGATGGCAAGCAGAAGAACAAGGTGCTCAGAGTGTTCGACCTGCAGCTCGACCCGACCAGCCACCGCACATCGATCGAGGACCAGCCCATCGAGATGGGTCCCACGGAGTTTCGGTTATTGAAATTCTTCCTCCAGAATCAGGAGAAGGTCTTCAGCCGCGACCATATTCAGAGCGCGGTATGGGGCGGCAATGTCTACCTGGAGGAACGCACGATCGACGTGCATATACGCCGGCTACGCAAGGCGCTGTCCTCGGTGGAGGACACCTCGATCGACTATGCCAAGCTGGTGCAGACCGTACGCGGGGCGGGCTACCGCTTCTCGGTACGGCAAACTTAGTTAGCGCTTACTTACCCTAAATGCTCCTGCCTTAGGAGCTTATCCCTCGCGTTTCACCACATCCCGCGCGCGCCTGTAGCTGTCGTAGTCGGTCTGATACTGCGCCTTGCAGGCGGCCTGCTGGGGGATGGGGATCTCTTCGCAGGCCTGTAGCCTGTTCTGCTGAATCGCCTGATACAGCGCCTTGTTGCTGCAGCCAGCCAGACTCGCCAGCGTCAGAAGAAACAATGCGCGCCGCGCTAGCTTGTAGGTCTCGTTAGGCATGATCTCGTCCTCGCGCGTTCAGGCTGGGTGCCCTCGGGGCGCTAGCGCCATGCTAGGCCGAAGCGCTAGTCGTGCCAAGTGATACTTTATGTGGGCGGGGCCTTCCCTGCAGTTCAGCGGCTGCTCAGACTACGCTCAACTGCCCTCAAATATGGGTAATAATTTCCTACAAACCACTATATATGGGCAGTTATCAGTTATCGAATGCTGAAACATCAATAAAAAGGCAAAAAACGACCTAGATTTATCAAATTGTTACAGAAGTGACTGTTTGTTTACAGTTAAGAAGTGTAGAATCCGCGCCAAGTAATTCAGTAAGTCATGGATTGCATAAATCAAAATAAGAAATCTGGATACGAAGCCTAGCCTTTATTTGCGACAGTTTTGGTCTGGATTTTCACTTATATAAGGGGGAACATTTAAATGTTCAAACTAAACCAGAAGGCATCTGCCTGGAGCATGGCGTTCGCCGCTATCGCAACAGCAGCGTCTATCGGCACGGCTCCCACTGTGTACGGCCAAGAGCAAGTTCTGGAAGAAGTAATCGTGACGGGTTCACGCATACGTCGTCCAGGTCTTACCTCTTCAAGCCCCATCACATCAATCGGACTGGAAGAAATAGAATTTGCACAAGAAGTAGAAGTTGAGCAAATTCTGCGTGATCTACCTTCCACGATCCCAGGCGATGGACAAAACGTTAACAACGGTACCGACGGTATCTCCACTGTTAACCTGCGCGCCTTAGGACCAGAGCGTAACTTGGTTCTTCTTAACGGTCGTCGCATGACTCCAGCTAATCACAATGGTCGAGTAGACCTCTCTACAATTCCAACAGCACTTATCGAGCGAATCGATGTTGTTACCGGTGGCGCCTCGGCGGTATACGGTTCTGACGCGGTTGCCGGTGCTGTAAACGTTGTGTTGAAGCAAGACTTCGAAGGTTTCGATCTTCAGGTCAATAACACGACTTCAGGCGACAACGACGCCGACACAGACAACATCTCACTGACTCTGGGTTCTGCATTGGAAGGTGGCCGTGGCCACGTTGCCTTGAACCTGAGCTATGCAAACCGAGAAGCTGTTCTGCTTGGCGCACGTGACCTTGGTAACATCGGTATCCAAACGGGTAACGGTGCTGGCTTTGATAACTTCAACGCCGGTCTTGGTCCACAGCCTGCACAGGATAACTGTCAGGGACCAGACGCTGTTGCGACTGGTGGTTCAACGACTTCCATGCCAACTCGTGCGAACATCGCCGGTGCTGGTAACGTAGGTCAGTTCCAGGAAGACCGCACACTGTTCACTGGTGATGCCGGTACTGGTCTTGGTCCTCGTGGTGGTTGTTCGGTGTTTAACTTCAACCCTTACAACTTCTATCAAACACCTAATGAGCGTTACAACGCGTTCTTTACAGGTAACTTTGAGTTCAACGAGAACCTGGAAGTGTATTCAACAGTTGCCTACAGCAACATCACTGTTGACAGCCAAGTAGCTCCTTCCGGTACTTTCGGTGCACAATTCAACGTTCCTATGGCGAACCCCTTCATCGGCGCACAAGCGCTGGGTGAGATTCTTTCATTCGCCAATGACTCAGCGGCAGCTGGCCTAATCTCTCCCGGTGGACAAGGTGCCAACTGGAATGACGTGAATGGCAACGGCGTAGTCGATGAGCCTGACTACCTGAAGATGCAGCTTCGTCGTCGTACTCTTGAGCTAGGACCTCGTTCCGAAGCTTACGATACTGAGTATTTCACAATGCTAGCCGGCGCACGTGGCCAGTTGCTAGGCGATTGGAACTACGACGTATCCCTGCAGTACGGTGAGTCAAATCGAACTACCGTTCGTGATGGTTACACAAACCTGACTAACATCCAGAATGCACTAGACAGCGTCGATGGCGTGACTTGTGCAAACGGCGATGCAACTTGTGTGCCTATCGATCTGTTTGGTGGCTTCGGCACTATTACCGATGCTATGGCTGGCTACGCTCGCGCGATTGCCTTCCAGCAGCAGAAGTATGACCAGACAATCGGCCAGATCATCCTGGACGGCCCGGTTGATTTCGTACAGGTCCCAACTGCTTCAACTCCTCTGGCGTTGAGCGTAGGCTTCGAGACTCGTGACGAATTCGGTTCACTTAACCCTGACGAATGTCTGAAGCTTGCTCCAGCATCATGTCAAGGTGGTGCCGGCGGTAACCTCCTGCCAATCGCTGGTGGTTTCCGCGTAGACGAATTCTTCGTAGAGGGTTTCCTGCCTTTGGTTGACGGCATGGACTTCGTTGAGTCTCTGAACTTCGAGTTCGGCTACCGCGATTCTGACTACGACACGGTTGGTAACGTTGATACTTGGAAAGCAGGTGTTAACTGGACTATCAACGACCAGCTACTGGTACGTGTAATGGAGCAGGAAGCGACTCGTGCGCCTAACATCGCCGAGCTGTACTCGCCAATCACTACTGCACTGCGTAATGCGACACTGGACCCTTGTTCAGTAGCTAACGCAGGTAACATCGATGCCAGACTGCAAGCACTTTGTGAGTCTACTGGTATGTTGCCAGCACAGGTTGGTGTACTGCAGGACATCGTTTCCGGTCAGGTTAATACTCTCGAGGGTAGCAGCCTAACTAATGCGCCAAATGCAGAAACAGCTGAGACTTTCACTGCGGGCTTCGTCTGGACTCCAGAGCTGCCTATCTTTGAAAACGCGATGCTGTCTGTTGACTACTACGACATCGACATCACTGACGTGATCGGTGAGTTCTCAGCGCAGGAAGTTCTGGACCAGTGTTATGTGCTAGGTAACGCAGCATCATGTGCAAACGTCGTGCGTGTTGATGGCGACCTGACTACACCAGCTTCTGGTATCCGCCGCCTGACTACTAACCTAGACTACGAAGTATCTACAGGTTACGAGATCGGCTTCAACCTTGGCTACGACCTTGGTGCATTCGGCGACCTTTCTTTCTCAGGTATGATCAACAAGTACTCTGAGCAGGAGAGCCAGAGCTCTTCAACTAGCCCTGTGATCGATTGTTCCGGTTTCTTCGGTACAAGCTGTGACCCTGTTTCCGACCTTCGTTGGACTCAGCGTACTTCTTGGAACTGGGGTGACCTGACTGCATCACTGCAATGGCGTCACATCGACTCCATCGACATTGAGCGTCCAGAAGCTGCAGCGACTTTCGCAGCCTTCCGTTCTATCGATGACTACGACTACCTTGACCTCTACGTAAGCTACAACCTTTGGGAAGATCGCGTACGTATAAGTGCAGGTATCGACAACCTGACAGACGAAGATCCACCTGTAGTAGGTAACGAAGCAGGCGATACGTCTTCTAACTCTGGTAATACGTTCCCAAGCAACTACGATACACTGGGCCGTATGTACACTTTCGGTGCTCGCTTGAGCTTCTAATCCCGAAAAGAGTAAAGTATCGAGAAAAGGCGAACTTCGGTTCGCCTTTTTTTATGCGTGGAATTTAACGAATAGGGCGAAGGGGTTTGCGCAATGCCCAGCTCAGCGCATGCCAAGCAGGCTTCGTGCCTCGCTAGGGGAAGCCACGGCGCGCCCGAGGGCAGCTGCATTGTTTGCAACGCCCTGGACGAGCGCCGCATTGTCGCTAGCCATGCTGCCGTCAGGAAGCGTCAGGTTGTTCTCGAAACCTACGCGGCAGTGGCCACCTCGTTTAATCGCCTCAAACATGCATGCGGCCTCGCTGGCACCGAAGGCACAAAGGGACCAATGTCTAACCGAGGGTAGCTCGGCAAGCAGGGGAGCGATCTCGTCACTGTCAGATTGCTGATTCTCGGCGTAGCGGCCTAACACCAGTAACACGGACACGTTCTCATCTGGCACGACGCCGCGCGCAAGCAACTCGCCGAAGTGCTGCATGTCATCGCCGTCGTAGAGTATGTACTGCGGGGCGATGCGCTCTCGCCTGAGGAAGGCGAGGAACTCGGCGCTCTGGCGTTCGTCGCTGCCCGGCGGGCAGATTTCGCGTATCGCCAGCGATACCGCCTCCGGCCTGACAGCCTCTACAGCCGCCATCTGCTGCTCGCGGCTGTAGATGCCTACCGCCTCCGTGGTGATCTGAATGATCAGCTCTTCTCCCGCCTCGCGCCGGATCGCGGCGATGGCCTCTCGATAACGGGCTGCATCGAGGCTGTGACCCTGATCTGCGCCTCGTACGTGCAGGTGCAGCATGCAGGCACCTGCCGCCTGGCAGTCCGCCGCCGTGCGGGCAATCTCCATTGGACTGATCGGCAGTCGCGGGTGGTCACGGTGCGTCTTGCGCGCGCCATTGGGTGCCACCGCTATCATCAGGGCTTCGACTATCATCAAGGGGTACTCCGCCTCATCTCGAATGCCCGCAGTTTCGCAGAGCCTTGTGGCTACTACAAGGCGAGTAACTGCCGTATGCTAGGGCAGGGCCTGTAGTAAATTCGGTGCGATCCGGTCTCTGTAGTAGTGCAATAAATGCCATAGTGGCTGTGCAAACCCGCACCTAGCCCACACCGGGAGAAACCATGAAAGCCGCACCACTCACGAAGATTACCGCCATCGTACTGCTACTAGCATCGGCCACTCTCTCGGCCGCCGAGGATGAGGCGTGGGAGCTTCGTCGGGACCGCGATGGCATTCAGGTGTTTACACGCAGCGTGGCGGGTTCTCCCTTCGACGCCGTGCGCACCGTCACACACATGGAAGATGTGCGGCTGGCATCGCTGGTTGCGCTGATCGAGGATGCCGAGGCCTGCGCGAGATGGGCAGACCGCTGCGCCGAGTCTTATCTGGTTGAGCGCATCAGCGAGACCGAGTCCTTAGTCTATTCCCACAACGATATGCCCTTCCCGATTAGAGACCGTGACGTGCTAGCCCACGTTAACTGGATGCAAGACCCCGAGACCTTCGCGGTGGAGATGAACAGCGTCGCTACCGAGGGTAGAATGGCCGAGGTGCGTGGCAGACTACGCCTGACCGAGGCTATGGCCAGTTGGTATTTTCGGCCGAACGCAGATGGCTCGGTATTGGTGAGCAACGAGGCACACATCAATCCCGGCTCTGCCTTGCCCGGTTGGATCACGAATATCTTGCTGGTGGATGCGCCCTTTGAGACCATGAAGTCCTTCATTAACGAGGTGCGTAAACCCGAATACGCCGAGGCTCAGGTTGGCTTCATTCGAGAACACCCGCGTCAGTAGATCACAGTTCGCCTACATAGTTCGCCTGAGAAGGAGTGCCAAGTGCCCCACGACCATCACCACGATCACACCGAGCCGCCCAGCGATCTCGAACTGCGCGTCAAGGCCCTAGAGAGCCTGTTAGTGGAGAAGGGCTTGGTGAACCCCGCGACACTAGACACCATCATCGATACCTACGAGCACAAGGTCGGCCCGCAGAATGGTGCACAGGTCGTCGCCAAGGCCTGGACCGACCCCGAGTTTAAGGAGCGACTCCTGCGGGATGCCACCGCGGCTGTCTCCGAGCTAGGTTTCGCGGGACGGCAGGGCGAACACCTGCAAGTTGTAGAGAACAACGAAAAGGTCCACAACCTCGTCGTGTGTACGCTGTGTTCCTGCTACCCGTGGACGGTGCTGGGGCTGCCGCCTGCCTGGTACAAGTCGGCGCCGTATCGCGCCCGTGCCGTGAGCGAACCCCGCGCTGTGCTGAGTGAGTTTGGTACCGAGCTGGATGACGATATAACAATCCGGGTGTGGGACTCGACCTCGGAGATGCGCTATCTGGTTCTGCCGCAGCGCCCGGCGGGCACCGAAGACTGGAGCGAGCAGGCGCTGCGCAAGTTGGTTAGCCGCAATGCCATGATCGGTGTGGAGCTGGCGCGCTCGACGGATCAGAAGCAGGGAGACGGCCCATGAAGGGCGGGCACGACCTCGGTGGCCAGCCGGACATGGGCCCGATCAACCCCGAGCCAGAGTCCGCAGAGCCAGTATTCCACGCCGAGTGGGAGCGCCGCGTGTTCGGGCTAACCCTTGCCACCGGCATGCTCGGACAATGGAATATCGACGAATCGCGCCACGCGCGCGAACGCCAGGACCCGCTCGACTATCTGCGCAATAGCTACTACGAGAACTGGCTTGCGGGTTTAGAGACTCTCCTGCTCGAGAAGGGCTTAGTCACGCAGGAAGAATTGCAGCAGGCTACTGCGGCATCGAGCAGCCCCGCCGAAGACTCACTGCGAGTGCCCTCGCCAGAGACTGCCGAAGATTTGCTCGCCGCTGGCGCCAGCAGCCTAATGCCGCAGCAGGATGAGCCGCGCTTCGGCATCGACGATAGGGTGACTGTTAGGCACAGCGAGACTACAGGCCACACCAGAGTCCCACGCTATGCACACGGCGTCACGGGCAGGGTCGTGGCGCGATTAGGGTGTCATAGCTACCCCGATAGCAATGCGGCGGGCGTGCACGAAGGCAAGCAGCTCTACACCGTGGCCTTTGACGGACGAGACCTCTGGGGCAGCGCGTCGCCCCGCAGCGAGGTGCTTATCGACCTCTGGGAACCCTATCTGGACTCGGCAAGCTAATGCAGGATTTCCCCCAGCAACCGCAGGACGAACAGGGCCCGGTCTTCAACGAGCCCTGGGAGGCGCAGGCCTTTGCCCTGGTGATCGCGCTGCACGAGAAGGATATCTTCACCTGGCCTGAATGGGCGGCGGTGCTCAGCGAGGAGATCGCCAAGGCACAGGCAGCCGGCGATCCCGATCTCGGTAACAGCTACTACCATCACTGGCTGGCCGCGCTGGAATCGATCTCGAGGCAGAAGCAGCTTTCCACGGTTGTGGAGCTGAACGAGCGAAAGGCGAAGTGGCACGCCGCCTATCTGAACACGCCACATGGCCAGCCGATCGAGCTCGCTTCCGGCGAAGATGTCTGAGACCGCACCTTTCGCCTTGAGGCAGGGCGCAGAGCCAGTGCTACAATGACTGCCACAACCCAAACCCTATTGAGCTTGTAATGGCCCTACTTAAGTCCCTTAGAAATCTATTCAGGTCCGACGTCAACCTCGAGGATGCCGGCCTCGAGACGGCGGGCAAGCACTGGGGCGAACGCGCCCGCCAACAGCAGGCACACAACAGACCCAATTCCTGGGCCGAGTGCCCGGTGGTGAATCAGGAATACATCTGCCCCCTGATCTCGGGCCAGCCTAACGTCGGCTGGCTGGAGTACGTGGCGCGTAAATATTACCCAATCCCAGTACAGTCGGCCCTGAGCCTGGGCTGCGGTGGCGGCGGCCTGGAGCGCCACGGCCTGCAACTCAAAATGGCGCAGCGCTTCGATGCCTTCGATGTGTCGGCCGATGCCGTAAAACTTTGCAAGGAGGAGGCCGAGAAGAGTGGCCAGCTCGCCGCGATCGACTACGCAGTGGCGAATCTAAATAGGATCGAGTTCGAAGCCGAGACCTTTGACGCCGCATTCGCCTCGCAGTCGGTGCACCACATCGAGAGCCTCGAGCATTATATGCAGCAGGTCCGCAATAGCCTTAAGCCCGGAGGCTATTTCATCATCAACGAATTTGTTGGCCCGAATCAATTCCAGTGGACCGATGCGCAGCTCGCACACTGCCAGCGCCTGCTCGCCGAGATTCCCGAGGCCTTACGCGAGACCATTCGCGAGCCCGGCATCAAACATACGATAGAGCGCCCCACGCTGGAATTCATGAACGGCTACGACCCCACCGAGGCGATTCGTTCTGCCGATATAATCCCGGAGCTGGAGAAACAGTTCGAGATCGTCGAGCGCAGAGACTTCGGCGGCACGCTATTGCATCTTGTGCTGGACAATATCGCAGGCAATCTCTCCGAGTGCGAGCAGGGCAAGACACTGCTGCGCCATCTGTTCGAAGAGGAGCAGCGCCTGCTCGCCAGCGGCGAGATCAGCAGCGACTTCACCCTGCTCGTCGCGCGCAAAAAATAGCTGCTGGAAGACAGAAAGACCTATGGCAAAGTTTGAGAAAATACGCGAGCGTGCCGAACACCGAAAAGGCGGCGGCAAGGCGCTTAAGCAGCTGCTGCCTAAGGTGGCCAGTACTAAGCAGCTAAAAGCACTGGGCGATGACCGCTACCTCGCCATGATGACAAAATGCATCAATCAGGCTGGCTTTAGCTGGAAGGTGATAGAGAACAAATGGCCCGAGTTCGAGGAGGCCTTCTTCGGCTTCGACCCATTTAAGCTCGGCCTGCTATCCGATGAGCAATGGGAAGCCTACGCCAGCGACAGGCGTGTGGTACGCAACTGGCAGAAGATCAAGGCGCTGAAGGAGAATGTGTTCTTCGTGCAAGAAGTGTCGCGTAAGCACGGCGGCTTCGGAGAATTCGTCGCCGCGTGGCCCGCATCCGATCAGGTTGGCTTGATGCGTCATCTGAAGAAAGAGGGCTCGCGCCTGGGCGGGCAGAGCGCGCTCTGGTTTCTGCGCCGAACCGGCAAGGACTGCTTCATCCTATCGCGCGACGTGGTGGTAGCCCTGCGCGGCAGCGGGCTGGAGGTAGCGGAGCAGCCTAGCAGCCAGCGTGATCTGAAGAAGATTCAGGCGCAGTTTAATGCCTGGCATGACGAGACCGGCTTGCCCTATAGCCACCTCAGCCGCATCGTGGCCTGCTCGGTTGGCGAGAACTACCTCTAGAACAATCAGCTACATTTCCTCGGTCACGATCTTCGGCGCATTCTCTAAGGTTAGATGTACTGGGCAGCGATCGGCAATCTCCATTAGACGCTTTCGTTCGGCAGGGCTTAACTCGCCTTTCAGCGTTATCTTTCGCCGAATCACATCGACGAACTTCTTATCACCGTCGCAGTCTTCACAGTCATCCGCGTGACTGCGCTGATGATTGAGCACTACCTGAACATCCTCTAATGCCAATTTCTTGTGATTCGCGTACATGCGCAGCGTCATCGAAGTGCAGGCGCCCAGTCCAGCTAACAGATGTTCGTAGGGATCGGGGCCTAGATCTTGCCCTCCCGCCTCAACAGGCTCGTCCGCTATCCAGACGTGGCTGTCGGATTCCACATCGCGTGCGAAGCGTTTGTTGCGTTCGCTAATGTTCACGTGGCCCTTGGGAAGAGACGCGTCGCTGCGCCTGTGTACGCTTATCGCAGGAAGAAAGCGACTCGCCCAGACGCCGAGCCCGGCATAGAGATCGCGATAGGGGTCGGTCTCTGCACTATTGCCTGCGTAATGGTTCTGACCAGCATCTCTTGCAGTCGCGTCGATCGGCTCAGCTTCCTTTTTCGGTGCCGGTTCAGGTAAATAACGGCTCGCCCAAGCGCTGATACAGGCAGCAACATACTCCGCATCTTCGGCTCGGGTGAGTAGATGATCGGCGTTGTCCAGGCTGATGAAGCTCTTCGGATGCAGTGCTTGCAGATAGATCTTCTCTGCCTCTGCGATATTCACCGTCTTATCGATTGGTGAATGCAGTATCAACAGTGCGCGTCGTAGCCTGCCGATATGGTCGTTCTGCTGGGAGCGTATATCATCCACGAACTGTTTCTTAATCTTGAATTTTCGCCCGGCGAGATCAACTTCGGCTGCGCCGTGTTTGGATATCTTTTCCAGATCGTCTGCCAATTGCTTGCTGACATGTTCGGCATTGAATGGAGCGCCTATAGTAGCAATGGCTGTAACCTCCGCAATACTCACTGCAGCCTTCAGTACGGCTGCACCGCCAAGGCTATGGCCTATTAGTAACTGCGGCGCACGATGTTCATTGCGCAGAAAATCGGCCGCGGCAATCAGGTCTTCCACGTTGGAGGAGAAATTCGTGTTAGAGAAGTCGCCGTCGCTGTTACCCAGCCCGGTAAAATCGAATCGCAGTACGGCGTAGCCGAGGCCGACGAGAGCACGAGATATGCGCGATGCCGCTGCGATGTCTTTGCTACAGGTGAAGCAGTGGGCGAAAAGTGCGTATGCACGAATGGGGTTGGCGTCGGAGGACTCGAGCAGGCCTGCTAGCTTAACCCCGGCGCTTTCGAATTCAATTTTGTCGCGTAGCATTTTCACAAGTGGGCTCCTGAACTTTGTAAGTAGTTTTTTTCGATCAGGGTTTCAACTTCGGAAGTTCTATCGCCCTACTAGCTGTTCGAGTGTTCTTGTTAGACAAGACCCGGTTGTCGCGGGTTTTATTCAATCGCCACGGCCGAAACTGCTCCACAGAAGTAGCCGCTGACACCTCGTCGGCAACATGCAATAATTTCCGCATGATCACACGCCGTCACGTTATCAAAGCATTGGGTGTCGGTTCCGCAGGCCTCGGGCTCGGTTCCTGGGCCTTCGGGCAAGTGCCTGCGACGGATCGCCAAGCGCTAAATATACCTGCGCTCGACGGCGGGACGGTCGCAGAGCAATCGCGTAACTTCGAACTGACTCTGCAGCGCGGCAGCCACAGCTTTCTGCCGGGCACCAGCGCCCAGACACTCGGCATTAACGGCAACTATCTGGGGCCGACGCTGCGCTTCAAGCGAAACGAGCGCGTCCGGCTGCAGGTCAATAACTCCATCGGCGAGGCCACCACGCTGCACTGGCACGGCTTTCATCTGCCGCCCACCGAAGACGGTGGCCCGCATCAGCAGATAGCGGCCGATCAGCAGTGGAGCCCCTCGTTTGATGTCGTGCAGTTTGCCGGTACCTATTGGTACCACTCCCACGTGATGCACAATGCCGGGGAACAGGTCTACAAGGGCCTTGCTGGCATGATCATCGTGGACGACGAGGAGCAGCAGGCCTCGTTACCGACGACCTATGGGGTCGACGACATACCGCTCATCTTGCAGGACCGGCGCTTCGGCGACGACGGCTCCCTGATATACCTGAATCGCTACCCGGATAGGGTCATGGGCATGCTAGGCGATACCATGCTGGTCAATGGCACGGTGAACCCGGTATTTACCCCCAGCACACGATTCGTCCGCCTGCGGCTGCTGAACGCCTCCAATGCGCGCACCTACAACCTCGGATTCAGCGACGACAGGCAGTTCTACCAGGTCGCGAGCGACGGCGGCTATCTGGACGCGCCTGTCCCACTGACGCGCCTGCAGCTCGCGGTCGCCGAGCGTGCGGAGATACTGGTCGAGTTCGACCCCAGTGAGGAGGTGACGCTGGTAAACATCGCGCTGCCACCGGCGTTTCCCGATTTTCCCGGCGCCATAAGCGAGATGATGCGCACACTCAACACCCAGGCCTTCGACATATTGCACTTCCGCGCGCAGGCACAACTGGCAGACAACGCCGAGCTGCCCGCACAGCTGAATGCGATCTACCGACTGCCCGAGGCGGCCGCGACCAATACCCGCGGCTTCCGGCTCAGCATGGGCAATGGCATGCGCAGCGGCGAAGACGCCGGGCCGGGTCGTGGCGCACGCAATGGGCGCGGCGGCGGTTTCGGCGGAGGGCAGTTTGCCATCAATGGGCGCCTCATGTCCGAGAGCTATATCAACGAGAGCATCGAGTTCAATACCACGGAGATCTGGGAGCTGACTAACACATCTCCTATGATGCATCCCTTTCACGTGCACAATGGCCAGTTTCAGATTCTCGACCGCGATGGGAGTCCGCCACCGGCGAACGAGATGGGCTGGAAGGACACGGTGCGGGTTGGCCCCAGCGAGCTGGTGCGCATCGTTATGCGCTTCACCGACTTCCGCGACGAAGAGAATCCCTATATGTATCACTGCCATATACTCGAGCACGAAGACCGCGGCATGATGGGGCAGTTCGTGGTGGTGTGATGCGCATTGTATTGGGCGCCCGAGCTGGTTAGAGTGACCACCTAATAGAAATAAGAATACGAGGGCGGGAATCGATGAGTAGACGCAGCGCAATACCTCATGGCAGCTCGACGAGCATACTCTCGCTCGTTTTTCCCTTCGCCCTCGCCGCCTCAGTCTCGCAGGCACAGGTGGAGGAATTTACCCCCGTCACCGATGCCATGTTGGTGAACCCTCCAAGCGGCGAATGGCTCAGCTGGCGTGGCACGCCCGCGGCTTGGGGCTATAGTCCGCTCGATCAGATCGACTCGAGTAACGTCAATCAGCTTCAGCTGAAGTGGTCCTTCGCGCTAGACGACACCGGCGCCATCCAGGCTGCACCGCTGGTTCACGGCGGCGTCATGTTCATCCCCTCGGCGCGTGGCGTTATCACCGCGCTGGATGCGGCCAGTGGCGACCTGCTATGGGAGTACCGCCCCGCGCCGCCCACGGAAGAGTTCATCAACTCCGGTGCAGGCACCCGTGCTGCCGTGCTGCTTCCCGGCGCCTTCGCAGGCGTGGGAAGAGGGGTGCAGAAGAACATCGCCATCTATGGCGAGATGATCTATGCGGCCACCGAGACCGCCAGCATCCGTGCCATCGATGCGCGCAGCGGCCTGCTGGCATGGGAGACCCAGGTGGCCGACCCGACGCTGGGCTATCACTATACCGCGGGCCCTATCGTCGCGAACGGCACTCTCGTCACAGGCATCACCGGCTGCGACCGCTACAAGGAAGACGTCTGCTTCATCACCGGCCACGACCCCCAGACTGGCGCGGAGAAGTGGCGCACCGCTACGGTAGCCAGGCCGGAGGACCCCGGTGGCGATACTTGGGGCGACCTGCCACTGCGTTTCCGCGCCGGCAGCGATGCCTGGGTCGCGGGCTCGTTCGATCCCGAGGCGAATCTAATCTACTGGGGTACGGCGCAGGCCAAGCCCTGGGCGCGGGTCGTGCGTGGTACCGATGGCGATGCGCTGTACACGAACTCCACGCTGGCGCTGAATCCTGACAACGGCAATATGGCCTGGTACTTCCAGCACATCCCCGGCGAGACGCAGGACATGGACGAGGTGTTCGAGAATATCCTGATCGATGTCGACGGCCGCAAGTCGCTGTTCAAGATGGGCAAGCTCGGCATCCTGTGGCAGCTCGACAGGGAGACCGGCGAGTTCATCAAGGGCACCGACATCGGCTACCAGAACATAGTAAACCTCGATCCCATCACCGGCCGCATCACCTACCGCGACGGCATGATCCCACGCCTGGGCGAGGAGCTGGATATGTGCCCCAGCACCTCCGGCGTGAAGAGCTGGCGCGCCATGGCCTACTCGCCGGACACGAGTGCCATGTATATTCCGATCACCCTCAACTGCGCGCGCAACACCTTCGGCCCCACGGAAAGAGCGTTAGGCGGTGGTGGCACGGGCCCGGTGCGGCGCAGCAATTACCATCACCCCGACTCCGATGGCAATCTCGGCGAGGTATTGGCACTGGACATTCCCAGCGGCGAGGTCAAGTGGCGCTACAGAACGCGCGCGCCTTTTAACACGGCGGCACTCACGACGGGAGGAGGCCTGGTCTTCATCGGTGATTGGAACCGCACCATGTCGGCGCTGGATGCTGACAACGGCGACCTGCTCTGGCAGGTGCGCTTGGCCACCTCGAACCAGGGCTTCCCGATCAGCTACAGCGTAGACGGTAAACAATACATCGCCATGCCGGTAGGCACCGGCGGCGCCAGCTGGTCCGGCAGCCTGCCGCGGGAACTCGCGCCGGAACTGAGTCGCCCGAACAACGGCAGTTCCATCAATGTCTTCGCGCTGCCGGATTAGTCGCCAATGACCAGAATTCTCCTAAGCACGTTTTCTCTCTTATTGCTGAGCGCCACGCAAGCCCTGAGCCACGCACAAGAAGCTCCCTCAATCTGGGACGGCATCTACTCCGCCGAGCAGGCGAGCCGCGGCGAGGCAGTCTATCGCGAGGCCTGCCTCTCCTGCCACGGGCAAGATCTGGGCGGCAACAGCAACTCGCCTGGCCTGGTTGGTATGGGATTCATGTTTCTGTGGGAAGGCAGGTCGGTGGGCGAGTTCTACGAGAAGATTCGCAGCGAGATGCCGACGGACAGGCCTGGGCGACTATCGGATAAAGACTACGTAGATGTGGTCTCCTACATATTACAGAAGAACGGATTCCCTTCTGGCGATTCTACAATGCAGCCTGATGTGAGCAGGCTAGATTCGGTGGAGATTGCTCCTCAGTGATAGCGACATTTACTATCCTCGTTCTCCCCCAAATCGCCGCTGGTGCTTTGTCCGACCTCAACGCCCCGCGATGGGTCGCCTAATAGCGACTGAGCATTGAGGGGCCTTGGGTAGTGTTGCGTCATTCCGGGCTACGATTCACCTAATTAGGTGATCTGAGCAGAATGTCTGCAATTTATACTCCGAGTTTGGAAGACTGACATCGCGAAATTTAGACTAGGAAGTCTAGAAGAGAGTTGATTACATGCTGTCCCCTAAATTGATTATTAACACACTGCTGGCTCTAGCTGTGGCGTTAACTCTGTTATTTATCGGCATAATCAGTTCGACCCCCTATTCGGGTTTTTCGCTGCAGTATCAAGCTGATATAGATGCCATGGTGGTTAATGGTGTAGATGATTGGGTTCGAATGTCTGGATTAAACATAGGTGATCAGGTGGTCAGCATGGGAGCGTTCGGTCAGACTGCGTTGACGTTAGAGCCTAAACATATTCTTACCTCCCCCAGAGATAATTCAGAATTTTATCCGATTAGCCGAGACCGAAGGCCTACTCGCTTCGCGGAATTTGGAAAATTTCACGACATTCTGTCGGCGCCGGAGATAGAAGTGAATACTGCCGCCGGCGAAAGCATCCGACTACCCATGGATCATGCACGCCCGCTTCAATCGATATCGAGCCTAGTCTGGATCGAATACATCTTTGCGCTAGCCGCGTTCTTGATGACGGCATTCGTCTGGGCCTGGAAGCCCAAGAATAGGGAATGCCAGTTCTTGCTGCTCTGTGGCATTGGCTATTTCCTTATAGTTATGCCAGCTGCGGTATCGATCTACGATATTTCCATGTTCTATCCTCACCTAACGGTCTATTGGTGGCTGAGGACAAGCGCCGACATTGGTCACAGCCTAGTTGCGATCGCTGGGATATGCGTCGTTCTCTACTATCCTACCCGCTTAAAGCACGCCGCCCTGATTTCCAAGCTGCTGCTAGTCGGGCTCTTCGGATATGTCCTCATACTGTGGGAGAGCAAGTGGGACTACGACCTACCATTCTCGCAACAATTTCTCTATTTCGAACCCTATCAGGCCGACCTGCCGCTGGGGCTACTATTCTGCGGTGTGATTATCGCGTGTGGGTTTCAATGGTTTAGCAACAAACAGAAACCGGTCGAGAGGGCGCAGACTCTGTGGGTGATTCTCGCCTTTACTACCGGTCCCGCCATCGCTTACGGTTTCTACGTTGCTCCGAAGCTTTTGGGTCAAGATCCGGCGATGCCGGGTATCGTAGCGAATCTTATGTTGCTTAGCGTCTTTGTGATGCTGACGCTTGGCATAATGCGCTCGAATCTGTTCCAGATGGAGCAATACATCGGTGTCGCTTACCAGTGGGCATTCGCCTCGGTACTATTCTTTAGCCTCGATAGCATTTTAATCTCCACGTCGGGACTCTCTGCGGGAGAATCTTCCTTCATTCTGTTGGCGTTGGTGTTGTGGGTGTATCTGCCGTTGAGACAATGGTTTCACAGTAGCTTCGTTACCGCGCAGCAGGACAAGCGCCAGCAGCTAGTCAATGAGGCCCTAGTACTCATCGCCGAAGAATCGCTTCGCAAATCTGAGTCTGCCGAACGTGTCTGGAAAACTGCGTTGCAGAAGGTTTTTTCTCCTGCTCAGATGGAGTGGTCGAATCATTCGGACAGCAGTGGGTCGATCGATAGAGGACAGGCACTCGCTGTAGCCGCGAATAAATACTCTAACGGACTGAAACTTAGTTTTGCGGAGAAGGGAGCGAGGCTCTTCAACAACAAAGATTCGGAGTTGGTCAATACTCTCAATCTCTTGTTCGTGAAGTTGTACGATCTTCAGGACGCCTATCTAGCTGGCCTGACGCAGGAGCGAAATCGAATACGGCGAGATCTGCACGATCAAATCGGACATAAGCTGCTATCGCTGGTGTATTCAGCCAACGACGAGAAGTCTAGGACCCTCGCGAAGGAGACTATGGGCCAGCTTAACGAACTAATTCAGGCGCTAAAACAGGAGTCCATTGAGCTTTCCGACCTTGGCTTGCAAATCAAAATGCTGGGAGAGGAGAGTTGTACACACTCAGATTTAGAGTTTCAGTGGGATGACAATCTCCCTGACGGGAAGGAGACTAGATTGAGCCCCAACCAATACTTGAATATTCTTAATATCTACCGTGAGCTGTTGAGCAATTCGATCAAGCATTCCAATGCGCAAACGATTAAGTCTTCGCTCGACATCGATGCCTCGCATTTGACCGTCTCGCTGGCCGACGACGGCATTGGTTTCGATCACAATTCAATCACACCAGGCAACGGCCTATTTAATATCCAATCGCGCGTCGAAGAGTTGGGTGCGAAGATCGAATGGCTCACCGAGGGAGGCGCACAAGTCATACTCCGAGTACCTATTCAGCGATCGAGAGAATCCGATGAGCAGCGATAATATTCCTAAGATAAATTCAGTCTTGATCGTCGAGGATCATCGCGATGCCATTGAGGTGCTTCGCGCTGTGGTTTCCTCGGCATTCGATCAGCCTTCGATCGTTACTGCCTCCACCTTGACTAAAGGGCTGGAAATTCTCGAGTCTCAAATATTCGACATGGCACTACTCGATCTCGGTCTGCCCGATGGAAGTGGTATCGAACTGGTGAAGTATATAGGTGCGCACCACCCCAAATGCCTGATCGTCGTGACGACGATCTTTGATGACGAGGAGCATCTATTCGACGCGCTACGATCTGGTGCTTGCGGTTATCTGCTTAAAGGACATTCGCGTGAGGAGTTGCAACAGTATCTCGTCGATGCAGTATCGGGTCGACCACCCTTGTCGCCGAAAATCGCGCAGTCCATGTTGGGATTTTTTCGTCAGGACAACGCCGAGTCAAACACGAGTCATTTTGAGCCTTCGGAACCCCTCACGAATCGAGAAACAGAAATTCTCGTACTGATAGCGAAGGGATACGGGGTGAGGGAGGTGAGTGAGCTGCTAGGCATATCGTCTAACACCGTGTCGCATCATATTAAAAATCTGTATAGCAAGCTCAACATACATAATAGAGCCGAGGCGACTGCTGCCGCGGTACAACTGAAAATTTTCGTACCCGACTAGTCTAGCGCTGGTTACCTGAGATCATTATTGGGAGAGCTCCGTGAACTCTATGAGACTTTTCATTCCGCTGGCGCTTGTCGTCATCGGTAATAGCGCCGACGTGTCGGCGAAACAGCTCGACGCCTACGCCGTATGCCCTGGCATTGAAGATCCGCGGGAGAGGCTGGCCTGCTACGATAGCTATGCAGGTTCGATCCCTGCTGCGGCGAACCTAGAAAGCGAGTTAATACTTGCCAGCCTTGATTCCCCTGGTTTGGTTTCGGCTAGGAATTCATCGGTTCAGATTGACGAAAAGACTCCCTTGAGTATTTTTCCGGTAGCGGGATTGCTAAGCAGCGATGGCCCCAATCATATTCGAGTGATCAATCCTCGCAGCAGCTCGGGCTTGCGTGACGACCGGCACGTCGAGATTAGTCTGGGGTTTAAATATCCCTTAATAGACGGCGTGTTAGGCTGGGTGAGGAATAAGGTAAGTGAGGGGAACATCGGCTGGGTGCCCGACAATCTATTTCTGAGCTATCGCGGCGAGTTTGATTTCTACGCGATCGGCGGCACACGCTACGACTCGAGTCCTATTGTAACGCGCAATCAGGTGCCAGGGCTCGCTCTCGAGTGGCGGTTTGGTACAGATGACTATCGATCAATTCGATTCGGCGCCTTTCATCAATCGAATGGCCAATCTTTGAATAATAAGCCAAGCGTTCTGGGTGAACGATTTGCTCTCTCGATTCCCGAATCGCAGGCGCAAGATCCCACTGCCTGTCAGCTCCTGATTGGGGGCGAAGACTTTCAGACCTACAGCCTTGGTAGACAGCGATTCGAGGTCGAGCAATGTCACTCTGGCAGTACCGACTTCGCGTTGGCCCAGGTCAGCCGCGCCTACAATTTCTGGCAGCTACGCTACCGTTACTCCAATTCGGATGCGGTGTATGCGGACAATCTACTTCGATATGAAATTGAGCTGCGAACCTATGACGATACACATGACGAGATATTCTGGGATCCCCAAGATAGCTCCAGAATAGAGGACTACGATGGTCTGCGTATGAGCGTCGACAAAGGCCATAGGCTTGGCGGAGTGGTTCCGCTACTCCTTAGAGCGGAGTTCAAAGCAGGTACCAGTTCCTTAGCGGCGCTGAAGAATTTTGGAGGGAAAGTATCCATAGGCATGAAAACTTCGAGTTTCGTCAGCTCGCTGTTCTACTACAACGGCTATGGCAAGGAGCCCTCGACTTACCATATTCCTACTGAGCACTGGGGGCTTGAGATTGAGCTTCGCTAACTGGAAAGCAAATTGATTGGAGGAGCGTGTGAATGAGAGTAGAAATCGAATTGTCCAGTACTAGCCTCAGAAGGGGGGCATCTCTGATGGGCGTCTTGCTGATCGCTCTGCTATGCACATCGTGCGCCACGGGTACGGGCCACAACACGAGCTGGACCAATATCAGGATGGCCGCCGGAGAAGCAATCACAGACAGGGCAACTTGGATGCCCTTGGTCGCGGCGGGGGTCTTTGCAATCGACGATTTCGATGAGGAAGTGACGGAATGGGCGTCCGACAAGACACCGTTATTTGGCAGCCAGAGCCGGGCAGATGATTCCAGTGATACGCTCGCGGCGCTATCGCATGTGACTCTGGGGGTAGCGGCAATCCCCTCTTTCAACAAGCTCGAAACTCTGGCCCCGGCGTTGGGGGCGCACCTTATAAACTTCGGTTTTACGCAGGCATCCAAGGAAAATATCAATCGCGAGCGGCCGGACAAAGATGGCAGTGAGAGCTTTCCTTCCGGACACACCTCCTACGCCGTCGTATCTGCGATTCAGGCTTCGAACCTGATCGATCAGCTCGATATTAGCCGCACGGGGAAGCGAAATTTTCGCATTGCAAACTATTCTGTAGCCGGGCTTGCGGCATGGGCAAGAGTGGAGGCGAACCGGCATTACCCTTCGGATATCCTCACATCCATAGCGCTGGGCAACTTCGCGACAGGTTTCGTCAATAGACTGCTGGAAGAAAACATAAACAATCGCAACCAGGTATTGCGTCTGGACACCAATGGGAACACCGGCATCCGGTTTTCGTATGCCTATTCTTGGTAGGCAGATAGTCGCGGTCGTCGAATGAAAAACCATCCGCGAATCTGAATCGAGATTACTGCAATTGGTTCGCGACACATTGTGTTGGGTACAGCCGACAAACTCACACGGCCTGTGCACATAGGTAACACAAATTCGCACTCCCTAGATGCGGAAAACCCATCGACATTCTCTGCAGCCCAGCGTTTCCGCCCCCAACTCTCTACTACCCAATAGTGGCACGGAGATTGCGTACCTAGTAAGAGACTTGGCGTCCGGTTTCCTTTACCGCGAGGCAGATGCGCTTGCCCGCCGGCCGCCAGGGACAAGAGAAATTCTGCACGATTCGGGACTCCCCTCGAAAGAAAGTCGCTGCGTCGGCCCTGCCTCGGCAGGTCATGGCATGCTGCGCTCGACGGGTCCGCGGAGATCGACAGAACTCCAATCGACTGATGAATGCATGAAACACATGCACACACGTGGTGAATACTGATGTTTGAGAGAAACAAAGACAAAGACCAGGATAAACAGGCGAAGAGCGAATCCGTACTGCCGGAGCAGAGTATGCCCGGGCAGTCTTCCTACTCGGCGCCGGGTAACACAGCAACCGCAACTTCAAGGAGTATTGCAATGATAGGTTCGACGATAAAAATCAAAGGTGAGGTATCCGGGGGTGAGGACCTAGTCATCGACGGCAGCGTGGAAGGCTCCATCGACTTGCATTCCAACCAGGTCACGGTGGGTGACTCGGGCAAGGTGAAGGCGGACATCAAGGGCAAGACCGTCGTCGTCAACGGCCAGGTAACTGGCGACATCACCGGCGGTGAGAAGGTCATCATCTCCAAGAACGGCAACGTCCGCGGCAATATCGTGACGCCACGCATGACGCTGGAAGACGGTGCGGTGTTCAAGGGCAGCATCGATATGGACCCGAACGAGGCGACGGGCAGCAAGCCATCGTCCGTGTCAGGCTCGTCCAAGAGCGGTGGCGAAGTGACGAACCTGGAAGTGAAGAAGGCCTAGATCAGCTTGCGTAATCACAACGGGGCTATTGCAGCGGCGAATGCGCCAGGCTCCAGGGTGCGAGAAGATCAGCCATCGCGACTACTCGCGAAGCTGTTCGAGCACGTGGAGCCGGGCGCGCGTCTGCGCGTTCTGGACCTCGGCCCCGCGCTGCCCGAGACCGTAGACTTCCTCGGTCAATACCGCTGCACGCTGCACATCGTAGGCCTGCAGCAGGAAACGCCGCCCGTCATAGATTCTGAATTGGAAGAAGATGAGCGCATCGCGCTGTGGCGCGCGCATTTCCAAAAGGCCTTGGGGCTGGCCGAGACGCTGAAAGTCGATATCATCTTGTTCTGGGATCTGCTCAACTTCCTGAGCCGAGAGGCGATCACCGCCCTGGTCGAGGTGCTGCTGCTGCATTTGCACGCAGGGACGAAGGCCCATTGTTTCGCCGTGCACAGCGTGGCGGCGCCACCGTCTGAGGTCTTTTACGGCATACGCGACGCCGACAGCTTCAGCGTCCGCCCTCGATTCAAACAACCCGCCGACTACCAGCCGCTATCGCCGGGCCAACACGCGGCCCTGCTCTACTGCTTCGAAACCGACCGCAGCGTACTGATGCGAGACCAGCGCACCGAATTGCTCTTAAAGGCTGCGCTGGAACCATTAGAAGCAGAGTAATTTGAACCCGTTTAACTAAAACCAGTGAAACTAGAACGAGGCCAGCGCGTTGAACGGACTCGCGGTGCCGCCCTTGATCGGGTTGATCTGAATCGCTGTCATGAACTCCCAACGCTGCAGGCGCTCAGCAACTTCCGCGACTTCTTTCAAATAGCCATTGTCGACGATGGGCAGGCCGAGATTGACCTGCGTGAGTTGATGAATCGGCCGGTTAATGCCCTCGACGCCGGAGGGCTGCACATCGTTCACCGCGTCGCCCACCAGTATCGCCACGTCGCGCTCGCGTAGAAACGGCAACACCGAGGCATGCAGGCCGGCGCCGCCCTGACCGTACTGCCAAGGGCCCTCGGCATCGCGCATGGCCCAGCGGCCGGTGCGGACGAATAGTGCATCGCCGCTGCCGATAGTCACGCCAGCGAATTCTTCCCAGGCCAGGAGGTCGTCCACGTAGATCGGCGTGCTCGGGTCTAGCCAGTCCACGCCGCGCATCAGCGGGATGTCGACCAGTACGCCCCGCGTCACATAGGAGGTGCCCATGCGATCGATGGCGAGGTCATGGCAGCCTTCCGCGGTAAGATTCTGCGGATAGCCATTGAAGATCACGTATTCGCCATCGATCTCGGTGCGGTAATGACACAGCGCATCGAGGTGGGACAGCATGCCGTCGTGCAGCGAGAACTGAATCTCATCGAGGGCGAAGCTGGGCTCGCCGGTAACCGGGTCCAGGCGACTCATCCAGTGTTCCGTCGGGCCGAAGGCGGCGCTGTCGATCGCGGGGGGCTCGGTGGTTACGAAGTGCTGCAGCGTCACCGTCTCGCCCACCTGCACCAGCTCGGCCGCCTGTCGCGTCTTCTCCGCCGTGATCAGGTTTAGCGTGCCGCGCTGGTCGTCGTCGCCCCAGCGGCCCCAGTTCGAGAGCTCCTGCTCCCAGCGCGCCAGCGTCTCCAGCGTGACCTTCACCGCTTCTTCCTGTGTCGAGGGGTGTACCTCAAACGGCTGCGCCTGTGCGCTGCTGAGCAGCAGGGCTAGGCAGGTACCGCCAAGAAAGGGAAATAACATCCGTGAATCGAGCAGATTGCGCATAGGAACAGCCTCCGAATAGTGAGCCAGATACATTTCAGAATAATGAGCTTAGGGACCAGAGTCTAGCCCTATAGCAGGGCGAGCCCCCTTTCCTGCCTCACCTGTTTAGGTGAATCGCCCGTGCTAGGCGGTTGGTAGAGTGCCGCTCAGAGCATCGCACAAGGCCCTGTGGCCACTGCGCTGCTACAACGACTAGCAACCAAAATGGGGAAAAATGACGATGAAAAAACTACTGATTATCCTGAGCGTGCTGGCCTTGGCCGCGACCTCGGCACCGAGCATGGCGGCCAGCGGGAAGAGCGACAAGAGCGGCAAGAGTGAAAAGAGCAGCAAGAGCGAGAAGAGCTCCAAGAGCCAAGCCGGCGGCCTCCCAGCTCTGGCAGCGGAGGTAGACGAGCTGCGCATCCTGGTGAAGTCACTACAGGGTCAGATCGGCTCGGGCGAGGACTCCTATGCTGGTGATTACGCGGTAACTCTGTTCGAGAATACTATATTCGGCTGTGGCCTCACCACCGACCCTGCAACCGTGCTCGGCACGCCAGCCGGACTCGGCTACTTCCAGAACCAGGCCATCTCCTCGGCTACAACTCGTTCGGCTTGGTTTAGCGCATCCTCCGACGGTTCTACGCTGTCGATCCCAGCTTACACATTACTGAGCCAGGAAATTCGACTTAGCGGGATGTACGAGGAAGACCTGAGGGTTGAGGGCGAATTCACGGCCTCGATTGGCAGCAATGGCACGCTGTTCTTCGATCCGGGCCCCGAGGCGCAGTTCAGCGGCCAGATGGCTGCCGACGGCAGTGCGTTTACTGTGCTGGTTAACGGTCACTATATCGATGAAGGCTGCGACGACGCTTACACCATCATACTTTTTGGTGTTCGCAAGTAGGCACCACTAGCTAGGCGGTGGCTTACCGTATTCCTCCTGCATAGCATTGGGATTCGAATGGGATACGGATCAAGTCACATTGAAAGGCGCATAGACGCGAGTCTATTGCGCCTTCTTTTTTGTAGTGGGAGGACTCGCTGGCTTAGCGAATGTATTCCAGCGTGACCGCACGCACCGACTGGCGCACGCCACGGGCCATGGCCTTGGTGGAAATCGTGGCCTTCACGATGCCGTCGATATCGCGGCCGATGCGGAAGGGCTCCTCGGCGCGCTTGCCCAAGAATTGCTCCGTGTAGCCGTCCCAGGCGAAGAAGTCGCCCCAGCTATGGCGGTGGGATTCCTTGTAGTACACCACCTTCAGGCCGGTGATGACGCCGTTCAGGTCCATGCCGATCAGGCTGTCGATCTCGCCGCTAAAGCCGCTGGGTTCGGGGTGAGTGTCAGCAGAGACGAAGGCGTAGCCGATCAGCGTCTGCTCGCCGCTGTCGGGGTCGGTCTTGTAGGCCTTGTACACGGGAACCTCGCCGGTCTTCTCGGAGAAGCTGTCGGCGCCGGGTACCACCTCGATCAGGAGTCGCAGCGAGGTGTGGTCCTTGTTCGCCGCGAGCGCACCCCCATTGAGCAGTACTAGCACCAGCAGCAGGGCGCTGCCGAGTACCGATCGCGTGGGAGTTAGAATAGCGTGGTGCTTGAACATGCTGTCGTCTTTTGCCTTCGAGTTACGTTCAACTATTTAGGTCCAACTATTCTGACCCAGTGCGGCGTTGAATAGTCACAATTTGACCACCATATAAGCGTTAGCATACAGTGGCAGATTGGACTCGCGCGAGATTGGTTGCTAGTTTGGCAATTTTTCCCAGCGAGGACAAGAGGGCTCCATCGCTGCACGCCGGACACGGCGAGAACAGGGGCCCAATATATGTAACTTATTGAAACAACGGACTAATTGGCGCAGGGGCTGGCGGTACCGCGTACTGCTTGCTAGCCAGGGGGAAAATCCCGCGAGACCGAATTCACAAGAGCTAAACTTCAACTCAAACGAGTAGGACAGACTATGAGCCTGGTAAATTTTTCAAAAATTACAAAGCTGTTAAAAGACAACGAGCGCAGGGCAAAACACCGACAGGAACTGTTCCAGGAAGTGATGCTGATGGTGCTGGCTCGGGTAACCCGCGCCGACTCCAACGTCGAGACCGTCGAGATCGAAAAGGTGCAAGAGGTGCTTCGTGAAGAACTGGGCCAGGAGATCACCATCGCCGAGATCCGCACGGCCTCGTCTTCGGCCGTATTTGAGAAGGAGTCGCTCGAGAGCTTCCTCTCCACCGCCACCCGCAAGCTGGATGAGACCGAGCGCATGACCATCCTCGCCTCGCTAGAGAAAGTCATCCGCAGCGACAATGTGATCCGTCCCAACGAGCTGGATTTCTTCGACCGCGTTGCGCTGGCGCTGCGTGCCACGCCCTCCGAGATCGCCGGCCTGGTGAGCGAATAGATAAACCGCATTATGAGTGATAGTGCCGACGAGGCTGTTAAGGACCCGCAGCTAATCCGACAGAAACTCAACCACGACACCGCGAGGATTCGCTGGAGCGCGCTCGCCGAGCCCCAGCAGCAGGCGCTCGTGGTGAGGGTCTCCACCGATCTGGACCTGATCGAGGTGGGTTGCCAGTTCACGCTGGATAACCGCGAGCAGGTCAAGGCCTGGATGGACGCGGCGCAGGTGACGAAGGTGGATGCCGAGCAGGCGGCCGAGTGGCTGGCCCAAGACCGCGAGCTCTGGGCCGTCGTCGTCGCGCCCTGGGTCCTGGTGCAGGAGCCCAAGCCCGGCACTAACTGAGCCGCTCACGCCTGTCTTCTTAGCGGCATTCTAGGTACACTGTGCCGCGTTCCCAGAATCGATAAGCATCAAAAAGGTAGTAAAGAATGAGTACTCCAGTACCCCTGCAGAACGATAAACACGGCAAGCTGCGCGTCATCGAATCCGGCGACTACACCCGCCACAAAGAACAGCACTTGGTTCCCATCATCTCGCAGGACTTCTTCGTCCTGACAGCCGAGTTCCCACTGGTCTTCGTCAAAGACAGCAACGGCCAGAGCTTCGTGCCGGTCGCCATCATGGGTCTCAGGGAAGGGCATAACCTGTACTGCCAGACCGAGGAGTGGAAGGCGCGCGTGGTGCCGATCCGCTTCCACAACCCGCCCTTCCAGATGAGTATGCTGGACGATAACAGCGGCAACTTCGTCATGCTGATCGACGAAGAGAGCCCCATGGTCAGCGAGACCGAAGGTGAGTTGCTCTTTAATGAGGCCGGCGAGAAGTCGGAGTACCTGGAGAAACGCATCGAGCGCCTGCTTCAGACCGCACAGCAAACCGTGCAGACCGAAAACATCTGCAAGCTATTCGCCGAGAAGGATCTGTTCTCGACACAGCAGCTACAGCTGCAGCACCGGCCGGATTCGCCGCGCTACAACATCGACGGCATCTACACCATCGACGAGAAGAAGCTGAACGAGCTGTCTGACGAGGACTATCTGGATTTTCGCAAGAAAGGCCTGATCCCGCTGATCTACGCGCACCTGAGCTCGCTTCAGCAGCTACGCCGCATCTCCGAGATGCAGTACGAGGCAGACAAGGCGAACGGCATGACCAAGGAAGCCTAAGCCGCAACGACGCATAAAAAGAAGCCCGGGCACATTGCTGTGCCCGGGCTTTTTTGTGGATGCGATTCTCTGAATAAAGAGAAGCTACATATTTCTAGAAATCCAGCTTCGTTCCCACATAGAAGAACTGTGAGTTGAGATCGCTCAGATTCTTCGCGTGCAGGAATATCACACCGCTGTCGATGCGCACATTACCCGGCAACACACTCCAGCGCACTCGCAGTTCCAGATGCTGCCCCATATAACTGCCGCTATCGCCGGTGGTATCGCGCAGGCCTGTGCGGCCCCAGCTATCTCGCTTCTCGGCGAGCCAGAAGTGGCGGTAGTCTGCCATCAGCGCCACGTTCGCCCATGGCGTGGCGGTTAGGCGCAGGCCGGGGGTGACGATATTGGCGCGGCTGATCGGCGCGTAGAGCGACACCGGGCCGAACTCGAAGGCGGAGACGCCGAACAGCGTATCGAAACGGCCGCTGTCGCCATCGAGTGGGCTCTCGTCGCCGCTGGCGTAGTTGAGCTCGAAGATGGCGCGTAGCCGCGAGGGCGTATCGAAGCTATAGGCCAACTCCACGCGCTGGTAGAAGCCGCTGTGGTCTAGGTCTGTCGTGTCGGCGGGGCTGCTGCTCGCGCGGCGCTCACCGGTCTGAAAGATCGACTCGAGGTGTATGTCCCAGGCGTTCGGCGCGGGAGTCGAACGAATGCGGAAGCCGACGGTGTGCAGGTCGCGGTTGGCGGTCTGGATCTTCGACGTGTCCTTTTCCTTCAGGGCGAGGTAATAGGTCTCGAAGTCGAGGTCCATAGAATCGTTGTTCAACAGCGTCGGCAAGAAATTCGGCAGGCTAGCGAACACGCCGTGTAGCCGTAGCGCGTCGCTGGACTTATCCATGCGGTGCTTGTTGTCGCGCAGGCTCGCCTGATCGCGCGGCGTGCGCCGCACAGGCTGCACCGACATCACTTCGAAGGAATTGCCGTTCGCCTGGCTATGGCTGAACAGGGCGCCATCGAAGGTGTTAATGGTGTTGCGGAAGCGATTACGTGCCATCACCGTGCGACTACCCCAGTCGCGCGTGAAGCGACCGACGCGCAGATCGCTCGCGTTGTCGTCACCGAAGCGATAGCTCAGGTTCGCCTGCAGCAGGTCCATGGTGCTAACGCGGGAGTTCGGCAAGATCGTGTCGCGATCGGCGCCACTCTGGCGCGCGTCCATCAGCTCCACCTGTGCCCCGAAACGCTCGCGGTTGTATTGCGCGTCCAGCGTCAGGCGCGAGAAGAAGCCGGCATCGTTAGGGCTGGCTCCAGCGAACAGATTGTTGTCGTAGTGCTCGAAGCGCGATTGAATCTCGCCGCCTAGCGAGAAGCCGTCATTCAGGCCCAGCGCCTCGGTGAGAGACCAGGGACCCTCGGCTGCCTGCACTGGGTTGGCTGCGAACAACAGCGTGAAGAGAGGGAGGGTACAGCGTAGGAATCTTGGAGTTATTGAAAACATAGTATCGCTTTGTGTGGGTGAATAAATCAGCGCAGCCAATGCTACAGCACTCCGCGCCCCAGTTCATCTATCAAAGTTCACCCATCAAAGCTCATCCATCAAGGCGGCTTCGCGTGTGTTCGGTTTCGGCAGCTGCACGCCGCTAGCCCATGAAGAAATAGCGAACCGCCATGGCGATGATCAGGGCCACCATCAGCGGCGCGAAGAAGCGCGAGAGTTTGCTCAGCTCCTCGTCGGATTTCGGCGTGCTGTACTTCTCGATCAGGGGTATGCCGATGATCAGGACCAGAAAGAGTATGCCAAGTATGGAGAATAGAACTGTCATAGAGTCTCACCTGTAGTTTCAATGATACGATTCTAAAGGGAATCGGGGCAGATTTCATGGGGGTGCGGACACGAGGGGCAAAGCGCACAAAATGCTGTATATTGACGTTGATTCCGCCCATAAGACCCAATAATAAAGGTGGTCGCTATGCTCAGTTCCGTCGATCTGTTCTCACTCACGCTCCTGGCCACCGGCGGCCTCTATGCCTGCATGCTGGCCTATTTCGGTGGCCTGATCGGCACCAAGCGCCGCCATACCCGCATCGTCTGGAACTCCGAGCCCATCGCCTGGATCATCACGCTGCTGCTCACCTTTACCGTGGCCTACCGCGTCGTCGAGCCGGCGGCCGAGGGGCCGGGCATGTGGTATCTGATAGGCACCGGCAATCTGCTGGTGATCTACATCTACCTCATCGTGGAACTGGCGCGGCACGACCTGCCGGCGGCGGGCTACTGGTCGATAGCGGCCCTGACGGCGGCAGCACTAATCTACGTCACGGCGAGCATCGTGATGGCGATTTTATCGCAGACGTTGGACCTCGAAGTCTACAGGGACGTGCTGGCAATGCTGCTGGCCGCCATGACTCACCTGCTCATGCTGGTGCTGCTAGTCAACCTCGCGCGCTCGCTACACCGTTCGATGCTGAAGACCTGGATGGCCAACCCCAACTCGCCGGACCGACTCAAGGCCGGTGGCATCGCGGTAACGGCAGAAGGCGAGGTAGGCAATCCCGACGGTGCACTGTCGGTGATCGGCAGCGAGGCTGCGACGCCGTCGGCGCCGGCGTTACTGCAGCCGGGCGCTAGCATCACCGTAGACTTCGGGCTCAGGCGCATCGAAGACCACGGCTTCCGTTCCGACCTGCGTATCAATTGCTCTAACAGCGAGCACGCCCTAAGCGTAGAGGTCAGCAACGACCAGCTGAACTGGGTTGCCTGCGAGATCGAAAACAAGGTGCCCACCGACTGGGACGTGCCATTCTTCGCCAGCCCCTGGCGCTATGTGCGCATCCGCAACGCGGGTGAGCAGGCGGTTGAGATCACGGATGTGTATGACTTGGACTAGATTCGGAGGCTAAGCATTCATCTATGCCTATATTTCTTCTAAGCATCGGATCGAATAAATTAGCTCTGTTATTGTAAATCGAATCCGATAGTACTGCTTGAAAGTCCAGCTTCGACGTGTGTCTTGATTACATGATTATTTAGGTAATCGACAATCTGATTCCGGTTAACGTTCTCGCTCAACATACGTAAGACATGCGCTGCAGCCAATACAGGTCCATGTATTTCTGTCGTTTTATTGCAAGAAGATCCGGCTATTGGCGCCTTGTCTGCTGCTGTATGGCGATCACGATCTTGTCCTTTGTAAACAAAGAACCGTTCAATGGGTGCGCATTCGAATTTCGCGAGATCTGTAGTCTTGGTAGTGCCACAACAACCCCCACGAGCTGAATGCCCTTGTGAGTGTGAATCCTGAATCAGATGCAGCACGGCACCAATTGCTCGTCGCCTAATTTGCTCATCGCTGTCCGTCCAGCAGCTCGAAATTTTGAAGCGGCAATCGAAAGAAAAGATAGTACCCAATGTCCACGGATCTCCTTTTTTAACACAGGGAAACTCGTCTGCCTCTGGCACCATAAATTCGGCAATTGCACTGTCACTTGCGAGCCAATAGGAACAGTAGTCTTGGTTGATAAATGCTACCCCCTCCGAGTTTGACTTGTTCTGTGCCACGTCCAGCGCAAACGTAATCCATGCGGACATCTTATTCCGAGTGACCTCGGGCTCGACGTTCTCTTTTTCTTCCATGGCATGCAAAAACTGAAGGGGTCCGTAGTGCGAGCTGCATCTTAGGCCGTTTTTGACATCGATAATTCGATCACTGCTTCCACAAGCATCTACTGCGATCCGCCATGTCCAGCGAACAAGCCCTGGTAGGTTCCACCAGCGCAACTCCCGAACTGGGTCGTCCGGATATCGCACTGCATTCTTGGCATGGGCTAGAGTGAATTTGCCTAGGCCCACCTTACTGAGATCGATCTCGCCTTTCCAATCTTCAGGGCGAGGAGGGCAGCTCTCTTCATTTGGCATAAGCTGATCTGCGCAGTACATGGCATCGTATGTCAGCTGTTCGTGATGATCGCCCACGAACCAGATAGTTCTGGCATCGGCTAGTGACATAGTCACCAGTGCAGCGGCTAGGAATATAATCTTTGTGCTGCGATAAGTTTCGATTGAAGTTTTCATGTCTCTTTCGACTGTCCTTTTTATGAAGCTTCCGATCCTGAAGAAACAGCTAGGGACTGGGAGAGAATATTAGTAGCTGTGCTCTATAAATCGAATAGCCTACTAGCATTGTTATAGAAGGCTGCTTGCAACAACTCAGGTGAAGCATTGCCGTTTAGCAGGTTGGTATAGATGTCTTTTGGATAATACTCCCATTGATCATCCTTGCTAGTCATCAACCAGTCTGTACCAAACATTACGCGATCGTAAGCCTTCTCACCATTACCGATATCGGCTTCCAGGCGCTGAACGAATGTACGAGCAAAATTCGGATCGTTTTGGAGTTCGTCCCAATAGCCGAGGTCGGTGTGAAGCCCCGGGTATTTCCGCATCATGTCTATAAATTCATCGGTCCAATTAACCCCAGCAACCTCCGAATTCCCACCAAAATGTCCTATGTTCGCTCGTAGTCCCTGAAACTTGTCCAATGCCTTCTTCCATCCCCTAGGTCCAGCCATCACCTTATAGGATGGCATCGTGCCCTTTGAGTGATTCCCATGAGCCATAACAGGAATTGAGGTGCCACAGATTTCATAAAGATGCTCCAAGGCGTCGTCGACTTCTTGCATGTTCGGCGGATGGGGCGTTGTTCTCTTCGGCTCGACAATCGTGGCGTTGCCATAGGGATAATAACCAATCGTTGGATACAGCTTCGCGCCGCGGAACGTATCGAGACTGAGTGCGTACTCGATCAAGTCGTAGTAGCGGTTTCCATGTATGATGCCGTTCCAGGGGTTGAAGCTGATAAGGTTAAAGATATAGCCGCCATGTACCTTGGCGAGGCGATCATATAAGTAGATTTGATCAACAAGTCGAGAATAAGGCTCATCACACTCTCCAAGCCAATGGTCAAAGTCCACTAGTGCATTGCCGGCATGCACGACTTTAAGGTCGTCGGTGTATTCGTAGTATGCCTGCCGGTAGGTATGGATGTTGTGCGTGCGAAAGCTCAGCATATGCTTTACGAAAACTAGGTAGCCAAGCGTTGATTGTGTAGTTTGCAGCTGATTTACAGCGATTGCGGGTCCGTGAATCGATTCTTCATTGTTGAATAGTCTGCGTAGAAAATCTTCATTGAATTCGATATCCAAACTTTGCAGAAAGGGATCGCTCGAAATAATCTCGTCAAAGACGTTGTTCTCATCTTCGCGTTGAATTCGTTTATATAGCTCTTCGGCGATACGCTCATTCTCAATTCTTATGTCTTCTTCGATGAGCTGCGCACTTTGTTCTATGCCGAGCAAGCTCAGTCTGGATTCGAGTTCATCGAGATAGCGATTCTCTTTGGACGCGCTTCGTCCTAATGCCCTTACGGCGCCATCGATGACTAAGCCTACAATGCGCAATGCCTGATAAAGTTTGGGATTGAGTTCCTCATCGCTCGCCACCGGGCCAGCGATGTATCCCCCTGCTTGCAAGTCGGTAGCGTTGAAAAAGTGTCCATGAGGATCGATGCAGGGAGTAAATTCATTCGCGGTAGCGAATAAGTTCTGACTAGAAAGAAAATTTGTCGTAGGAACCTGATTGGATTGATCAATGTGAGGAGAAGGTATACAGCAACCGGCTAGTGTTCCAGCGGAGCCCATACTCAAAAGGCGCAGACACTCTCTACGTGAGATATTCATATTATTCTCCTCAAGCAGACGAATTATTTACATACAGGTGTATCACTAAACACGTGGGATGTAAACCTTAGGTGTGCTCAGAGAGTCATATGGCCGCACATGTTGAGTAGCGGAGAGCCGACCAAAATCAGCATCTATACAATTAGAGCCACGTTTTACTGTTGCTCTGCTTCCAGCCGACGCGCTCCCGCTAGCGTGCCCGGCATGGAGTAGTTGCCTTCGTGGCAGGCGTACTCATAGAGCTCGCCATCGGAGGCGTGGAAGCTGAGCTCCGCCGTCCAGGGCTGGCTGTAGAGGTCGGTATCTTCCACCGTGAAGCGATAGACGATCTCGGTATCGGAGTAGCGAACGAAGCGTTCGGTGACCTTGCCGTTATCGGTAATCGCTGTGGAGCTCTGTCGCATCTGCTGCGGATTCACGTTGATAGTTTCTACGATGAGTGCGCCGTCCTCATACCAGCCTACGGAGTCCCCCATGTATTGCTTCAGTACTCCTGGCCGGCGATTGGCGAGGGCCTCTTCTCTGCTGTCGAAGGTGGGGATGATGCGCGCGTCGTGGATCTGTTCCACGGTGATGACCACATAGTCATCGGTCTGCACGAACTGGTAGGTGTTGTTATACAGCCCGCTCTGCATGGCGGGCCCGGCCCTGCCCTCGGAGATGATGCAGCGCTCCGACAGCGGCAATGCCTCGGGGCCGTCGGCGTTGCCGATGCCCGTGACGTAGCGGCTGCCGAAGCTGGTGCGCCTGAAATCTGTGGTCGGATTCTCCAGCCGCGGAACCTGTCCGTCCGGCGGGTCGATGATGTAGGAGGTCCGGTACTCGCCCATGACCATCGCCAGCGCCGAGCCGGGGTCAACCCAGAAATTATTGTAGGCGCGCGAGCCGAAGTCATCGCTGCCGGCCGCGGGCGTATTGTTCACGCCATCGCCCTCGTCGAAGCCGCCCTCGATGCCACCGATGGGCACGCGCGCCGCCAGGGCTCGCTCTTCCTCCGGCGTCACGACGAGTTTGTCCACGCCCGTACGGCGCGTGAGATTGGTGAGAGAGGCGTTGCTCCACACGCCGGTGAGCTCCGGTCGTGTTGCGTCCTGCGCCAGTGCGCCGGCGCTGAAGAGAATAATGCTAAGAAGTAGGGCTGTCTGTCGAATCGCGTGTTTCAGTAGCGTAGTCATTTGCTGCGTCCTCTGTGGCCTGCCGGAGTGTCCGGCGGGCTGTGACTTCAAATGATTGGATGTAGCTGTGCTTGTAACTAGAATTTAACTGAAGGTCTTGCCCTTAAAATACAGCAGTTCCGACAGACTTGGACAGTGAAATTTGAACCCGGACTGCCGAAATACGCTAAAACCGCTTCCTATATTGGCGAAAATCTCAGGAGCACATCGGAGTGGGGCACGCGTCGGTGTTGCCAAAGCGCGGCGTTCAAACTACTCTGAGCCTTTGATTCTACGGGCGATTGACTAGCTTGAAGCGCGCATCGAAACTCATACACACGCTAAGCTTATTGCTCTTAGGGAGCTTGTTCAGCTATCCGGCAGTGGCGCAGGATCGCCTGACCGCGCTGCTTGGCGAGGGCAGCGCGATGCTGCGCGCGCCGACTGGCGAGACGCTGCTGAGCATCAACCCCGATCGCGCTCTGGTACCCGCCTCCATCGTCAAGATCCCGCTGGCGCAGGTAGCACTGACCACGCTGGGGGAAGACTTCCGGTTCGAAACACAGTTCTACCGGAACGCCGGCGGCGACCTGCTGGTCCGCGGGCTGGGCGATCCCTTCCTCGTCTCCGAGGAGATCGCCAGCATCGCCGAAGACCTGGCAGCATTAGAGCTGGGCCAGATACGGCGACTAGTAATGGACGACTCCGCCTTCGCATCCAATCCGGATTTGCCATTAGAAGTAGGCAGCAATCAACCCTATGCCGCGCGCACCAGCGCACTGGCGGTGAACTTCAATACGGTAAATCTGGCGTGGTCTGAGCAAGGCGAACTAATCTCTGCCGAGCCGCAGACTCCGCTCACAGCACTCGCTAGAGGGTTTGGCGCCAGACTCCCACGGGGTGAGCCCCAGCGTATCAGTCTCGGCAACGATCCGGCCGCGGGCCTGCGGCAGGCGCAGCAAGTCTTTATTCATTTCTTTGAGTCGGCAGGTATCACCGTCTCCGACACCAACTATTATCGCGAAGCGCTTACCGATGAATGGATGTTGCTGCACGCCCATGCCAGCTCCCGCTCGCTTAGGGACAACCTCGACGGCATGCTGCGCTACTCGAATAACTTCATCGCCAATCAATTGTTCCTCACGCTGGGTGCGCAACTGAGTGGCTACCCCGCGACAGTCGAGGCAGCGAGAGAAGTATTGCATCAAAAATTAGAACAACTCTATGGCGAGAGTTATGGAGTTGAGGCGCAGACTCTGCTGATGATAGAAGGCTCGGGCTTGTCCAGAGTGCAGAAGGCGAGCGCCGCAGGCATGATGCACATACTCGAGGTATTCAAACCCTATGCCGAGCTATTGCCGGAGGTAGATGGCGTGCTGCGCAAGAGCGGTACGCTGACCGGTGTCTACAATTTCGCGGGCTATATCAGAGGACCAGAAGGCCTGTACCCGTTCGTGATACTGACGAACCAGGCGGCGAATAATCGTGCGGGGATACTGCGTGAGCTGCAGAATGAAATCTAAACCAAACGCTTCGGTCAAACTACTCTCCTTTCTGATATTTCTAACCCCTTTGGGGTCCTAGTCTTCCTGTCTCGATTGGTTCGTCGGCAGCACTTGAATCACCCTTTTTCAGCGCTCCCGTTAATTGAGCGGCCCAGGTTGGCGAGGGGTAGGCAACTAGGGCTCGTTTCCATATTTTCGCTACTGGCTTCGTAGTTTGAATGGAGGGCGCAGGTATAAGTAAGTTTCTGACATGCTCTGCCCGTTATGTCAAATAAAGCAATTTAATTGACATTAGGTGCCAAAGTTAGGTAAATTCCTCACATATAGCTATTCTTATATCAAAAACAGGCGCTAATTCGACATAAATGAATATCAAAGACTACATAGCTGGGCAATATAGGCAGCAGTACGAGTACAAGAGCTTCTCGCCTACCTCGGTAAACCACCAGTGGCTCATAGCCGACCCCGAAATGCAGGCACTATTGAGCGAGGCAGATCGAACCCTGGGCGAGCTCAATGCGTTTTCGCAATTGATTCCCAATGTCGAATTTTTTATCCGCATGCATATTGCGAAAGAGGCTACACAATCTAGTCGAATTGAAGGCACTCGAACCAATATGGAGGAGGCGCTTCTCGAGGAGCAAGACATTGATCTAGAGAAGCGTGATGATTGGGGTGAGGTGCAAAACTATATACAGGCGATAAATCAAGCTATAGAGGAGTTGGAGAAGCTACCGCTATCAATTCGTTTGCTGAAAAACACACACGCAAGATTGATGCAGGGCGTACGCGGGGAAACGAAGCAGCCAGGCGAATTTAGATCAAGCCAGAACTGGATTGGCGTAAGCTTGAAAAAAGCCGTATTTGTGCCGCCGCACCATGAGGAGCTAGCCGAACTGATGAGTGATTTGGAGAAGTTTATTCACAACGAAGAGATACATGTCCCTCATCTGGTTAAGATTGCTATAGCTCACTATCAGTTTGAAACCATTCACCCATTTCTGGATGGCAATGGGCGATTGGGCAGGTTGATGATCGCGCTCTATCTCTCCAGTTTCGGCTTAATGCATAAGCCGGCTTTGTATTTGTCCGACTTCTTCGAGCGGCACAAAACGGAGTATATAGATTCTCTTATGGCGGTTCGCGAGGCGAACAGAATGACAGAATGGATACAATTCTTTCTGATAGGCGTCAAAGAAACGGCGGACGATTCTATCAGAGTGTTTAGGGAGATACTGATTCTCAAGGAAAGAATTGAGAGAGAAGTGCTGCCTAGATTCAGCGCGAGGAGGCAGAGCAATGTGCACAAACTAATGGATGCATTGTACAGGTCACCGTTAATTTCCATAAAAAGTGCATCGAAATTATTGGGAGTCAACGTGAATACGGCATCGAGTCTTATAAGCGACTTGGTTCAGCATGGTGTACTAGTTGAGATGACGGGCGGGCGCAGGAATCGGCTTTTCGTTTATCAGGAATACTTTGATAAGTTCGAGTAGCCACGTCAAGTCTATATTGAATGCCCACTAGAATTTCGAAGGGGGTTTTCTGTAAGGAATGCTAAATATGAAATCGCCACTTAAGGATAAATCTCTTAACAATCCAGGTGAGTCTCTGGAGAGGCATATTGAAGAGTTCAAGGAAAAAGAGCTCCTGGAGCCTTTAATGGGGGTCGCATTCCTAGTGATGTTGACTGTGTATGAATGGATAAGATGGTACTTCAACTTACCTATGCAGCCCGGCCTAATGACACTAATCGCGGCTATAGGAATAATTCTCCTGATTCGAAGAATAATCAAGATTCGAGTAAAGCTAAAATCGCTGAGGCAAGGATTGGAGGGTGAAAGGTCAGTTGGTCAATTTCTAGAGCTATTGCGTGAGAGCGGTGCGAAAGTATTTCACGACATACCGGGGCAAGGGTTCAATGTAGATCATATCGTCATACACCAGAATGGAATCTATGTTATCGAGACTAAGACATACAGCAAGCCCGACAAGGGTGAGGCCGCGATCCTATATGATGGGAAATCCTTGCGCATCTCGGAGAAGCTCACCACCAGCGACCCTCTCATACAAGTCAAAGCTGCAACGAGCTGGGTACAGCAGTTACTTCTGGAAAGTACAGGTTCAAAATTCAATTTGAAGCCAGTGCTAGTCTTTCCCGGTTGGTACATTCAAAGTTCTGCCGAAGCAATGAAGTCTGATGTATGGGTGCTGAACCCTAAGGCGCTGCCAGCATTCATTGAAAATCAGAAACCACAACTAGCAGCAGATAAAGTACATATGCTGGCGCTGCATTTGTCTAGATACATAAGGAGTTCCAAGAAATAGTAGATGAGGTGGCTTAGAACAGATCGATAGGATTGTATAGCTATCGAATCAAGCTACTCAGCACTTACAATTTTCTGCTACAACGTAAACTCAATCCCCTGAGCCAGCGGCAACTCCCTCGAATAATTCACCGTAGACGTAGCGCGGCGCATATAGGCCTTCCACGCATCCGAGCCCGACTCGCGGCCGCCGCCGGTTTCCTTCTCGCCGCCGAACGCGCCACCGATCTCGGCACCGCTGGTGCCGATATTGACGTTGGCGATGCCGCAGTCGCTACCCACCGCCGACAGGAAGGTTTCTGCCTCGCGCACATCGTTGGTGAATACCGCCGACGACAGGCCCTGGGGCACATCGTTGTGCAGGCGGATCGCCTCATTAAAGTCGCTGTAGCGGTAGGCGTACAGAATCGGCGCGAAGGTCTCCTGCTGCACCGTCTGCTCTACGCTGCCCATCTCCACCAGCGCGGGGCGCACGTAGTAGGCGTCGGGATACTGGCCGTCTAATACGCGCTCGCCGCCGCTGACCGAGCCTGTGGTCGCTGTTAGGGCCTGCTGCATCGCATCAAAGGCGGGCCTGTCGATGAGTGGGCCCACCAGCGTGTCGCTCTGCATGGGGTTGCCGATGCGTATGCCCGCGTAGGCCTTCTTCAGTGCCGGAATCAGGCTGTCGTACACATCATCATGCACCAGTATGCGGCGCGTCGAGGTGCAGCGCTGGCCCGCCGTGCCGACGGCGCCGAACACGATGGCGCGCAGCGCCAGCTCGAGGTCTGCGGTCGGGCACACGATGATGGCGTTGTTGCCACCCAGCTCCAGAATGCTGCGCCCGAAGCGTGCGGCGACCACGGGGCCGACCTTGCGGCCCATCGCTGTGCTACCTGTGGCGCTTATCACGGGCACGCGCGCGTCGGCCACTAGCTGTTCGCCGATGTCTGCCTCGCCCAGCGCGAGCTGCACGAGATTGTCCGGCACGCCGCCTACTTCGGCCGCGGCCTCGTCGAACAGTTTCTTGCAGGCCAGCGCCGTGAGCGGTGTCTTCTCGGAGGGCTTCCAGATCACGCTATCGCCACAGACCAGGGCGAGCGCCGCGTTCCAGCACCACACGGCGACGGGAAAGTTAAACGCCGAGATCACGCCGACCGGGCCCATGGGATGCCAGGTCTCGCTCATGCGATGGCCGGGGCGTTCCGAGGCGATCGTTAGACCATAGAGCTGACGTGATAGACCCACGGCGAAGTCGCAGATATCGATCATCTCCTGCACCTCGCCCAGGCCTTCCTGATAGATCTTGCCGCACTCCCAGGTCACCAGGGCGCCCAGTGCGAGTTTGTTCTCGCGCAGCTTGTTGCCGAGCACGCGCACTAACTCGCCGCGCATGGGAGCGGGGCGGCTGCGCCATTCGTCGAAGGCTAGCTGCGAGTTGTTGATGATCGCGTCCATCTGCTCCGCCGAGTGACTGTGCAGTCGTCCGATCTCGGCGCCATCCACCGGCGAGTGCACGACGAGATCGCCCTTGTCTGACAGGGCGCTGGCGATGTCCAGCTCCGCCAGAATATCGGCTACGGTGAAAGTGTGAATGTCGTCGTTGGTCTGCGTCATGGGAACCTCGGTATAGTGTTCTTCAGGTGAATAGGTTTACGGCAGCTGCCGCATCAGGCCGCCTGAGTGCGGGTGGTGAGCTGGTGCGAGTAGTACTGCCCGAAGCGGTTGGCGATGAAGTCGTCGTAGCTAATATCCTCCTGCCGCACGAAACCCTTTTGCGGGAGCTTGCCCTCGGCCAAGAGATCCAGCGCCGCGCAGATGCCGGCGGCGGTGGTGATCTGTATCGCACTCCACTGCTTGCCGTTGATGATCTCGCTGTAGATCTTGTTCGCATAGGTCTCCTGCACCAGCTTGCCGTTCTTGTAACCGCTGACGTTCACGAACACCAACACCACGTCTTGTCGCGTTAGCGGCAGCGCGGTCTCGAAGATCTCTTTTAGCAGCGGGCGTCTGTCTTTCAGGCCCAGATCCTGCAACAGCAGCTTCATGATGTTGCGGTGGCCGGGGTAGCGCACGGTGCGGTAGTTCAGGTTCTCCACCTTGCCCGCTAGCGTCTCGCACAGGGTGCCGAGCCCGCCGGAGGTATTGAAGGCCTCGTAGTCGACGCCATCCAGCGAGAAGGATTCCAACTCTTCCAGCGGCGGCACCTGCATGAACTCGCCGTCCACGATCGCCTCGCAAGGGTTGCAGTATTCGTTGATCAGCCCGTCGGTGGACCAGGTGAGGTTGTACTTCAGGCCATTGGACGGGTATTTGGGCAGCGCACCCACGCGCATATGCACGTTCTTGAGTTTGTCGAACTGCCGCGTGAGGTCATAGGCGACCACGGTGATAAAACCCGGCGCCAGGCCGCACTGTGGAATCAGCGCGCTGTTGGCCGAGCCGGCCAGCGACTTCACCAGCTTGGTACAGGCCACGTCTTCGGTCAGGTCCAGGTAGTGCACGCCATTGGCTGCCGCGGCCTCGGCCACGAAGCGTGTAAAGTCGAAGGGCAGGGCGCTGAGCGCCGCGAACTTGCCTTTCAAGGCGGCGTGCAGGGCGTCCGAATCGGTTACGTCCAGCAGCAGAGGCTTAACCGCCGCGTGCTGCGGCAGGCCCTCGAGGCTGGCCTGATCGCGGTCGGCCACGTGCACCTCGTAGTCCCCCGACGAGGCCAATAGTTCAGAGATAATCGCGCCGATCTTGCCCGCGCCCAGCAGTAAAATCTTTTTCATCACAGCCTCCAAAGTCCAGTTACTACAGACAGTGTAGGCTCAATACTTGCCAGAACGAACAATCTAACTTATCGTTATTCGAGATATTCTCGAGCAAAACGGCGGAAAACCCACCATTATGTCAAAATTGCTGGATGCCAAAGACAAGGCCCTCTTGGCGCTGCTGAGCGCCAACAGCCGCGAGAGCACCGCCGAGCTGGCGCGCAAGCTGGAGCTGTCGCGCTCCACGGTGAAGGACCGCATGCAGCGGCTGGAGAAACGCGGCGTGATCAGCGGCTACACCATCCGCTACAGCGAGGACTACGCCACCGGCCAGATCCGCGCCCAGGTGATGATCAGCTACGATCCCAAGCTTGCTACCCAGATCGTGCGGCAGCTGAAACTATTGCCGGCGATCAAGGCGGTGTATGCCGTCAACGGCGTCTACGACATGATCGCCCACGTGAGCGCGGAGTCGACGCTGGACCTGGATCAGACGCTGGATCAGATTGGCGACGTGGATGGCATCGAGAAGACGGTGTCGTCGATTATTCTGTCGACGAAATTCGAGCGCTGATTCCCGATCAGGAGATCAGGTTCATGTCGTCGTCCCACTCGGCGGTGATGTCGCGGCGCGACTGATCCACGCACTTGGCTAACCACTCCGACTCGTAGGCGACACCGTGGCGCTGCAATACCGCCTCGGGCACGCCATCCCAGATATTCGGTGTGTTGCCCTGGTAGCCGAGGTCTGCGAAACCGGCGGCGGTGGTGTAGTAGCCGGTTAGCGTCAGGTTACGCATCAAGGAAAAGAAGCTGATGCCCGGCTGCAGCTCGGCATCCCCCACGTCGGTGTAGGCGATGCGGTCGCAGAGAGTGAGGCGCTGGGCCTCGCTGATGTTAATAAAGTCGGCACCGAAGTTATCGATGGCATAGGCATCCAGCCCGGCGATGCCGCCGCGAATCGGCAGCTTGTAGCGCTCCCTGTCCTTCACCATGAATTCCACGAACTCGGGCAGCCCGGCATCCAGCGCGCCGCCGTTGGGATGGTCGGAGGGCAGGATGATGTCGCAGAGCACGGCGACTGTGACCAGCTCGTGCTCGCGGAAATAAGACTCACGGAACAGGCGTGCGTCGCGCTGCTTCTCCACCTCGGTGCGGCCATAGGAATAACTGTTAGGCAGGCTCGCCCACTGCACGGCGGAGCGGGGATCACCGCCACTCGCGCAGCCGGTGCTGGCGATCACGCCGCCTGCCAGCGGGGCCAGCAACAGGGATTTTAGGGCATCGCGCCGGCTTAGTGCCTTGGCATTTTCTTCTGTCTTGCTTTCACTGTTCTTCATCATAAGCTCTTACTCAGCGTGTTCAGTGCGCTAGATGTTCTGCTGCTTCATCTGCTCGATAATATAGTCCGACGTGCGCCACGAAAGCGCCATGATGGTCCAGGTCGGATTCTTGTCGGCCTGGGAGACGAAGGTGCCGGCATCCACCACGAACACATTGTCGGCGTCGTGCAGCTGCCCGTACTCGTTGGTGACCGACGTGGCCGCGTCATCGCCCATGCGCGTGGTGCCCACCTCGTGAATAATCTCACCCGGCTTGGTCAGGCCGTAGTTTCGATCCGCGCCGGGCTTGCTGCCTAACAGGATACCGCCGGAGGCTTCTAACAACTCTTCCATGGAGTCCTGCATGTGGCGCGCCTGCTTGATCTCGTAATCGGTCCACTGGTAGTTAAACCTTAAAACAGGAATGCCCCATTCATCCACCACCGTCGGGTCCAGCTCGCAGTAATTGCCCCACTGCGGCACGCTCTCGCCGCGACAGGAGATGCCGAGCCTAGTGCCATAGAACTTGCGTATGTCGTCGCGCAACTGGTTGCCATAGCCGCCGACGCGCTCGCCCAGGAATTCGTTGTACTGGTTCACCGCGAAGCCGAAGCCGTAGGAGGGCATGCCCATACCGCCGCCGATCTCTAGATGGTAGCCGCGCGGGAAGTCCAGGTTCTTGTTGTCCAGCCACCAGGGCGAGTACACGTGCATGCCGCCCACGCCGTCCTCGTTGTAGATGTCGCGGTCCATCAGCTCCGGCAGGAAGGCGGCGCGGCTGGCGCCGGTGGAGTCGTGCAGGTAGCGGCCCACGTGATTGCTGCTATTGCCCAGACCGTTCTCGTGCTGCGGGCTCTTGGAGTTAAGCAGTATGCGAGCGGAGCTGCAGGCGGAGGCGGCCAGAATGACGATGCGGCCATTCAGCTGCCGCTCCTGCCGATCTTCCTTATTGATGAAGGACACGCCGGTGGCCCGGCCCTCGTCGTCGGTGAGTACCTCGCGCACCATAGAATTGGTGTAGAGGTCGACCTGACCACCGCGCAGCGCCGGGTAGATCAGCGCGGTGCTGGAGGAGAAGTCGGCATGAATCGAACAGGCGCGGCTGCACTGGCCACAGTAGTAACACACGCCGCGCTCGGCGTTGATGCGCTTGGTGAGCATGGACTTGCGCGCTGGGATGACCGGCACGCCCGACTTGCGCGCGCCCTTGATATAGAACAACTCGTGCAGGCGCGGCTTGGGCGGCGGCAGGAAGAAGCCGTCCGGGTCGTTCGGCAGGCCCTCGTTGGTGCCGAACACGCCGATCAGCTTGTCCACCTTGTCGTAGTAGGGCTTGATGTCCTCGTAGCCGATCGGCCAGTTGTCCCCGAGGCCGTCGATGTCCTTGCGTTTGAAATCCAGCGGCCCGAAGCGTAGCGAGATGCGACCCCAGTGATTGGTACGCCCGCCGAGCATGCGCCCGCGCCACCACATAAAGTCTGTGTTGTCTTTCTGGGTATAGGGCTCGCCGTCCAAGTCCCAGCCGCCGATGCAGGCGTTGTAGTCGCCGAAGGGCCGCAGGCGCGTGCTGGCGCCGCGACGGGGCGATTCCCAGGGATTGCGCAGCTGGGTGCGCTGCTCGTCCGAGGCCGGATCGTAGTAGGCGCCCGCCTCCACCAGCGCGACCTTAAGGCCCGCGTTGGCGAGCTGGTAGGTGGCCATGCCGCCGCCAGCGCCGGAGCCTACGATGATGATGTCATACTGCTGTTGTGCCATATCTTTCTTCTTGCTTTTTGTCGGGCGAATGTCTGGCCTGTGACTAGCCTAATCCGAAGCCGGGTCGATAGGGCTTGTCCAGCAGCGCATTGGCGTCAGGGTCGTTGGTGAAACGCATATTGCGGCCGTCATAATCCAACACTCTATTCTCGCTGGCACGGCGCACCGCGACATTACCCAGCAGCATAGTCTCGGTCAGGCGCGCGGAATACTCGAAACCCGAGGTGGCGACCTTGCTTCGGTCTTTGATTGCGTCTATCCATTCCTGATAGATACCCGGCGAGCGGGGCAGTGTCTTGGCAGGTGCCGGGGTGGCTGCGTGGGTCGCTTCGGGCAGCAGCCGCGCGTTGCGACCATAGACCCCGTGCATGAGGGTGTTCCTGTCCCCTACGATCAGCACGCCGCCGTCGTTGTCGCCCATCTGCCTACCGTTCTCGATAAGCTCCGGGCGTTCTGGCAATAGGCCACCGTCGTACCAGGTCATCTTGACCCGCGGCCTATCGCCCCGGGCGGGGAATTCGAAATGAATCTTGGAGGCGAGGGGGAAGGACTCGAAGTCGCGGCCCCAGCGCGTGGAGCTGGCGGAGATCTTGTCGGGCAGGTCGAGATCCAGTGCCCAATAGGGGTGGTCGATGATATGCGCGCCCATGTCGCCAACCACGCCGGTGCCAAAATCCACCCAGCCGCGCCAGTTAAACGGATGATACGCGCGTTCCATATAAGGTCGGTGAGGTGCGGCACCCAGCCACAGATTCCAGTCCACGCTGTCTGGTACTGTCATCGAACCCTCGGGCCTTGCAATGCCCTGTGGCCACACCGGCCGATTGGTCCAGCAGTGCACCTCGGTAACCGTGCCCAGCGCGCCGCTGGCCACCCATTCGTTAATGACTCTGGCGCCCTCGTCGGCGTGTCCCTGGTTGCCCATCTGGGTTACCACGTTCGCCTCACGCGCACGCTCGGCCAACAGTCGAGCCTCGGCCACGGTATGGCACAGGGGCTTCTGCACATACAGGTGCTTGCCCAGCCCCATGGCATGGGTCGCTATGGGTGCGTGCATATGATCGGGGGTGCTGATTAACACCGCGTCGATCTCCGGCTCGTTGTCCAGCATCTCGCGGTAGTCGCGGTAGGTCTTCGCCTTGTCTTTGAAGGGCCGCGCGAAGTCTTCGTTCAGCGTGCTCGCCAGCTTGCCGTCATCGATGTCGCACAGCGCGTAGATATTCTCGTGGGCAACCGAGCGGATGTCGGTAGTGCCCTTGCCGCCCGCACCCACCGCGGCGATGTTCACTTTGTCGCTGGGGGCCACGTAGGCGGGCCCGCCCAAGACATGGCGCGGCACGATCATGAAACTCGACGCCGCCGCCATCGTCTTCACAAATCGGCGCCGGCTAAGGCTGGCAGTGGCGGTGCTTACTGGGGCGTTGTCAGCATCTTTGGCCATGGGCTTGCCTCTTATTCTTATGGGCTGAGGGTGAGCGAGGCGAGTCGGCGCGTGCCGCCGTTTGCCTACTCAACTTTCTGATCAAGCACGTCAGAGATTAGCACAAATCGGGCGGGGGGCAATTGCCCGGGCGTTGCGGCAGCGGGGGAAGGGCGAACCGCGGGGGCGGGCAGAGGTGCAGATGGGTAGCAGCTCACCCCATCTGTTACAGCATAGTCGCGTGTGGCTAACTGGCGTTGGTGGAAAGAAACAGCAATACGATGCCCTCGAAGGCCTCCGACACGCCGGGCACGAATAGCATCGCCAGCGCCGTCACCACGGCTACCGCCGCACAGCTTATTAGGTAGTTACGCATGCTCATCAGGAATCTCCTCTCGGTGCCAGTTCGAAGGCCCAGGTATTGCCCGACTCGATGGCGGCGCGAAAGCCGGCGATCGCCTCGGGCGTGGGGTTGCCGCCCATATATTTGCGCACCACGCTCTCCGCGACGCCGTCGAGCACGTCGCCTTCGTGAATGCGTATTAACTGTCGTTCATAACGCGTGTCGCCGACGCGCAGCACGGCGCGGCCGCTGCCCTCGTCGGCCTCCACGGCCCAGTGCTTCCAGAGCCGGCCGAGGAAGTTGTCCATATAGCCCGAAACCACATAGGCCTTGCCATCGGCATTCTGAATCCAGATCAGGCGCGAGGAGTCGGAGTCATCCAGCTCCAGCTCGATGGTCTGAATGTCTGCGGTGAAGCTCCAGTCGGGCTCTGGGCCCGTGTGCAGCTCGCCGGACACCAGCGCGCCGCCGGGGAACAGGATCGACGGGCCGTCGTTGTTGCGGTGCTCGAAGCGCAGCGTGGCCATGGCCACGGCGAAAAATATCACCACCAGCCCCAACACCTGCGCAACTATCTTTACTATTTTCATTTCGAATCCTCCGTCTCTGCATGATGCGGGGAAAGGGGCAGTATTGCCAGTGCCGCGCGCAACTCTCCGTCCCGGCTCGTCCCTATTTCGTCTCTAACTCGTCGCTTCTGGCAGTTCGCTTCGGAACAGATTCTCCACATGGGCAACGGGCAGCGACTTGCCGAACAGGCTGCCGGTGGCGGTGGTGCAGCCGGCATCTTGCAGAAAGCTAAACGCGTCGGCGGTCTTCACGCCGACCGCGCAGGTTTGAATTTTGCGCTTCGTCGCCAGACTGACCAGCGTGCTGACATGAAACTCGGCCTCCATCTGAGCGCCGATCTGATTTACCAGCACGCGTTTAAGCCTGAGTTCGCTAAAAGGAATGTGCAGCAACTCGTCGAGTTCCTCGATGTCATTGCCCAGAGTATCCAGCGCGATATTAAAGCCGCTTATTCGCAACCGGGTGAGTGCGCTCAGTGCCATGCCATCGGTGTTCTTCATCGCATGCTGCTCGATGGCGAAGGTAATGCGGCTGTGGGGCACTTCCCACTTGTCCACGATATCGATCATGCCGTCCGGCCACTCGGGGTCCATCAGGTTCGAGCCGTCCATGCATACGGTGATGCCGAGCTCCGCATCTGTCGCCAGCCAGTCGCAGTAGGATCCCAGCGCCTTATCCATCAACAGGTAGCTGAACTCCTGCATCAAGCCTTTCTCGCGTATCAGGGGTGCAACTTGCGAGAGCCAGGCAATATTCTTGTGGGCGCCTTCCCAGTGGGGGCGCACCTCCATGCCGACGATGGGCTTGTCGCGCTCGGCGGAGACGACGATGATGGGGTGGTACTGAATGACAAACTCGCCGGGGCCGATCGCCTCCTGCAGGGCGTCCGAACTAAAACGCGAGCGCGTGTCCAGCTCCAGGGCGAGGCGCTCCTCGATGTCGGCGATCTCGAACGGCTTCTGCCAGAACGATCCCATGTCCAGGCCAAACTGCAGACCCACCCGCCGCGCCGATTCCAAAATCATTTCATCGATAGCGCCGATCAGGTAGATGCGCGCGTGGCAATTCTTGCTCGACAGTAGGGCCAGTACCTCGAGCCCGTCGCGCCGCCCGAAATGCAGATCCAGACAGATGACCTCGGGGTTCATCTCTTCCAGCATCGACTCGACCCTGTGGTAGTCGTCGCAGACGCAGGCCGCGAAGCCCATCTTCTCCGCCACCGTAGATACCATGGAGGTGGCTTCGTCATCTTGCAGCACTAGCAACAAGGCGTTGGGCTGGGGCGGATTCTTAGCAGGCGTCATAGGTGCCCACACTTGTTTGCTATGCAGACTGGCAGCGCCGAGTTCGCCGCGCAGCGCCAGCGACGGTACTGCTCAAAGCGCATAACGCGAGTTCTAGATACAGCTGATTCGATGATTTTTATTTTCCTCCACCCCAATATAGGTTGTCGGGAGGTACGGGGCTTTGCTTAGCAAAATTTGGAGTGAATCAAGTAGTTACAAGCGAGGGCGGGGCGGGTCGCAGTGAGGTGGATGGTTCATCGAATTGAGTGAGAGTACAGCGATGAATTCGATTGCGGACGGTGTCGTACTAACCCAGTTTTGCGGCGGCGAGATTGCAGCAGAAAGGAGGTGCAAACTTCAATCTTGAATCTGCTAGCGACTAAGGCTGCACCACCATCCGCTCGCTAGCCCAGAGCTTCCAGACAAAGCCAGCACCGATGCCGACAGTGGCGCTCTTCTCGAACAGGGGGCTGTCGGTATTGGCGGCACCTTGAAACAGAGTGGTCTGCAGGCCGAAGAACACATTCGCTTTCTCGTTGAGGCGATAGCTGCCGTAGAAGTTCACGCCGGTGCCGAAGTAGCCCTGCTCGGCGTTAAATGCCGGTCGGTCCACGCGCGCGAAGCTGGGGTCAACATTGTAGAAGTAGGAATGTAGGCGCTCGCTTGCCCACAGTGGCTTTACGGAAACAGTGAGATCGAAGTCGGGACTCAGCAGGCCATACTGGCGATACTGCAGCATGGGCTCGAACACATAGCCGCGATGATCGATGCGGCGCAGATCCGACGACAACACCGTCCTTGCCTGCAGAGCTAGCTTCAACTCGCCAGACCCGTTGTGAGCAAACTGAAAATCGCCAAGCTTCACGGTAAGCTGCGGACCAATCTGCACCATATAGTCCAGATCGGGCATGCCACTGCGCAGGGCGTTATCCTCGCTGATTGCATTGAAGGCGGCAGCAACCGACAGGTCCAGTTGCAGACGGTCGTTCTCGAAGGCGACGGCTTGCGCGGCCTGGCCATCGCCTATGCGAAACACCTCGCCCCGGTAAATGATGTAGGGCAGCGCAAGCCCGCGCACGCTTCGCTGTGATGACGAGGGATAATCAGGCGCATAAAGCGCACCACCGCCGACGCCCAACTCCCAGAGGGGTTTTGTCTTCGGTGCATCCGCTGCGATGACGGCGCTCGAAAAGCCCAAGCAGACTTGCAGGGCGATGAGGGGAAATCCGAACTTAAACAATTATCTGTCTCTCCTGTGACGCGGCAATCACATCACGCATTCTTTGTCGACTTACGGGGCGGGGTACCCACGTTTGGTGGCGGGCGTACTATAACGCAACTGGCCTAGATATAAATCTAATCTCGATTGATGGAGAGGAATCTGGCGTTACCCTGAGTTCCGGCCGCACTTGATCAATACGTCTGCATCAATGAATCAGTTCTCTTTTTACTTAGAGAGATACACTGCCGAACAGGCCAGCCTGTTAGTCGAACGGGGTGTTTCAGGTGAGATGTGATAGGCGGCGACCTCGATTGATTCCTCCTTGTAATCGAGATCTGTCGCTAGTTGCCTGCTTCCGCGCGCGCTTCCTCGGCTCTTGCGCCGCGCAGGATATTGAACATGCCATAGTTGCCTTCGTGGCAGGCATACTCGTACAGCAGGCCGTCTACCTTGGTCAGCGGAATGATGCCGGTTATCTTGTCCGTGTAGGCCGCCGGGTCGTCGACGGTAAACTCGTAATCGATAGCGCTATCGCCGCGCCGTGTGAAGCGCTCGGTGAGGAATTTAGTCTCCGACGTGCCGCCCGCGCCAAAGGACTGCGTAAGGCCGTTAAAGTTTCGGGTTTCGACCACAAGCGTGTCGCCGTCCCAATAGCCACGGGAATCGCCCGACCATTGGCCGATGCTGGCATCGAGCGGATCACGGCCATCGAGTGGCACGATGCGTGCGTCGTGCACCATCTCGATCAGGATGACGACGTGATCCTGACTCTGCACGATCTGCAGATTGTTGTTGTAGAGACTGGGCGTGATAGGTGGGCCGGCATTGAACCCGACTATGCAGCGCTCGCCCAGCCCTCGATCTTCCGGCCCATCGCTACCGATACCGCCGCCGGTAAAGCGCACCGGGCGCTCGCCATCGATATCCGGGTCGAGCCTTCCCTGCACCACGACCGCGCCTTCGGCGTAGGGCGGCAGTCGCCCGTTGGTGGGGTAGATGATAATAGAGGTGCGCGCGACGTCGCCGATGCCGCCCGTCTCAACCCAAAAATCGTTATAGGCCTCGTTCACGCCGCCATTGGGAATCGCCGCGTCCGAGTTCGCATCGCGCGATGCTCGGCGCGCACGAATCGCTTCAATCTCTTCTTCTGTTAAGAACTCCCGATCACCGTATTGCGCAGGTCGCTGCATGGGTATGTCGGAGGAGAAATTCCACACGCCTTGCAGGTCCGGTTGACCCCACTCGGTTCTTGGCACCTGATACTCTTCTGCCGACCAGGCGTTACTGCATAGCAATAGGCTTGCGAGTGTGGGTAGTAGCAGTCGTAGTTTCATAGCGTTGTTCCTGAAGGTGGCTTTCGTGAAAAATAGAATCGACTGTCAAAAACGTTTTTGTGTGCGATCCGTTTGCCAGTTTCCTAACTCACGGCGTAGGCTCAATGCGCAGCAGCGCGCCGTCGTCTTCGCCGGTTAGCAGATACAGCAAGCCGTCGGGGCCTTCGCGGACCTCGCGGATGCGCTGGTGCAGCTCGGTCAGCATGGACTCGCGCCGCAGTTCCTCGGTGCGCTCGTTGAACACGATGCGCTGCAGGTGACCGGTGCCCGGGATGCCGCCCTGGCGTAGCGAGCCCACGAACAGATTGCCCTTCCACGCGGGGAATTGATCGCCGGTGTAGACCGTCATGCCCGCCGCCGCGATCGCGGGCAGCCACACCAACAGGGGCGACTCCATGCCCTCGCGGGTCGGATGCTCGGTAAGCCGCTCGCCGGAATACTGCCGACCAAAACTGATCTCCGGCCAGCCGTAGTTGCCCCCCGGCACCAGGATATTGACCTCGTCGCCCCCGTTGGGGCCGTTCTCATGCTGCCACATCTCGCCGGTACCCGGGTGCATCATGAGGCCCAGGGCGTTGCGGTGTCCCAGCGTATAGATCTCAGGCCGGTAGCCGCGGTTCACAAAGGGATTGTCCGCCGGCACCGAGCCGTCGTCTTCGAGCCGCAGCACCTTGCCGCGCAGGCTCATGGGGTCTTGTGCGATATCGTCGATGTTGCCGCCGGTGGTCATGTACACCTTGCCGTCGCGGCCGAAGGCGACGCGCCCGTTAAGGCCCGAGTTGCCCTCGTAGGCTTTGGTGACCAATAGATCACGTACCTCGGTAAGCGCGGCTGCCTCGAGACGGCCCACCGCCAGCGCCGGCGCGCCCCAGCCGTTCTCCATAGGTTTCGTGTAAGTCAGATAGACCAAGCCATTCGATTCGAAATCGGGATGCAGCGCGATGTCCTGCAGGCCCCCGTTGCCGTCGGTTCTAATATCGGGCAGGCCTGCGATGGGCTCGGGGTCCAGCACACCGTCGCGCAGGACGCGAAGGCGACCGTCACGCTCGGTAACCAGCATGTCGCCATCGGGCAGAAACGCGATTGCCCAGGGCTGCGAGAGCTCGTCGGTGACGACACTCACGCGGATCTTGTGTTGCTCGGCGGTATCGAAGACCCAGGGCCCCGCGCCCAGCGGCGGCACCGCGATGCCGATGGATTGCGCGTGGGCAGTGCCGGCCAGCAGCAGGCCTAGCGATAGCAACCCGGCGAAACGCGCGAAATGTACGGTGTTCATAAGAAGCTCCCAGGTCGATTTACTGGATGTACTGAAAGAATAAAGGGTAAAGCGGGGACAGGCCACGATTATCGACCCCGCCCGACTTAACGCAATCGCGGTCTGCCTCTATTTAGCGACCAGTTGGTAACAAGGCCGGTAATCCCCACGGGAAATCTTCATGCGCCCATGGTCAACAAATTCCTGCAGCATGGTATCGAGCGCGCGCATGAGCCCGGGGTCACCGTGTAACTCATACGGCCCATGCTCGGCGATGCGCCGAATCCCGTTGGCCTTCACATTACCGGCGACGATGCCGGAGAAGGCGCAGCGCAGCTGTTCGATCAACTCACCGCGCGGCAATGCCGGGTCCAGCTTCAGCTCGGCCATGGCCTCGTGGGTGGGGTCGAAGGGGCGCTGCATGGATTCGGGTATCGTCAGGTTCCAGTTATAGGCATAGGACTCGTCGACGCGGCGGCGATAGCTGGCCACCTTGTTCAGATTGCGTAGGCTAAGCTGCGCCACCTGCTCGGGCCGATCGATGATGATCTCGTAGTACTTCGTGGCCTCCTCGCCCAGCGTATCGCGGATAAAGGCATCGAGCGCCGCGAAGTAGTCGCTGCTGGTAGCAGGCGCCGCGAAGATCAGCGGCATGGGTATGTCCTGATTCTCCTGCAGCATCACTAGCCCAAGTAAATAGAGAATCTCCTCCATGGTGCCAGCCCCGCCGGGGAACACCACGAAGCTGTGCCCCAGCCGCACGAAGGCCTCCAGCCGCTTCTCGATGTCCGGCAAAATCACCAGCTCGTTCACCGTCGGGTTGGGCGACTCCGAGGCGATGATGCCGGGCTCGCTAATACCCACATAACGGCCGTTGCGATTCTTCTGTTTAGCGTGGCCGATCATAGCGCCCTTCATAGGGCCCTTCATGGCGCCGATGCCGCAGCCGGTGACGATGTCGAGGCCTCTTAGCCCCATCTGATAGCCGACGTCCTTGGTGTAGTCGTACTCCTCGCGGCTGATGGAATGCCCGCCCCAACACACGACTAAGTTGGGCGGCGTGTTCGCACGCACGACGCCGGCATTACGCAGAATGCGAAACATGGCATCGGTAATGCCGGGCCCGGAACTCACATCGAAGCCGCCGTCCTGATCGATCTTGTCCTGGGTGAAGATAATATCTCTAAGCGCCGAGAACAGATGCTCCTGTATACCGCGGATCATCTTGCCGTCCACGAAGGCCGAGCCGGGCGCGTTGTTGATCTGCAGCTTGATGCCGCGAGACTCCGGCAGAATCTGCACGGAGAAATCCTCATAGGCCTTGAGCAGCGCATCGGCATCGTCGGTGTCGTTACCGGTGTTGAGCACCGCCAGGGCGCAGTCGCGGAATATCTTGAACACCTCGTCGTTGGAGTGCGATACCGCCTGAATCTCTCTGTGCGACAACAGATCCAGACTCACAGAAGGACGGACGAAACATTCTTTAATCTTGCTCATAACACTCACTTGGCTTTTAAGCACTGCAATAAACGTGTAAAACAGGGGACAGCTACAATACTACGAATTAATGTACCCCAATAGCGTATATGAGGCTAAACATTAGCGGTTGTTGTGCATGACTAAGAATAAGAAGCGACAGGGTAGAGAAACAATGGGCTCACGACTGAAAAACCCCCAAGGCTCACGATACATAGAATCGAATATTATGTTACTAAATCGTAGCTGTCCCATGGAGGCAGTGAGATGAGCAAGGAAGCCGGCACAACACAATTTCTAAGAGTGCTAGGCCGCCGCGAAGTTCTAGCGCTCGCCTTCGGGGCCATGATCGGCTGGAGCTGGGTCGTGCTGTCCGGCACCTGGATCACCTCCGCCGGCACACTCGGTGCCATCGTGGCCTTCCTCATCGGCGGCGCGGCGATACTCCTAATCGGCCTGACCTATGCCGAACTCGCCTCCGCATTACCCTTCGCCGGCGGCGAGCACGTCTACAGCGAACGCGCACTGGGCCCAGGCGCCTCTTTCATCTGCACCTGGGGCATCATCCTCGGCTATGTCTCGGTTGTGACCTTCGAGACCGTGGCTCTGCCGACGGTGCTGGACTCACTCATACCGGGCCTGGATAAAGTGTACCTATGGACTATTGCCGGCTGGGACGTCTATCTGTCTTGGGTATTAGTTGGCGTAGCCGGCGCCGTAACGATGACCATTCTCAATGTGGTGGGCGTGCGCATGGTGGCATTAGTGCAGAGTGTGGTCGTGTTGGCGATCTTGTTGGTCGGGGTGTTGTTCGTCACCGGCGCGCTGTTCACGGGCGAGGTTGGCAATATGCAGCCCCTGTTCAAGGACGGCGTCTCCGGCATCACACTCGTGCTGGTCATGGTGCCTTTCATGTTTGTTGGGTTCGATACAATTCCGCAGGCTGCTGAAGAGATAGATCTGCCTTTCAAAGACATCGGCGCTGTGTTGATGATTTCCGTGGCCATGGCCATTGTTTGGTATGGGCTTATTGTGTTGGGGGTTGGGCTGGTTCTGGATGAGGGGGCGATAAATTCCGCCGATGTAGTCACCGCGGCGGCTAACTCTGCCATCTACGGCGAGGTGGGTGGCACCGTGTTATTGGTGGCTGGCCTTGCTGGCATCATCACTAGCTGGAACGCATTCATCCTTGGGGGTAGTCGTGCCATCTATGCGTTGGCTAAAAGCGGGCTTTTGCCCAAGTTTCTTGGCGAGTTGCATCCGAAGTATCACACGCCGAAGAACGCGATTCTGTTGATTGGCGCGCTGTCTGTTATTGGGCCATTCTTCGGTCGGCCTGCACTGGTTTGGGTTGTTGACGCTGGGGGCTTGGCATTGTCATTGCCTATGGCATGGTGGCTTGGTCGTTCTTGGTATTACGTAAGAAAGAGCCGGAATTGGAAAGGCCATATAAAGTACGCTATGGAAGATTCGTAGGCATTACGGCATTGGTGCTGTCTATAGGTCTAGGATTTCTCTATCTACCTGGAAGCCCAGCGGCTCTGATCTGGCCGCAAGAATGGGGAATCGTTCTGGCTTGGATAATTCTTGGGGGAATTCTGAAGGCGACGGCTACAAATTAGCACCCTTAACGTCGAGGCTTTCAAAACTGCGCATCAGAGTTTAATGGGGCAAACCCCAATCACTCAGTAACGCACCTGGCCGGATCCGATTCGCGGAGTACTGGATGCATGTTCCCCGAATGAATATAGTCTGCCGCCAACTTGCCAGCCATCGGTCCGCGCCCAAAGCCAGAGGATGCCAGACCGCTGACGATAAAGAGATTGTCCCTGAGGGGAATTTTGCCAATAATAGGCGCGCCATCCAGCGAGAAGGGCATCAGTCCCGCCCAGGTGCGTGCGATCGGCAGGCTCGCCACAAGCGGAATCACATCCGCCGCGTGACCGCGATTCACATCGATACCCGCCTGATCCGGTGTGCCGTTGTAGCCTAGGCTCTCGCGATCACCGCCAAAGATGATCTCGCCATTCTTGCGCTGCCGTCCATACAGGTGTCGAGTAGTTCGGCGACCGTTCTTGTGCGTCAGATTAGGGGGCGTGACATCGTCGGAACCATTGTCCTTGCTCCAGGCGAAGCTGGATTCGGTAGAGCCGATGGTATGCATCACCCGAGGCGGCAGGCTCGCCGTCGCCCACATCTGGCCTCGTATGGGCACGATAGGTATTTTGAGCCCCAGCATTGCACCTACCGGGCCGCACCAGGCACCGGTTGCCAGCACCAGGGTCTGGCATCGATATTCCGTAGTCGCTGTCTGCACCGAATAGCCGCCACTGCCCAGTGGCGTGATAGACACAACATTCTGCCCCGTATGAATAGTCGCGCCCGCAACCTCAGCCGCGTGGGCGAATGCTCGGGTGGATTTCACCGGGTCTGCCTGACCCCGCTCCGGCCGATACATATAACCCGCCAATTCACCGTTGGCTTCTGGCTCGATGGCCCGCGCCTCTCTGGGGGAGAGTAGCTCAACCTGATAGCCGCTGGCTCTCTGCGCCGCCACATCGTCCTGATAGTAATCGTATTGTTCCTCGGTATGAATGGCGGTCAGGGTGCCGGAAAGCCGAAACTCCATGTCGTAACCCATGTCGATCTGCATTCGCTTGAAGATCTCGACACCGCCCGCTGTCAAATAGGACAAAAGATTGGGATTATTGCCCCAGCCCGATCCCCCGAGCCCACCCATGTTCTGCCCCGACGCCTCTGAGGCGATCTCACCTCGTTCCAACAGCAACACATCTCGACCCTTCTCAGCCAGATGGAAGGCGGTGGAGGAGCCTGCGATGCCACCACCGATGATGAGGACCTCTGCTTCATTACTCCCTTCCTGCGCCGCCAGTCGATGGGGTAGCAAGCCGGCTGCAGCGAGAGCGCCGAGGCCGGTGATTAGCTGCCTGCGTGTAGGGTCTGTTGGCTTCTTGGGCATGGTGGTTCTCGATTAGTAGCGGGGGAATGTACAGAGTAGTTTGAAGCGTGGGGTTTGGCAATGTTGGGTCGAGTAGCCTGCAACTTAATGCGATGCAGGGCAGTAGGGTCCCAAAAAACATAGCTGTATCCTATATTTCTGAAATGTCGTAAGAAGCCGAGATATCAGTCCGCTGTCAGTGGGCAGGAGATTTTTTATTGTCGCGTAGGCGGTTATTTGGGTTTGTGATCGCTAATTTATTATTTGCATTAGTTCAGACCAAATCTGACACCTAGCTTGAAAAAGTGAGGGTTACCGGTTTTG